>Ga0335070_10000504_pt1 | contig 43515 bp, 33 predicted proteins | sample Lox_Sample_13_FD_206722 | JGI IMG/M metagenome (GOLD analysis project Ga0335070, IMG submission 206722) | Soil microbial communities from Loxahatchee National Wildlife Refuge, Florida, United States - Lox_Sample_1.3 | ecosystem: Environmental > Terrestrial > Soil > Wetlands | place: USA... | reverse complement strand
GCTGCCGCCGAAGACGTAGGGCGCGCTGAACGAGGCGAGCGAGGTCATGAAGGTCAGGAGGGCCGCGCCGGTGAGCGCCGGCGTCAGGAGCGGCAGGGTGACGGTGCGCGCGATGCGCCCGCGCGAAGCCCCGAGGCTCGCCGCGGCCTCGAGCAGCGATCCGTCGAGGCGGGCGAGGCCGGCCCGCGTGAACATGTAGAAGTAGACGTACATCGAGTACGCGTGGACGAGAAGGATCGCGCCCGGCCCGGAGAGACGCCAGGGCGGGGTCGAGAGGGCGAGCGCCGCTTCCACGCCGCGCGCGGCGAAGCCGCTCTCGCCGTAGAGGAAGAGGAACGCGAGGACGCCGATGAGCGGCGGCAGCGCGACGGGGAGCGCGACGAGAGCGCCGAGGAGTCCTCGGCCGGGGAACTCGTTCCTCTCGAAGACGAAGGCGAGCGGCACGCCGATGAGCGCCGCGAGCGCGACGGTCGCGACCGAGATCCAGAGGCTCGCCCACAGCGCCCACCACTCGGCCGGCCGGCGCGCGAAATCGGCCACGTGGGCGAGCGTCCAGTGCGGGGCGCCGAGCGCCTCGGCGAGCGTCAGGACGAGCGGATAACCGACGAGCCAGAAGAGAAGGACGGCGAGAACGAGCGCGAACGGGCGGACGCGGCCGGCGGTCTTCACGGCTCCCTCGGAAAGACCCGCGGCGTCGGCCCGCCGGGCGCCAGGGCGACGAAGACGCGCTCGCCTTCGCGCGCGGCGTCGGGCGCGCCGAGGACCTCGACTTCGCCCGCGTCGGTCGTGGCGCGGAAGTAGGCGGACCGGCCGGCATACCGGCGCTCGAGCACCGTGCCGGGTAGCGCGTCGGGCCGCGCGGACGCCGCGAGGAGGAGCGACTCGGGCCGCACGACGAGGTCGGCTTCCGCGCCGCGCGCGAGCGGCGCCCCCGCGACGGCCGGCCACGCGACGCCCCCCGGGAGGCGCGCGGCGACGCCGTCCCACGCGGCGGGCAGCACGCTCGAGCGGCCGATGAACGTCGCGACGAAGCGGGTGGCCGGCGCCTCGAAGAGCTCCTCCGGCGAGCCGATCTGCTCGAGCCGGCCGCGGTGGAGGACGGCGACGCGGTCGCCGAGCTCGAAGGCCTCTTCCTGCTCGTGCGTCACGAAGAGCGTCGTGATGCCGACCTGCCGGATCGCGCGCTTCAACTCCCGCCGGGTCCGCTCGCGCAGCGCCGGGTCGAGGTTCGAGAGCGGCTCGTCGAGCAGCAGCACCCTGGGGTTCGGCGCGAGCGCCCGGGCGAGCGCGACGCGCTGCTGCTGGCCGCCGGAGATCTCCGTGATGCGTCGGTTCTCGAAGCCCGACAGTCCGGCGAGCGCGAGCGTCTCGGCCACGCGCGCCCGCGAGGCCTCGGCGCCTTCGCCCCGCGCCGCGAGGCCGAACGCGACGTTCTCGCCCGCCGTCAGGTGGGGGAAGAGCGCGTAGTGTTGAAAGACCATGCCGAAGCGGCGCCGCTCGGGCGGAACCGCCGTGACGTCCTCGTTCTCGACGAGGACGCGCCCCGCCTCGGGCGTCTCGAAGCCGGCGACGAGACGGAGGACCGTGGTCTTGCCGCTGCCCGAGGGGCCGAGGAGCGCCACGATCTCGCCCCGCGCCGCCGACAAGGACACGCCCCGCGTGACGACGGCGTCGCCGAAGCGCTTCTCGAGCCGGTCGAGCGTCAGGAAGCCGGGCATGCGCTGCGCATTATTCACGAGGCGAGGACGAGCGAGACGAGCGTCAGCAGGAAGAGGAGCGCGGCCGAGACGGGGAGGAAGCGCCGCCAGAAGGCGCCCGGCCGTCCGCCTTCGCGCACGAAGAGCTGCGCGCCGATGAGGTTGGCGATCGAGGCGACGGGCGTGCCGCAGCCGCCCGCGTTGACGCCGTAGAGGAGTCCCCGGAAGCCGGCGGCGCTCGTCGCGGCGGGCGCGAGCAGCAGCGCGGCGGGGACGTTCGAGACGATCTGCGAGAGCAGCGCCCCGGACAGCGCGAGCCCCCGGGCGTGATGGCCGAAGAGGCGCACCGGGTCGAGCGCCTCGTAGAAACGGCCGCGCTCGAGGCCGGCGACCCCGACGAAAAGGAGCGCGAAGACCGGCAGCAGCGAGAAGTCCGTTTCGAAGAGGCGGCGGCCGAGCAGGAGCGCGCCGCCCGCCGCGAGAACGAGCGGGATCCGGTGGTCCACGGCGCCGAAGAGCGCGGCAAGTTCGGCGGCGAGAAGCGTCAGGCAGGCGCCCGCCAGGCGCGGGTCGACGTCGAAGGGCTCTGCCGGCGGCGAGTCGAAGGCGCGGCGGGGGACGAGCCACGGGACGGCGAGCGCGAGGAGCACGGCCGCAGCCGCGACCCACGGCGCTTGAGCGGCGAAGAAGGACCGCGCGGTGAAGCCGCCGCGCGCGTAGAGGAAGAGGTTCTGCGGGTTGCCGAGGGGCGTCAGGCAGCCGAGGACGTTCGCGGCGGCGACCTCCAGCACCACGATCGGCGCCAGGTCCAGGTCCGTGACGCGCCGGAAGAGCATCGTGAAGGGCACGACGAGAAAGAGCGCGACGTCGTTGGTGAGCAGGGCCGCGAGCAGGCCCGAGGCGGCGATCATGCCGACCGCGAGGCCGCGCGCGGTGCGGGCTCGGGCCGCGACGCGGGCCACGAGGCGATCGAAGAGGTCCGAGGCCTTGCCGAGCTCGACGGCGATCGTCAGGACGAGGAAGAGCGACAGGAGCCTGAAGTCGAGCAGCCCCGGCACCTCGCGCCACGCGACGCGGCCCGACGCGAGCGCCGCGGCGGCGAGCAGCGCGGCGGCGAGCAGGAGGAACCGCTCGAAGACGAGCGACCGGATGACGTGGTGTCGCCGCGGGCGGCGGACGGCGTGTTTCACCGCGCGGCGGCTGTTCCCTTCCCTCGGATCGTCCGGTCCCACGTGGCCATCCAGGACGACCCGTCGCGCTCGATCAGCGGCCAGTCCATGACGGCCGGCGTCATGTCCCTCTCGACGTCGCGAGCCCAGGCCGGCAGCGCCTCGCCGAGGTCGGTGCGCGCGGGGAGCCGGAAGGTCTTCTCCGCCGCGAGCAGCTGCATCTCCCGGCTTCCGGCGAAGTCGATGAATCGTTTCGCGAGGTCCGCGTGCCGCGCGCCCGCGACGAGGCCGATCGCGTCGTCGATGACGGGCGTGCCGCTCTTCGGGAAGACGTACTGGAGCGGCGAGCCGCGCTGGCGCTCGAGCAGCGTGTCGGGAAGGTCCCAGATCGTCACGAGCCCCTCGCCGCGAACGAGCTTCTCGTACATGAGGATCGGGTTGAAGACGTACTCCTTGGTCTGCGCGTCGAGGCGCGCGAGCCACGCGAACCCCGCGCCGGTCGAGCCCGTCTCCCGGACCGACTTCGACAGGACGTAGCCCCAGACGGCGCGCATCGTTCCCGAGGCGAGCGGGTCGCGGATCAGGATCTTCCCCGTCCACTTCGGGTCGAGCAGGTCGTCCCACTCGCGCGGCGCGTCGGCGGCGGCGACGAGCTTCGAGTTGTAGACGGGCATCGCCGGCGTGCGGTAGAGCCCGCAGTAGAGGTCCTGCGCCTGTCGGCTCCCGGGGGCGACGTGGTCCGCCCAGGCCGGACGGTACGCCGCGAGGAGCCCCTCGCTCGCGCCGCGCGCGAAGATCGTGTCGGGACCGCCGTACCAGACGTCCGCCTGCGGGTTCGCCTTCTCGGAGCGCAGGCGGTCGTAGATCTCCTGCGACCCCATGTCGAGCCAGCGCACGTCGACGTCGGGATGGGCGCGCTCGAACTCCTTCTCGATCAGGCCGAGAAGATCGCGTCCGTGCGGCGAGTACAGGACGAGCGGCGTGCGCGCGTCGCGGCGGCAGGCGGCGGCGAGGGCGGCCGCCGCGACGAGGGGCGGGACGAGTCGGGCGAGAGCGGACTTCCGGCCGCCGGCGTTCGCACCGCGAACGGCGGTCGGGAGTTTTCGGCCACACCCGTCCTGGATCACCGTTTCGTCGTCCAGAGCGCCGCTCCATCGAACCCGCCAACCGATTCCCGGAGCCACCACCGGTCGGGCGTTCGTCTCCGGGGGCACTCTAACGTCAACCGGGTGCCGACCGCACCTCGCGGCGAAGGTTCTGGCGAGGGCGTCCCCGGCGGCCGGTCAGGGCGCCGGCGTCGGCGTCGGGCGGCCCTTCTTCATCGCGTCCTGGTAAGCCTTGCGCTGCTCGGGCGTCATCTTGTCGAGGACCTGGCGCATGCGCGCCCGCGCGTCGGAGACGGCCTTCTGCTGCTCGGGCGAGAGGCCGCCCATCGCGAAATCGGTCTCCTTGTAGCCGGCCGGGATTTCGAACAGCGTCGCGGCGACGGGGCCGCGGTCGATGTGCGTCATCTCGAGCGTGACGAACGGCTGGGCCGCGTCCTTCTCCTTCATCGAGTAGCGGACCGGGAACCCCGTCAGGCTGCTGTCGCGCAGGGCCGCAACCCAGGAGGTGGATTCCTTCTGGCGCCGGCCGATCGCCGAGAGCCAGTCGAGCGAGACGCTGAACTCGCCGGCGACGCAGACGTCGATGACCGTGCCGCGCGAGGACGTCAGCTCGGCGCGCTGGCACGTCAGGCCGGCGACCTTGTCCGGCCCGAGGCGCGTGACGGTGTAGCTCGTCTTCGGGGCGTCGGCCGACTCGCCGCGCGTCTTCCGGACGTCCCAGGTCGAGTAGGTCTTGTGGCCGTCGTCGATCAGGTACAGCGTGTCGGGGTCCGACGCCTTGCCGAAGACGGTGATCTTGACGTGCTGCGGCGCGTCGGAGGTCTGGCTCTTGCCGCGGCCCATCTTCGAGATGTCCGTTTCCCATTCCATGCGGTAGGCGGCCTTCGTGACGAAGATCTTGCCGGTGCCGGGGATGACGTCCCCCTTGCCGGTCACGCTCGTGAGCTTGAAGTCGGCCACGCCTTCGAACTGGGCCAGCGCGGACGCCGCGCCGGCGAGGAAGACGGCGGCGGCGAGCAGGGCGGTTTTCACGATCGAGGCTCCTTTCGGTAGAGCATCTCTCATTTCAAGGCCAGCAGGTTGGCCAGCAGGCGATACGCTCCCGGCACGCCCGCCGGCAGCTGGCGGAAAAACGCGAGGCCCGTGTAGACGTAGCGTCCCTTGCCGAGGCGGGCGACGAGAAGGCCGCCGCGCTGGTCGGGGCCGCCCGGATCGGCCATCGAGAGCAGGGCCGTGTACTCCGGCGCCCACGTGTGCGCGTAGTAGAGGCCGCGCTCCTGGACCCAGCCGTCCCAGTCCGCGGGGCCGATCGGGTTCGGCGTGTGAAACAGCGGATTCTGCGGGTCGAGGACGGTGACGGCCGCCGTCTCGTCGGTGACGCGGTCGTGCGGCCGCGCGATGTCGAGGGCAAACGGCGCGAAACCGCCGCGCACGAAGGCGTACTGCTGGTACTGCACGATGACGAGGCCGCCCGCGCGCGCGTAGTCGAGCAGCCGGCTGTTCGCTTCGGCGAGCGCCGGTTCGGTCTCGTACGCGCGGCTGCCGACGAGGATCGCGTCGTAGACCGCGAGGTTGCCCGCCTCGAGCTCGCGCTCGCCGAGGATCTCGATCGGGACGCCGACGGCCGAGAGCGCCTCGGGCACCTGGTCGGCCGCGCCGCGGACGTAACCCACGCGCTTCAACGCCGGAAGCCGGATGTCCGCCGCCGCAATCTCGACGTCGGCCGTTTCCGGGCGCGGGGTGCGCGGGATGTACCCATAGTCGATGATACGGATGCCGAGGTTCATGCGACGTCCGTCGGCGAGGACGGCCGCGAGCGTGAACGGGTAGCGTCCGGGTGCGGCGCTCGTCGGGGGCGCCAGCGGAAGGTCCAGGAACACGCGGTCGCCGCGTTTCGCGAGCGCGAAATCGCGGGGCGGCGGCGCGGCGAAGCCGGGAGGCGCGGTCGTCTCGAGGCGGCCCGAGAGCGGGCCGTCCGCGTTCGAGGTCAGCGTGACCTCGAGGTGCTTGCCGCCGTCCCCGAGCGGCCACACCACCAGACGCGGCTCCACGGCGACGTCGAGCGCCGGGACCGCGCGGACCGGCCGCCGGATCTCGCCGATCGCCTCGTCTCTCAGGCGGAAGGCGGCGTCGCGCTCGAGCGTGACCGGCGTTCCGGCGATCGTCAGGCGCACGACGGCGTGGAGCGCCGCGGGCGCGAAAGGCTCGCCCCGGATCGAGGCCGGCGTCTGGCTCCAGTCGTAGAGATCGCCGGAGAGCGGCCGGTAGAGGAAGTAGGGAAGGGTCGGACGGGTCCCGGGCGGCAGCGCCGCGGACGCCTTCCACTCTTCGAGCTTGCCGGGCGCGACGGTCCGGCCGGCGAGCGGGGCGCCGCCGTTCCACCCTTCGGGGCTGACGAGGGCGACGCTCTCGACGGCGACGCTCGCGGCGCCCGGGTTCCAGACGTCCACGGTGACGGCGAGACTCTCGCCCGGTGCCGCGGTCTCGCGTTCGGCGAGCACGTCGAGGGTCACCCCCGCCGCGGCCGCGAGCGCGGCCTGGGCGAGCGCGATCTTCTCGTCGAGGAGCATCCCGACCGCCCCGTCGCCCGGCTGCGCGAGGACGCGCGCCGCGCGCAGCTCCGACAGCGCCCGCGCGATCGACGGCGCGAGCGCGGCGAGGTCCGGCGTCGACAGCTTCTGCAGCGCCGCCGCCGTCTCGGCCGAGACGCGGTCGAGGTGGCCGGCGATCGCGGCGCGCCGTCCGGGGTCCGCGGTCTCCGCGGCGATCGCGGACAGCCGCGTGTCCACGCCGGCGAACAGGTCTTTGCCGTCGCGGCCCTCGCCGCCCGAGACCCACCCGACCTCGGTGTCCTGCGGGCCCGCCTCCTGGAGGCGACCCATGTCCTGCGAGCGGTGAAGGCTGCGGCTCGCCATCGCGATCTGGTAGTAGGACCGGCCGGTCAGCGCCTCGACGCCGCCGGTCGGCAGGACGATCGTGGTCGCGTTCTTGTCGAACCAGCCCGTCTCGCGGTACAGCGCGCGCGGCTGCCAGGGCGTCAGCCCCTCGGCCGCGAGGCCGGGAAAACGTGACGCGTCGCCGGCCGCGGTGAACGCCTCGCGCGCGATGACGCCGGCGGCCTGGTGCTGGCCGTGCCCGTCGCGCGTCGTTCCGGAGAAGACGCTGACGACGACCTGGGGCCGGTAGCGCCGCACGATGCGCACGGCATCCTCGAGGAGCGCCTCCCGCGGCCACTTCGAGAACGTCTCCTCGAGCGAGCGCGTGAAGCCGAAGTCGTAGGCGCGCGTGAAGTACTGCCGTCCGCCGTCCAGTCGGCGCGCGGCGCAAAGCTCCTGCGACCGGACCAGGCCGAGCCCGACGCCGAGATCCGGGCCGACGAGATTCTGGCCGCCCTCGCCGCGCGAGAGCGAGAGATACGCGGCGTCGCCGCCCATGCCGCGCGCGACGAGCGCGAGCAGCTCCGTGTCTTCGTCGTCGGGATGCGCGCCGACGACGAGGAGCCGCCGGTGCGTGGAGAGGCGGCGCAGCAGCCGGTCCACCGCCTCGAGCCCTCCGGTCGACGGGGGTGTGAGCGCGTAGGAGGTCGCGGCTGCCGATTCCTCGGCCCGCGGCGCGGCGGGCGCGAGGAGCGCGAGGAGCGCGCCGAGAAGCGCGGGCCGAAGGCGGTGCACTACTTCTTCAGGCTCTTGCGGACGAGCGGCACGGAGGCCGCGGCGACGGCTCCGAGGAGCGCGGCGAGCAGGCGGGCCTTGCGGCGCGGCTCCATGCCGCGCCATTCGTCGGCCAGGCGCGCGACGGTGCGGCGCGAGGCGTCGGTCGCGTTCCCCGCGACGCGGCGCACGGCGGTGGCGCCTTCCCCCGAGGCCTCCGCGATCGCGGCGCGCGCGACGGCGACGCCGCCCGTGATCGAACGGATGACGCTCTCGAACGACACGCCGGAGCCCGCGCCGCGGCGGCGCGCCGGGGTCTTCGCGCGGCGGGCGGCCGCGGGCTTGCGGGGGCGGCGGGCGCCGGCGGCCGGCTTGCGCGCGGTCCGCTTGCGGGCCTTGCTCGTCCCGATCTCCACGACCGTTCCGGGCTTCTCCTGGTCTTCCATGGTCTCCCTCACTTCTCTCCGGCCGCGGTGTAGACGGGGGTGATATCGACCGGAATGTCCTTCAACCCCCGAGCGACGCGTTCCATTTCCGGCGTCATCTTTCCATAGGCGTCCAGCAATTTTCGCGCCCGGGCGGCGTCGCCGGTGGCCTCGATCATCAACAGCTCGGCGGCCAGCGACTTCACGGCCTCGCGGAACCTCGAGGTCTCGACGCGGAACCGGCCTCCGGAGGCCGGCGCGACCGCGCCCTTCTCGACGAACCAGTTCCACTGCACGGCCACGCCGCCGCCGTGCGCCTCGCCGACGCCGAAGCGGATCGAACGCCAGAAGAGCGCGCCGGTCGTGATCGCGAGCGTGTCGGCGTCGAACGCGGTCACCCACTTCTCGTCGATCGCCTGGAGGAGCGTCCACAGGCCGACGACGTCGGCCTTGCACTCCTCGATGGTCGAGTAGAGGTCTTTCAACAGGAGACGCGCCTCGGTCTTCTTCCCGTCGGGCGTCGTGATGAGGCCCGGGCCGAGGCCGTGCGCGAGCTCGTGGAAGAGCGTGTGATGAAAGTAGGCGTCGAAGGAGACCGAGCCCGCCTGCGCCGGGTCGAGGACGCGGTCGGCGATGGGCTTGCCCGAGACCCGGAACTTCGCCTCCATCACGTTCTTCAGGAGCACCTTCTTCGAGCCCTTCGCCTGCCGGACGCGCTCGTCGTTGGGAAGGTTGAACGCCGAGGTCTGCACGCTCGCCCGCGCATCACCCGCGGTGTAGGCCTCCTGGACGACGCGGATGGGCGACTCGAACCGGCGGCTCGTGACCTTGTGCTCGTCGGGAATCGGCAGGCCGCGCTGGAGGTCCGGGAGGTGTTTCGCGTAGGCGGCGAGCGCGTCGCTCGCCTTCCGGTCGCGGACCGCCACGAACGCCTCGAAGGACGCCTTGTCGTTGAAGAGCGCGTCCTCGTAGACCTCGTACGGCCCGAGCGCGAACTCGATGTCCGAGTCGAGGTCCATCCAGGCGAGGTCGGAGGGGTAATAGTCGTCGCTGACGAGCGCGTCGGCGCGCGCCTCGAGGTAGCGGCGGAGCGAGGCGTTTCCGGTCAGGCTCGCGGCGCGCCGGAGGTGCGAGACGACGGGCTCGAGGTGGTTGCGGTATTCGCGCGCGTAGGGAACGGCCACGAGGGTCCTGCCGTCGCGCCGGATCACGGTGAAGAGCGACTCGAACGCTTTGCGATCGGCGGGGTGCTCGGACACCCATCGCTCGAACGCCTCCTTCGTGAGGTCGGCGGGGTAGAAGCCGGCGCCCGGCGGTTTCGGGGCGGAACCGATGAAGGGCCGGTTGCCGGCCAGCCGGTCCCAGGGCCCGGCGTTGATCCGGAAGTAGGCGAGCGCGTCGGCGGCGCCGGAAATGCCGTGGGCGGCCTCGCTCGTCAGCCGGCGCCTCAAGGCCGGGTTCTTTTCCGACACCTGAAGAAGGAAGATCTCGCCGAGCGGCCGCGACGCCTCGATCAGCTCGTGGAGGACGCGGGATTCGCGGTCGTCGAGGAGCGTTCGGTCGTAGTCGATCGGCGTCCGGGGCAGTTTGGCCAGCTGGTCGGGCACGTCCGGGGCGAAAACCAGGCCCGCCGCGCCCGCGAGCGCGGAGGCCGCGAGCGCCAGGGCCGCCTTCATCCGGCGGAATCTAGCATTATCTTTGCAGCTTCATGGGCTCGCCGGAGGTTGCGACGAGGTCCGAGACGTTCGACCGCGAGGCGATGGCCGCCTGGTACGTCCGAAACCGGGAGCGCTCGGAGGCGCTCTTCGATCGGGTCCGGCCGGAGGCGTACGAGACGCGCCCGATCGCCTTGCGAAACCCGATCTGCTTCTACGAGGGCCACCTGCCTGCGTTCGCCGTGAACACGCTGTTGAAGCGCGGGCTCGGCGATCCGGCGCTCGACGCGGCCTACGAAACGCTCTTCGAACGGGGCATCGACCCCGAGAGCGAGGCCGCCGCGCCGGGCGGGCCGCCCGCGTGGCCGTCGCGGATCGCGATCCGCAGCTACGCGGCGGCGGCCGACGGCGCCGTGCTCGATGCCTTCGCGCATCGCGACGTGACCGCCGCGGGCAATCCCGTTCTCGCCGGCGGCCTCGCGGCGTACACCGTCCTCGAGCACGAGCCGATGCACCAGGAGACCCTGGCTTACATCTGGCACCGCCTGCCGTACGAACGGAAAGTGAGGCCGGCTGGACTGCGCGAGCCCTGGATCGGCGGCGAGCCGCCCGCGCGGCGCGCGGTTCCAATCCCGCGGGGCGTCGCGAGCCTCGGCGCGGCGCCGGAGGAGCCGTTCTCGTGGGACAACGAGCGTCCCCGCCACGCGGTCGACGTCGCGGCGTTCTCGATCGACGTCCACAGCGTCACCAACCACGACTTCCTCGAGTTCGTCGACGCGGGCGGGTACGGCGACGAGGCCCTCTGGGACGGCGAGGGCTGGTCGTGGCGCCTCGAGCACGACGTGCGGCATCCGCTCTTCTGGGAGCTCCACCGCGGGGTCTGGTTCTGGCGCGGCATGTGGGACCTCGTGCCGCTGCCGCCGGCGTGGCCCGTCTACGTCAGCCACGCGGAGGCGTCGGCGTACGCGCGCTGGAAGAATCGCCGCCTGCCGACCGAGGCCGAGTATCACCGCGCCGCGTTCGGCACGCCGGAGGGTTCCGAGCGACGTCACCCGTGGGGCGACTCCCCGCCGGATCCGACGCGCGGCAACTTCGACTTCGTCCGGTGGGATCCGGCGCCGGCCGGTTCCTTCCCGCGGGGCGCGAGCGCGTGGGGCGTGCACGATCTGGTGGGCAACGGCTGGGAGTGGACGTCCACGGTCTTCGAGGGCTTCGACGGGTTTGCGCCGATGCCGTCGTATCCGCAGTACTCGGCCGACTTCTTCGACGGAAAGCACCGGGTCCTGAAGGGGGCCTCGCCCGTGACGGCGCGGGAGCTCGTCCGGCCGAGCTTCCGCAACTGGTTCCGCGCGACGTATCCGTACGTCTACGCGAAGTTCCGCACGGCGGCCTGACGTGGCGATCCCCCAGAGCGCCCAGCCGCCTCCGGCCGAGATCGTCCGCGATTTCGCCGACGAGGTGCGCCGCGACCTCGCGCTCCAGCCCAAGCAGATCCAGTCGAAGTACCTGTACAACGGCCTGGGGTCGGCGCTGTTCGAGGCGATCTGCCACCTGCCGTGGTATCGCATCACGCGGGCCGAGGGGCGCCTGCTCGCCCGGTTCGCGACGGAGATGGTGGCGCCGGTCGGCGACCCGGTCACGCTGACGGAGCTCGGCTGCGGCAGCGGCGAGAAGCTCGCGATGATCGCCGAGGCGCTGCGCCAGCGCCGGCGTCCGGTCGCGGTGCACCTGATCGACATCTCGCCTTCGGCGCTCGAGCTGTCCGAGAGGACGCTCGGGAAGTACGAGCACGTCTCGGTGGTCGGCCACCGGGCGACCTACGAGGAGGGCCTGCGCCATGCCGCGCGTCAGCGACCGGAGCGCGGGGCGATGCTCGTTCTCTTCCTCGGCTCGAACATCGGCAACTTCGATCCGCCCGCGGCGCGCGAGTTCCTCGATCGGATCCGCGCCTCCCTGCGTCCGGGCGACGGGCTCCTTCTCGGCGCCGACCTGGTGAAGTCGGAGAGCGAGCTCCTGCTCGCCTACGACGACCCGCTCGGCGTGACGGCTGCCTTCAACAAGAACCTTCTCGCCCGGATCAACAACGACCTGCTGGCTGACTTCGACCTCGGCGCGTTCGACCATCGGGCGGTCTGGAATGTCCGCCACCGGCGCGTCGAGATGCATCTGGTTTCGCGGCGCGAGCAGACCGTCCGAATCCCGCGCGCCGACTGCGAGGTGCCGTTCGCGGCGGGGGAGGCCATCTGGACCGAGAGCTCGTACAAGTACCACGCCGACGAGATCGTGGACGTCGTCGAGCGCGGCGGCTTCCGCTGCCACGAGCAGTGGATCGAGCCGGAGGCGCGGTTCGCCCTGACGCTGTTTCTCGTCGACTGAGCGAGAACGCCTTTCCGTCGTGCTCCCCCACGAGGTCGCCGACGGCGCCGGGGGGCGGTGAATTGCCCGGTCGGCGCCGCCCGAGGAAATCGTTCGGCGGTCAGGGCGCGGGCGCTGCCGCCGGTGGCGTCTGGACGGGCAGCGTGCGCAGGGAAGGAGCGGTCTGCGGCGCGGCCTTCTGCGGAATCCGGGGCAGGTGCGACGTCGCGGTCGACTCGTGCCCGCCCGATCCGGCGGCAGCGGCGTCGAGCGAAGGGGCCATGCGGAGGGGCTTCCAGGCAGCGCCGGCGTTCTCGCTCTTGATGACCCCGAGGTGCGTGGCCGCGTAAAGCGTCGAGGTCGACCGCGGGTCGATCGCGAGCGCGGTGACGTAGAGATCGTTCTTGAGCTCCGTCCAGGATCGTCCGCGGTCGGTCGACTTGTAGATCGCCGCCGCGGTGCCCGCGTACATCGTCTGCGGCGACGACGGATCCATCGCGATCGAGAGAACGTTCCAGCTGCGCAGCCCGCCGTTGGCGGGCGACCACGTGACGCCGTGATCCGAGCTGCGGAAGAGACCGTCGTGGGTTCCGGCGAACATCTCGCCGTTGGATGGGTCGAACGTCAGGTTCCACACGGTCCCGCGGCTCAGGCGTCCGGTCGGGCGCGCCCACGTCGTGCCGCCATCGGCGCTGAAGAACACGCCCTCGCTGTTGGTCCCCGCGTAGAGGCGGTCGGGGGTCAGGGGGTCGACGACGATCACCGTGACGGCCACGTGCGTTGTCGGCGGCGTGAGCTCCCGCCAGCTTCCGCCGCCGTCGTCGCTGCGAAACACGCGGCCGCCCTCCGCCCCGGCGTAGACGCCGCCGGCTCGATGCGGGTCGACGGCGATGGAGCCGACATACCGCGCGCCGATTCCCGTGTTGGCCTCCTGCCACCGTTCGCCGCCGTCGCGGCTCCGGTAGACGCCGCCCTTGTCGGTCGTCGCGTAGAGGTTCGAGGGCGTGGACGGATCGACCGCGATCGCCAGAAGGGCGTGCTGCTGCAGGCCGGCGCCGAGCCGCCGCCAGGAGGCGCCGGCGTCGGTCGTCTTGTAGAGGCCTCGCGCCGTCGACGCGTAGATCGTCGAAGGCGTGGTCGGGTCGAGGGCGAACGCCGTGACGAGGCCGCCCTCACCCTGGAGGACGAAGCCGGGACCCGCGTCTTGCGGCGCGGCGGCGAACGCCGACGCGAGGAGAGCGAGGCCGACGAGCGAAGGCCGGCGAGTGCGCGCGTTCACGGGGCGCTTATTGTCCGACAAACGGCCGTGTCGGGCCACCCGGTTCTCGCCGCTCGACCGTGGTCCCATCCCGGGGATTGCGACAATTCGGCACTCCTCATGACGAAAAGGCGGAAAGTCGCCGCGAAACCGTTCACGGGGCGCGCATCCCGTTCCGAAGGGGCGGCGGCGAAGGCGCCGCCGTGGCCGGCGCGGCGGCGAGAGCGTCGACCTCGAAGACTCATCGTCCCGAGAATCGCCGATCCGCCGCCGCGCCGTCCTCCCGAATCCCCAGGTTTTCGATGGTCATTTGCTGGCCGACGAATCCCTCCTCAGCGATCGTGATCGTGGCCGGGGGTGCGCACGAAGCCGTGGAACATCCCGTCGGCGTCGGCGTAGTCGCCGACGATCACGCCGAGCAGGTTGATCGAGTAGGCCTCGCTGAACCCCGCCGCGTCCGGCACCTGGAAAGACTGCATGCCCCGAGGCGTCACGATCAGCCCGAACCCGCTGCCGTCTTCCGTCTCGTACATGCCGACGATCGTGCCGAGAAGGTTGATCCCTCGTGTCGACGTCTCGGTCGGTCCGGGCTGATCGATCTGGTTGAATCGGCCGTTCTTCAGAACGAAGCCGTGGACGAGGCCGTCGGCTCCCGAGAAGTCGCCGACGATGACGCCGAGGTCGTTGATCTGCCACGCGTCGGTCGTGAGAGATCCCGGGAAGTCGATCGTGTGAAAGCCGCGCGCGTCGCGCAGGAAGCCGTGCTCCACGCCGTCGGCCTTCCGGTAGTTGCCCGTCAGGCGCCCGAGGTCGTCGATCGAGCGGACGCGCGTGTCGACGGCTCCCGGAAAATCGATCGTCGTGAAGGCGCCGTTCTTCAGGACGAAGCCGCGGGGCACGCCGCCGGCGTCCAGGTAGCGGCCCGCGACGACGCCGAGGTTGTTGATGCTGCGGGGCGCCGTGAAGAGCGCGCCGGGGACGTCGATCGGCGAATACTCGCCGTGGCGCAGAAGAAACCCGTGCGTGTTGCCGTCGGCGTCGTCCCAGTGTCCGACGATGTCGCCGATGTCGTTGATCGAGTACGCGTTCGTGTTGAAGCCGCCCGGATAGTCGAGCGTCGTGTAGGTCTGGGCGAAGGCGGCCGCCGCCGCGAAAAGCCAAGCGGCGGCGAGGCCGAGAGTCTGGCGGGTCTTCGAACCGGGGAATTTCATGGCGTCTCCTTTGAGCGGGCCGCTCTTCGTGTCGGCGTCCGCAAGGTCGATCAATTCAGTTGCCGCAGGTCCGCAGGAAGCCGTGAATGTTGCCGTCGGCGCCGAGGTAGCCGCCGACGATCTCGCCGAGGGTGTTGAGCCCGAAGGGCGTGGTGGCCACGGCGCCGGGGTAGTCGAAGGACTCCCAGTGCCCGCCGCGCTTGACGAAGCCGTGCTCCGTGGACGCGTCGTCCCAGGCGCCGACGATCAGGCCGAGGATGTTGATGCCGTTGGCCTCGCTCGTCAGCGCGCCGGGGTAGTCGATCGTCGACCACGCGCCGTTCTTCCAGAGGAAGCCGTGCGCGTTGCCGTCCGAGTCGAAGTAGAGGCCCACGACCCGCCGCAGGGCGTCGTTGCCGTAGGCGTCCGTCGCGAGGGACCCCGGGTAGTCGAGGGTCTTGTAGACGCCGTTCTCGAGGAGGAATCCGTGCTCGTTGCCGTCGGCGTCGTCGTAGAAGCCGGCGATCCGTCCGAGGTCGTCGATGTCGCGCGCCGCCGTGTAGGTCGAGCCCGGGGGATCGAGCGTCGTGAAGACGCCGTGGCGCAGGAGGTAGCCGTGGCTCGTCCCGTCGGTTCCGTCGAAGCGGCCGACGACGTCGCCGCGGTTGTTGGTGCCGAGCGCCCGGGTGGCCAGGGCGCCGGGAACGACGATGGGAGTCCACGCCCCGTGGTGGAGCAGGAATCCCTGCTGGGAGGCGCCGTCGCAGTTGCCGACGATGTCGCCGCGGTCGTTGATGCCGTGGGGCTGCGTGAAGTCGGCGCCGGGGCAGTCGAGCGAGACGTAGCTCTGGGCGGCGGCGAGCCCCGAGAAGGCGAGAGTCGAGGCGAGGGCGAAGGCGATCGGCAGGTGGCGGCGGGGTGCGAGACGAAGCGTGGTCTTCATGGAGACCTCCTTTGGTCCCGGAAGATCCGTCGGCGGCAGGACGCAAGTCGCAACGGTCTTCCACCGTTGAGCCACCCGTTGCGGGCGAACCGGCGGAGGCGTCGGGAAGCGCCCTAGCGAACTTCTACCTTTTCGATAGCGGGTGAACAGCCTCGTGATCCGGCGATAGGATTTGTCGAGAGGTCTTCCAGAAATGCGGCTGCGTTTCGAAGATTGCGTGCTCGATTCCGAGTCGCGCGAGCTCGTTCGCGGCGGGCGTGTCGTTCCGGTGCCGCCCAAGGTCTTCCAGCTGCTCGAAACGCTCGTGCGGGCCCGGCCGAAGGCGCTCTCGAAGTCGGCGCTGCACGCGACGCTCTGGCCCGACACGTTCGTTTCGGACGCCAACCTCGCCAACCTCGTCGCGGACCTGCGCCAGGCGCTCGGCGACGACGCGAAGAGTCCCACGATCATCCGGACCGTGCAGCGGTTCGGCTACGCGTTCCAGGCGCCGGTGCGGCCCGATTCGGGCGAGCCGCGCACGCCGTCGGTCTTCCGGCTCCTCTGGGACGGGCGCGAGATCTCGCTGTCGGAAGGCGAGAACATCCTCGGACGGGACCGCGAAGCGGTGGCGTGGATCGACCTGTACAGCGTCTCGCGCCACCACGCGAAGATCGTGATTTCCGGCGACGAAGCCTCGATCGAGGATCTCGGCAGCAAGAACGGGACGTTCGTGCGCGGCGAGTCGGTGCAGAGCGCCGTGCCGCTCGCCGACGGCGACGAAATCCGCATCGGGACCGCCGTCCTGACCCTGCGCCGCTTCGCCGCCGTCTCCACGCAGACCGCCCGCAGCCAGTGACCGCGTTCGGCGCTCACCGCCCCGGCGATCGGCTCGGTCCTTACGAGATCGTCGGACCGTTGGGCAGCGGGGGCATGGGCGAGGTCTACCGCGCGCGCGACCCGCGCCTGAAGCGCGAAGTCGCCGTCAAGGTGCTCGCCGAGTCGCTCTCGGAGGATCGGAATCGCCTGAAGCGCTTCGAGCAGGAGGCGCGCGCCGTCTCGGCGCTGAGCCACCCGAACATCGTGACGGTCTACGAGATCGGTCAGACCGAATCCGGCTCCTACATCGCGATGGAGCTCGTCGAAGGCGAGACGCTCCGGCAGATGCTGCGTCCGGGCGGCTTGCCGCTTCGGAAGTTCCTCGACGTCGCCGTCCAGATGGCGGAGGGGCTCGCCCGCGCCCACGAGGCCGGCATCGTGCACCGCGACTTCAAGCCGGACAACGTGATGGTCACGAAAGACGGGATCGTGAAGATCCTCGACTTCGGCCTCGCCAAGCTGACGCGCTCGCCGCTCGAGCGCGGCGCCGGGCCGGAGGAGGGGACGCTTCCGCTGCCGACGCAGCCCGGGGTCCTGATCGGCACGGTGCGTTACATGTCGCCGGAGCAGGCGGCGGGCTCGGCGGCCGACTACCGCTCCGACCAGTTCGCGTTCGGGACGGTCCTCTACGAGCTCGCGACCGGCGTCTCCGCGTTCCAGCGCAACACCACGGTCGACAGCCTTTCCGCGATTCTTCACGACGACCCGGAGCCGATCGCGGCGCACAACCCGAAGCTTCCCGCGCCGGTTCGGTGGATCGTCGAGCGCTGCATGGCCAAGGACCCGAAGGACCGCTACGCGGCCACGCGCGACCTCGCGCAGGACCTGAACCTGCTGCGGCAGCACCTGACCGAGGTGTCGCTGTCGGGAATCGATCTGGCGCCGAGGCTCGGAAAGCGGAGGATCCGAGCCGGGGCGGTGCTCGGGCTCGGCGCCGCGGCGCTCGTCGCGCTCGGCGTGGCCCTGGCGCGCTGGCGAGCGGCGCCTCCGCTCGAGCTCCGGTTCCAGCAGCTGACGTTCCGGCGCGGCGGCATCTGGTCGGCGCGCTTCGCGCCGGACGGCCAGACGATCGTCTACGGCGCCTCCTGGGATGGAGCCCCGCTCGACCTGTTCGAGACCCGCATCGGGAGCCCGGAGTCCCGATCGCTCGGTCTGGGCCGCGCGGACATCCTGTCCGTCTCGCGCCAGGGGGATCTGGCGGTTCTGCTCGGCCACACGTTCGGGCTCCTGCTGCGAGACCCGCACCTGGGGCTGACGGTCCGCGATCCGCGAAACCTCTTCGGCACGCTCGCCCAGGTGCCGCTCGCGGGCGGGGCTCCGCGCGAGCTCCTCGAAGGCGTCCTCTTCGCCGACTGGTCTCCCGACGGAAAGTCGCTCGCCGTGGTCCGGGACGCCGGCAGGACGCAGCGCCTCGAATACCCGATCGGGACGACCGTTTACGAATGCGAGCCCTGGATCAACTGGCCTCACGTTTCGCCCGACGGCGCCTGGATCGCGTTCCGGGACGTCGCGACGCTGACGGTGGTGCGGCCGCCCGAGAAGCCACGCTCGCTCGATCGGGAGATCAACGAGCTCGTCTGGTCGCCGTCGGGTAAGGAGATCTGGTACAGCGTCTTCGACGACACGGTGACGCAGCTTCGCGCGATCACGTTGTCCGGCCGCGAACGCCTTCTCGCCTCGCTTCCGGGCGATTTCGTGCTGCAAGACGTCGCCCCGGACGGCCGCGTGCTCGTCTCGCGGGTGGCCGAGAACTCCGAGGTCTACGCGCTGAAGGCGGGGGAGTCGAGGCCTCGGAACCTGTCCTGGTTCGATCAGGCGGACGTCGTGGCCGTGACCGGGAACGGCGACGCCATCGTCTTCCAGGAGGGGGTGACGCGCGGCGGCATCTATCGGCGCGGGACCGACGGTTCTCCCGCCAAGCGGCTCGGCGACGGGCTGGCGACGGACGTGACGCCGGACGGCGGCTGGGTGCTGCGCGACTGCGAGCTGGTGCCGGTCGGCCCCGGGGAGTCGCGGAAACTCCCCAGGACCGATCCGCCGGCCTGCGATCACTTCTTCGCCGACGGAACCCGCCTCTTCGCCATGGGGAACGCCGACGGGCGCGGCCGGCAGCTGTGGGTGCGCAACGTCGACGGCACCGGCCTCAAAGCGGCGACTCCCGAAGGGACGTTTCGCGGGCAGATGTCTCCGGATGGGCGATACGCGAGCGCCCTGACGGGCGGGCACGGCTATCAGATCTTTCCGCTCGACGGCGGAGCGGCGAAAGACATCGCGGGCCTTCATCCGGGAGAGGAGCCCATCCAGTGGTCCTCCGACAGCCGGTCGCTCTTCGTGCTCGGCGCCGACGACGCGGTCGGCCTGGATCTTCCGCTGGCGCGCGTCTACCGGCTCGACCCGTGGACCGGCCGCCGGGAGCTCTTTCGCGAGATCCCGCAGCTCGACCCCGCGGCCGGCGGCGGCGTGGGCCAGATTCGCATCTCGGCGGACGAGAAGACGATCGTGTACACGCGCTATCGGTTCCCGTCGGAGCTGTTTCTGATCGAGGGGCTGCGGTGAGGCGTACGCTCGCCGGTCTGGCGGGCCTGTGCCTTTCGGAGATCGTTCTGGCGCAGGGCATTCCCCTGTCGTCGCTTTCGGGGCGCGTGTCCATCGAAGGCGGCGCCGAGCTTGCCGCCGTGGTCGTGAGCGCCGAGTCGCCGAGCCTTCAAGGGCGCCGCGAGGCGCGCACGACTTCCGCGGGGGAATACGTCCTGCCTTTTCTTCCGCCCGGCGCCTACGTCATCCGGTTCTCGCTGCCGGGGATGCAGGGAATCGAGAAGACGATCACCTTGAACGCCGCGGTCGGCGGCCGGCTCGACGTCGCGATGCGGCCAGAGTCCGTCGAGGCCTCCGTCACCGTCTCCGCGGACGCGATCGCCGGGACGCCGCTCGAGACGACCCAGGTCGCGTCCACGTACAAGCAGTCGCTGGTCGACCAGCTGCCGCTCGACCGGTCGTTGCGGTCGACGGTGCTGCTGGCTCCCGGTGTCGACGCCACGGGCCCGAGCGGCAACATCGGCAGCGCGAACCCGGCGAGCCCGGCGCTCGTCATCTCCGGAGCCCAGTCGTTCGAGAGTCTCTACATGGTCGACGGCGCCGTCGTCAACGAGAACCTGCGCGGCCAGCCGCAGAGCCTGTACGTCGAGGACGCGATCCAGGAGACCACGGTCCTGACCGGCAGCATTTCCGCCGAGTACGGGCGCTTCACGGGCGGCGTCGTCAACGTCATCACCCGCTCGGGCGGCAACCAGTTCCACGGGAGCTTCCGGACGAGCTTCACGAGCGACGGGTGGCGGTCGTTGAATCCTCTCGAGGTAGCCCAGGGCGACGATCCCCGCCTCGACCAGGTCGACGAGAGCTACGAGGCGACGCTCGGGGGAGCGATCTGGAAGGACCGGATCTGGTTCTTCGCGGCGGGTCGTCGGCAGGACGTCAGCAATTCGACGGAGATCTACGTCCCGGGAGACGCCGACCTGGGCGACCAGGGTTCGCTCTTCATTCCGTACACGCACCGGTTCGAGGAGAGCCGCGCGGAGGGCAAGCTCACGGGAAACGTGACCCCGTCGCACAATCTCGTCGCGGCGTACACGCTCGTGAGGCCGACGGAGATCAACAGCCAGTACCTTCCGGCGGGCGCCCTCGACGCGCTCGACACGATCGAGTCGCCGCACTCGATCCTGACGGCCAACTACACCGGCATCCTGTCGGAGCGGCTCTTCGTCGAGGCGCAGTTCTCGAAACGCTGGTTCGAAATCGAGGGCAGTGGCTCGCCCGACGCCGCCTTCGTGCCCGGCACGCGCGTCGATACCGATCGAGGCACGTTGAACGTCCCGGCAGGATCCGAACGCTATCCGGAGAACTACGGCAACACCGGGTGGCTCGCGAAGGCGTCCTGGCTCGTTTCCTCGGAGACTTTGGGGTCACACGAGCTGCATCTCGGTTACGAGTGGTTCGAGAAGACGCTTCTCGCGAACTACGCATTCTCGGGGAGCGGTTACGTGCTCTATTCCAATTCGATCGTCCGTGACAATCAGATGTTCCCCGTGGTGCCGAACGGCGGTGACCTCCAGGCCGTTCTCGAATGGAGGCCGATCCTCGAGGCGTCGCAGGGCGATCGATTCGTGACGCAGTCCGTCTTCTTCAACGATCGCGCGCAGCTCGGCGGCCGGCTCACGTTGAATCTCGGCGTGCGCTACGACGCCAACGACGCGAAGAACGGCGCGGGGCGGTCCGTGGCCGTGACGGGAACCTGGAGCCCGCGCGTGGCGGCGCAGTTCGACGCGTTGGGCAAGGGGACGCTTCTGATCGACGCCGGGTACGCGAAATACGTCGCGGGGCTGCACGAGGGCATCGTGCAGCTCTTCTCCGAGGCGGGGCAGACGTCGATCGTCGACTGGCACTACACCGGACCGTGCATCAACTGCGACCCGAATGCCCCGACGAACCAGCTCCAGACGACGGCCCAGGCGCTCGCAACCGTGCAGGGGTGGTTCGAGTCGGGCGGGAGCGAGACGACGCCGGCCTACGCTCGAATCCAGGGCGTCAACCGCGTCGTGCCGACCGACGGCCTCGTCTCCCCGACCGCCACCGAGTACTCGTTCGGCGTGGGCGTCGCGCTCGGAACGAAGGGTTGGGCCCGGGCCGACTATCTCTATCGCAACTATCAGAACTTCTACGACGACCGGATCGATCTGACGACGGGGCAGGTGGATAGCCCCCAATATGGTCCGCTCGACGTGCAGATCCTCGGCAACTCGCCGGTCCTCCGAAGGCGCTACGAGGCCGTCCAGACGCGAATCGACTATCGCTTCTCGCCGCAGTCCTTCGCCGGCGTCAGCTACACATGGTCGCGTCTGACCGGTAACGTCATCGGAGAAAACGACAACGTGTCCGCAGCGCCGGATCACGTCGGCGAGTACCCGGAGTACCAGCGCGCGAGCTGGGCGTACCCGACCGGGTATCTGCCAGGCGACCAACGCAACCGCGTGCGGGCGTGGTTTGGCGGGAGTGTTCCCGTTTCGTTCGGCGAGATCGGCGGGTCGATCCTCGAGTCGTACGCATCGGGACTGCCGTACGAGTCCGTGGGCATCATCGATCCGACTCCTTACGTCGTGAATCCCGGCTATGCGAGTCCGATGCCGAACGGGACTCCCTACTTCTTTTCGGCTCGTGGCGCCTATCGGATGCCGTCGATCTCCAGCACCGATCTGGCGCTGACCGTGACCGCGCGCGTTTTCGAATCCGTCGAGCTCTTCCTCCAGCCCCAGGTCCTGAATCTTTTCAACCAGCACGGCGTCCTCGCGGTCGATACGACCGTTCTGACGTCGGGCGACTCGGACAAACTCGCGCCCTTCAACCCCTTCACCCAAAAGCCGGTCCGCGGCGTCAATTACGAGCTCGGCGATTCCTTCGGCACGCCGGCCGCTTACCAACCGCCGCGGACCTTCCGCTTCAGCGTCGGGGTGAGGTTCTGACCAGTCGGCCCCGGCCTCTCGACGGCCATCCGATTCCGCCGCGGGACGCGCGTGGCCCGCGCGCCGTTTCCAGACGAAGCCGTGCGTGACGCCGTCCGAGTCGTCGTAAAACCCGACGACGTGGCCGAGGTTGTTCACCTTGTTTCCGAAGGTGTTGAAACCGCCCGGGTAGTCGAAGGAAATGGTCGATCCTCCCGCGATGAGCACGCCGTGGTCGTCGCCCTCGGGCGTCTCGTAGACGCCGACGATCTCGCCCAGGAGGTTGATGCCTCGCAGCGACGTGATGCGGACGCCGGGGTAGTCGAGGGTCGTGAAGACGCCGTTCTTCAGGCGATAGCCGTCGACGTTGCCCTCGACGTCGCTCCAGTCGCCGATCATCCACCCGAGAACCGTCATGTCCCACACGTCGGTCGAGTCCGAGTTCGGGTAGTCGACCTGGTGAAAGCCGGCGAGATCCCGGTAGAAGCCGTGCTCGTGGCCGTCCTCCATCCAGAAGTTGCCGGTGATACGGCCGAGATCGTCGATGCCGCGCAGCTGCGTTTCGGAGGCGCCGGGGTAGTCGAGGGTCATCGAGCGGCCGTCCTCCCAGCGGAACCCGTGGGCCAGGCCGTCGGCGTCGAGATAGCGGCCGACGACGGCGCCGAAGTCGTTCACGTCGGCCGGCGCCGTGAAGGTCGATCCCGGCGCGTCGATCGTCGTGAAATGGCCGTGGTGAAGCAGGAAACCGTGCGAGGCGCCGCCGGCGTCCACCCAGCGCCCGACGACGTCGCCCAGGTCGTTGTTCCCGAAGGCGAACGTGGCCGAGGCGCCCGGGTAGTCGATGGGGGAGAAGGCCTGGGCGAGCACGGGCGCCACCGTCCCAAAGACCAGAAGAGCGACGGCGGACCTCGACCGGAGGTGTCCGAGAAGTCGGGAAAGTCGGCGCGGATGTGTGGACTCGATCGTCATCATGTCCTCCTGACGCGGCGACTTGCCGCGCTCGTTGACGAAGCTCTCAAGAGGCCGGGCGCAGGTGCAGGTCGACGTGCGCCGCGTCGGGCGGCACCGTGACCTGGACGTGGGCAGGCCGATAGCGCTCGGTCGACGCGGTCGTGATGTCCCAGGTTCCCGGGGGCACGCCCTGAATCGTGTAGCTTCCGTTTGACGTCGTGAGGGCGCCCTCGCGGCAGCTGCAGGAGACCAACATGCCGGAAATCGGGGCGTCTGCCGTCACCACGCCCGACACCGTGAAGGTGGCGAGAGGCGTGGGCGTCACTGTCGGCGTCTGCGTCACGGTGACCGTGAGCGGACCCGTGACCGTGTTCGAATCCTTGCATGCTGCGGGGGCGGCGGCGAGCAGGACGATGAGAGGGAGCCAGAGTCTGTTCATGGAGTTCTCCTCGCCGCGTGGCCGAGCTGTGGTGCCGAGGGAGGGGGGCCGCCAGGGGGAGAAGCCGGCATCGAGGCGCCGTTGACGGGAGGCTCTTGTCCGGGCCGCGGTCGCGTGCATGCCTGAACTCCTTTCGCGCGGGTTCGTTCCGCGTTGGAGGGATAATTGGCGGCTAGCGGCGACGAAGTCCTTCGCTTGACCTTCGCTTCGTCTTCGCTCTTTCCGCGGAGCACGGCGTGGTGGTTCGTTTCGGCGATTGCGTCTTCGACGCGGGCACCCGGGAGCTGTCTCGGAAGGGGCGGTCCGTCGCCCTGTCGCCGAAGGCCCTGCGCCTGCTCGAGGTCCTCGTCGAGCGCCGCCCGAACGCGGTGAAGAAGGAAGAGCTCCAGGAGCTCCTGTGGCCCGGTCTCTTCGTCGCCGACGGGAACCTCGCGCGGGTGATGACCGAGCTGCGCGACGCGATCGGCGACGACGCGGGACGGCCGCGCTGGATTCGGACGGTGCACGGCTTCGGGTACGCGTTTTCGGGGGAGGCCGCGGCTGCCGCGCCGCGTTCGGTCCGCCGCTCGGTCTTCAGGCTCGTCTGGGGCGATCGCGAGATCGCGCTCGGCCAAGGAGAGAACGTGCTCGGGCGCGGCGAGGACTCGGTCGTCTGGATCGACGTCCACAGCGTGTCGCGCCGGCATGCGCGGATCGTGGTCCGTGACGGACGGGCGACGCTCGAGGACCTGGGCAGCAAGAACGGCACGTTCCACCGGGGCAAGAGGCTGCGGGCCGAGGTACCCCTCGAAGACGGGGACGCGATCCGAATCGGGACGGTGCCGCTGACGTTCCGGCGGTTCGCCGCGGGTTCGTCGACGAAGACGACACATCACTCCAGCGATTCGAGGCCGGCGCGCCGCGAACGGTCATGACGCTCGCGGCTGGAACGAGGCTCGGGCCCTACGAGGTGCTTTCCCCCATCGGGTCCGGCGGGATGGGCGAGGTGTATCGCGCGCGCGATACGCGGCTCGGGCGCGACGTCGCGCTGAAGCTGCTGCCCGAGGGCTTCGCCGCGGACCCGGGACGGCTGCGCCGCTTCGACCACGAGGCCCGCGCGGCCTCGGCCCTGAACCATCCGAACATCGTGACGATCTTCGACGTGGGCACGGCCGGCTCGGTGTCGTACATCGCGATGGAGCTCGTCGAGGGCCGAACGCTTCGGCAGCTGCTGCGATCGGGCCCGCTGTCTCTGAAGCGGACCCTCGAGATCGCCGGCCGCGTGGCCGACGGCCTCGCCCAGGCCCACGAGGCCGGGATCGTGCACCGGGACGTCAAGCCCGAGAACGTCATGGTCACGCGCGACGGCGTCGTCAAGATTCTCGACTTCGGGCTCGCCAAGCGCGCCTATGCCGCCGGGGCTTCGCCGGGCGACGCGACTGCGACCGTCGAGACCGAACCCGGGTCCGTGGTAGGCACCGTCCGCTACATGTCGCCCGAGCAGGCCGCCGGCAAGCCGACGGACGCGCGGTCGGACCAGTTCTCCTTCGGCAGCGTGCTCTACGAGATGGCGACGGGCCAGGCCGCCTTCTCCGGCGAAACGAACGTCGACACCCTCTCGGCGATCCTTCACGCCGAGCCGGCGCCGGCCTCCACGGTCAATCCGGCGGCGCCCGCGCCGCTTTCCTGGATTCTCGAGCGCTGTCTCGCGAAGGACCCCGGCGACCGCTACGCGTCGACACGCGACCTCGCGCGCGATCTCTCGGCGCTCTCGCGCCATCTCGGCGAGGCGTCCGTTGTCGGCGGCGCCGGCGTGGCGCGGTGGCGGTCTCCGGGCGTCCTGGCGCTCGGAGCGGCCGCCGCCCTGGCCGTCGTCCTGTTCGCCGGCCTGCGCGTGGGGCGCTCGGGATCACCGCCGCCGCCGCGGTTTCGCACGCTGACGTCCCGGGGAGCGGGGATCACGACGGCGCGATTCACGCCGAACGAGGAGTCGGTCGTTTACTCGGCTCAATGGGACGGCAGGCGACCGGAGCTCTTCGAGGTCCGTCTCGATCATCCCGAAAGCCGGTCCATGAATCTTCCCTCCGCCCAGCTCCTCTCGATCTCGCGCAACGGCTTCATGGCGATCCTGCTGCTGCCGCCCTGGGCCTCGACGCTGCGGTCGCCGGAAAACGGCCTCGCCGAGCGCTCGGCCGAGTTCCTCCTGGGAACGCTCGCCGAGGTGCCCCTCATCGGCGGGACGCCCCGGGAGATTCTCGAGAACGTCAGCGACGCCGACTGGGCGCCCGACGGGAAGGAGCTCGCCGCGGTCCGTTTCGTCGACGGCGGCTACCGTCTGGAGTACCCGCTGGGAACGAAGCTCGTGGAGCACCCGCGCTGGATCAACTTTCCGCGCGTCTCTCCCCGGGGCGACCGCGTGGCCTACACGAACGCGGGAACGGACCTGTTCGTCGTGGACCGCGAGCAACGCGTCACGCCGCTCGGCGTTTCGGGGTGGGAACACGCCTGGGCGCCGACCGGCGAGATCTTCTACCTGCCGGTCGCGGAAGGGACTGTCCAGCTTCGCGCGATTTCCGTAGCCGGCGAGGATCGCCTGGTCGCCGCTCTTCCCGGCAACTACACGCTCTACGACGTCTCGGCGAGCGGGCGCGTCCTGCTCGGTCTGCTCACCGCGCGCGACGAGATCTTCCTGAGCGCCCCCGGCGCGCCGGACCGGCTCCTGTTCGACGGCACCCTCGAGGATGTCTCTCCCGCGGGGGACGTCCTCACCTTTCAAGGCAGCGTCGCCGACGAGGTGTCGGCTTACGTCGGAACGACCGGAGGCTCGCCCGCCAAGCGCCTGGGCGCTCTCGGCGGGTACGCGGGCGCGGTCCTTTCCCGCGACGGGAAGTGGGTGCTCGGGCAGAGCTCGCCGAACGGTCTCGTCGTGCTCGACGCGGCGCACAGCGGGCTCGTCCTCGTGCCGACCGGGGCCGGTCAGCCCGTCGCCGTGCCGACGAAAGGGCTGGAGGCGCCGGGGCCGCTGGGGTTCTCGCCGGACGGGCGGACGATCTACTTCGCCGGCGCCGAAGCGGGCCGCCGCCCGTCGGTCTGGGCGCAGGGCCTCGACGGCGGCGAGCGCCGGCGCGTCGTGCCCGAGGGGACCCGCGGGCCGTTGTTGTCGGCGGATGCGCGTTGGATCGCCGCCGAGGACGAGCGCCGGGGGTGGCAGCTCTACCCGACCGCGGCCGGGGAGCTCGCGGCGCTTCGAGGCCTCCAGCGGGGCGAGGAGCCGATTCAATGGACGTCGGACGGGAAAGGGCTCTACGTCCGCGGGGCCGACGAAGTCGATCCTCGGAAAGGGGTCGTCGTGGCGCGGTTCTACCGCCTGGACCCGTGGAGCGGAGAGCGCGTCCTCTGGAAGGAGATCCCGCCGGTGGCGCCGACCGCCGGCGGAGGCATCGGAACGACGCTCTTCGCGGCCGACGGCCGGATCTGCCTCTACACCCACCACCGCTACTCGTCGGAGCTACTGGTCGCGGAGGGCTTGCGGTAATCATCCCGGTTCCCGGACCGTTTGACCGTGTAAAACGGCCGGTGGTACCGTGCCGCGGTTCCCACAAGGAGGTGTCCCCTGAAGCGTCTGATTGCCTCGGCCTGTCTGACCGGGCTGCTCGTCGCGACCGCGCCCGCGGAGGAGCGGGTGGACCTCGACATGGTCACGAAGATCCGCGAGGAGGGATTCCGGCACTCGAAGGTCATGGAGACGGCCTCGGAGCTGATGGACCGGATCGGTCCGCGCCTGACCGGCTCGCCCCAGGTGAAGGAAGCCAACGAGTGGACGAAGTCGAAGCTCGCGGAGTGGGGTCTGGCCAACGCCCATCTCGAGTCGTGGGGACCGTTCGGCCGCGGGTGGCGCTACGAAGCCTGCGCGGTACGCATGACGGCGCCCGACAAGGCGGAGCTGCTCGCGTTGCCCCAGGCGTGGACGCCGGGGACCAACGGCCTGGTGCACGCCGCGGTCGTGCACGTGAATCCGAAGACCAAAGAAGATCTCGACAAGTACAAGGGAACCGTCGCCGGCAAGATCGTGCTGTGGGGCGACGTCCGCGAGGTCAAGCCGCACGACACGCCCGATCTGACGCGCTACGACGAGAAGTCGCTGGCCGAGGTCGTCCAGTACGACCAGCCTGCCGGCCGGGCGCCGCGCTACAACCGCGAGGAGTACATCAAGCGCTTCGAGCTGCGCAAGGCGGCCGACGCGTTCTTCGAGGAGGAGAAACCGCTCGCGATCATCGACCTCGGCCGCGGCGACTTCGGCACGTTCGGCGTCCAGGGCGGCGGCGAGTGGCGGATGTCGAAGCCGAAGACGGCGATCCCGTCGCTCGAGATGGAGTCGGAGCACTTCGGGCGGATCGCGCGCCTGGTCGACCGCAAGGTCGAGGTCCAGCTGGAGCTCGACGTCCGCGTGCAGTTCATCGACGAAGACCAGATGCAGTGGAACACCATTGCCGAGATCCCGGGGACCGACAAGAAGGACGAGGTCGTCATGGTCGGCGCGCACCTCGACTCCTGGCAGGGCGGCACCGGGGCGACCGACAACGGCGCGGGCTCGGTCGTCGCGATGGAGGTCATGCGGATCCTGAAGGCTCTCGACGCGCACCCGCGGCGGACGATCCGCATCGGCCTCTGGACCGGGGAGGAGCAGGGACTCTTCGGGTCGCGCGCCTACGTCGATCAGCACTTCGCGTCGCGCCCGAAGCCGACGAAGGAAGAAGAGGACGTCCCCTGGTACCGGCGCAAGGAGAAGTGGCCGCTGACGGTCAAGCCCGAGCACGCGAAGCTCGCCGCGTACTTCAACCTCGACAACGGCACGGGCAAGATCCGCGGCATCTACGCCGAGGAGAACGCCGCCGTCGTGCCGATCTTCGAGGCGTGGCTCAAGCCCCTGCACGACCTCGGCGCGACGGCCGTCACGATGAACACGACCGGCGGCACCGACCACGAGTCGTTCGATCAGGTCGGCCTTCCGGGATTCCAGTTCATCCAGGACGAGATCGAGTACGAGACGCGGACGCACCACACGAACATGGATCTCTACGAGCGCCTCGTGAAGGCCGACCTCCAGCAGGCGGCCGTCGTCATGGCGTGCTTCACGTGGGACGCGGCCACGCGCGACGCCATGCTGCCGCGCAAGCCTCTGCCGAAGGAGCCGCCGAAGGACGAGAAGCCGACGGCGGTCTCGGGTGCCCCGGCGAAGCCGACGCCGGCGCCCGCGAAGACCTCTTGAGGGCCGCGGCTTCGGGACTTTGCTAGGATGGGCCAACCCTGAAGCCATGAACGAGCCGTTTCGCCGGATCGGTCCGCTGCTCGGGGCGCTGGCCCTTTCGGCGGCGGCGCTGCCCGCGTTCGGCCAGAGCTTGGCCGCCGGTTCGAGCGAGGTGACGGCGACCTCGCGGCCGCTCCGCCTCCTGCGTGAATGGGAAGAGACCGTGAAGACGCCGGCCGGCGAACGGCCGCAGCGCGTCCAGGTCGTCTTCGACTACAACAAGGGCGTGGCCTACGAAATCATTTCCTCCGCCGACGGCGCGTCCCTCGGGCGGAGCACTCTCGGCGCCGGCCAGCCGGCGCCCTCGCGGGTCGAGATCGACGAGGCGTTTCAGGTCGTCCGGGACGACCCGGAGTTCGCACGCCTCTTCAAGCGTTTCCGCGTCGTGTTCGAAGGAGGCTTCATCCTGACCGAACCGACGGGCATGCCGTGCGGGCCCGGTAGCCGGTGCCTGCGTGTGTTCCTGCTTTCCTCCGACCGGGCGGGCACCATCCGGCAGGTCGTCGTCGACCTGGTCAAGGAAAAGGTCGCCTACGACGACTTCGCGCCCGGCGGCTCCTCCGGGGCGGCGCGATGAGGCGGGCCGTTCTGCTCGCCGCGCTTCTGGTGCTCGGGGCCACGCGGGCCGAAGCGGCGCAGCAGGCGAGCTGCACGCAGTGCCCGGGAAACGTCTGCTACGGGCCGCAGACCCTGAGCTGGCCGCCGGACAATCCGGTGTGGCAGTTGTCCTGGCTTCGTCCGTGCGAGAGCAGCGGCACCAACGGGTCGGGCCTCGAGATCCGCGACGTGTACTACAACGGTCACCTGGTCCTCAAGCGCGCCCACATCCCGATGCTCAACGTCGAGTATCTCCAGACGAGCTGCGGCTGCAACTGCTACCGCGATTGGGAGTACCAGCAGAGCTACTTTCTGGCCGACAACATCGTGACGCAGAATCTCTACGCCGCGCCGGATCAACCGGCGATCACCGTCTGCGACGCGGGCGGCGGCTCAGACCTGTGCTCGACGGGCGAGCCCAACTGCTTCAACGGCGTGTCGATCGAGTCCTACGCGGACCCGCTGGTGTTGACGACCGAGTTCGAGGCCGGCTGGTACCGCTACACGATGCGCTGGAAGTTCTATCTCGACGGCCGGATCCAGCCGATCTTCGGGTTCTCCGCGGTCAGTGCGAGCTGCATCAGCTGCACGCACAAGCACCACGCGTACTGGCGCCTCGACTTCGACGTCGACACGGCCGGCCAGAATCTCGTGACCGAAGGGCCCGATCCCGCTCAGGGAGGGCGCCCCGGGCCGAAGCCCCGCATCGTCACCCTCACGAACGAGACCGAGCGCAACGTCACGTACCCGGGGATTTCGTGGACGGTCGCGAATTCCTCGACGAAGCGGGGCTATCGGCTCGTGCCGGGCGCCGAGACGGCCCTTCCGGCGGACAGCTTTTCCGAGGGAGATCTCTGGGCTCTCGCGTACCACGCCAACGAGCTCGACGACGGCCACGGGCTCGGCAACTGCCCGGTCAACTTCGCGCCCTGGCTCAACAACGAGAGCCTCAACGGCGACGTGGTCCTCTGGTACCGAACCGGGTGGCTCCACGTCGGCGGCGACCTGGCCGACTGCGAACCCGTCGGTCCGACGCTCTATCCGATCGGCGACTGGAGTCCCTGACTTGAGCGGGCCGCCGCGCGGCCTACCGGAGAGAGGGAACGGGGCTCGACGGTTCTCTCCCGAAGAATCGGCCGGCCTCGTGAAACCATCGACGGGCCGCTGCGCAGCCGAGACGTAGACGTTTGTCCCTGCCAAGGAGGTCGTGCGTGAAGACCAGGATCCTGGCGGCTTGCGCCTACGGGTTCGCGCTCGCCGTGTTCGCCCAGACCGGCGACGTGAAACCGCCCGAGAGCCTCGTCATCGAGGGCGTTCCTCCGATTCCGGCCGCGCTGGCCGAGCGGGTCGGCCGATACACCGACTTCCGGGCCGCCGGCTTCTCGAGCTGGCATCCGACGCGCCGCGAGATGTTGATCGGCACGCGCTTCGCCAACGTCACGCAGGCGCACCTCGTGAAGTCGCCGGGAGGCGCCCGCACGCAGATGACCTTCTCCCCGGACCGCGTCAGCGGCGCGAAGTTCGACCCGAAGACCGGAAACTCTTTCATCTTCTCGAAGGACGTCGGCGGCAACGAGTTCTTCCAGCTCTACCGCTACGATTTCGGGGACGGCACGGTGACGCTTTTGACGGACGGGCGGTCGCGCAACACCGGGGCGCGCTGGTCCAACGGCGGCGACCTCATCGCGTACGGGTCGACGCGCCGGACCGGCGACGACGTGGACGTCTACGTCCAGAACCCGCGCGACCCGAAGACCGATCGGCGGGTCGTCGATCTCCCGGGCGGAGGCTGGGAAGTCGCCGACTGGTCTCCCGACGACAAGACGCTGCTCCTCGTCGAGGGAATCTCGATCAACGAGAGCTACCTGTGGCTCGTGGACGTCGCCACCGGCGCGAAAACCCCGCTGACGCCGCGCGGCAAGGACAGGATTTCGTACCAGAACGCCTCATTCGCCCGGGACGGGAAGAGTCTCTTCGTCACCGCCGACCAGGGCTCCGAGTTTCAGCGCCTGGCGCGGATGGACCTCGCGTCGCGGAAGCTCGAGTTCCTGACGCCGGATTCCGCCGACGTGGAGGACGTGGATCTTTCGCCCGACGGCAGGACCCTCGCCTACGTGACCAACGAGATGGGGCATTCCGCGATCCACCTGATGGACGTGGCGGCGCGGCGCGAGCTCCCCGGGCCGAAGCTGCCGCTCGCGGTCGTTTCGGGAATCCGCTGGCACCGCGACGGCGGGGCGATCGGCTTCACGATGGAGACGGCCCGTTCCAGCGCCGACGCGTATTCCTTCGACCCGAAGACCGGTCAGGTCGAGCGCTGGACGACCAGCGAGCTCGGCGGCCTGAACCCGGATACCTTCGCCGAGCCCGAGCTCGTGTCCTGGAAGAGCTTCGACGGCCGCGAGATCACGGGGTTTCTGTACCGGCCGGACGCCTCGAAGTTCCCGGGCAAGCGTCCGGTGTCGATCGAGATTCACGGCGGCCCCGAAGGACAGGCGCGGCCGCGCTTTCTCGGCGCCTGGAACTACGCGATTAACGAGCTCGGCGTGGCCATCCTGCTGCCGAACGTCCGTGGGTCTTCCGGCTACGGGAAGTCGTTCCTGCTGGCGGACAACGGGTTCCTGCGGGAAGGCGCCTACAAGGACATCGGCGCCCTACTCGACTGGATCGGCACGCGGCCGGACCTCGACGCGGATCGCGTGATGGTGGCCGGCGGCAGCTACGGCGGCCACATGACGCTCGCCGTCGCCTACCTCTACAGCCCGCGGATTCGCGGCGCGGTCGACGTCGTCGGCCCGTCGAACCTCGTCACCTTCCTCGAGAACACGTCGGGCTACCGCCGCGACCTGCGCCGCGTCGAGTACGGCGACGAGCGCGACCCGAAGATGCGGGCCTTTCTCGAGAAGACGGCGCCCATGACCAACGCCGAGAAGATCCAGAAGCCGCTGTTCGTGATCCAGGGCTACAACGACCCGCGGGTACCTCGGAGCGAGTCGGAGCAGATGGTGGCGCGCATTCGCAAGGTCGGCACGCCCGTCTGGTACCTGATGGCGAAGGACGAAGGGCACGGGTTCGCCAAGAAGTCGAACCGCGACTACCAGTTCTACGCGACCGTTCTCTTCATGACGCAGTTTCTGTTCGGGAGTCAGTGATCTCGAGAATCGGCATCGACTGCATGATCCGACGGACAGATCACGAGTCCGAGGCCAAATGGTCTTCTTGACACGTGAAATCTGCATGGTCTGCAGCTTTCCATGGTCAGCAGGGCGTACGCCCGCGGCGAGGGAGCAATCCTCGTGCTGCCCGACGCCCCGTGCTCGCCGCGGCGAGGACCGGGGCGGTCGGCGACGGCAAGATCTTCGTGCTGCCGCTCGAGAAGGTCTACCGCATCCGCACGGGCGAGGAGGACCAGGCGGCCGTCACGCCGGTCGGCTGAGCCCGCCGCCGCCGCGTCACTCCCTGGGCTCGAACGCCGTGCTCTCGCTCGACAGGTACTTGTCCTGGAGATCCCGCCAGCCCGGTTGCGGAAGGAACCGGCGCAGGACGCCGTTGATCGGGTCGCGCAGCGGGCTGCCGTCGGGCAGAGGAAACGCCAGGATCTGCTGGTCGAACGTCTGGGGCAGGACCTCGAGATCCCTCCGTGTCTCGCGCTGGACGAAGTACTCGAGGATCCAGACGTCGTACGCGACGGCGCCGACTTCGCCCGAGCGCAGGCTCTGGAGCGCCCTGGGGATCGAGGGGTAGATGCGGTGGCGGATGCGCTCGCGCCGCAGGAATTCGCCGACGGCCGCGCCCTCGACCGTCCCGACGACGGCGTTGTGCAGGTTCGCGGGGCCGCGCACCTGCCCGAACTCGGCGACGGCGAGCTTGGCCGTCACGAAAGCGGCGAACGCGGTGACGAGGATCAGGCTGACGAACATCCAGAGCAGCGCGACGAGGCGGCCCCAGAGGGTGATCGGCACTTTGTCCCCGTAGCCAACCGCCACGGTCGTCACGCCCGACCACCAGAACCCGGAGCCCATTCCCTGAAACGCGCTGCCCGAGAACTGGGGATTGCGGCGGCGCTCGATCAGCCAGATCGCCGTGCCGGCGAGAAAAACGAGGAGGGTGATCCCCGTGTAGAGGCGGATCGCCGTCGGCGTCGTCAGCGCCCGCGCCACCAGGAGCCAGCGCTCCTCGTCGCCACCCTTGCGGACCGCGATCCCCATTTCCTGGATCCGGAACGCGTGGGAGAAATCGACCGAGCGTTCGCGATCGATCGTCGCGGCGAACGGGGCGACGGCGACGTCGAGGCGGTCGTGGGCGAGGTCGTCGAGGAGCGTGTCGGGAGACGCTTCCCCGAAACGGTACTGCAGGCCGAGCTCGCTCGCGACCTCGGCCCAGAGATCGACGAGAAGGCCTTTCCACTGGCCGTCCGCGGTGCGCATCGTGTACGGCGGCGCCTCGAAGATGCCGACGCGCCACACGCGATCCCCCAGCCGCGCCGGCTGCGCCGGAGCCGCCGGTCCGATGCCCGAGAGCGCGAACAGGCCGATCGCGAGGGCCGCCGCGCGACGCCTCATCGCTCGAGGTACGTGTACCGGGGGAAGACCTCTTCGAATTCCTTGTAGATCGCCCGCGCCTCGTCTTTCTTGAGGGGCCGCCCGGCGGCGCGGCGCAGCTGGCGGTCGATGGCGTCGAGGATCTCGGTGCGGTCGTAGTTCATGTAGCCGAGCACGCGCTCGCAGGACTCGCCCGGAAGGACGTCGGCGACGTGCGCCCGGCCCTCCTCGTCGACGGTGACGAGCACCTCGTTGACCTCGCCGAAGAGATTGTGCAGGTCGCCGAGCACGTCCTGGTAGGCGCCCATCAGGCACACGCCGACGTAGTAGGGATCGCCGTTCTTCAGGGCGTGCAGCGGCAGCGTTTCCTTGATGTCGCGCAGGTCGATGAACTTCTCGATTTTGCCGTCGGAGTCGCAGGTGATGTCGGCGAGCGTTCCGAACTCGGTCGGCCGCTCGTTCAGGCGATGAATGGGCAGGATGGGGAAGAGCTGGTCGATGGCCCAGATGTCGGGCAGAGACTGGAAGACCGAAAAGTTCAGGACGTACTTGTCGGCGAGCATCGTCTCCATGTCCTCGAACTCCTCGGGCACCTCCTTCAGGTTCTTCAGGTCGCGATGGATCTTTTCGCAGATCTGCCAGAACAGGATTTCGCCCTTGGAGCGGTCCTCGAGCGACAGGTGCCCGAGGTTGAAGAGCGTGAAGAGCTCCTCCTTGTACTGGAGCGCATCGTGGTAGCTCTCGCGCAGCGTCTTGGCGTTGACGCTCTCGTAGACCGAGGCGAGCTCCTGGAGCACGGTCGGGTCGGAAGGCGCGACGCGCACGCGCCGCCCCTGCTCGATGCGGTCGGCGACGTCGAGGACGTTGGTGACGAACACGGAGTGGTAAGCCGTCACCGCGCGGCCCGACTCGGTCACGAGGACCGGCGCCGGCACCTTCTCCTCGTCGCAGATCTGCTTGACGGTGTAAACGACGTCGTTGGCGTACTCCTGCACCGAGTAGTTCATCGACGAGTCGAAAGCCGTCTTCGAGCCGTCGTAGTCGACGCCGAGGCCGCCGCCGAGGTTCAGGTACTGGATCGGCACGCCGAGCGCGCGCAGCTTCGCGTACACGCGGCCGGCCTCTCGGATCGCCTCCTTGATCTTGCGGATGTCGGTGATCTGCGAGCCGATGTGGAAGTGCAGCATGACGAGGCAGTCGAGCATCTTCCGGGACTTGAGGATCTTGACCGCCTCGAGCATCTCGGGCGTCGTCAGACCGAACTTGGCGGCCTCGCCGCCCGACTTGGCCCACTTGCCCGAGCCTCGCGCGTAGAGCTTCGACCGCATCCCGATCAGCGGCCGCACGCCTCGGGCTTTCGCCACGTCGAGGATGCGCTCGAGCTCGGACACCTTCTCGAGGATGAGGACCACCTTCTTCTTCATCCGGACGGCGTTCAGCGCCATGCGGACGAAGATCTCGTCCTTGTAGCCGTTGCAGGTGATCAGGCATTCGGGGCCGAGGTCGGCGGCGATCGCCGCGAGAAGCTCCGGCTTCGAGCCCGCCTCGAGGCCGTAGCCGTAGCGCCGTCCCGCCTCGACGATGTGGTCGACGACGACGCGCTTCTGGTTGACCTTGATCGGGAACACGCCGCGGAAGACGTTCCCGTAGCCGTACTCGTCGATCGCGCGCGCGAACGCGTCGTTCAGGTTCGCCACGGCGGCCATGAGGATCTGGGGGAACCGGATCACCATCGGCGTCGAGATCCCGCGGACGGCGACCTCGTCGACGATCTGCTTCAGGACGACGCCGCGCGACGGTTCGCGCGTGGGGCGCACGACGAGGTCCCCGTCTTCCGAGACGTGGAAGAAGCCCTTGCCCCAGTGCGGAATTCCGTAGAGGGCCGCGGCGTCGGCGAAGCGGCGCGTCTCGGGGCGCGGACGGGACGCCGGAGAGGCTTTGGAGCGGACCGGCCTTGCGGATGCCACGCGCACATCCTAAAGCAGACCCGGCCGCGGGAAGCCTTCGCCCCTACTTCCGGCCGAGGATCTCGAGGACGGCGACCGTCAGGGCCCCGGCGCCCGTCTTCAACGTGGGCTCCGGATCCGGCGCGAATCGCGACGAGTGAAGGCTCGGCAGCTGGGTCACGTCCCCGTGGACGGCCTCGAACCGGGCCGGCGCGACGGCGCCGAGGCGGAACATCAGGGACGGGGCGTGCGCCGCCCGGCCGAATTCGCCGAAGTCCTCGCTTCCCATGACCGGCGCCTGCTCGACGACGTTGGCGGTCCCGAAGGCCCGGTCGAGCGCTCCGACGATCCGCTTCGTGAGGGCCGGATCGTTGTAGGTCGCGCCGAATCCGAGCTCGATCTTCACGGAGGGCTCCCGGGGCGCTCCGGCCGCCGCGGCCTCCGCCTTCGCGATCCGCTCGATCGCCGCGAGCAGCTTCCGGCGCACCTCGTCCTTGTAGCTCCGCACGGTCAGCGCGAGCGTCACCTCGTCGGGAATGATGTTGCGCTTGGTCCCGCCGTGGATCATGCCGACGGTCACGACCGCGGGATCCAGCGGGTCGTTCTCGCGCGAGACGATCGTCTGGAAGGCGAGGATCATGCGCGCGGCGACCACGATCGGATCGACCGTGTACTGGGGCGCCGAGCCGTGGCCGCCGCGGCCGTAGACCGTGATGTCCACGACGTCGGAGTTGGCCAGCGCGTAGCCCGGCGTGTACCCGATCATGCCGGCGGGCAGCCTCGGGTCATCGTGGAGGGCGAGCGCGAAGTCGGGCTTCGGGAAGCGCTCGAGAAAGCCGTCCTGGAGCATGCCGACCGAGCCCGGGCCGCCTTCCTCGGAGGGCTGGCCCACCAGGACCAGCGTGCCGCGCCACCGGGCCCTGGCCCTGGCGAGCAGCGCCGCGGCGCCGACGAGCGAGGTCATGTGGACGTCGTGGCCGCAGGCGTGCATGACCGGGACGGTGTGGCCCGAATCGTCCACGACCTTGACCTTGCTCGCGTAGGGCAGTCCGGTCTGCTCTTCGACGGGAAGCGCGTCCATGTCGGCGCGGACGAGGACGGTCGGGCCCTTGCCGTTTTTCATCACGCCGACCACTCCGTACCCCCCGACGTGGTCGGTCACCTCGTAGCCGAGGCGGCGCAGCCGCTCGGCGAGCTTGGCCGAAGTCTTTTCCTCGTGCGTCGAGAGCTCCGGCGTGCGGTGCAGGTCGATGTAGAACGCCTCGAGCTCGGGGTAGAGGGCGTCGATCGGGGCCAGGGCAGGCGAGCCGGACGCGGCGGGCAGCGCGAGGAGCGCGGCCAGCGCCGGGGCAGCAAAGATGGTCGTCATGGCGCGCGGGATCGTACACTGAAGCGCGATGGCAGCGAGCGGCAGGGTGGGGACCTGGGCGAGCCTCAAGGCCGCCGCTTCCTCTCGACGGATCGGCGCGGTCACGCTGCAATCCTTCTCGTCCGGCCTTCCGCTCGGCCTCGTGTGGATCGCGCTGCCGGCGTTTCTGACCTACCGGGGCGTGGACATCAAGACGGTCGGGCTGTTCTCGCTCGCCCAGGCGCCGTGGAGTTTCAAGTTCCTCTGGTCGCCGCTGATGGACCGTTACGGGCCGCGCTTTGGCAGGATGGGCCGGCGGCGCTCGTGGATCGTGGTGTGCCAGGCCTTCCTGATGGTGTCGATCCTGGCCCTCGCGGGGTTCGCCCACACGACCGACGTCGGCGTTCTCGCGGTCATCGCGCTGCTGATCGCGTTCGGCTCGGCGTCGCAGGACATCGTCATCGACGCTTACGCCGTGGAGGTCCTCGAACGGCCGGAACAGGGACTCGCGGTGGGCGCGCGCAACGCGCTCGCCCGCTCGGCCGTCCTCGTGGCGGGCGCGCTGACGATCACGACGGGTCAGAGGCTCGGCTGGCCCCCCGTGTTCACCGTCCTCGCCCTGATGTTCGTGCCGCTCGCCTTCGTCGTGCTGTGGTCGCCCGAGCCCGAAGCCGCGGTTCTCCCGCCGCGGTCGCTCCGCCGCGCCGTCTTCGACCCCCTGATCGAGCTCTTCCGCCGTTCCGGCGCGCTGCCGATCCTCGGCTTTCTCGTGCTCTACAAGTTCGGCGAGAACCTCGCCACCGCGCTGACCCGGCCGTTCCTGATCCAGAAGTGTTATTCGCCGGAGGACGTCGGCATCGGGACGGCCACGATCGGCCTGATCGCGCTGATCGTCGGCGCGTTCCTCGGCGGCGTCACCACCGACCGCATCGGCCTGACGCGCAGCCTGTGGCTCTTCGGCGTCATCCAGTCCGTCGGCTTCCTCGGGTACATCGTGGTCGACCGCCTGACGCCGGGCAGCCCGTGCGCGGGCGGGGTCCTCGGGGCGGTCCTGCAGCCGCCGTCGCACCGCCTGACGATGCTCGCGGCGATCGGCGTCGAGAACCTGTGCCAGGGAATGGCGACCGGGGCGTTCGGCGTGATGCTGCTCCGGATGACGCAGAAACAGTTCTCGGCCACCCAGTACGCCCTGTTCTCGAGCATCTTCGCGGTCGGGCGGATCGTGACCGGTCCCATCGCGGGGTTCACGGCCGACGCGATCGGCTGGACGCCGTTCTTCCTGTGCGCCACCGCCGCCTCCATTCCGGGGCTCGTGCTCCTGCAGCGCTTCGCGCCGCTCGGCGGCCGCGAGCCGGCGCTCGACGCGCTCGAGCCGGTCGTGTCGCGGCCGGTCTCGCGCGCTCGCGCGCTGGCGACCGGCGCCGCGTGGGCGGCCTTCGGCTTCGCGGCGTCGGTCGGCCTCTGGGCGCTGTTGTCCGCGCTCAAGTCCGCGCGGGGGCGCCCGGGCGCCGCCCTCGACGTGGCAGGCGCCGCGGCGAAGATCCTCGCGCCGGCACAGACCTCCGACTGGGTCCGCCTGGCCGGGTTCGTCGTCGTCGGCCTCGTCGCCGGGGTCGCCGCGAGCGCGTTCGTCGTCGCGCGCCACGGCCTTCGCGACGAGGCTCCTGCCGCCTGACGGCGGCCGGCGGTCAGGAGCCCTCGAGGTCGCGGCGCGCGGCCGAGGCGTCGGCGAAGAACCGGCGGACGGCGTCCCGGTCGCTCGCCCGCAGGCTCGACGCGAGGTCGCCGAGCGCGCTCCGGACGGCGTCGATCGCGCCCGCGAGTGCTTCGGGGTCCGCGAGGGCGAGCTCGAGCGCGAGCGCCTCGGGCTGCGACGCCAGGCGCGTCGTGTCGCGAAGGCCGGGGCCGGCGAGCGCCGCCGCGTCGCCGCTTCCCGAAGAGGCCGCGCGGGCGAGCGCCGATGACACCGCGAGGGGCAGATGGCTGACCCACGTCATCGCGCGGTCGTGGCGCCCGGCGTCGAGCACGAACGGGCGGCCTCCGAGCGAACGGACGAAGGCCTCGACGGCGGCGAGCGACGCCGCGTCGCTGCGGGCGGTGGGAACGAGGATCCAGGGCCGGTCCCGGAAGATGGCCGGGTCGGCGGCCTCGACGCCGCGGCCGCGTCCTCCCGCCATCGGATGGCCGGCGACGAAGCGGGCGCCTTCCGGAAGCGCCGCGGCGGCTTCGGCGATCGGGCGCTTCAGCGACGCGCAATCGGTCAGGACCGCGCCGGGAGCGAGCGCGGCGACTTCGCCGAGGAGCGCCGGCGTTTCGGCCGTGCGCGCGGCCGCGACGACGAGCGCGGCGCCGTCGAGTGCTTCGGCGAGCGAGTCGGCCACGGCGATGCCGCGGCGGCGCGCCCGCTCGCGAACGCCGGCGTCCCGGTCGAAGCCGCGGGCTCCCGCGGCGACCGCGGCGGAGCCGCCGATCAGTCCGAGGCCGACGACCGCCGTGTGGCTCACCGTGGCCGAACGGCGCCGGGAAGCCGCACCGGCTCCGGGTCGTCCTCGTCTCCGGGAACGCGTACGGACCACTCCGGGCGGAGCTCGCGCGCGCCGCGCAGGAACGCGTGCCGCACCTCGGTCTGCTTCCGGTCCGTGTTCCAGTGGAGGAGTACACGAATGCAGCGGCCGAGGGAACCCGGCACCGGGACCTCTCGCGCGCACAGCAGAGGCACGCTCTCCCAACCTTCGATCGAGCGCGCCGGCAACGCCGGGAACTCGGCGTCGAGGTCCTCCGTCATGGTGAAGGTCGCGCTGGCGACGTCCTCGGCCGCGATGCCGTTGAGCGCGATGAGCGCGCGGAGCAGTTCGAGCGACCGTTCGGCCACGTGCGCGGCCTCGTTGCGGTCGGCGGTCGTGGCTCCCCGGACTCCTCGCGTGGCCATTGGCCAGGGATTATCTCCGGGCCGGGACGCGAGGCGACCTGATGCAGAATGGCCTCGAGGTCGTGAAGAAGCTCATCGTCAACGCGGACGACTACGGGCGCACGCCCGGGGTCAACGCCGGGGTGCTCGAGGCCCACGCCCGCGGCATCGTCACCTCGGCCACGGTCCTGGTGCTCGAGAGGTCGGCCGCGCGCGGCATCCGCGAGGCCTCGGAGAAGGCGCCGGGACTCGGGCTCGGGCTCCACTTCGCCGTGACGGGAGGCGGCCCTCCGGCCGCGCCCGCCGCGAGCCTTCCGGTCCTCGCGCCCGGCGGCCGCTTTCGCCGGTCGCCGGAAGAGCTGCCCGCCCGGATTCCCGAGTCCGAGATCCGCCTGGAGCTCGAGGCGCAGATCGAGGTGTTCCAGATGCTCGCGCGCAAGCCGCCGACCCACCTCGATTCGCATCACCACGCCGCGCTTGCCCCGGCGATCGCCCCGGTCTTCGCGGCGGTGGCCCGGGAGCGGGGCCTTCCGGCGCGCGCGGCGAGCGATCAGGCCCGGCAGGCGCTCCGGGCGGCCGGCGTCGCCACGCCGGACCGGTTCCTCGACGGGTTCTACGCCGGGGGCGCCACCGCCGAAACGCTCGCGCGTCTGCTCGACGGCCTCGGCCCGGGTGTCACGGAGCTGATGTGCCATCCCGCCCGCGTGGACGAGGAACTGCGGCGGGGCTCGCGCTACGCCGACGAACGGGACTGGGAGCGCGAGATCCTCTGCGACCCCGCGATCCGGCGCCGAGTCCGCGACCTCGGTGTCGCGCTCGTCGGTTTCGACGCGCTCCCGCGGCGGATGCGCTAGCATGAATGGCGAGCTCTGCTTGAAGGAAAGAGGCGCATGAGGGCCCTCGTCGCCGACAGCGATCCGGACCGGCTCCGTCTGCTCGAGAGCTGGCTCGGGAAGTGGGGCCACTCGGTCGTGTCCGTGCGCAACGGGCTCGAAGCCTGGCGCCGCCTCGAGGCCGAGCGCGAGCCGACCCTCGTCGTGCTCGCCTGGCGGATGGAGGCGATGCCGGGCATCGACGTCTGCCGCCGGCTGCGGCTGCAGCCCGAGCTCCCGTCGGCCTACGTGCTGCTCGTCGCCGAGAGCCGCGAGGCCGAGGACCTCCTCGACGGCCTGAACGCCGGCGCGGACGACTTCCTCTTCGCGCCGATCGACCCGATCGAGATGAAGGCCCGCGTGCGCACGGGCGCACGGATCGTCGAGATCGAGCAGGCTCTGCGCGCCTCGCAGGACGCGCTCCGCGTCCAGTCGACCCGCGACGCGACGACGGGCTCCTGGAACCGCGCCGCGATCCTCGACCTCCTCCAGAAGGAGCGCGAGCGGGCGCGCCGCAAGAGCGGTTCCGTCGCGGTCGTGCTCGCCGACGTCGACGCGTTCCGCCACGTCAACGAGACGCACGGCCCGCCCGTGGGCGACGAGGTGCTCCGGGAAACGGCGCGGCGCCTCAACTCCTCGCTCCGGCCCTACGACGCCGTCGGGCGCTACGGCGGGGAGGAATTCCTGATCGTGCTGCCCGGCTCCGACGGCCTCGGCGCGCTGACGGTCGCGGAGCGCATTCGCGAATCCTTCGCCAGGCGCCCGGTGCTGACGACGGCGGGCCCGCTGCCGCTGACCCTTTCGCTCGGGGTTGCCTCGGAAGGCGGTGAGGCGAAAGCGGACGCGGGCGCGCTGCTCCGCGCGGCGGGCGACGCGCTCAGGCGCGCCCAGACCGGAGGCCGCAACCGCGCGGCGCTCGCCGACGAATCGGGCATCGCGATCGACGCCGTGCCGGATCCGCCGGCCTAGCCGGCGTCAGCGCGCGCCCGGGACGTCGACGATCACGGCGCCGGCCAGGCCCGTCGACACCTCTTCGACCAGCACCGCCACGCGGCGCGCCTCGGGCGGCCAGTTCAGCGGCACCTGGTAGCGCCACGAGTCGCTGCCCGAGTCCCGCCGCCAGTCCACCTCCTCCGCCGACGTGAACGGCTGGCCCTCCCCGAGATCGACGGCGAGCGCGAGGCGCAGCGGGAGCGCGGCGCCCTCGGGGCCGAGGACGTCCCGGACGGAGGCGAAGTTGGCCGCGATCCGGAGCATGCCGCTCCGGGGCGGTCCCGACGGGGTTGCCGACGGCGCGAGCGTGGCGAGGACCGGCACGTCCGACGGCGTCTCCGAGCCCTCGAGGACCCGGACCGCCCGCTCGAGCGACGCGCTCCGCGGGCTTCCCGTCAGGAGGTAGTGCGTCGTCCGCAGCGCCACGCCGTCGCGGGCGGCCTCGACCACGAGCGGGTGGGGCCGGCCGTCCGGAACGGCGCCGACGCGGAAGGTGACGATCCAGGCGGCGCCGATGCGGTCGAGGACCGCGCCGAAACGGCTGGAGGTCGAGACGATTTCGCCGCCCGTGGCGCCGGCCACGAGGCCCAGCGGCTCGGTGGGGCGGGTGTAGAAGAAGATCGGCGCCGAGTCGACGACCTGGCGCAGCGCCGCGCCGCCGCGCAGACCCATGTTCGCGGCGCTCGACGCGAACTCCGCGGTCGTGCCGCCGAGGACGAGCGGCACCGTCGTCAGGCCCTTGCCGGCGAGCGTGCCCTCGACGCGCGCGAGGAGCTTCGACATCTCGCCGCCGTACTCGGTGGAGAGCTGCAGCACTTCGTTGCGCAGTCCCTCGTCGTGGGACCCGAGCGCGTTGCGGTACGTCTCGATCGGATCCATGTCGAAGCCGTCGTTGGCGTAGTACAGGATTCCGGGCCGCGCGTCCGGGCGGGCGGCCGCCCACGCCTCGAGCCGGTCGAACGAGATCCGGAGCAGGGCGACTTCGTGCTCGGTCGCGGCGCGGACGTGCGCGCGCGTGTTGCTCGCCGCCGCACTCTTCGTCGAGAGCTCGGCGTTGCGGATCTCCTCGAGCGCGTCCTTGCGGAGGTCGAGCAGGCGCTGCTTGCCGCCGACGTTCGCCGCGAGATCGGCGAGCGCCTTCCGGATCGCGGCCGGGTCGGAGGAGGCGGGAAGAAAGACGGCCGGCACCGCGTCCGCGAGCACGATCTCGAGCGGGCCGATCGAGAGAATCCCTTCGAGATGGCCGCCGACGGCGTCCGTGATGAGCTTGATCGACCGCCGATTGAGCGTCGCGGTGTCGACGTAGAGGTACTGGAGCGTTCCCTTCGGCACGTCGCCGGCCGGGGCCGGCGCGGCCGCCGGCGGTGCCGCGGCGGCGCGCGAGGCGCCGGCGGATCGGACCGGCTCGACGTCGAGCACCTCGGCCGGGCGTCCGTTCTCGAGCACGCGCACGTCGGCCTTCGTCAGCGGGGCGGCGAGGGGTTTGCCGCCGGATCCGGTCGCGAAGACGAGGATGGATCGGACGCGGACCTCGACCTTTTCGACGAAAGGCGGCGACAGCGGCGTGGCGGGCGGCGTCGGTGACTGGGGCCGCGCCGGCGCCGCCGCGGCGAACCCGAGCGCGAGCGCCGCTCCCGCCGCGCGCCTCGTTCTCGTCGAAAAGTCGGGCACCCTGCAAGGATAACGGCGCGATGCGCCGGGCCGTTGCACTCGGGCGATGACGAAGTGTCTCGCCCCGGAGACAGGGAAGCGACGTCTTTTCCTCCGCGACGGGACCCTCGGCTCGCGCGGTTCCGCACGCGGTGCGCATTCGGCTCCGGCACGGAATATGCTGTCCG
>Ga0335070_10000503_pt1 | contig 43516 bp, 44 predicted proteins | sample Lox_Sample_13_FD_206722 | JGI IMG/M metagenome (GOLD analysis project Ga0335070, IMG submission 206722) | Soil microbial communities from Loxahatchee National Wildlife Refuge, Florida, United States - Lox_Sample_1.3 | ecosystem: Environmental > Terrestrial > Soil > Wetlands | place: USA... | reverse complement strand
TGCCGGCGAGACGCCGGCGCTACGACCGCAAAGCCACAATCAATCCGGTAATCATCAAGTTCGCAATGGCCAGCGGCAGCAGAACCTTCCACCCAAACGCCATCAGCTGGTCATAGCGGAAGCGCGGTAACGTGCCCCGCACCCAGATATACAAGAAGAGAAATCCGAACACCCGTAGCCCGAACCAGAATACCGGCAGGATGGCCTGCAACCAGGCCGGACCGAACAGCGGCCCGTGCCATCCCCCCAGAAACAGCAGCGAGGCCAGGCAGGCTACTGTGATCATGTTGGCGTATTCCGCCATAAAGAACATGGCAAACTTCATGGCGCTGTACTCGGTATGGTACCCGGCCACCAACTCGGTTTCCGCCTCCGGCAAATCAAAGGGGACCCGGTTGGTCTCCGCGAACGCCGCCGTCAGGTAAATCAAGAACCCAAAAATCTGCCCTTGAAAAATGTTCCAGCGCGGGATGACATGCCAGTACGACCCGCCTTGCGCATCCACGATCTCGCGCAGGCTGAAGCTGCCCGCCATGATCAACACCCCAATCAGCGACAACCCCAGCGCGACCTCGTAGCTCACCATCTGCGCACTCGCTCGCAGGCTGCCCAGCAGCGAATACTTGCTGTTGGACGACCAGCCCGCCAACGCCACGCCATAGACGCCCATTGACGTGATGCCCAGCACGATCAGCAAGCCCATATTGACGTCGGTGATCTGCAGAGGGGTATGAATTCCGCCCACGGTCACGTAATTGCCGACCGGGATAACCGCAATCGAAGTCAGCGCAAAGATAAGCGCGATCATCGGGGCCGCGATGTAAAGAGGCTTGTACACGTGCGGCGGCGTCAGGTCTTCCTTGAAGATGAATTTCACGCCGTCGGCCAGCGGCTGCAGCAGCCCGAAAGGCCCCACCCGCGTGGGGCCCCAGCGGTTCTGAATATGGCCCACCACCTTGCGCTCCAGCCAGACCGTATAGGCCACGGCCGTGAGCAGCACGATGAGTGCGATCACGATCTTGATGATCGAAATGAGAACAAACGTTTCAACACTGAGCAATGCGAGTCTCTTTCTGAACTCTTACGATGTCGGCGTCATCCTGAGGAGCCGTCGGGCTCCGAAGGATCTCGCGCGCACTGCCACTCACGCTGCGTTGCCACTGCGCGCCGGATCCTTCACGCGCTGACGTCCGCTCAGCATGACGCCGGCGGATGGGTGCTCAGTCCGCGGCTACGTCCGCCGATCCTTCGCGATGGTTCTCGATCACCGAATTCAAAGTGCGCGAATACCGCCCCAGCGTTCCCGAGCTGAACAGATCATCCTGCGCCGGTACGATCAGGTCCGGACTCTGCAACGTCCCTGGCCCGCTCTCCGCCAGACTCGTATGCTGATCGTTGCCCGCCAGCAGATTCATCCGCGGCACATCGTATCCCGGCACCAACCGCTGAATTTCGTCGAGAATCGCCATGGGATCGAAGGGACTCATCTTGGGCTCCAGCCCGCGGGCCTGCAGCCACACCGCGTGCCGGTCGGCTTCGCCCGACTGAGCGCCGCGCGACTGGCCCATGTCGGAATACGTTCCCCGCCCGAACGGCACCAGCTTGCGCACATCAAAGCCCATGGCGTCGGCGATGCGCACGATCATCTCGAAATCGCTCTTGGTACCGGTGACCTCGCCCGCTTTCTTCACCACCTGCAGGTCTCCGCAGGTGTTGGTGAATGTTCCGGACTTCTCATAGGCATTCGCCGACGGCAGCACTACGTCCGCCATGACGGCGGTCTCAGTCAGGAACATGTCCTGGACCACCACAAAGCTCTGGGAAGACGCAAAGGGATCAATGGCAAAACGCCCGACAGGATTCGCGCCCACCACGTAGAACGCCTTCAACTCCCCAGCCTTGGCGCTCTCCACCATTTCCGGCAAGGTCAATCCACGAGCCTCAGGCACGCCGCCCCATTCCTGGTGGAAATGCCCCGCCTGAGCCACGCGCTGATAGCCGGGTAGCAGGTCAGGATAGAGACCCATGTCAGCCGCTCCGCGCGAGTTGGCATAGTCAGCTAGGCAGACCAGCTTCGCGCCGGTGATACCGGAAGCAAAGCTCACCAGGGAAGCGATCTCGTTTCCGCGGATTTCTGCCCCGAATATGACGACTAGATTGTTTTCACCACGCAGCTTGTCGCGCAGTGCAATCCAATCCTTCTTTTCGCCTGCGAGCGCGCCAACCGCCGAGTCATCCCCCGCCAGAAATGCCGCTACCTTGCCCTCGCTGCCCGCGGCAATCTGGCTGAAGCTCATAGCCTGCCGCCGCAGCTTGATGGGCTGCGAGTTGATGACATACAGCCGCGAACGGTGCAGCCGCACGTTGTTCCGGATCTGCCAGGCCAGCAAGGGATGCTGGTTCGTGGGATCATTCCCGATCAGCAGCATCGCCGGGGCGTTGAAGATGTCGCGCATGGAGGCGGTCATCTCCGGTTTGCCGTTCAATGCCGCGGCCATGGCAGGGAAGTCCGCGGTGCGGTGGTGGTCAATGTTGTTGGTGCCCAGTACCACCCGGGCGAACTTCTGCAGCAGATAATTCTCTTCGTTCGTGGCGCGGGTTGAACCCACGACTCCAATCGCCTGTCCACCGTCCTTGTCCCGGACTTCCGCCAATCGCTTCCCGACCAACTCAAACGCTTCTTCCCACGTCGAAGGCGTCAAACGGCCTTCCTTGCGAATCAGCGGCTGCGTCAGGCGGTCCTCATGGTGCGCGAAATCGAAAGCGTAGCGGCCCTTGATGCACAGGAAATCCCCGTTGATGCCGCTCTTGTCGCGGTTATCGCCGCGCACGATCTCCATGCCGGTATCACAGCGGCGCACGCCCAGCGTGGTCTTGCAGCCATCGGCACAGTGTGTGCAGGTGGTGCCGACATGCTTCATCTCCCACGGCCGCGTTTTGTAGCGGTACGCGCCGGAGGTCAGCGCGCCCACCGGACAAATGTCAATGCACATGCCGCACTCTTCGCACTCCAGGTGATCATCCTGGTTGGGCGCGATGATCGAGCTCACCCCCCGGTTCTGCACCCCCAGTGCCCACACATCCATGCCTTCGCCGCACACCCGCACGCAGCGGTAGCACAAAATGCAGCGCGGCCGATCGAAGTACACCACCGGCGACCACTGCTGCTCCTCCTTGTGGTTCTTGGCGTCAATGTAGCGGGACTCCGCCGCTCCATAGGAGAAGGTCATGTCCTGCAATTCGCACTCGCCCCCCGCATCGCACACTGGGCAGTCCAGCGGATGGTTCCCCAATAGCAGTTCGACCATGGATTTGCGCGCCTGGCGAACCTCGTCGTTGTCGGTGGTGACGACCATGCCTTCCGTGATCACCGTGGTGCACGCGGTCTGCAGCTTCGGCATCTTTTCGATCTTCACCAGGCACATGCGGCAAGCGCCCTGCAGCGATAGATTGGGGTAGTAGCAGAACGAAGGCACCTCGATGCCCGCGCTCTTGCAGGCCTCGATCAGCAAAGTCCCAGCTGGAGCTGCGACCTTCTTGCCGTCCACGGTGATATTGACGTCAGCCATGTTCTTGTGGCGCCGGCGTCCCGCCGGCTGTCTGGCAGGCGTCTCGCCCGCCGTCTATACCTCATAGGTTCCTGTGGCCGGCGAGACGCCGGCGCTACGGCCTTACGCCATAACCGGCAACTGCTCCACTCGGCCCGTCTTCTCGAACGGGCACGGCCTTCCTTCGAGATGATCTTCAAACTCTTTGCGAAATTTCTTCACAATCGAGATGGTCGGCATCGCCGCTGCATCGCCCAGCGGACAGAAGGTCCTGCCCAGCATGTTCTCAGCCAGGTATTGAATGTTGTCGATGTCCTTCTTCAGCCCGCCACCGGCATGAAACCGTGTGAGCGTCTTCTTCAGCCAGTCGGTGCCTTCACGGCAGGGAATGCACCAGCCGCAGCTCTCGTGCTGATAGAACTTCATGATGCGCTGGGCAAACTTCACCATGCAGGTGGAGTCGTCCAGAATCACCACGCCACCGGAGCCGAGCATAGAGCCCGCCTTGGCCAGACTGTCGAAGTCCATTCCGACATCCACCTCGTCGGCAGTCAGCACCGGCGTGCTCGATCCTCCCGGTACCACCGCCTTCAGGTTTCGGCCGTTGGGAATGCCTCCGCCCACGTCATAGATCATCTTCCGCAGGTTGTACCCCATGGGCAGCTCATAAACCCCAGGGCGGTTCAGATGCCCACTCAGGCAGAACAACCGCGTGCCGCCATTTTTCGGCGGTCCAAGGCCCGCATACCAGTCCGCGCCCCCCAGAATGATGTGCGGAACGCTGGCCAGGGTCTCGACGTTGTTAATGATCGTAGGTCCACCCCACAGCCCAACTACAGCAGGGAAGGGAGGGCGGATGCGGGGGATTCCCCGCTTGCCCTCCAGCGACTCCATCAGCGCCGACTCCTCACCCACCTCGTAAGCCCCGGCGCCGCCGTGCCAGTACACATCGAAGTCATAGCCGCTGCCAAAGATGTTCTTCCCCAGGAATCCACGCGCGTAGGCGTCAGCGATCGCCTTCTGCATGATCTCCGACAGGTAGCGATATTCGCCCCGGATGTAGATGTATCCGACGTGTGCGCCCACCGAGACCCCGGCAATCATCACGCCTTCGATCACCGCATGCGGGTCATGCTCCAGAATCAGCCGATCTTTGCACGTCCCCGGCTCGCTCTCATCGCCGTTACACAGCACGTATTTGGGTTTGGGCGACTGCTTGGGCACAAACGACCACTTCATCCCGGCGTTGAAGCCCGCGCCGCCCCGTCCCCGCAACCCGGAGTTCTTGACCTCATTGATGATGGCATCCGGCTGCATCCCCAGGGCCTTCCGCACGGCCTTGTAGCCGTCCAGCTCCAGGTAGCGGTCCAGATTGGTCGCACCTTTACCGAAGCGCTTGGAAACAACCCTTACTTCGTCGGGATGGGAAACCAGGGTTGCCATCGCTGCCTATTGCGTTCCCTTCTTCTTGTGTTCCTCCAGAACCGCGTCCATCTTCTCCGGCGTCAGGTTCTCGTGGAAGTCGTAGTTCACTTGCGCCGCCGGCGCCCAACTGCACGCGCCAATGCACTCCACCTCCTCCAGCGAGAACAGGCCGTCGGGCGTGGTACCCTTGTGGCCGATGCCGAGCCTCTTCTGGCAATGCTCGAACAGTTCGTCCGCGCCCCGCAGCGCGCAGGCAATGTTGGTACACACCTGCACGTTGTACTTCCCCCGCGGCTTGGTGGTCAGCATCGAGTAGTAGCTGATCACGTTCCGCACCTCGAGTTCGGTCAGATCGAGCCGCCCGGCGAGTTCGCCTATGACTTCATCGGACAGGAAGCCGACCTCGTCCTGAGCGAACAGCAGAGTTGGCACCAGCACCGAGCGCCTGGTCGGATAGTGGCTGAGCATCTCCGCCAAGCGCGACTCGAATTCGTCCGAAAACCTCATTCCCTGTGTCCTCTGTGTCCTCCGCGGTTTGACTCACCACAGAGGACACAGAGCACACAGAGCGCTCCAACCAGTTATTTCACCTCCGTGCCCCTTGTGTCCTCCGTGGTTCATCCGGATTTCCAACCACGGAGGACATAAAGGACACCGAGCCTATCGATCAATCTCTCCCAGTACGATGTCAATCGAGCCGATCGCCGCCACCACATCGGCAATCAGCCGCCCCTCGCACATCTTGGGCAAGAGTTGCAGGTTGGCCAGACACGCCGACCGCATGTGCACGCGATACGGCTTGGCTGTTCCGTCACTGACTACGTAGTAGCCCATCTCCCCGCGTGGCGACTCCACCGCCTGATAGACCTCACCGGCAGGCACGGCAAAGCCTTCGGTGATGATCTTGAAGTGATAGATGAGGGCTTCCATCTGCGTCTTCATCTTCTCCCGGTCAGGCAGCACCACCTTGGGAGCATCTGCCTTGATCGGGCCTTGCGGCATTCCATCCAGCGCCTGCTGCACGATACTGATCGACTCGCGCAACTCCTGCACCCGGCAGATATATCGAGCGAAAACGTCCCCATCCTGCGAAATCGGAACCTTGAATTTGAAATTCTCATAGCCCGAGTAGGGCATGTCGCGACGCAAATCAATGTCCACACCGCTTCCGCGCAATGTGGGCCCGCTGGCGCCCAGCGCAATCGCATCGTCTGCCGTGATCCGTGCCACGCCTTTGGTGCGCAGCCCCCAGATCGGGTTGCCCGTGAGCAGATTTTCGTATTCGTCCACGTTGTTGGGAAAGCGGTTGGCAAACTCCCGCACATACTCAAAGAAGCCCAGCGGCGGTTCCAGCGCCAGCCCGCCCACGCGGAAATAAGAGGTCATCATGCGCTGCCCGCTGACCATCTCAAACATGCGCAAAATGTCTTCGCGTTCGCGGAAGCAGTAGAGAAAGACCGTCATCGCGCCGATATCCAGCGCGTGCGTCCCCAGCCACACCAAATGCGAGTTGATGCGCGTCAACTCGTTCATCAGCACCCGCATCCACTGCGCTTTGGGAGGAATCTCCAGCCCCAGCAGTTTCTCCACTGCCAGGCAGTAGCAGAGATTGTTGGTCAGGGGACAGAGATAGTCGATGCGGTCGGTGAGCGGCACCACCTGCTGATAGAACTTGGCCTCGCAGGTTTTCTCGATTCCGGTGTGCAGATACCCGATATCGGGCATGATGCGCACCACCGTCTCGCCGTCAATCTCCAGGATCACGCGCAGCACGCCGTGGGTGGAGGGATGCTGCGGCCCCATGTTCAGGATCATGGTGCGGTCCTGTCCGGGCTCGAGCGACGCGATGGGGTTCATGTGGGCCATGACTAGCGATAACCCTCCACCGGATAGTCCTTGCGCAGGGGATGACCTTCCCAGTCTTCCGGCATCAGCAGGCGCCGCAAGTAAGGATGCCCATTGAAGCGCACCCCGAACAGGTCGTACACCTCGCGCTCGAAGAAGTTGGCCGCAGGCCAGAGCGGGGTGACCGACTCCACCGCCGGACTGCTGCCCTGCAGCCGCACCTTGAGTCGCACCCGCTCCTTCTTGGGAATGGAGAACAAGTGATACACCACCTCAAACCGGGGCTCCTGCGGATACCAGTCCACGCAGGTCAGATCGGAAAGGAAATTGAAGGGGCAACCGGGATCATCGCGCAGCAGCACACAGGCTTCCCGGATCGAAGACCGCTGCACGTAGATGCTCATCTCGTCGCGGTCGAACTTCGCCCCTTCGACCACAACCGACTCCGCTGCCTGCAGCCGCGCCAGCGCTGGGTGTCCCTTGAGCTGGTCCATATCGGTGATCGCAGGCGCCAGCGGCACTAGACTTCACCTCGCCTGGCCGACGTGGTCTTGCCCCAGTCCAGCACTCCTTTTTTCCAGATGTAAAAGAACCCCACCAGCACGATGCCGATGTACACCAGCATCTCCCAGAATCCGAACATCTTGAGCTGCCGCAGCACCACTGCCCAGGGATAGAGAAAGACCGCCTCCACATCGAATATGATGAACAGCATAGCGACCAGGTAGAACTTCACCGAGAAGCGCTGCCGGGCATCGCCCACCGGCACCATCCCGCATTCGTAGGGGGAAAGCTTGGCCCGGGTGGGCTTGCGGTAGCCGATCAGCCAGGACAACAGGACGATGGCAGAAGCCAGAGCGCCCGCAAGCAGGAAGTGAATGAGTAACGGCAGGTAGCGGGCGAAGTAATTGTCCGGCATAGGAGAGCTATATATAATTCGCGCCAAGCACCGCTTAAACGTTCTAGATTAGAGTTCGCATTTGGCAGTGTCAAGCGACCCGGCCGCGCTTTAACAGACCTGCAACATTTGTGCCGAGTTGTGGACAGACGCGCATGATTTTCGGCTTCAATACCGATGTAAAGCACGAGGGCACTGTCTACCACGTGCAGAGTGAGGCGCGAGAGGGCGAGCTGTTGCTGCAGACCCAGGTGTTTGTCCGCGGCCGTTGCATCGGCAAGCGCGCGACCTCGTACGCCGACAAGGTGGTGCAGGGCGGCTTCAGCGACCAGCAAAAGGAGCTGGTTTTGCGGGACCAGCACCGCCTAGTGCTCGATGCCATCCGCGACGGCCGGCTCGATTCGGTCCTGGACAAGCGCGACACCCCCGAAGCTCTGGCCGCCATCAAAGAACTGGACGTGCATTGGCTCAATGCCGATTCGGTTCACGCCGAGCGCAATCTGATCATGCGCCTGCGCGTCACCGACGGCGGTTCCGGGGCACAAGGAGCCCGCTTGACCTTCCGTTTCGCCCGCCCCGACAAAGCGCCTTTCTACACCCAGGTGGTCACCGACGCCAGCGGCAACGCTGAAATGAAGCTGGAAATGGAAGAATCCTCTCTGGCGGAGTCCTCCGTCCTGGTGCAGGCCAGCTACTCCGGCCGCACCGCTACCCGCAAATTCCGCCTGCGCAAAGTCGAAGCCTAGCCCTACCACCACTTCCGTTGGATTGGCGTCATCCCGGAAGCCCCGCGTAGTTCAGCGGGGCGAGAGCCTGCCCTGAGCGGAGTCGAAGGGGATCTTGGGTGGAATGAGCATGCAGCCGTAGCGCCGGCCTGCCCTGAGCGAAGTCGAAGGGTCCCGTCGGCCACCACGAGCCTTGCACCGCCACAGCAATCACTGCGAGAATTCAACTCAGATGAAACTGACTATAAACGGGGAAGAGCGCCGCTTCGACGCTCCACTCACTCTGGCTGCCCTGGTCGAGCAGCTTGGCATGAAGTCCGATCGCGTCGCCGTAGAGCTGAACCGCGACATCGTCGCGCGCGAGAACTGGCCCCAAACCAGTCTCTCCGACGGAGACCAACTGGAGATTGTGCAATTCGTTGGCGGAGGTTGCGCTACCAGGTCCCGTAGCGATATCGGTGCTTTCGTTCCGGCATCAGCTTGATCAACAGAATCCCGGCCACAAATCCCCCCACGTGCGCCCAGAAAGCGATTCCACCTCCGCTCTGACTTGACACCGCAATGGAGGTCGCCGCCCCGCTCAAGAACTGCACCAGAAACCAGTAGCCCAGCACGATCCATGCCGGCAGCCACCAGAACGTGAAAAAGACAATGAGGGGAACGATCGTCAGCACTCGCGCCCGTGGATACAGCACGAAATAGCCGCCCATGACCCCCGCAATCGCCCCGCTCGCGCCCACGCTGGGCACGTTCGATCCCAGGTTGAGAAGAATGTGCGCCACCGAAGCCGCGAAGCCGGTGACCAGATAAAACAACAGGTAAGGGAAGTGGCCAAGGTAATCTTCAATGTTGTCGCCGAAAATCCACAGCACCCACATGTTGCCAATGATGTGCAGCCACGAGCCGTGAAGGAACATCGAGGTCAGGATGGGAAGAAACGCCGCCACCAAATCGAAGTGTGGCGTGCCGGTTAGCGCCGTTGTGACCTGCCGGGGCACGACCCCGAATTCGTAGATGAGCGCGTTGAGCATGCGCTGATTCTGCAGCCCAACGGACCATTCAAATAGAAAAATGACCGCATTCAAGGCGATAAGGAAGTACGTCACATAAGGCGTGCTGAACCGGGGCGTGTCGTCGCGGATGGGGATCATGCGAGATTCGGCAATTGTGAAATCGGCTAATTTGGTAACTTAAGAGCCGCGATCAATCGGGATGCATGCCATTCCCGAACTCTGTTAGTTCACAATAGCAGAGAACCGCGTTGGAATGCTGGGCAGGCGTGGTTCGAAAAATTACTCAATTGCCCGATTGCAACATTGCCCAATTCCCATGAATGCTGTCCTCATCATCGATAAGCCCCCCGGCCTGACCTCGCACGATGTGGTGAACCGGGTGCGCCGCATTGTGCAGCAGCGGGCGGTCGGCCATCTCGGCACCCTTGATCCCCTGGCCACCGGAGTTTTGCCTTTGGTTCTGGGCAATCTGACCCGGTTAGCACAGTTCTATACCGCCTCGGAGAAGACCTACGAGGGCGTGATCCGCTTTGGATTCGCCACCGACACCTATGACGCCGAGGGGGAGCCGACCGGTCCGGCAGCGACCATTGAACCATCACTTGAAGAACTACGGGAGTTGGCGGCAGGCTTCCGGGGCATGATCGAGCAGATGCCGCCTCCGTTCTCGGCCAAGAAGATTCACGGCATCCCTGCCTACAAACTGGCGCGCAAACACAAAGATGTGCCCCTGAAGCCCGTGCGGGTGGAAATCAAAGAGTTTGAGATTCTTGGTGTGGATGGCGACCGCGCCCGCTTCCGGGCCCGCGTAGCTTCCGGCACCTACATGCGTTCGGTCGCCCATGACATGGGCCAACAACTGGGCTGTGGCGCCCATCTGGAGTCTCTGCGGCGAACCGTCCTGGGCGAGTTCACCCTGGCGGACGCCCACACGCTGGATCATGTGGAATCGGCCTCGGCGGAGGGGCGCCTGGAGGGAATCGCGGTTCATCCCCGCAAACTGCTGCCGCAGTTTCCTTCGGTCACCGCCAATGACGAGACCGCCGCCTATATTCGCAGCGGCCGCGCTGTAAACCTCCCCGAACTCTCCCGCGCCCGCCAGGTCAAGGTCTTCTACGGGCAGAGGGAACTGATCGCCATTGCCACCCGTGTGGCCGGGACCCTGTTTCACCCTGGGATCGTGCTGGCAGCCGAGCCCGCCCCGCAAGTGGACCACTTTCGGCGGGGCTGAATCTGAACCCGGATCCCGCCCCCGCTCATCTACAGTTCCATGAATCCTGCACCACTGGCCACCATCCGCCCGCAGCCCAGCGAGTACGATCCCTACTACGAGCGATACATTTCCCTGGTTCCGGACGGGGACATCATTCAAGCCCTCCAGCGCCAGATAGACGAGACCACTGTACTGTTCAGTGCCGTCGGCGAGGAGAAGGCTGGCTACCGCTACGCTCCGGGGAAGTGGAGCGTCAAAGAGGTGGTCGGCCACCTTGCGGACAGTGAGCGCATCCTGGCTTATCGCGCCCTGCGCATTGCCCGCAACGACCGCACCCCGATCGAAGGCTTCGAGCAGGACGACTACATCCGCTACGCGCCGTTTTCAAAGTGTCGCTTGGCTGGCCTGGTGCGGGAGTTCGGTTATGTCCGCGCTGCCAGCGTGAGCCTCTTCCAAGAACTCGACGAGGAAGCCTGGAACCGTCGGGGAATCGCCAATAAGGTCGAGATCAGTGTCCGCGCCCTGGCGTTCACGCTGGCCGGCCACGAATTACACCACCGAAAGGTGCTGAAAGAGAAGTACGGGATTGGGTAGCTGGGTTGGCAGCGCCGGGGTTTGCGGTGAGACGCAATGTCCGATAACAGGTATTATGTAAAGTCCAAGCAGGCCCGCGACCAGCACGGGAGCCGGAACCGCAGGCATCCTAATGGTGGAGTTAGGTGAGGATTTCCCAGGCTCAAGGAGCCAGAAGCGCCTGCGCCAGATCCTCACCAAACCGCCGCAGCGCCTCCAGGCGCTGAGGTGTGGCTTCAACGATCTCCTCCTTGGCCTGGAAGACCTGGCGGCCTTCCCGTTCGACGAGCACACCCATCACTTCTCCCATGCGCCAGCCGGGAGTGCCTAACATCTGCAGCCCCTCGGGCGTCGGCACCAGGAGCGCGATGCAGTTGTCGCGCACCACGCCGACGCACTTGGCAAATCGATCAAATGTCTGGAATTCAAACCCGGCCAGATAGAGCCGTTGGAGCTGGGAGGCGGGATCGGACATGAAATTGAATCACTGAGACATTGAATCATTGAGTTCGCCTTCAGTGATTCCAATGACTCAATGACTCAATGACTCAATCCCTTACATCTTGTACCGGCCCAGGTCCTCATCGTTGAGCCCTTCCAGCCACTTGCGCAGCTCGTCGCTGGTCACCCGGTCGGAGATGTTGGTCGCTTGCTTGGAATTCTTCAAAACCTCGTCCTCGACGTAGATCGGGCAATCCACCCGCAGGGCGAGGGCCAGCGCGTCTGAGGGCCGGGAATCGATGCTGATGATCCTTCCCTCCCGCTCCAGCCAGATTACCGCGTAAAACGTATCTTCGCGCAGCTCGGTCACCACTACCTTGTGCACATTGGCGTCCAACCCCACCAGCACGTTCTTGATCAGGTCGTGGGTCATGGGCCGCGGGGTTGTCACCTTCTCAATCTCCAGGGCAATGGCGTTGGCCTCGTAAATCCCTACCCAGATGGGCAGCACGGTCTCCGTGCCTACGTCCTTCAGGATCACGATGGGCATATTAGTCACCGGATCCATCATCAGCCCGCGAATTTTCATCTCCACTTCCATCCTGCCCCCCGAGGAATTCCCCGCTCCTTATACCACCATTTCTCCCAAAAGGCTGTTGGGAAAAATGGCGGTGGTAACCACCGGAACATAGCTTCCGAGGCCCGGGGCCACGCCTTCCGGAGCCTTGAAATTAAGCACTTTGTTCTGTGACGTCCGCCCCACCCACTGGGCTCGCGCCTCGTTCTTCCCTTCAACCATTACTTCAAGCTTCCGGCCCAGGTGCCTCTGGTTTCCATGCCTTTGGATTTCGCGCTGCCTCTCCAGCAACACCGCCAGGCGTCGCGCCTTTTCTTCGTCAGGCACTGCGTCTTCCAGCCTCAGTGAGGGAGTGTTGGGGCGGGGTGAATACTTGAAGCCGAAAACCCCGTCGTACTCCACTTCCTCCAGGAGAGAGAGCGTCTGCTCAAAATCGGCCTCCGACTCGCCCGGGAACCCCACAATCACGTCAGTGGTGATGCTGATCTCCCGCCGCGCTCCCTTCATCCATTGGATGCGTTCCAGGTACTGCTCGCGGGTATAAAGCCGCTGCATGGCGTCCAGCACCCGGGTGGACCCGCTCTGCACCGGCAGGTGCACGTGATCGCACAGGGTGTCAACCGTATCGATGGCCTCCACGATGTCCCGCCCAAAGTCCCGCGGATGCGACGTGGTAAACCGCACCCGCTTGATGCCGGGCAGCTCGCCCACGGCTGCCAATAGCTCCGCAAATGTCTTCTTGCCGCTGGGATCCTTGTAGGAATTCACATTCTGGCCCAGCAACTGGATCTCGCTGTAACCGGCGGCGGCCATCTGCCGTGCCTCCGCCAGCACCGAGTCCGAGGTTCGGCTTCGCTCCTTGCCGCGCGTAAACGGAACCACGCAATAAGCGCAGAACTTGTCGCAGCCCTCGATGATGGTGATGTATCCCCGGTAGGGATTGGTGCGGGCGGTGAATTCGGTTTCAAAACATTTGTCGGTCTGGCGGTCATCCAACCCCGTTACCCACCCCTCCCCCGCCTCGATCTGCACCAGCATCTGCGGCAGGTTCCGGTACGACGCCGACCCGCATACCATGGCCACGTGCGGCGCCCGCTCGAAGATTTTCTCTCCTTCCTGCTGCGCCACGCAGCCCAGCACCCCAAACTTCTTGCCCTGCGACTGTAGCTTCCTGTAGTCGGCCAGGCGGTGGAAGACCTTCTGCTCCGCCTTGTCGCGGATGGAGCAGGTGTTATACAGAATCAGCCCGGCCTCCTCCACCGTCGCAACCTGGCGGTAGCCCTGGGAGATGAGCGTGCCGATGACCTTCTCGGAGTCATGCACATTCATCTGGCAGCCGAAGGTTTCCAGATAGAAGGTCTTCTCTGTGGCCTCACCCGGCATGTTTTCAAGTATAACGCCTGTCGTGGTCGGGATTGGCGAAGATCATGAACCTGCCAAGGAGAGATCCCTCCGGCACGTGCAGCCAAGGCGTGCACATCGTGCGCCACAGCATCCAGTTGGGCCACCGGGGAGGGAGTTCCCTGCTATCCGGACCGCTGTGCCACCCGTCTATCCCGCTTGACCGTGAAAAGGAGAACACACGCCATGACACGACTGGCTGTCTTTTTGGTGCTCTGCCTCTCGGCATTCGCCCCTGCGCAGGACAAAACGCCGCCGCCGACCCTCAGGAGCATCCTGTTGGACCAGTTGCGCACCACCCACAATCAGAAAGACTGGTTTGTGGACGCCAACACTGCCGTCTCCGGACTGACCGCGGAGCAGGCCAGTTGGAGCGACGGCAAGGGCAACCACTCCGTCGGCCAACTCGCCCATCACCTGATCTTCTGGAATCAGCGGACCCTGGCCAAGTTCAAAGGCGAAACTCTTGAGAATTTCAGCGGCAACAACGACGAGACCTTCACCAAGTTTGACCCTAAGCAATGGGACGCCACGGTCAAGCAGCTCGACCAGGTTATGGCCGACTGGGAAAAGGCCGTCGAGGCCGCCGACGACAAGAAGCTGGAGGAGTGGGCTCCCACTATCGCCCGCATCGGCACTCACAACGCCTACCACATCGGCGAGATGGTCATGGTGCGCAAAGAGCAAGGGTCGTGGGATCCGGAGAAGGGAGTTAAATAAGCCATGTGGGGCGGACACTCCTGTCCGCCCCGCTGGCCCGCTGTTCCCAGGATCCGGCTAGCTCGCAGCCTCTTTCCGCGATTCCACCGTCTCCCCCTTCTCCACGAAGGCCTGCATCCAGCCCAGCACGCGCTTCCAGCCCTCGCTGTGGCCATCTGCAGCCTTCGGTGTGCCGGCGAATCCGGTGTGTCGCAATCTGACCATGGTGCCGGTTCCCATCCGCTGCGGTCCTCGGCCTTGCAGGCCATGCACATCGCGCGGCTCCAGTTCCCAACGCACCACGGTGTGCAGCTCACCGGTCCAGCTTGCGATCCAGGTATGCACCAGCAGGCGCGGCGGATCGACCTCCAGATATTCGCCCTCGACCCGAAACGACTTGCCATCCGTGCTCACCCCCACGCTCGACCACTTGCCGCCCGGCCGCACGTCGCCCTGCCACTCCGTGATCCGATACATCCCCTGCTGCCCCCACCATTGCGGCGTTTGCCGCGGGTCAGTGATGGCCTGAAACACTCGCTCCGGCGGAGCCGCAATAAAAATCTCCGCCAACACCGCATCCTGATCGGGAGTCACCATCGTTGTTGCCATGCCGATCTCCTTTATGATCCGCATCCGGCACCCGCCCTTTCCCCGGCTCAGTGCCGAATGCTGAAGGCTAAGTTGTGTTCTCAGTTCTTCCGCACCAGTTCAAAGGTCTCCTTCATTTCCTTGCCGTGATCGAGGAACGTCCACTCCTCGCTGTGATGGTTGGCGTCCACAAACGTGAACACGACGTGGTGCATGTGCCCTTCCTCCGAGCTGGCCAGATTGGTGGCGTCCACGAAATCGAACGTCATGGTCTTGCCATCCGGCGACATCGAGCCCTTCATGCGCGGCTGGTTGCCCGCGGCGCAATAGTGGGTCATCAGCAGGCGGCCGCCGTCCAGATGGAACATGGTGACCATGTCCTCGGATCCCTTGATCTCACTGATAATCGCCGAGCCACCCGATGTCACCCTGAAGTCAACCTGCCCCGGCTGGCCATTGGATGCCTTCCCTTCCCAGCTACCGGCCAGCGTTTTCAGTTTGTCGAAGGACTTCTGCGCCTCCGACTGAGCGACAGCGATGGTGGTAGCGAACATGATCAATAGAACCGGCAGAATTCGACGCAGTTTCATCTCGTTTTTCTCCTTAAACAATTAGCAACCAGCAATGAGCACGCAGCCCCTCAGCCTCGCGGTTCGACCTGATCGCGAGACGGGCTGAATGCTGAGTGCTGAATGCTAAGTGCTGCCTTTCTTTTCTTTTGCGTACTCCGTCTCCACAAACGCCTTCAAGCTCGCCAAATTCGCGCTCCAGAACACGCGATATTGCTGCAGCCACGAATCCACTGCTTTGAGAGGCTCGGGATTGAGCTGATAGAACCGGTGCCTTCCCTCGCGATGCTCCCTCACCAGGTGCGCCCGTCGCAGCATCCGCAAGTGCTTGGAGATCGCTGGCCGCGACACCGGAAACGCCCGCGCAATCTGCCCCGCCGGCTGGCTGCCCGCTCGCAGCAGGTCGAGCACCGCCCGCCGGGTGGGATCGGCCAGCGCGCTGAAGGTCGCCTTCGTGGAATATGTAACCGAACGGTGACGCATAATGCGTAACTATAGGGTTACGCATAAGCCGTGTCAAGAAAAAAATACGGCCCGACTGCATGGGAGCCTTGGGGGTCTCAGGTGCCTTCGCTAGGCGGCCGGCTTGCCGAATCTGGCGGCGCCACGCGCCCTGGCTTTGGCCGCCTCTTCTTCCCGGTTCTTCGGTGGGGCGCTGGTCTCCAGCGCCTGCAGCAATCGCAGGGAAACCGCCGCCACTTCCTCCACCGCCCGGCCGAACGCGGTCTCATTGGCTTTCGAGGGCTTGGTAAATCCGCTGATCTTCCTCACGAACTGCAGCGACGCCGCCCTCACTTCATCCTCTGTCACCGGCGGATCGAAGTTGAAAAGGGTCTTGATATTTCGACACATGACGTTGCACCCCAGGAAGTGTCTAACCAACGCCGGCGGATTAAGAAACCCTATCGTCGGCCATTTTGCACCAATTCGAGAAATGCGCGGTGCACTCTCGGGTCTTCCGACAGCTCCGGATGGAAGGTCGCCGCCATAACCTGTCCCTGCCGCACCGCCACCGGATCGTCACCCTCGGTCGCGATGACTTCCACTCCGGTCCCAACGCGCTCGATCTTCGGCGCCCGAATAAACACCATCTCCAGCGGCGCTCCACGGAACTTCCCTTCCCGGATGGAGCTGTCAATTTGCCGCCCGTAGGCATTGCGCCGGATGCGGATGTCGAGCGCGCCCAACCCCGCCTGTTTGGGATTCTCCACCTCACTCGCCAGCAGGATCGCTCCGGCACAGGTGCCGAACGTCGGTTTCACCCGCACAAATTGCTTGAGCTTCTCGATTCCCGCCTCGCCCAGCAGCTTGAGGAATGTGCTCGACTCACCGCCAGGGATGACCAGACCGTCAATCTCGTCGAGTTGTTCGGGTTTCTTAACGAACACAACTTCGGCGCCCAACTCCTCGAGCCGGCGGCGGTGGGCATCGAAATCGCCCTGCAGGGCTAGAACTCCGATCTTCATCGAGATGCGCTCCGACGCGGGTCCAGAAGGCGTTCCAGATCACGTGCTCCATGCACGACTCTGAGAACGAACACCTCTCCTTCGCGGAATCGGTAGAAGATGAGATGCCTTGGAAAGCCTCGAATCGTCGTTCGTCTCACGCTCCGGAGTTTCGAGGATCGGAAGCTGCATGGGCTGCCCGCCGCGGGGTTCTTGACCACGCGCAAGACGGCGGACGTGACTGCCTTTTCCCATCGCTTCGCGAGTGGCGCCCCAGACTCGGTGGCATACCACTCGGCCTGTTCCAGGATGTCGGCAAGCGCCGCATCGCTGAGAAGAAGTCGAGCCGCTTTCACCGCCGCCGCGTCCGCTCTCGGAGCGCGGCTACCAGTCCCTTCCTCCGAATTTCGGCGACAGGAAGTTCAATCTTCGGCCCCTTGGCGGCGGCCACCAGTTCCTGCTCCAGGTTGCCCAAGCGCCGTTCCTTGTCCTGGCGAATCAGCTCGCGGACGTACTCGCTGGGCGTACCCCAATCGCCGGATGCCACTTGTCCTTCCACGTATTCTTTCAGTGCTTCGGGGAGCGAAATGTTCAATGAAGTCATTGCCATAGCTTCATAATATGACAGTTTATGATGGCTTTCAAATTCCGACTAGAATCCCTCAGCCTGGGGCCGTGACTCATCTCAAGATCGCGCCAATGTCGACAGTTCGCGATCCACCCTATCCCTAACGGAGGCTAAGAGCGAGGCGTCCCAGCCGATCGCTCTCACTTCATGGGTCGCAAGAGTCAAGTATCGGCATGTATAACGATTCGGTGATTGCTGACCCACGCCGACCGGCCGAAAACACAAAACGTATTGCCCCTTATCCTGAGCGCTGACGAACATCTCAGCAAGAAAACACTTGTGCCCACTCCTCGAGTATCCATCCAGAGCCGCAAAGCAGCGCTCTTCCTCAGTCGTCATTTCCGGAGACCATTCCAACCGAATTACCTACCACCCCCGGGTCTGCAGCATCTGCGCCTCGTCCAGCGCTCCTACCGCCAGCCCCTTCATCGCTCCTACCAGGTCCTCGCTGACCTCAAGTAATACTTTAGGGTCTTGATAATGGGTGGTTGCCCGCACAATCGCCCGCGCCCGCTTCTCGGCTTCTTCCGGCGGCGCAAACTCGGTGGAGTTCTTCATGAAGATCCCCGAGCCCACAAACACCGCCTCGGCTCCCAACTGCATGACCAGCGACGCGTCTGCTGGAGTGGCAATCCCGCCCGCCGAGAAATTCGGCACCGGCAGCTTCCCTTCGTTGGCCACCATGCGCACCAGTTCATAGGGCGCCTGGTGCTCTTTGGCCTTGGCGTAGAGTTCCTCTTCGCTGAGCACGGTGAGGATCTTCATCTCCTGCACGATCTGGCGCATGTGCTTCACCGCGTGCACCACGTCGCCGGTGCCGGCCTCACCCTTGGTGCGGATCATAGCCGCGCCCTCGGCGATTCGCCGCAGCGCCTCGCCCAGGTTGCGCGCGCCGCAGACAAACGGAGTCTTGAAGGCGTGCTTGTCCACGTGATGGGCTTCGTCGGCGGGCGTGAGCACTTCCGATTCGTCAATGTAGTCCACGCCCAACTCCTGCAGAATCTGCGCCTCGGCAAAGTGGCCGATGCGGCACTTGGCCATCACCGGGATGGAGACCGCCTTCATGATCTCGCGAATCTTCTTGGGCGAAGCCATGCGGGCCACGCCGCCCTCGGCGCGAATCTGCGCCGGGACGCGCTCCAGTGCCATGACGGCCACCGCGCCCGCTTTTTCGGCGATGACGGCCTGCTCAGCGTTGGTAACGTCCATGATGACGCCGCCCTTGAGCATCTCCGCCAGCCCGGTCTTCAAGCGCAGGCTGGTTTGATTTCCGTTGTTCTGTGACATGTTGTGGCTCTTTTCTGGATCGTACATGCTTGTTACGGTCGGCCCGATCCCTGCCGCCGTCGCGATTCCGCCGTAGAGCCGGCAGCCTGCCCTGAGCGCAAGTCGAAGGGTCCCGCCGGCCTGCCAATCCCCCTAGTCCGCCGCCTGCCGCTGCCGGTTAATGCGCTCTTCCGCCAGCCGGTCTGCCGCCAGGCTGGTCGCGCTTCCCGCGTGCTCAGCAATCGCAAAGATGTTAAGCAGCGTGTCGTAAATTCCATCGACCTTCTTCAACATGAACTCGCGGTCCCAGTGCAGACATTGCATGCCAAAGCTGATAATCCCTCCGGCATTGGCCGCATAGTCGGGGGCATAAAGAATCCCCCGCGCCCGCAGCGCTTCGCTGTGCTGTGGCTCCTGCAACTGGTTGTTGGCCCCGCCCACCACCATCTCCACCCGCAGCTGCGGAATCGTCTGGTCGTTGATAATGCCCCCCAACCCGCAAGGGGCAAAGATATCGGCCGGCACGCCGTAGATCTCGTCCGGGACCACGCGGGTTGCGCCCAGTTCACTGACAGCGCGGCGCACGCGCCCTTCGTCCACATCGCTGACAAGCAGCCTGGCTCCGGCTTGATGCAACCTCTCTGCCAGGTGGTACCCCACATTGCCGCAGCCTTGCAGCACCACGGTTTTCCCGGAGAGATTGTCCGAGCCCCAGCGATGTTTTGCCGCCGCCTGCATGGCGCGGAACACGCCGCGCGCGGTGATGGGAGAAGGGTCCTCGCCCCATCCACCCACGTACCGAGTCTCCTTGAGGACATATCGCATGTCGGCCGTTGTGGTACCCACGTCCTGGGCGGTAATGTAGGCGCCCTGCAGGCTCTCGACCAGACGACCGTGAGTGCGGAAAATCCTTTCCCGGTCCTGGGTCTTGTTGTCACCCAGGATGACCGACTTGCCGCCTCCCAGAGGCAGGCCGGCAAGGGAGTTCTTGTAGGTCATGCCGCGGGCCAGGCGCTGCGCGTCGCCCAGGGCCTCTTCCTCGCTGGCGTAGTTCCAGAACCGGGTGCCGCCCACCGCCGGGCCCAAAACCGTGTTATGGATCACCACGATCGCATAATAGCCGTCCTCAGTCCCGCTGATGACCCGCTCGAATCCTGCGAGCTTCTTCTCGGTTACGTTCACACCGCACCTTTTTCCCGCTGCTGTTCTCAGATGGAATCCGGCCTGCACTCAGGATCACCTGCAATTGGTTCCATAGCAAGTACCATTAATGAAACGGGCGTAGTACCATTATGAGGTGGGTGTCCTATGGGAAAACAGCCCGGCAATGTCTTCCTACCGCCGATCAGCGTGGAGCGCGCCTCCGGCGTGCCGCTTTACAAGCAGATCTACGGAGAAATCCGCCGCATCATTCTCGACGGCAGCTTGCGCCGCGGTCTGCGGCTGCCTTCCACCCGTCTGCTGGCTGAGGAGCTGGGGGTTTCACGCAACATTGTCGTGCTCGCTTTCGAGCAGCTCGTGGCCGAGGGCTACCTGGAGTCCAGGACCGGAGCCGGGACCTCGGTGGCGAAAACCATGCCAGACGAGATTCTGCACGTCGGACGGCGCTCTGCTCCGGCCCGCCTCTCTCCCCAGCGCAGTCCGCTGTCCAAGCGCGGCCGGCGCATTGCCAGCACGACCACGCTGGCGCGCACGTTCGCGCCTGCCGCCCGCCTTGCTCCCTTTCAATATGGCTTGCCTGCCCTGGAGGAGCTGCCGCTGGAGGTTTGGGGGCGCCTGGTGGCGCGCCATTTTCGTCGCGCGCCCAAGGAACTGCTGGGGCACGGCGACTCCGCCGGCTACTGGCCGCTGCGCGAAGCCATCGCCTCCTACGCGGGCGTGGCCCGCGGTGTGCGCTGTCATCCCAGCCAGGTCATCGTGGTCAACGGTTCGCAGCAGGCCATTGACCTGGCCGCCCGAGTCCTGCTCGATCCCGGCGACCGTGCCGCGGTGGAGAATCCCGGTTATCTCGGCGCCCGGTCGGCCTTGCAGGCGGCTGGCATCCAACTGGTTCCAGTGGCGGTTGATGCAGAGGGGCTGTCGGTGGACGCGTTGAAGCGAAAGCCGGCCCACGCCAAGCTGGTGTACGTCACGCCCTCGCACCAGTTCCCGCTGGGAGTGGTGCTGAGCCTTGCCCGGCGGCTGGAGTTGCTGGCTTGGGCTGCCCGGCGCCACGTCTGGATTTTCGAAGACGATTACGACAGCGAGTACCGCTACGAGAGCCGCCCCATCCCCGCTCTGCAGGGGTTCGATCAGGAGGGGCGGGTCATCTACGTCGGGACGCTGAGCAAGGTGCTCTTCCCTTCCATTCGCTTCGGCTACCTCATCGTGCCGGAGGATCTGGTGCAGCCCTTTGTCGCTGCCCGCGCCCTCACCGACATTTCCTCTCCTCTGGTCGAGCAGGCCGCTCTGGCCGACTTTATTGCCGAAGGCCATCTGGCCAGCCACATCCGCCGCATGCGCGCCCTGTATATGGAACGCAGAGACGCCATGAAAGACGCGATTCAGAAGGACTCAGGCGGGCTGCTCGAAGTGCAGGACACCCAGGCTGGAATGCATTTTGTCGCATGGCTCCCGGCAGGAGGCGACGATGCCGCCATCTCCCGTGAAGCCGCCAAGGCTGGCTTGTATGTGATGCCGGTCTCGGCGTTTGCCCTCACCAAACTGCCACGCGCCGGCCTGCTGCTCGGCTTTGCCGGATTCCGCAGACCGGTCATCCGCAAAGGAATTCGCGAGCTGAGCGAAATCGTGAAACGATGCTGCAACGGCCGCCAGATCGCCGCTTCCAGCAGCCGAATTCTCCCGGTGTCATCCTGAGTCCGGCTCAAGCCGGACGGAGAATCAGGCATGTGCGACCGCTGCGTCCGTGATTTCAGGCTCTGCCTCGGAATCTCTTTGTGTCCTTTGCGGTTTTCCTTTGCGAACTTTGCGGCTCAGGATTTACCGCACAGATCGCCAAGTGCTCGCAAAGGACGCAAAGTTTGACTGCCTGCAGAGGGGATCCCCCTAACTGAAAACGCGCCCGTCTTGGACTGGCACCTGGCCTACCGCTCCACAAATTTCCCAAACATCCGATGCGCATCGATGGCCACAAAAATTCCCTGGCTGCGCGCCAGCACTTCTCCCTTCTGATTCAAAATCTCGGCCACGTTGATATGCCGCCGTCCGCTGACGGTCTTCTCCCGCGACTCCACCCGCAGCGGCTTGTTCAGCGGCACCGGCTTCAGGTAATCAACGGTTATCTGTGATGTCAGGGCGATGACATGCCGCAGCTTGTTTACCTTGCCCATGGCCTCGTCCAGGATGGTCGCGATGATTCCGCCGTGGCAGTGCCCCGGAGGCCCGGTATAGCGCCGTCCCAGCCGGAAGCGGCACACGAAGCAGTCGCGTTCCTCGTCGTAGGAGAACTTCAGCCGCATGCCCTCCGCGTTGTTCTTGCCGCAGGCGAAGCAATAGTTCTTCTGCAGGCGGATGTACTGGGTGCCGTGTCCGTGGCCGTGGGATTTCTTGGGCATGAAAGAGAGATTCTACTCTGCCCCAGGGGCGACGCAGCAAGCGGGGTCTCTACAGGCGGCGTCTGTTCTTGTACAGACCTGACCTGCGTCATCTCACTTCTTTCTTCTACCCAAATCCTGTATACATATCGGTTTCGTTGAAAGACCAAATCTTAAGCCACAGAGGTCGCCAAGGATTCGCAGAGTGCGCGGAGAAAACCCGCAGAGCATTCGTTGGTTCATTTTCCCTGTGTCTCTGCACTTCTGTGGTGGATTCGGAGCGTGCCGTGATCTCTTACCGTCGAATATTGCTGGCCGTCCTACTTAGCGTTTCCCTTCTTCTCTTCTCGCAGACCCGGCCACCGGAAGGCAAGCGCAACGACTCTCCGGTAGAAAAGAAAAAGAAGGAGAAAAAGCCAGAGCCGGCCAAACCCGCCGCTGAAGAGGAGAAGAAAGGCGGCATGACGGCTGACACCTTCGCCGGACTCCACTTCCGCCTGATCGGTCCCGCGGCAGCCTCCGGACGCGTCATCGCCTTCGCCGTCAACCCCAAAAATAAGTTCGAGTACTACGTCGGCGTCGCCTCTGGCGGGGTCTGGAAGACCGTCAACGACGGCACCACCTGGACTCCGGTCTTTGATGGCGAAGGCTCCTACTCCATCGGCTGGGTCACACTTGATCCTAATGATCCCGCCGTGGTCTGGGTCGGAACCGGCGAAAGCAACAGCCAACGGAGCGTCGGCTATGGCGACGGCGTCTACCGCTCCGACGATGGTGGCAAGAGCTGGAAGAATCTCGGCCTGAAAAAGTCCGAGCACACCGGACGCATCGTCGTTGATCCCCGCGACAGCAAGGTAGTCTACGTTGCGGCCGAGGGCCCGCTCTGGGGCCCGGGTGGTGACCGCGGCCTCTATAAGACCACCGACGGGGGCAAGACCTGGAAAGCTGTTCTCACCGTCAGCGAGAACACCGGCGTAGTAGACGTGGCCCTCGATCCCTCGAATCCCGATATCGTCTACGCCGCTGCCTACCAGCGCCGCCGCCACGTCTTTACCCTGATTGACGGCGGGCCCGAGAGCGCCATCTACAAATCCACCGACGCCGGCGCCACCTTCAACAAACTCAAGTCGGGCCTTCCTACCGAAGATATGGGCCGCATTGGCCTTGCTGTCTCGCCGGTTGATCCCAACGTTGTCTATGCCACTATCGAAGCGGCCAACGGGAAGGGCGGTATCTTCCGCTCCACCGACAAGGGCGCCAACTGGGAGCGCCGCAACGAATTCGACGTAGGCGCCATGTACTACGGCCAGATCATTGCCGACCCCAAGAACGTGGACCGCATTTACGTCATGAACGTCTCCCTGCGCGTCTCCGACGATGGCGGCAAGACCCTGCACAAGATCAACGAGGTCAACCACCACGGCGACAACCACGCCATCTGGATCGATCCCGACAACACCAAACACATGCTGGTCGGCAGCGATGGTGGCGTGGCCGAAACCTTCGACGGCTTCGCCAGTTGGCAGTTCAAGGCCAACCTGCCCACGGTGCAGTTCTACGATGTCGCCGTGGACAACGCTCTGCCCTTCTACAACGTTTGCGGCGGCACCCAGGACAACTTCTCCTGGTGCGGGCCCTCGCGCACGAACAATATCAACGGCATCATGAACTCCGACTGGTATGTCACCACCGGCGGCGACGGCTTCCGCTCCCAGGTTGATCCTCAGGACCCGAATACCGTTTACGCGGAATCGCAGTACGGCGTCCTGGTGCGCTACGACAAGCGCAGCGGGGAGCAAATTCTCATTCAGCCCGCGGAAGGCAAGGGCGAGCCTCCCCTGCGCTGGAACTGGGATTCCCCGCTTATCATCAGCCCGCATTCCCACACCCGCCTCTACTTCGCCGCCAACAAACTGTTCCGCAGCGACGACCGCGGCGACTCCTGGAAACTCATCAGCGGCGACCTGACCCGCCAGACCGACCGCAACCAGCTCCCGGTCATGGGAAAGGTCTGGGGACCCGACGCCGTTGCCAAGAATCAGTCCACCTCGTTCTACGGCAACATCGTGTCTCTCGCTGAATCTCCGCAGAAGGAGGACCTGCTCTACGTCGGCACCGATGACGGCCTCATTCAAGTCACCCAGGACAGCGGCGCCACCTGGACCAAATACGACAAGTTTCCCGGCGTGCCCGAAACTACCTACGTCAGCCGCCTCGCCGCCTCCAATCACGACCCCGCCACGGTGTACGCCGCCTTCGACAACCACAAGAATGAAGACTTCAAGCCCTACCTGTTGAAATCCACCGACATGGGCAAGACCTGGACCTCCATCGCCGGTGATCTCCCGGAGAACGGGCCGGTGCTGGCCCTCGCCGAAGATCCCGTCAATCCCAACCTGCTGTTTGCCGGCACCGAATTCGGCGCCTTCTTCACCATTGACGGCGGCAAGAAGTGGGTCCAGTTCAAGGGCGGCCTGCCAACCATTGCCGTGCGTGACATGGTCATCCAGGCCCGCGAGAACGACCTGGTGCTGGCCACTTTCGGCCGCGGCTTCTACGTGCTGGATGACATCACCCCGCTGCGGCAACTAAAACCACAGACTCTGGAGCAAGACGCTACCCTGTTTCCTGCCAAAGACGCCTTGCTGTACATCGAGCGCCTTCCCCTGGGCATACCCAAGAAGAGCTTCCAGGGTGACGCCTTCTACACCGCCGACAACCCGCCCTTCGGCGCCACCTTCACGTATTACTTGAAGGAGAAGCTGAAGACTCGGAAAGAGCAACGCCAAGACGCTGAGAAGAAAGCCGAAAAAGAGGGCAAGCCCATCCCCTATCCCAGCAATGACCAGTTGCGCGCCGAGGCGGAAGCACCCAAGCCCGAGGTCTACTTCATGGTGTACGACGGCTCCGGCGCGCCCGTTCGCCGTGTCGATGCCGCGGTGGACCAGGGCTTTCACCGCGTGGCCTGGGACCTGCGCTACTTCGCGCCCTCAGTCAGCGAGCCGGAGAACCCGGACTTTGACTTCCCCAGCGCCGGTTCCCAAGGGCCGCTGGTGTTACCGGGCAAGTACTCAGTGCGGCTGTTCAAGAAGGTGGAAGGCACGGTGACCGAGCTAGGGGCCGCGCAGCCGTTCACGGTGATTGCTGATGGAACCTCGGGGGTGAGCCCCGCCGATCGCGCCGCTCAGGAGGCCTTCAATCTGAAGGTGGCGCATCTCTATCGCGCCGTGTCGGGCGCGATCCACTCCGCCAACGATCTGGAGTCACGGCTCAAAGTCATCCGCCAGGCGTTGCGGGATACTCCCTCCTCCGATGCGATGTTGGCAACCGCCGATTCTATTGAGCAGCGCAACAACGAGATCCTGCGCGCCCTGCGCGGCGACGTAATCATCGCCGCCCGCAGCGAAAACGTTCCTACCTCGATCAACGACCGTTTGCAGAACATCATGGAAGGCGAGCGCTTCGCCATCACTCGTCCCACCCAAACTCATCTCGATGCCTACGCCATCGCCCGTGACGAGTTCAATCAGCAGCTCGCCAAGCTGCGCGCGCTCATCCAGGTGGATTTGGCCAAACTGGAGAAAGACATGGAAGCTGCCGGAGCTCCCTGGACCCCGGGACGCATTCCGGAGCCGCCCCCACAGTAAGGGAAACCAGAACCGCAGAGGGCGAAGAGTACCAGCCACCTCCGTGTCCTCTGAGTCCTCTGCGGTTCTGAAGGTTCGCTCTGTGCCCTCTGCGTCCTCCGTGGTCCGAACGGTCTTCTTCGTCACCGAGGAATGTGACCTGCGCTACGGAAGAAACCTGCCCGGATGGGAGACGATAAAAATTCGGGAGGTGCGCCGTGAAGCCTGCCACATGCGCTTTTCCCAAACTCCAGATCAGTCTCCTAACGTTGCTCCTGGCCGCGGGAGCTGCCGGCCTCTTTGCTCAGGCCCCTCCCAAACCATCCCACGGCGCAACCCTGTTCGCTGCGAATTGTTTCTCCTGTCACGGTTCTGATGCCACCGGGGACACGTCGCTCGGCAGGGCCCTGGGAGCTGCGAATTTGCGTGCGCCCGATGTTCAGAACCTGAGCGACGCCGCCCTTAAGAAGGTCATCGCCGGCGGCAACGGGAACATGCCCTCGTTCGGAGGTCAGTTGGGTGAGGCCGATTTGACTCAACTGGTGACCTACCTGCGCGAAATTGGGCGTACGACCTACGCAAGCTCCCGCCCCGATGGTCCGCGATGCGCGCGCCGCCACGCGGCACATCGTTGCGGCAATTGCGCGCTGCGGTAGGGCACACACCGCCGCTTGCATTCATCACACGTAGCTGTGATAGACTCCGGGCCAACCCTTCTTGAGTGTTTCGGTGTCCACTCGCTGGGGTGTGGGGAAAATCGGCGACCCTTGGAGGTCTGGTAGATGGGGCTGGCTCTTCTGGTGGTGATCTGGCTGATCACCTTCTTCAGCACCTACTTCTTTGCCGCAAAAACCTGGTGGTTACCTGCTGGCATGTCAGCCGCTGCGGCGGGCATTGATCGGCAATTTGACGTCACCTTCCTGCTCATGGGCATCGTTTTCGTCCTGGCCCAGGGTGCGCTCGGGTTGTTTGTATGGCGCTACCGCGACCGGGGAGCCGCCACCCGAGTGCAATACTTCCATGGCAACACCAAACTGGAAGTGATGTGGACCACCCTGACCGCCGTCCTGTTTATTGGACTCAATCTTGTGGGTGAGCCCATCTGGGCGGCCGAGCGCTGGGAGCCGGCCCGGGCGGGCGCCGTCCCAGTCGAAGTCACCGGCATGCAGTTTGCCTGGTACTTCCGCTATGCCGGCGCAGACGGCAAGTTCGGCCGGACTGATCCCAAGTTGCAGGACCCCTCCGCCGGAAACGAGGCCGCCATCGGTCTGGATGCCACCGATCCTGAGGCCAAGGATGACGTCGTCACCGGCACCATGTACCTGCCTGTCAACCGCCAGGTGGATCTCACCCTGCGCGCGGAAGACGTGATTCACAGCTTCTTTGTTCCTTCCATGCGCTTCAAGCAGGATGCGGTTCCCGGACTCGCCATCCACATGCACTTCACACCCACCCAGATCGGCGACTATGAAATCGCCTGCGCCGAGCTATGCGGGCTCGGCCATTACAAGATGCACGGCATGTTGCACGTCGTCAGCCAGGAGGATTTTGACAAGTGGCTGGCGGCCCGGGAGGCGGAGAAACAGTAAATGGCAACCACGGCGACTCTGCACGCGCACGCGCCCCACGGCTTCATTCGCAAGTACATCTTCAGCTTGGACCACAAAGTCATCGGCCTGCAGTACTACTTCCTGGCGCTGCTGGCGGTGTTCGTCGGCATGGCTCTCTCCTTGCTGATGCGCATTCACATGATCTGGCCGACAGCGGTCCTGCCGTTGATCGGAGAGATCAAGCCCGAGACCTACCTGAGCCTGCTCACCATGCACGGCACCATTATGGTGTTCTTCGTGCTGACCACGGCGCCGCAGGGGGGATTCGGCAACTACATGCTGCCCATCCAGATCGGGGCGCCGGACATGGCGTTCCCCGTCTTGAACATGCTGTCGTTCTGGACGACCTTTGTGGGCTTCGTGGTGCTGATCGCGGCCTTTTTTGTCTCTGGCGGAGCCCCCCTGCACGGCTGGACCGGCTACGCTCCGCTCAGCGCCTTGCCCTCGGCAGGCCCGGGTGAGCAACTGGGCGCGGACCTGTGGATCACCAGCATTGCCATTTTTTGTATTGCCTCGCTGATGGGCGCGCTCAACTTCATCACCACCACGCTCGACCTGCGCGCCAAGGGCATGAGCATGATGCGCATGCCGCTCACCTGCTGGGCCTGGTTCATTACCGCCATCCTCGGCCTGCTAGCGTTTGGCGTGCTGCTCTCGGCCGGCATCCTGTTGCTGCTCGACCGCAATCTCGGAACCAGCTTCTATGTGCCCTTGGTAGTGGTGAATGGCCAGATCATGGCCCACAAGGGCGGCTCACCCTTGCTCTGGCAGCACCTTTTCTGGTTCTTCGGACACCCTGAGGTCTACATCGCCATCCTGCCCGGCATGGGTGTGGCCTCGCAGATTCTTTCCACGTTTTCCCGCAAGCCCATCTTCGGCTACAAGGCCATGGTCTATGCCATCATGGCCATCGGTCTGCTGGGATTCATGGTCTGGGGCCACCATATGTTCATGAGCGGCATGAGCCCCTACTCGGCCTTTGCCTTCTCCGTCATGACCATGTCCATCGGGGTGCCCTCCGCCATCAAGACCTTTAACTGGCTGGGCACGCTTTACAAAGGGCGCATCCGCTTCCACACCCCGATGCTGTTCGCCATCGGTTTCGTTTCCCTGTTCGTTTCCGGCGGACTGAGCGGCCCGTTCCTGGCCCAGCCGGTGCTGGACATTCCCCTGCACGATACTGCCTTCGTGGTCGCTCACTTCCATCTCATCATGGGCGTGGCCGCCATCTTCGGCATTTTCGCGGCGACCTATTACTGGTTCCCCAAGATGTTTGGCCGCATGATGAACGAACCCCTGGGCAGGATCCATTTCTTCATCACCCTGATCGGCACCTACTCAATCTTCATGCCTATGCATTACCTCGGCCTTGCCGGTCAACCCCGGCGCTACTCGCAGTTCACCGAGGTCGCCTACCTGCACAAGCTGATTCCACTGAACACCTTCATAACCTATGTTGCGATGGTCACCATCGCCGCGCAGTTCATCTTCCTCTTCAATCTGTTCTGGAGCATGAAGAAGGGCGCAAAGGCCAGCGACAACCCCTGGGAAGCGACAACCTTGGAATGGACTACCGCTACCCCGCCGCCACACGACAACTTCGGCGGACACACTCCGGTGGTCAATCACGGACCGTACGAATACAGCGTGCCGGGAGCGCCCCGGGATTACGTCATGCAGACCGACCCGGCCACCGTGCAGGCGCACTAGACTCTGTATGGCGACCTTTTCTCCGACAATTCCGATCAAGGATGTAAGGCGCGGCCACGGAGGCGCTGGTGTGCGTCCCCCCTCCGGCGGCGGCGGCGATGGGGCGGGGGGCAACGGCTCGCCTGACTACGGGGCCCGTCTGCGGCGCGCCCGCCTGGGCCTGGTCGTGGGTTTGACCTCGGTCATCATGATCTTCGTGGGCTTCACCAGCGCCCTCATCTTTCGTCAGGGGGTCCCCACGTTGGACGTCCGCACCGGCCAATACGTTCGGGATTGGTTGCAGGTGAATCTACCCATCCCCCTGCTCCTGGTGAATACCTTCATCCTGCTGGTGAGCAGCGTCACCATGGAACTGGCGCGCCGCCAGATCACTCGCCAGGCTGCCCTCGCTCCCGTGCGGTCCATTCCTGGAGTTTCCATCGGAGAGGAGCGCGGCTTCCCCTGGCTGTACATCACCGTGGTGCTGGGCATGGGATTTCTTTTCGGCCAGTGGATGGCTTGGCGCGAGCTGGCCAACCGCGGTTTCTCTGTCGCGGTCAGTCCCAGCAGTTCGTTCGTTTACCTGCTGACCGGGACCCATGCCGTGCACCTCGCCGGGGGTTTGGTGGCGCTCATGTATTCTGCCGTCGCTGCCCTGGTGCATAAGCCCGTCGAGGTCCGCCGCATCGCGGTGGACGTTACCGGCTGGTACTGGCACGTCATGGCGTTTTTGTGGATTTATCTGTTTGCCCTTTTGTGGTTTACGCGCTAGCTCAATCAGGAGATCGTGACCATGTCTGATGTTGTGGTGCAACCCATGACGGGCGCATACGAACCGTCACTGTTCGGCACCTACTCCAAGAAGATCGGAATGTGGTTGTTCCTGCTCTCCGACTCTCTCACCTTCGGAGCGCTGCTCTACGCTTACAGTTATGGGCGCATTTCCAACCCCAACTGGCCCACACCCTTCCACTCCGGCAGCATCATCAACGCGACCTTCATGACCGCGTTCCTGCTCACCAGTTCGCTCACGATGGTGCTGGCGGTGAGGGCGTCCGTCGATCGCAAGCCCAAGCAACAAATGTGGTTCCTGCTGGCTACCATGCTCTGCGGCACGGCTTTCATCGTGTTGCACGGCCACGAATGGAGCAACCTCATCTCCGAAGGACTCACCCTGCCGGTGTTCCCCGCCGTGCCGGGCGCTGAAACCAGCGCCGAATTTGTGAATGTCACCAAGAACGTTCCGCAGTTCCCTGCGACGTTTTTTGGACTGACTGGCATGCACATGCTGCACGTCACCCTGGGCGTGATCTATCTGGGGGTGATCGCCTTCCGCAAGAAGTTCATCCCGGTACTGCTCCTGCTGTGGCTGGTGGCATGGCTGGGAACCCCGGCCTACAGCCCGTTCCATTATGGAGCCCACGTGCTGCTGGTTGCGGCTATCGTCTGCAGCGTGATTTTGTGGCTGAAGCCCAAGGTGTACGACTCTTCCGACGTGGAAGTCGCCGGGTTGTACTGGCACTTCGTTGACTTGGTCTGGATGTTCATCTTTCCGCTGGTGTACCTGATGTCCACCAGGATTCTCTAGGAGCCGGAACACACCCATGGACGCCGTGCAAACCGCCATCGTCGAACGAGTCGCCGAGCAGCACCGCCATCACCCCAAGGCGCAGTTCTTCTGGGTGTGGGGTGCGCTGCTGGTGATCACCGCCATCGAGGTGTACCTCGGATACCAGAACATGGAGCCGGTGCGCATGTTGAGCATCCTGATGGGCCTGTCCATCATCAAGGCCGCGCTGATCATCGCCTACTTCATGCACATGAAGTTCGAGGTCACGCGCATGCGCTGGCTGACCATGGCCTCGCTGGTGTTCTGCCTGGCCATGATGTGCGTGTTCTTCCCCGACGCGTTCCGCATCCTGAATCTGGGGGTCCGGTGAAATTGCGCCTGGCCACACTCGGGTTGCTAATGCTGCTTTGGGCGGGGCCCGCCCTGGCCCAGGGTTGCGCCATGTGCTACAGCAGCGCCACCGGCACCACCAAAGAAGGCCAGCGCGCCATCAGCCGCGGCGTGCTCGTACTGCTGGTTCCGCCCGTGAGCTTCATGACGCTAGGTGTCGGCCTAGCCTTCCGCTACAGCAAGAAGCGTGACCAAGCACAACTGAGAGCCGAGAACCAGGAACTGACAACCGCTGTTTTTGCGGAAACGTCCCGACCCGCACCCGAAAGCCCGCAATACCTGGACTCCGAAGGTGACCGGCCAACTGTCTTATAATAGAAAGATTCTGTAGCGCTCCCGAAGCCACTAGAGGGTCGTCCCTCCGGGGGAGTGTCCCCACGGGGCGACAGGAGCGGCTGCGGCGGGTCCCTTTGACTGATGTCCACGGAAACCATTGTTGTTCGCGGTGCGCGGGTTCATAACCTCAAGAACATTGATTTTGAAATCCCGCATAACTCGCTGACCGTTGTCACCGGCGTGTCCGGGTCGGGCAAGTCGTCTCTTGCCTTCGATACCATCTACGCCGAGGGCCAGCGCCGCTATGTGGAGTCACTCTCGGCCTACGCCCGCCAGTTTCTGGAGCGCATCGAGAAGCCCGAAGTTGACATCATCGACGGCATCGCCCCGGCCGTGGCCATTCGGCAAAAAAACACCACGCGCAACCCGCGCTCTACGGTTGCCACTGCCACCGAGATCTATGACTATCTGCGTCTGCTATTCGCCCGCATTGGCCGCACCTACTGCCTGCAGTGCGGTCAAGAGGTCAAGAAAGACACCGTAGACGAGGTCGCAGAAGCTGTGCTTGCCATGGGCGAGGGCACGCGATTGCATGTGCTCTTCCCATTGCAAGCATCTGGAGCAATTCCTGCGGAGCCCGGCAAAGCAAAGACCCGCGCGAAAAAGACCCGTAGCGCCGGCGTCCCGCCGGCTGTCGCGGGGGCGTCCCGTCCCCGCTCCACAGGGGAAAACACTGCCCCCTCCGACGCCCTCAAGACCCGCCTCTTTGATCTTCGCAAGCGCGGCTTCAACCGCCTATACCAGAACGGACAGATTTTCGAGTTTTCGACTCCTGAATCGTTGCTCGACCTCAATTTTGCCCAGCCGGTTTTTGTGCTGGTCGATCGCCTGACTGTCTCCCCCGAGGCCCAAGCCCGCATCGTAGACGCCGTCGAAATCAGCTACCGTGAATCCGGCGAGGTCATCTTCGAAACCGCTCCGCGCGACGACCAACCGTTGCAGCAAGTTCGTTTCTCCTGCCGCTTTGAGTGCAAGCGTTGCGACCGTCGTTACGAGGAGCCCGAGCCGCGCCTGTTTTCCTTCAACAATCCCTATGGTGCCTGTCCCCGCTGCCAGGGCTTCGGTAATACCATTGACTTCGACCTCGACCTGGTCATTCCCGATAAAACCAGGACCCTGAACGAGGGCGCCATCGAGCCCTGGACCAAGCCCAAATACCGCCCGCTGTTCACCGAACTAAAGCGCTTTGCGCGCCAGGCCGGCATCCCGCTCGACGTGCCCTGGTCGGAGCTTGCTGCCGAGCACCAGCGCCTGGTCATCCAGGGAGAAGGCCGGTTCTTCGGGGTGCGCGGTTTTTTCAGCCATCTTGAACGCAAGAAATACAAGCTGCATGTGCGCGTTTTCCTCAGTCGCTACCGTGGATACTCCACCTGCACGACCTGCGGCGGGGCCCGCCTTCGTCCCGAAGCCCAGCACGTGAAGATTAACGGTAAGAACATCTGCGAAGTCTGCGGCATGACGGTGGAGGAGTCGTCCAGGTTCTTTGAACAGGTTCAACTGACGGAGCAGGAAGCTGCTATTGCGGAAAAGCTTTTGCAGGAGATTCGGGAGCGCCTGCGCTTCCTTAACGACGTAGGCCTGGAATACCTGACCTTGGACCGGCTCGCCTCTACCCTTTCTGGGGGCGAGGCCCAGCGCATCCAGCTTGCCACTTCTCTAGGTTCACGCCTGGTGGGCACGCTGTACGTGCTCGACGAACCCTCCATCGGCCTGCACAGCCGCGACACCCACCGCCTCATCCGGATTCTTCACGACCTGCGCGATCTCGGCAATACCATCCTCGTCGTCGAGCACGATCCCGATGTCATGCGTGCCTCTGACCGTATCCTTGATCTCGGCCCCGGCGCTGGCGAAAACGGAGGCAAGGTCATCGCAGTCGGAACGTATGACGAAATTCGCCAGACACCGGCTTCGCTGACTGGCCGCTACCTGGCGGAAGAGCTTCGCATCCAGTTGCCGAACGCCCGCCGCAAACCCGGTGCGCGGCTGATCAAGATCCAGGGCGCTCGGGCGCACAACCTCAAGCGGATCGACCTCACGATTCCATTGGGCATGATAGTGTCGATCACCGGCGTGTCCGGTTCCGGCAAGTCCACCTTGCTGCACGACGTGCTGTACCAGGCTCTGTCCGCGGCCAAGAAGCAGACCGAAGGCGCGCCTCCGCCGGCTCCCGCCTGGGATCGGCTGGAAGGCGCGGAGTTTATCGACGAAGTGGTGCTGGTAGACCAGTCCCCCATCGGCCGCACCCCGCGCTCCAATCCGGTCACTTACATCAAGGCGTTCGACGGCATCCGCGACGTGTTTGCCGCCCTGCCCGAAGCCCAGAAGCGGGCTTTCTCTGCCGGACATTTCTCGTTCAACATTCCCGGAGGCCGCTGCGAGACCTGCCAGGGCGACGGTACCGTCACCGTCGAGATGCAATTCCTTGCCGACGTGGAACTCATTTGCGAAGAGTGTAAGGGCACGCGCTACAAGCCGCAGGTGCTCGAGGTCCGCTACCACGGAAAGAACATCCACGACGTCTTGAACCTTACCGTCAAGGAGGGCCTTCAGTTTTTCGCCGGTTTCCACAAGGTCGTGGACAAGCTGCGCGTGCTGGACGAGGTCGGCCTGGGCTACCTGCGACTGGGCCAGTCGGCCACCACGCTTTCCGGAGGCGAAGCCCAGCGCATGAAGCTGGCGGCGCATTTGCAACCCGCAGCGCGCGAGATGGGACGCTCAGCTCACGCCCAAGGACATCACAGCAATCGTATCTTGTATATCTTTGACGAGCCTACGACCGGGTTGCACTTTGACGACGTCAGCAAACTGCTCTCCGCCTTCCGCCGTCTAATCGAGGCAGGTGGCTCCATCCTGGTCATCGAGCATAATCTGGAAGTGATCAAAACCGCCGACTGGGTGATTGACCTCGGCCCGGAAGGCGGCGAACGAGGCGGCTACGTCGTCGGCACCGGACCACCCGAGGCCATCGCCAAACTGCCTAATTCGTACACGGGAAAGTTTCTGTCACGGGTGTTGAACGGAAATGGATCGTCACGCAACAATGGCCGGAAATAGCGATTTTTGGAGGAACGCTACACCTGCCTTTATGGCCGGCGTCGCAAGGGGCGAAATGGAGTTCTGGCACAGCCTTGTCGCCCTAACGGTCAGGCTCCTTGCCGTTGCGCTGGCCTGTTCGCTTGCCGGGACGCCTCTTCTGGCTCAAAACACCGGCCGAGTCGTCCGCCACCACAAGATCGCTGTCGAAGACCCCTCGCGACCTCCCGAACTCACGCAGGCCGAAGCGGCCATCGAGAAAAAGGACTATGCCACGGCTGAACCGTTGCTGAAGAAGGTGGTGGCCGACTCCCCCGCCAACTACGTGGCCTGGTTTGACCTGGGATTTGTCTACAACGCGCTCGGCAACACCGCAGAGGCGATCGCTGCCTATCGCAAATCGGTCGCCGCCAAGCCCGACGTTTTTGAATCCAACCTCAATCTCGGCCTGATGCTCGCCAGGGCCGGGCAGCCGGAGGCTGAACAATTCCTCCGCGCCGCCACCGTCTTGAAACCGACCAGGCAGGTGGAGGAAGGCCAGGCACGGGCTTGGCTGTCGCTGGCGCACGTTCTGGAGAGCAGCAAGCCTGATGACGCCGTCGAAGCGTACCGCCGGGCCGCGGCGCTCCAACCCAAGGATCCAGAGCCTCATCTTGCCGCCGGCTCGCTGCTGGAGAAAGGCAACCACTTCGCAGATGCCGAGCAGGAATACAAGCAGGCCCTAACCATCGATCCCCAGTCGGCCGACGCCCTCACCGGCATGGCCAATATTTACATGCGTGGCCGCCGCTTTACTGAGGCCGAGGTCATTCTGCGCAAGCTGGTCACATTGCGTCCCGGCGACGCTGGGGCCCACATGCAACTCGGTCGCATGTTGGCGGCCGCCGGGCAGAACGACGATGCCATCACGGAGCTTCAGGCCGCTTTGAAAATCGCTCCCGCGGACGCTGGGGCGCAGCGCGACCTGGCCGACCTCTATGTCATCGCCGGTAAATATGATCTGGCCGAGGCGCAGTACCGTTCACTGTTGACTGCCAGCCCAAAGGACGCCGAAGCCCATCAAGGGCTGGGCCACGTATTCCTGAAACAACGTAAATTCCCCGAAGCCCAGCAGGAGTTTCTGACCGCAGTCAACCTGAAGCCGGATCTGGGCAGCGCCTACGGCGATTTGGCCATTGCGGCCGACGAAAACAAGAATTATCAACTGGCCCTCAAGGCCCTGGATGCGCGCGCCAGATTCTTGCCCGAGATCCCGGTTACTTACTTTATGCGTGCCACGGCTTACGATCATCTGCGCGACTTCAAGGCAGCGTCCGAGAACTATCATCGTTTCCTGGAAGTGGCCAACGGCCAATTTCCCGATCAGGAATGGCAGGCTCGGCACCGCCTGATCGCCATTGAACCCAAGAAATAGTCGCCATGCGGACCTCGCTCATCCTCGTTGCCGTGTTGCTGGTTTCCTCCTTGCCATCGTTTGCATTCAAAGAGGAAACGGTCGAAGAGCTTATCGCCCGGGCGGAGGCAGCGCGCCCGGAGGAACGTCCTCCGCTTTACACCGAGATTGCCAAACGAAAGCTCAAGGCCGCTGACCAGCTTTACAATGCCGGCCAAACAGACCAGGCGCGCGCCACTGTGAACGATGTGGTCAACTACTGCGGCAAAGCCACTGATGCGGCCACCCAGTCCGGTAAACACCTCAAACATACCGAAATCTCCGTCCGTAAAATGGCTGCCAAGCTGCGTGATATTCAGCGCAGTCTGAACTTCGAAGACCAGGCGCCAATCAAGGCGGCGGTGGAACAGCTCGAAAACCTGCGCACCGCCTTGCTGTCGCGGATGTTTGGAGGAAAGAACAAGAAATGACCTGGGCTTGCCGGTTGCTGCTCACCTCTCTCGCCACCCTGGTGTTGCTGCCCACAGCGCGGGCGGAGCGCCGCCGTGATCCCCTGAACCCGACGGAAGTGGACCAGTTGCGCGACACCGCGCAAGAGCCCGATGAGCGGCTTAAGCTCTACGTCAAGTTCGCCCGCGCCCGGCTCGACCTGCTCGAAAAGGCACGCACCGATCCCAAAGTGGCCGGCCGGGGCCTGCAAGTCCACGATGCTTTGCAGGATTTCCTCGACGTGTACGACGAGTTGGACGATAACGTCGACACTTACGCGGACCGCAAGGACGACATACGCAAGACGCTGAAGCTGATTATCGATGCCGACACCGAGTTTCAGGCCAAGCTGCGCGCCCTCAAAGACTCCGCCACCGCCAGCAAGCAGGAAGCCGCGCAATACGAATTCCTGCTGGCTGACGCGCTCGACACCCTCGACAGCAGCGTCCAGGACCACCGCCAGTTGCTGACCGAACAGGAAGAGCTGGCCAAAGAGAAAAAGCTGATCAAGCCGGATGCCCAAGCCTCAGGAAAGCGCCAGTGAGCCGGCGGTACTGCCGACCGCAAAAAATCTCCCGCCGAGGCCAGAGCAAAGGACCAGACGACGAACCATCGTGTGCTAATCTACCCCCACAGTGAGGGACGGGCTGCTCCGCATCTTTGAAGAGACCTATCGCGAGCTATGCCCTCGTGCGCCTGTGCCCAGCTTCACCATCGAATTCTTCGCCTTCACCAATGTGAACCACACCATCCGCCTGCGGCAGGGCAAGCTCCTGGTTCGGCTCTCTGATCTTCTGGAAGGAGCTCCGGAACCGGTCTTGCGCGCTCTGGCCCATATTCTGCTGGCCAAGATGTACCGCCGGCCGGTCGCAACCGGCCAGGCCGCGCGCTATCGCCGCTACGTGTCGGGCCACGAGCTTGTCCGCAAGGCCCACCTGGTCCGCCAGCTTCGCGGCCGCAAACGCATCGCATCCGCGCAGGGCCATACCTACGACCTGGAGGCCGTCTTCGAGGATCTGAACCGCCGCTTCTTCTTCGGCCTGCTGGCCTGCCCGCGCATGACCTGGAGCCGCGACCACGCCCGCAACAGCCTGGCCCACTACGACCCCGCCCATAATGCCATCGTCGTAAGCCGCATCTTTGACGACCCACGCGTGCCCCGCTACGCCCTGGAGTACATCGTCTATCACGAGATGCTCCACCTTAAACATCCTGTGAAGCTGCGCGGAAGCCGCCGCTGCGTGCACTCCGTCGAGTTCCAGGCGGAAGAAAAGCTGTTCCCGCACTTGGATCGAGCGAAGCAGTTTCTGAAGCAGCTCTAAACCACTGCTGCGCGCAACCGCGCCAGAGCTGCTCCGCAGCTGTGGACGAGCTCCAGCTAGGCCCCGGCTTTTGCCGCTAGGGCCTCGACTACCGCGATGCTTGGCACCAGCGCAGGTGGAAGATGGTGGCGCTCCTGCAGGTAGGCGGGGGTGTTGTAGGAGAGCCAGACCTGGCCGCCCGCATCTTGCCAGATCAGGATCTTCAGCGGCAGGTCGAGTGCGCTGCTGGGAGAGGCAATCATCAAAGGGGTGCCGGCTTTCGGGTTGCCGAAGATGAGTAGCTTAGCGGGGAGCATCTTCAAGCCCGCTCTTTCGGCCTCCCCACTGTGGTCCACCAGGGCGAAAAGCGTGATTCCCTTCGCCTGCAGGATCTCCTTCAGATTCGCTACCGTCTGCTCGACTGGGTACCGGCTGGGCGCGTGGGCGATACCGTTGGTTGGATTGAGGGTCATGGTGTTTCCTGGCTTTCCCCAGGGTCATCAATCCGGGCATAACCGGCCCTGGTTCAATGCCATTTTTCTACCATGTGATGCAAATCACAACCCCTCGTGACCCCGTGCGTTGACGGCCCCGCGCTGCCCGCCGTATCCTAAGTACTTGAAATTGAAATTCATTTTCAAAATCAGCGGGGCCCCGTCCTGATGCTGGAAGCCTTCATCATTACCCTGCGCGAGGGGGTCGAAGCCGCCCTCATCGTCGGCATCACCCTCGCCTACCTGGCCAAGATCCACCGCCTCGACCTGCGCAAGACCGTCTATTCCGCCCTGGTCTCCGCCTTCCTGGGCAGCATTGCCGTGGCGGTTCTCCTCTCCCGCACCCGGTGGAACCAGGACGTCTTCGAAGGCTGGATCATGCTGGCTGCCGCCTTCTTCGTGGTCACCATGATCCTGTTCATGATGAAGACCGGCCGCAAGCTGAAGGGCCAGATCGAAGGCAAAGTCGGCCTGCTCGCGGGCGACGACGCCCGCTTCGGGCTCTTCCTCTTCGTCTTTCTCATGGTCTTCCGCGAGGGCGTTGAAACCGTCCTCATCCTGGGAGCCGTCTCCCTGAACTCCACCGCGCTGCTCAGCTTTCTTGGCACCCTGCTGGGCGTGCTGGTGGCCATCCTGTTCGGGGTGATGTTCGTCAAGGGCAGCGTCCGTATCAATTTGCAGAAATTTTTCCGCATCACCACGGTCATTCTGTTCTTCGTCGCTGCCCAGCTGGTCGTCTCGGGGCTGCATGAGCTTTCCGAATACGGCGTGCTTCCCTCCTCCAAGCGGGAGATGGCCATCATTGGCCCCATCGTCAGCAACGAGAGCTTCTTTGTGGTAACCATTCTGGCGCTGGCTGCGCTCATGGTTCTGTTCGAAGTCAAGCGCCGCGAACCCGCAGCCTTGCCCGCGTCCCCTGCCGAACGCCGCAAACTGCGTTGGAGCGCCCGCCGCGAGCGCCTGTGGATGGCCTCGGTCTACGCCAGTTCGTTTGTGTTCATCGTGCTGGTCACCGCCGAATTCATCTACGCCAAAAGCGTGAGCGCGCTCTCCGCGGCCACCGAAGTCACGTTCGTCAACGGCAAGGTCAGCATCCCGCTGTCTCAGATCTATGATGGCGACCTGCACCGTTTCGCTGCCACGGAAAACGGTGTCCAGGTGCGTTTCTGGCTCTATCAGAAGCCCGATGGCAGAGTTGCGACCGTGTTTGACGCTTGCGAGATCTGCGGGCCCGTCGGTTTCTATAAGACCTCCACCGGGGTGGTGTGCAAGAACTGCGCCGCTCCTATCAACCCGCAGTCGGTAGGTATGCCCGGGGGATGCAATCCCATTCCGTTGAAGGCAACGGTAACGTCCGACGCAGTGATTATCTCGGAGGCGGACGTAGCGGGCGGGGCCCACTACTTCCAGCAGCCATAGCCATGTTTGTGCGCCTGGTCTACGAGTCGTTCCGGCGGCAGAAGCGGCGCAAGCTGCTGGCCGGGGTCGCCATCACCCTGGGTGTGGGCGTGGCGACGGCCATGATCGCAGTTGCGACGGATGTCGGCGACAAGATCAACCGCGAGCTGCGCAGCTACGGGGCCAACCTCGTTGTGACCCCGCAGGAAGACACTCTCGATCTCCAGATCGGCGGCGTAGACCTCAAGCCGCCCAGTGACGGCGCCTATCTCAACGAAGCTGACCTGCCCAAGATCAGGGGTACCTTCTGGCATCACAACATCGTGGGCTTTGCGCCCATGTTGCCGGTGCAGGTCAAGCTGGGCGACGCCGGACGGCTTACGCTCCTGGGGACATACTTCTCAAAGCAGCTCAGCTTAGGCAAAGATGACTTCGTGACCGGCGTGCGCCTCACGCATCCCTGGTGGAAAGTGGAGGGTGCGTGGCCTGACGATAACTCTCAGGATGTTCTCTTGGGCGAGCGCCTCGCGGCCAGACTCGGCCGCCAGCCCGGGGACACCATTGATCTGGGCGCTCAGCCACACCGTATCTCCGGTGTGCTCTCCACAGGTGGCGCGGAAGACGATCAGATTGTCGCGCCTCTGGGCCTGGCGCAGCAGATTCTCGGCAAGCCCGGAGCGGTCCGCCGCATTTACGTCAGCGCCCTGACCAAGCCCGAAGACGCTCTCGCCCGCCGTGATCCCAAAACCATGACCCCGGAGATGTACGACCGCTGGTACTGCTCGCCCTATGTGCAGTCCATCGCCTACCAGCTGCAGGAGGCCATCCCCCACTCCCACGCTGAGCAGATTCGCCAGGTCGCACAGAACGAAGGCACAGTGCTCTCGCGCATTCAGGGACTGATGCTGCTGATCACGCTGGCCGCGCTTTTCGCCTCCGCGCTCGCCGTTTCCGCCGCTATGGCCACCGCCATTTTTGAGCGCCGCACGGAAGTGGGATTGATGAAAGCCCTGGGCGCCGGCAATATCTCGGTCGCTACCCTGTTTTTCGCAGAAGCCGCGCTGCTGGCGCTGATGGGCGGTATCGCGGGTTTCGCTGGAGGCGCCCTGCTCGCCCGCCAGATAGGACGCTCCATTTTCGCCTCGCAGATCAACATTCAGCCCGTTCTCTTCCCGGTGATCCTGGCCATCGCAGTGATGGTGACCTTTGCAGGCAGTGCCGCTGCCATCCGGCGTGCGGTCAAATTCGATCCGGTGTACGCGCTGCGAGGTGAGGCATGAACTTCGTTCCCATGCATCCGCCCGGAAGCGAAGACCTCGCCCGCCGCCGCGCCGGCAAACCTCATACTTCAATGTTTCTGCGCATGCTGGTCCGCGCTGCCGCGTTGCGCCGCGGACGCGCCGCCTCCGCCCTGCTGGCCATGGTCGTCGCAGCCGCCGTGGCCACCGCCATGCTCAATCTCTATGTAGATGTCCAGGCCAAGCTGCGCAAGGAGTTCCGCAACTACGGCGCCAATGTGGTGGTCGTGGCCAAAGACGGCCGGGCGCTTCCCTCCGGCACTCTGCCTGCGGTTGAATCCGCGCTCGCTGGTCGTGGTCTTGCCGTGCCCTTCGCCTATGTCGTGGCCCGGACCCCTGACGGCCAGTCGGTGGTGGTTTCCGGGACCAACTTCGATCAGGTGCGCACCCTCGACCGTTGGTGGTCGGTCTCTGCCTGGCCCAAGGCCGCGCAAGACGCGCTCGTCGGCGTTCGCGCTGCCGCGCTGGTCAGCCCGCAAGGCAAGCCCTTCGACCTGAGCTTTCAGGGACGAACCCTGCATGTGAATCCTGCCGGCACTCTGCAGACTGGCGCTGCAGAAGACAGCCGCGTCTATCTCTCGCTCAGCGATTTTGCGGCCTGGACCGGTGTTGCGCCCTCGACTATCGAGATTGCCGCCTCCGGCTCACCGGAAGAAGTGGATGCCACCCTGCACACGCTCGCCCAGGCCGTCCCCGCCGCCGACGTACGCCCCGTGCGCCAGATCATGGAAGGTGAAGCGCGGGTGCTGGGCAAGACACGCGCGACCCTGCTGGCCGCGGCCGTGCTGATCATTCTGACCGCCGCTTTGTGCGTGCTGTCTACACTGATCGGTTGGGTTCTTGATCGCCGCCGCGACTTTGCCATTATGAAGGCGCTGGGCGCCTCTGAACGCCTGCTCAACGGGTTCTTCGCCGCTGAAGCCGCGGCCCTGGGGGCGGTTGGCGCTTTGCTTGGTTTCGGCATCGGTGTCGGAGTCGCGGCCTGGATCGGCCGTGTAAACTTCCAGGCGCCAGTGGAGCCCCGTTTCATTGTGCTGCCGGTGGTCCTGCTGGGCGGTATCGCGGTGGCGCTGATTTCTTCGGTTCTACCGATTTCCCTTCTGCGGCGGGTGCAACCCGCTGTGATTCTGAGGGGTGAGTAAATGGGGAGTCACTAAGATGATCATGCTGAGGAATGTCAGCCGCGTGTATCCTGCCAAAGCCGAGCAGAATGGCGGGGTCATTCGCGCCCTGGATAACTTCACGCTGAGCGTGAATCCCGGCGAGTGGGTGGCCGTTATGGGCCCCTCCGGCTCCGGCAAGTCTACGCTGGTCAACCTGGTGGGCTGCCTCGACCGTCCCAGCGCGGGTGAAATCTGGCTCGATGGCCAGAACGTCGCTGATATTTCCGCCAGCGAACTCAACCGCGTGCGCGCCGAGAAAATCGGGTTTGTCTTCCAGCAATTTCACCTCGTCCCCTATCTGACCGCCCTCGAGAACGTGATGCTGGCGCAGTATTTCCACAGCATGACCGACGAGCAGGAGGCGCTGGAAGCCCTGGAGCGCGTGGGCCTGAAGGAGCGCGCCGGCCATCTTCCCTCGCAACTTTCCGGCGGCGAGCAGCAACGCGTCTGCATCGCCCGCGCCCTAATCAACGACCCCAAAATCGTCCTCGCCGACGAGCCCACCGGCAACCTTGACGCCCAGAACGAAGAAATTGTCCTCCGCTTGCTGCGCGAGCTCCACCAGCAAGGACGCACCATCGTCATGGTCACCCACGACCCGGTGGTCGCCCGCCTCGCCGACCGCCGCATCGAACTCCATCACGGCAAGATCGCCGCCCAAGAGGTTTTCTCCATGGCCGACGAGGAGCAGTTCGATGAGGTCCTCGAAGAACTCTGGGTGCTGGCCGAGCACGGCGAAATTGCGGAAGTGGGCCGCATGGAAGTCCACGGCGCCTTGCCGCTCAGCATCGCTATCGAAAAGATGATTGACCTCGAGCTGGTCACCGCGGTCCCGCATCCTCCCGAGGCCCACGATCACAAGCCGTTCGTGAATCCCTGCCACGACGCCCTGAAGCCCGACGGCGTCTCCACCGCCGACGGTAGCATGATCGTCGAACTCACCACCCGCGGACGCCAGCGCGCCGCCGACATCATTCGCCGCCACCGCCTCGCCGAGCGCCTGTTCACCGACAGCCTCGCCCTCGACAGCGAATCCGAAATCGAGCAGCAAGCCTGCAAGTTCGAGCACATCCTGTCCCAAGAAGCCACCGAAAAGATATGCGCCTTCCTCGGCCACCCCCGAACCTGCCCCCACGGCGCGCCGATTCCGCCGGGCCCCTGCTGCGGGCGTCGCGCAGAGGCCGAATCGGCCATCCCCACTCGCGGTTCGGCGTTTGGTTAGTGAGTGGAAATACCTGTGGGTGTTGAAAAAGTCACGTCGATTAGCAGGATGAGATTCAACAGAAGCATGTTAGAAGGAAGCATTCGCCCATGCTCTGTTTGATTCTGATCGTTG
>Ga0335070_10000502_pt1 | contig 43561 bp, 33 predicted proteins | sample Lox_Sample_13_FD_206722 | JGI IMG/M metagenome (GOLD analysis project Ga0335070, IMG submission 206722) | Soil microbial communities from Loxahatchee National Wildlife Refuge, Florida, United States - Lox_Sample_1.3 | ecosystem: Environmental > Terrestrial > Soil > Wetlands | place: USA... | reverse complement strand
TTCCTTGGAGGAGACCCATTTTTTTGAAAACTTTAAACTCCTTTTGAATAAGGAGCCAGACGAGACTCACCATCAAAGGTGCGAGGAAACCAATAGGCCTTTTGGTCAAAGTAGCCAGGGCCATACTCACATAGAACCCAAAGAGGAATAGTCCCTCCATTCCCTTCCGCCTTTCTGATCCTTCTCGAGTTCTTCGATACCATTGCAGGAAACAGAACAGGGAGGCCGTTATAAAGAAAGTGAGGGGGATATCAAGGTAGGCCCGCGTCGAAAAACGGGCGAATCCAAGGCTGGTGGCAAGGATGAGTGCAGAAAACAAACCTCTCCAAAAACCGTAGAGACCCTTTCCCATAAAGAAGGTGAGTAATACTGTAAGGGTCCCGAAGAAGGCTGATGGAAACCTTGCCGAAAAAGAGGAAAACCCTCCCCAGAGATAAGAGGAGAAGGCAATCATCCAGAAAAAGAGGGGAGGTTTCTCCCAGTAAGGTCGGCCATTCAGATGTAAGGAAATCCAATCTCCTCCCTCGACCATCTCGCGGGCGACTTGGGCATACCGAACTTCATCGGGCCCTTTAAGGTCCCATCGGTCCATGAAAGGAAAGTAAAAAATAATACAGAATCCGAGGAGAATAGCAATTGGAACCCAAGATCGTTTATATCTCATTCGCTTGTAATACAAGAGCAATCCCCGTTCCTCTCTTTTAGTATGCCAAAAAAGGGTAAGGTAAAAACGCATTCCATGAGAAATAACGACCGCTCCAAGGGTTTTCTTACCCTGCTTGAACGATTATCCCTTGGGCTATGCCCTAATGGTCATTGTTATCTCAGCTCAGGATTAAACACGAATACCAACGGAGGTTTCTAACAACGGAGGATGACGGTTTTTTGTTCAAGGCAACAAGATGATAGGGAACGGAAGGGAGGCACCTGCTCGAAACCATTGGTTTCTGGAAGGAAGGCGGGAAACAAAGCATTTGATGCGAAGAATTTCAATTGGGTTTGACAATCCGGTACCAGGAAGAAATCATCTATATCCGCATTCTCATACTTTGCATCTGTTGAAAAGGGATCATCGTCTGCTAAGTCGCAGTAAAGGAGGTAACCCGATAGGATTGGAATGGAAAGGGAAATGACTAAAGCGAGAAGAATTTGAAGTTTTTTAAATCCTCTAAACATGTCCACCTGCCACAAAGAATCTACATTATCGACATTAGTCCCCCATTAAAATAAGATTAAATCTCCTTAATCTCTAGAGGAAATGCGTTTCTACTCCGGAGACCATCCCGCTTGCCTCAATGAGAAACATCCTGAGTTGGTTTATTGGTACCCGATGCCGCCACCGCTTCCTTCCATGCATTTTCGATATGGAAAAGAAATCACGACCGCAGTACCCTTATGTTTATTACCACTGAAATGTTGTATGAAGACCAGAGCTCCCAAAATCTCGAGGAAGTTATCTGCATTCCAAAGCATTCCGGTATCAGGCTCACTTCAAGTTGGTCTGGAATTTGCTCTGGAAAGGATTAGAAAGTAGAAATTTGAAGCCTTGGCTATTCTCAAGGGTTCTTATGATTCGAAACCAAGGGTAAGAGGTCGAGATGATCTTCTATGTAGAGGTCGTTGGCGATCGCAGGGTTCTTGTAAGCGATAAATTTAACCCCTGAAGATTCAGCAGTCTGTTTATCAACCTCAGAGTCTCCCACGAAGACAGCCTCCTCCTTATTCAATTTGAACGCAGCGATGATCTTCTCGATCGATTCGGGGTGGGGTTTGGGATTTTTGACATCGAGAGCGGTCACTACCATATCAAAATAGGGCCAGAGATTAAACCGTTCCATAATATATTTCATGGATGTGGTCCGATTGGTATTAACGGCCCGAAGCATTCCCTTCTCCTTCAGCTCTCCCAACACTTCGAGCAGATGGGGTTCCATCTTCAAGTAATGGACGTAATTTTTCAGGTCAACCTGTTTTTCTTTCAGAATTTCTAATGCCCTCTTTTCAAAATCATTTCTTCCCCCAAATATGTAATGAATGGCTTCGAATACCGTGTGAGTGTGAACATAATCCATCTCTTCCTGCCTCAGAGGCCCTCTCCCCACCATCGCGCAAAGGTCATTATATAACTTTGTATTTGCTTCGAGGGAATCGAAGAGAACGCCGTCGCAGTCATAGATAACACAACGAATTTTCGAATTGGGCTTTTGAATATCCATCATCGTTTAAATCGTTCCTGCCTCGCCGACGAGAAGAATCCCCTCCTTTGCTTCTCCATTAACGTAATGGAAAACCTTTGCTTCGTCACTTTTCTGAATCAAGTAAATGCAGTCATGGGTTTGTTCGACGTTCAGAACCCATTCTAAAGGGTACTCCAGAAGCATACCAATCAGTAACCGATTGACCACCCGATGACCAACGATCAGAACTTCCTCACCCTCATGGTTTCTGAGTATCCTTTCCATAAATGGCCTCACCCGGTTCGCCACGTCCGTATAATTTTCAGCCCCGGGGATACGATAGGTGAACCGGTAATCTCTGAACTGCTCCCATTCGCCTTTCAACCTTTCATCAAAGTTAAAAAGGATCTCCCCTTCCAATATCCCAAAGGCAATCTCATCCAATTCTGGTTGTTCTTGAATAGAAAGACCGAAATGGTTCGCGATCGGTTTAGCGGTGGAAACGGAGCGCCTTAGTGTACTCGCGTAGATGGCCGAAATGGGGCGATTTTTGAGTTGGTCGTGAAGTGCCAGGCTATGGGCATGTCCTTTAGGACTCAGGTCAGGGTCACTGCGGCCCTGAATCCTTCCTTCCACATTCCAGGTCGTCTCGCCATGCCGCGCAATATAAATATGAATCAATGGCTAAAAACTCCTTGTTAGTCTTAGGGTTGCCCGGTGACGAAGCTGGTATCGAAGTTCGAACCTCGAAAATCGAAACTCGATCTTCCGAAAACCGAAGACGAGCATCGATACGAGCATCGACAACGACAAACGTTAATCCTTGGACGATACGGGCATCGCTGCCCTTACCGTACCCAACGGACTTCATTTTCCTTAATTCGCTTCGGGTCCCCTCACTTCGAAATAGATATAATCTAAAATTTTTTCGTCCCCATCTGCAAGAGCAAGGAAGTATTTTCCTGCTCTTGGAGTCCAGGGAATCGTCTTACCCATTGCCTCCATTGGAACACCATTTAATAGCCAGGACAACTGATTTTCATTGGTTTGAGAGATAAAGAAGATTTTTTGAAGCTCGGGAGGAATATCAGGGTCCAATGCAATCACCGTTCCTGATGGGGGGTAGATAATTCGCGGGTTGAATTGGCCTATCTTCTGATCCTTTGAATCGGGCTCTGTTCCTCGGATAAACCATTCCTCCCGGGACGCCACGCTTTGTGGAAATTCAACTTGTCTCCCCACAAGATTGTAAGGGGCTCCCTTTTTTATACTGGGATCATTTCGATGGAGGAAATTCATCACGTCAATCCAAATAGGAGCAGCTCCTGTCACACCACTCACGTTCCACATCGGCTCTCCCGAGAAATTTCCTGTCCAGACACCGACGGTGTACTTTCTTGAGTATCCAACGCACCAGTTATCCCTCATATCCTTGCTCGTTCCTGTCTTCACCGCTGTCCAGAAACGGGTGGACAGGAGATTCTCAAGGCCAAAGGTGATGCTTCGGGCCTCCCTATCGGATAATATATCTGAGATGAGAAAGGACGCCTCCTTTGAAAATACTTGCCTCTTCTGAGATGCACGATTCTCTCCGAAGATGAGACGGAGCTCACTCCACATTCCTTCGTTGGCAAGAGTTCGATAGGCATTGGTGAGATCCCAGAGGCTCACATCGGCCGACCCAAGGGCGAGTGAAGGACCATAGAAATCGCCCGACTCTTCGAGCTTCTTAAAACCCAACTGCCGCAGCTTACTCAAAAAAAGGTCTGTGCCGACCAAAGATAGGGTCCTAACGGCAGGAACGTTGAGAGACGAAGCCAGGGCGATTCTTGCAGTGACGAACCCCTGGAACTGGGAATCGTAGTTCCCGGGCTGATAGACTCCGCTTGAGACGGCAATATCGAGAGGCGAATCATCCAGGAGAGAAGCCGGCGTTAGAATCCGTTGATCGAAGGCAAGGCCGTAGAGAAAAGGTTTTAAGGTAGAACCGGCTTGCCTCTTAGCTTGAACGCCATCCACAAACCTAGCAGACAACGGATCTCCGCTATGACTCACGTAGGCGAGCACATTTCCGGTCTCATTTTCCACAACAAGCACTGCCCCATCCTTCACATTCTGAATTCTCAGTGGAAGAAGGTGATGGACTAATCGATCAACCACCAATCTTTGAATTTGACTTTCCAGGGTAGAAATAACCGATGCTCCATGGGGTTTCTCTTTTAACAACTGCCTTGCAATATGAGGTGCGAGATCCTCCCGAGGACGGGGTGAGTTCGGGCCGAGAAATAATTGCCTCACCTTGGAACGAATTTCTTCATCAGCAATTTTCCAGCCCGTGAGCTTATTCAGGTATAAAACCCTTTTCACTAACTCCGACGACGAAGCATTGGGCGATCGGATCAGGGACGCCAGGATGAGAGATTCCGCTTGATCCAGACCGTGAGGGTCTTTTCCGAATAGTCCTCTCGATGCAGCAGCAATCCCTTGAAGCTCTCCTCGAAACGTGACGTGATTGAGGTAAGCTTCCAAGATCTCGTCCTTTGACCAACTTTTCTCAATCTCCCACGCCTTCAGGGCTTGTCTTCCCTTTTGCCATATTGATTTTCTCTCCTTTTTCGGTTGGAGATCTCGGTCGAGGATAGAGGCGAGCTGCATGGTGATCGTACTTGCCCCACGCAGGCTATCCGAGGTCAGGCCCTGGATAACTGCACCCCCTATGGACTTGTAATCGAATCCAAGATGTTCATAGAATCGCTTGTCTTCTGCCTTCACCACGGCAATCCTTAGGGAGGGTGAAATATTCTTCAAAGAAGTCCAATCAAGCCTCCTTCGAACCTTATCGGTTCTCAATTCATAAAGGACTTCTCCATGCCGGTCGAGTAAAAGAGAATCCGATTTGACATAGGATTGCCGTACCTCATCATAAGTGGGCAGGGAATGAGCCGCTGCGGATAAAGAAAGCAAAAAAATGGTAGGGAGAATGAACCTTTTCATCTGGCTCTAAACACCTTATTGAACCTAATAAAAATGGTTTGCCATGAATCTCGTTTCGACACGGTTAGAGAATCCCCCCATACAAGGGAGGCTATAAGACCCAAAATTTAAAATGAAACCGAGATTCCGAATTCGTTAGATCCTGAATTAAGTTCAGGACCTGGTTCGGAATGACCAGGTATTACTACTTGGCTATTTGTGTCATCCTGAACTTGGTTCAGGATCTAAGTCTAAGATTTCATCATCTTAGAACCCTTCACTCAAGTTACTCCAGTTTGGGTTGAACTGATTGACCAAACTTATTTTCCAATCCCGATGCCAATTTTTTAATTGTTTCTCCCTTTCTATTGCACTTCTTACATCAGAGGTTTCCTCAAAATAGACGAGTTTGGTAAGGTTATATCTTTTTGTGAAACCGTCTATCATTTTGTTTCTATATTCATACATTCTCCGCTCAAGATTATTGGTAATACCTATGTAAAGAACCTTGTTGGACTTATTTGTGAGAATGTAAACGAAATATTGACTCATTGTATAATTCGAGATCCTGAATCAAGCCCGCCCTGAAAAGATTCTGAATCAAGTTCAGAATGACATATTCAGGGTTCAGGATGACACATCCACCATTTAGCATGGCATATTTTTTTTACTTCCTTCATGGTTTAATCTCAATCGTCTGGTTCGGGATCTCTCCAAACATCTCCGGGAAATAGAGGGCTTCCACCCTCGTCGTCGGAAGTTGAAACGCGCCACTCTGATTCAATCGAACCGTATATTCGACTGTCCACTGCCCTTTCGGTACAAACTCATAGTAGGCCCGGAAGGCTTCGAAGGACCGCTCTTCATACGCCGGCCAAACCCAGCCTTTTCGCTCTTCTCCTTTGGTAAGGAGTTTTGAGTCTCTCGCCAGCCCTTTTCCGAGAATGGTTGACCCCGAGGGTATGGGGTCGCTGACCACAACCCATGTCCGGTCGGCCTGGGCTTCCAATTCCAAGCGGATTCGGACGATATCCCCGCGGTTCCATTGTTTGGGTTGTTTCTGCTCAATCGGAGTAATCGTCTTTCTTATTTTATACCCGCTCGAGAATGATTCTCTCAGAGGGATGGCGGCCAGGCTCTGGATGGTTGCCCATGGCTTTCCTGCCCCTTGATGCAAGATGGACAGTTCCTCTTTCCTGGCGGGCCATGGGAGTAGAGAAGTTTTCCCTTTGGGCATGCCACTCCAATCCACCGCAAAAGATTCTTTGGACAACGTGGTACGTGTGGACCCGGAAACGGGAACGCTTTCAAAGGCTTTTGAAAATTTCTCCATGGCCAGAACGCCCCAGGCATTGGCCAGGGTCAAGTCCCATCTTCCTCTCTTCTGCCGAGCCAAAGCCCCTTGAACCAACCTCGGCATATCCTCCTTCCAACTTTCTAATCGCAGGAGGGACAAGACGACGCGAACCGCGTTCACGTCATTCGAGACCATCAGCCACCATAAACAATCTGAACCTTCTGTGGAAAAATTCATGACCGTCCCCTGAAAATTGAGCCGTGATCGGATGATCTGCTCCGCTTCTTTCCTTCGCCCTTCCCGATCCGGAATGGTCTGAACATTTTGAAGAATATTGAACCAATCGATCACTGCGGAGGTCGGCCAGAGGTTGGGTTCGATGGAGATCGAACTTAATAACTTCGGCTCTGCCTTCCCCAGCCTTGATAACGCTTCCACCGCTGCCAATTTTCGGATGGAAAGATCTGCTGTTGGAATGGGTGAATACCGGATGATCGATCCCTCGACAAATTTTCTGAGGCCCGTCTCCATCTTCTCTTTGGCCTCGTCCGGAATCTTCCATCCTGCTTCATGACCGATGGCCATGATGTAAGAGGTCAACGTAGGACTTCCGTAGTTGCCTGGCGGGAAATACTTCACCAGACCCTCGGAGTCGAGATGAGAAGGAAGTTCAGACATGCACTTCTTCCAAAGGTTCTCGTCACGAAGCGCAACGGCCACCGAGATCTTCTGCTCCATGCATCCATAGGGATACCACTTCATATATTCAAGAACGCCATTCAATCCATCCGTGATTTTTGGCCGCAACGTCACCCTTACCCCTCCGCGACCCGGGAGTCCGTCTTTCGGTCGCTCCACAGAGGTCTTGAACTCCTTTTCCACCTGCGCGATGGTCGCCTGAAAAGTCCTCACCGGAATGGCAGGAACAACTCTCTGTGTTACCTTAATATGATCTTCTGCCCCCGAGGTTTTGTCCTTCATCTCCACTTCCCAACGAAGCGTTTCAACATTGAGCGGCACAATGGCATCCCATCCGATCTCTTTGGCCTCTCCTGGTGTTAAAGAAACATTCAAGGGGGTTAGAGGCTGCGACATACCTTCCACCTTTGCAGAAAGATCTAATTCCATATTCCGATTCGTTGTATTGCGAAGGGTAAAGCCTGCCCGAAATCGGTCACCCTCTCTCACAAGGGGAGGAAGTCCGGATAGGACCATTAAATCCTGTGTGGACTGAATGGAGGTAGAGCCTGTTCCAAAGAGGCCGGTCCCTCCGGTTGCCACAGCCACAATCCTGAAACTGGTGATCGAGTCATTCAGAGGAATTTCAATCGTTGCCTCTCCGTTGGCATCCAGTGCCTGACGCCCTTTCCAAAGAAGGAGCGTATCGAACAGCTCTCTTGTTGACTGCTTTCCTCCACCTCCTCCAGGAGGTAGCGCTTTCAATCCGAAGTGGCGCTTTCCGATCACTTGCATTTGAGCCGTCGAGGTATGAATGCCGTAACCCCTTCGTCCCATCATCACAGACAAAATCTCCCAGCTCCGATTGGGCATTAATTCGAGCAAGCCCTCATCCACTGCAGCCAGCGCAATCTCACTTCCCGGAGGGGGCGCCTTTCCATCCGATGTTCTTACCTTGATATCGACCTTTGCCTTTTGCCGAACCTTATAGACCTTCCGATCTGAAGAGACGCTCACCTTCAGTTCGTGCTCCTTCCATCCGACCTTGATCTCGCCGATACCAAGCTTGTAGGCAGGCTTCCCAAGGTCGATCATCGCCGTCGGTTTGATCCAGGGGAGGCGTCCCCTCACGACGAGGGCAGAGACAAAGACGTTTGGTGCATAGGAGCCTTTCACGGGGACTTCGATAACAGGCGTCTTCCCCGAAATTCTTTTCACCCATGCCTCCATCACCCCTTCCCTCTCTACCGTGATCAGAGCCACCGCGCTCCGAAATGGCATCCTGACCTGGAAGATTGCTTTCTCACCGGGTTCGTATCGTTTTTTCTCAGGGAGAAGGTCTATCCGGTCGTGATCTCCCACTTCAAACCACCATTCATCCTTCCCCGCTATCCAGACATCCTGGTGGACAACGGTCTGATTGCCCGCGTCGTCGAAAGTCTGAGCTTGAAGGATCACATTTCCAGAGATGGGTGATTGAGCTTCGCAGATGAGAAGCCCTTTCGAATCTGTTTTCCCCTCACAGATCATGGCTACCTTTTTTATTTCTGTGGAGTGCTCAAACGCATAGAACCCTCCGACGAGACGCTTCCGATGACTAAAGAACTTCTTTTCAAAGAGATCCACCTTCACCGGAGCATTCGAAATTGGCTTCCCGGAGAGGTCAACGACGGCGATATAAAATTTAAAAGCGTCCTTGGAGACCGCCCACGAATCAGGCTTGATTCCGACGAGATACTTAGAATGCCACAAAGGGATCCTGGAAGAAGTCGTCTGAATCTCGCCGTTTGGGTCCTGAAATTCCATTTCCGTCAATATCTCTTTCGGGCTTTCAACCTTTGGCAGGTGCGAAAGGGTGGTCCGTGCAGACCCCGATTTATCCAGGATCAAATCGAGCGTGGGGAGTTTGATCTCCTTCTTCTCGGTCACCCTCTCCTCCTCTTGGAACCCTTCTTCAAAATCTTCAACCTCGAGAGGCCTTCCCCTTCGAACGAGCCCTTCCTTTACCGACCCGTTGCTAAATGTAAAATCATCAAATCCTTCAATGGGAGCGATATATTTAGGTCGGACTTCGCTTCGCAACTTGATGGGAAGGAGACCGGCCCCACCTCCGGCGAGATATTGGATGTTCAAATCAAGGGTGACCTCTTTAGCATTGACCAGTGGCTCACTGGGTGGCTGGATGATTCCCTTTAGAAGAGGAATCCGAAATTCCTCCACCCTAAATCGGCCGGAGGTCCACTCTCGACCTCCCCTTCGATAGACTGTTCTTTTCTGCTCTGTTTCAGCCTTTCTCAGCAGACGGACTTCATAGAATCCAAGTTTTGCCTCCTTCGGAATCGTCCAGGTCATCTCAGCCATTCCGCTGGCATCCCACTTCAATGGAAGTTCGTATTTCTGTTCGCTTCCATAATGTTCGATGCTCGCGGAGTCCGGCAATTGGGACTGAGGTGCCAGAGAGAATCCCTTCATTGTCTGTTGACGGAAGACATGCTTCATATGAACCGTTTCCCCGGCCCTGAGAAGAGGTCGGTCAAAAATCGTATGGGCGACGAAGGGACCTGAATAAGGTTCTCCAGGAACATTAAATCTCCAGGGCTCAATCCCGTTATCCCAACTGGAATGGACAAAGGCCAAATCCTGGGAGGTTTGGGCGGTGATAAAAAGACCCCCTCCAAGGGACTGGAGGGCTCCCATCTGAGGATAATCGACGTAATCCGACCGGTAATCACACCTTGGAAGCCCTTCCAATGAAGGCAGTCCTCCTTCAATCCTCGCAATCCCGCTGGCATCGGTCTTCCCTTGCCATAGAATCTTTTCCTGGCAATCCCTTACAACCACCAGCGCCTCTTTCACAGGCTCTCCCGTGTCGAGGGTCGTCACCCAGACCAGAGAGGATTCTCTTCCCCACTTCAAATGGACAGAGAGATTGGTCACCAGGACAGCAGTCGGAACATACATCGGCCTGGGTAAACCGAGGAGAGAATTTCCCAGGATCAAGCTTTCCAGCTCAACAATATATAGCCCGGGTTTTTTTAACGGGATTCCGATGACCTCAAAGGCACGTCCGCCAATCGGCTTGGGAACCTTAAATTCTTTGGCTCCCTTCTCGCTGCCCAGAAGAGAATTTCCTCGCGAGGCAGAAGCCACCTTCCTCAACCATGCCTGAATCCCCTCCCCCTTTTCAGGCTGAACCGTCAGAACTCTTCCCATCACCTTTCCAAGAGCACCTTCCTCTTCACCCACCTTCAGCATCTTTGCCTTCACCTCGGGTTCCAGATTCCTTAACGTGACCGGAAGCACGGGCTCTGGTTTCGATTCTATGATTCCAAATCTTGCTGAAAACTTTGCCAAGGGAGGGTACTGTTCAGTCCGAACGGAGAGAGGAAATTTATCCGCATTGATGAGGGACCTGCCTGTTACATCTTTGAGACCTTTGGGAAGTTCGATACTAAAATTTGTATTCTCTGAAAACGGACCCTTGAAGGAGACGCTATCGATCTCCTCCTGTTCGCCTAACTGCGGCTTCCACACCTTATCTTCTGGTCCTTTCAACATGATTCTATTCGCCTGATCTTTAGCAATAGGAGCAGAGAAATGGAGCGTCATAGGCAAGAGGGGAATACATCCTGCCCCCTTGTGTTCCCTTTCGCAACTGAACTCCGCAGAAAATGGCTTCCTGACCTGGAAATGGAGAATTTGATCCTGGTCGGTTGCCACACCTGTTTTGGACATCACCCCTTTGCCCCAAATCAGGCTCACCTTTGCATCTGAGGGGAACCGCTGTTTACACTGGATTAAAAGCATTGGAGGAAGCGGAGTCTTCTGGTATCGAAACAGGGCTTTCAATATCTGCTCCCTTTCCCTCCCCGTGATGAACTTTATCCCTACACGGTCTTGGATACCTTCGATGGAGAAGGAGACATTCTGGATCACGGATGCTTCATCAGCTTCAGCGTCGACGGTCAAAATGAATATCTGCTCCTCATCAAGAGATTGTGCCCCTTCGTAAGGAACAGAAGACTTAATGGCAGGACCACCTGTGGAGAAAGAAAATACCTTCTCGCCTGTTATCTCTTTCCCAGAAAGAGTTTTCAGATCCGACTTCAATCGAAACTCGCATCGAATGCCCGCTGGAAGATCCTTTTCAAAGTCGAAGACCCAATTTTTCCCGTCTGCCCAACGGCTCGTTCCTTTTTCAGAACAGGTGATTTCAAAGGGTTCGATGACACCACGGGGCTCGCCAAAGGGGACCATCTGATCTGAAAATCGAACGCTCACCTGGCGAACCCCTTTCACCGTCCCCTGCGGGGAAAACATCTCAACACGAGCCCCTTCATCTGCTAACGCCGCGGAGCCGATGAAAATGGAAACGATCAAAAATAATCCAATAAGTTTCGCTGCCATATCCCCTCCATCTCTTTCCGGTTTTGAGAATTTGTTAGTGTAGTGCGTCTAACACTTCTTTACATGAGTTCTGAAGCCATCATTCCCGCCCCGTATCAAGTGCGGGGTAAATTCCAGCGGGGCGACCGAAGGGAGGCGGAGTGAGCCGAAGCGAGCGAGCACATCCAGTACCTCCCCCTGGATTCCGGATCAAGTCCGGAATGACAATTAAAGTAACGGGACTTCTGACGCAGTACGCTAGCATTCGGAAGTTTTGGGCTCTCCAGAATTCTACTAAATTAGGATGGGCCGGTCAACGAAGAGGTCTTTTTGAATTGGGGTGGGAAGTTTCGCTACGTCTATGAAGTAATCGTAAAATGTCCGAGGCAGATGGAAAAAATTCTACTTTTCAATAAATTTCAAAATCGAATCACAATATTTTACGTACTGCGTAATCGCTTCGCTCACCGACTTGTAGATAATATCCTGCCTCGTATTATTGTACTCATGGACCAAACGATTTCTTAATCCAGCACTGGGAGCAATCTGTTTAGCGAATTCCTCGCTATAAATTCCCAGCTGAGAAAGTATATAAAAGGTATCTTCATAGCCCCTCACCCGCTCATCACCTTTTCCAAGTTCGGCAATCATGTGTTGATTAATATCAATCGCTCGCATAATAATTTTTTCCAACAACCGTTCCACAGCCAAAAATTTAATACGGTCTTTGGAAATTTCGTCAAACGAAAAATGGGCGAGGTTATCTAATTCGGATAGGTCCTCCTGAATCAACTTAATTTTTCTCCGAATAAAATGGATATCAACGGCCATATTTTTGGTTAAGGTAATTTTGAAACTTTTGAATTAATATTTTTTCCAACCAGAATAAGTCTCTGCTGTCAAAATAATTAGAAAACGCATGGGCTTTAAACTCATTGAAATCAGTAACATCCCCATAAAGCAGCTGGCTGTCCTTGGTGACCTGATAGCAAAAAAAATGGTCAGCTTTATGAAGTGATTTAATGTCTAATTCACGCTGCGGATTATCCCCAAAGATATCTGCCATATCACTGTGTATGGCTAACAATTCCTCTAATTCAAGCGATTTTTCTCCGAGAAGAGCTATGTCTACATCACTGCCTGTCTTCATTTTATTCGTCGCATAGGAGCCATGAAGTAAAATGAATTTTAAACTGTATTTCCTGCCAACCGCTTCAATCTTTCGTTGCTGTTCTTGAGTTAAGTGCATGACTTGGCTACGGATTTAAACAAGAATAGGTTACCAAAATATGCTACCAGATTATAACGTCTCTTGTAAAAGAGCAACAAAAAAATAAAAAGGGGTTGAAGGTGTTCCAGACGGTTTCCAATAACTGGATGCCGCGTTCACTATCTCTATATTTTTTTGCCTTTCTCCTTCTGAATAGATTGCCCCACAACCAGACGGATTTCATCATAGGTTATATCCTGAGGAAGCAGAGCCTTGATCGGGGCCAATCCCCTGCTTCCGGCCCGGGCAATCGCTTCTTCAATGAGAGCGATTCGCTGCTTTGAAAGAATCCGGCCAAGGTCGATCGATCGGCCTTCGTCAATAAGCCGCACAAGATGTTCGGTAATCGTCGATGGAGTAAGGCCCCGCTTCCGGGCAATTTCCTCCAGACTCCCTCCCTTCTGCCACAGCATCCATGTGATCTCGACTGTGCTTTCCCCCGAAGGCCTTCTCATAACAGGCGGTATTGCCACAACTCCATCAGCCTCACTCGAAGACCTTGCCTCGGGATGACTCTTAAGATAAGCCCTGACCACTTCAAGCGCCTGATCCCCGTAAGCCGATACCTTATATTCCCCACAGCCTTTGATGGCAAGCAATTCAGAGGTTTTTTGCGGCAGGTGCTGGCTGATGGCCCTGAGCGTTCGATCATGGAAGATGACGAAAGGGGGGAGGTTGGATGCCTGAGCGAGTTTAAGGCGCATCTTCTTCAGGGAAGCAAACAGGTCTTCATGACAGGGCAGTTCCGATTTCTCCCGGGCTTTCTCCTTAATGACCTTTTCTTTTTTGGTAAATCCCGTGTCATCCCTGCCAAAAATGGCGGGGCTTTCTAACGCGGTAAAGGTCCCCAACGTATGAGTTTTGCCCTCATCGAGACAGTTAGAGCAGTTATCACAACTTTTCTTAGGGATTCGTTCGCCGAAGTACTCGAGAATAAACCGCCTTAAGCATTGGTCGGTATAGGCGTAATCGATCATCTTTCGGAGTTTCTTCCGTTCAAATAGTCTCCGGCGTTCAATCTCTTGAAAATTGATATTTAGTTTGGAGACAGGAACCCGTGACAGTATCTTCAGACCCCGTCCACGAAACGGAGGTCGATATTCGATGGACCCTGCTTGATGAAGCGTAGAGAAATGTCGTCTCAACTGCTCCGGCGCAAAACTCAAATGCTCGGCTATCCTGTCCAGGTCCACCAAAAGAGGGTTGTCTTTCGATCCATCCAGGATATCCAGACAATAATTGACAATCTCTTTCTGGTATTTGGTTTTTCCCTCAACCTGCCGGCGAAGCTCCTCCGGTTCAACACGAAGTGTCACCCTGGCCTGATGCTCCCCTTCCGATCCGCGCTCAATGTAGCCGGCCTTTTCCAGAATCTTTAGGCACGAAGAGACAGCCATCTCATTCGATTTTGTACGGCCAAGGCGCTCGGCCAGGGCCTTCTGGGTCATCTCAATTTCATCCGTTCCAACATCGCATAAGACCTCATATGTCCTTTCGATCATTTCTCGCGGCGGATAACTTCCGTCGATAAAGAATTCCTGGGTGAAAGTGTCGGCATAACTGAAGAGGAGCAGGCAGATCGCAGGCTTTCCATCACGGCCGGCACGGCCCACTTCCTGGTAATAGGCCTCGAGGGAACCGGGGATGTCATAATGGACAACAAAGCGGAGATCCGCCTTATCAATACCCATCCCAAAGGCGTTTGTCGCCACCACCACCGGCAGGGTTCCTTCCATGAAACTCTCCTGGACAATCTTGCGTGAATCCATTTGCATGCCGGCGTGATAACTTCCTGATTTGTACCCCTTGGACTGTAACGCCCAAGTGATGGTTTCCACATTTTTACGGGTAGCAGCATAGATAATTCCCTTTTGCCCACCCTTTTTGAGCAGGCCGACGATGGCATCGATTTTATCTTTCTCACCTTCTACCGTCTCAACGAGAAAACAGAGACTGGGGCGATCAAAACCGGCAACGAAGGTGACGGGCTGCCTGAGACCTAACTGGATGATGATATCATGGCGAACATCAGGAGTGGCCGTTGCCGTCAGAGCGGCAATCGGGGGATGGCCCAGTCTTTCGGCAACCCCTTTGAGGCGAAGGTAATCAGGACGGAAATCGTGTCCCCATTCGGAAACGCAATGGGCCTCATCCACAGCGAATAGTGAAACACGACAGGATTGAATCCCCTCCATGAATCCCGGATTCCGAAACCGTTCTGGAGCAATATAAACCAGCCTGTATCTGCCCTGCTGAATCTCCCTTAGTCTCTGCCCTTGTTCGGAAGGGGTTAATGCGCTGTTGATGAATGTGGCAGGAACTTGATTTTCTGCCAGTCCGTCCACCTGATCTTTCATCAATGCGATCAGGGGCGAGATGACCAGTGTCACTCCATCCAGGAGCAGCGCCGGCAACTGGTAACAGAGCGATTTGCCGCTTCCCGTGGGCATGACCACGACCACATCGCGCCTTCTCAGGAGGGTATCGATGATCTCTTCCTGCCACTTTCGAAAATGAGAGAAGCGGAACTTCTCGCTCAGGATCCGGAAACGTTCATCTTTCATCAGAGTATTAAATGCATGGAAGGGGATATCTAAGGATGTCTTTAGCCCATTTCATTCGATTCTTGAATTCTACTAAATTAAGATAGGTCGGTCAATGATGAGAGGGTTATCGTTTGGGGTTGGGTTGCGAGAAAAAAAGAAGTCAGAACCTATCAGTAAGATCGATTCCTCAGGACCGTTCGAACTCTTTTATCGCATCAGCACGAAGCGCATGAACTGCATGGTATGGCAGAGCGTCCTTCCCCAGAAAGGCGACGATGTCTTACGACCATCCGGGTGGACAAAGCAGAAGTGTTTGCACTTGATCGCCTGCAGCCTCTTCCCAAAATCGCCTTCCGGGTCCTCCGGGCTGAGAGGATCTTTAAAATAGTCCGGAATGTAATACCCCAGATCGGTGTAAGTTCCGGCTGTTGCTCGGGAGTGGGCCTTTAAGAAATCTGCAAAAGTTTTCCGTGAGGTTACAATCCCATACCTATCCGGGTCAACTTGCCATGGAGCGCCCGGTTCGATCTCGATGGAGAGGGCTCGCAGGCAGTTGCGGCTCCCGTATTTCCTTACGATCTCCCTTCGGATCTCGTAGGTGTCTTTGATCAGCTCCTCATTCTCCCCTGGAATACCGTAGGTGAAGAACACCTCGACGTTCACTTTCTTTGAGGTGATGTATTCAAGCATCTCGAGGTATTTTGCATTCGAGCAGAAGTACCCCTTGTTACGCTTTCTTATTTCTTCATTTCCGGTCTCGGGTGAAAGCGCGATCACCCGGAAGTCTTCGGAAAAGGTTTCCGCAAATTCGTCAACGAACTCCTTGGAGGTCACGCCGGTGGCCTCATGCATCCACCCGAGCTTCTTGGTCAGTCCCTCATCGCGTATATGTCTAAAAAGCCCCACGAAGTAGCCCTGGTTGTCGGGGGTTGGGTCGAAGACCGTATACATCGCCTCGTATCCGTAGGAGAGCGCCTGCTTGATGTCGGCGATCACTGCATCGTAAGGACGCCAGACCACTTTCTTTCTGCAAGAGATGTACTCTTTTTGCGTTGTGAAAGAACCGCCGCACCATGTACAATCGAATGCGCAGCCCCTCCCTACGCAGAGGGGGAAAAGCTTGCTACGCGCGGTGAACATTTTGAAGTTCAATTTCTTCGGTAATCCCTTCACGACGATAAAGGGCAAGGAGACATAATCGACATAAGTCCTGTAGTTCTCCAGAAGCTCCATGTTGGCGAAGCGTAGCTCAGCGAGCACCTTCTCGTCAGCGCAGTAAGTCGTTTTATTGGAGATGACCCTGTTATTGTGATCCCTCCACGTGAGGTTTGGCACCCCACTCAGGTCCTTCTCACCCGCTTTAACCTTCTGAAGGAGATCGAGCAGAGGCACTTCACCGTCGCCTCGAATCACGCCGTCGACACAATTGAAATCACGAACGATCTCGTCGTGAAAAAAACTTGCGGTCGCTCCACCGATGACAATGTAGCTATCCGGATCTATTGCGCGTATTTTCTTGCATGACTCGATGACGTCGTGCGCCTGGTAGTGCCAGTGAAGCGACAGTGCGAATACCGGTACGGACACAGAATTTAAGTTGTCCTCAAGTTGCCACGACTTGCGTTCCATCTTCTCCACACCCTGATGGAGCACGCGACATTTCATCCCGTTCCTGTTGAGGAAATCCGCGATGCCCAGTAATCCGAGAGGCATATAGTTAACCCACATAAACTGTCCAACCGGCTTATAATAATTATTGAACTTCGGAGTGTGTATGATGAGGCAATCAAGTTGTTGCATCTTTACCTCCGGCTTTATCTACACTACAAAAAGGTTCTCCTTGCATGAATGGTATCTCAGACCCCCACCCTTAAGAACGAAACAATCATAAAATAACGACAGCAAACTATCAAGCGGTTCACACAAACCGAGTGAGCTCACATATGGTTTCCCCTGATAAAATACAGGATTCCCCTTATTTGCCTTTCCCATCCCCTCTTTCCCTCGCATAAACATTCACTTCTTGCTTTATCGATCCAACAAGGTTAATCAGGCGTTGTCTAAATTTCGATGCCGCCGAGGAATCATGATAAAAAGTAGCTCTGCAAGATAACTTCCTGTAATCGCCAAGGTAGAATTTTCTGACCTTATCGAAGATTTGAATAGGTAATCTTCAAAGGATTCTTTTCACAATTCCTTTTTTGGATTGACAGAACATCCAGTCTCTGTATAATGAACCCAACAACCCTAACAAGACTTTCTCTTTCAAAAGGAGGATGGAAATGGGCAATGATATTTATGAAAGGCTTAGAGGTTTCCTTGATGCCTTACCGACAGGTTTTCCCACGACGCCTACCGGAGTCGAACTAAGAATTCTCAAGAAGCTCTTTACTCCTGAAGAAGCTGAGCTAACCATGAATCTTCGCAGCGAGCCGGAAGAACCCTCGCAAATTGCGGCTCGTTTGGGAAAGAAGGAGTCCGAATTGGCCGCTAAGCTTGAGGACATGGCGCAAAAAGGGCTTATTTTCAGAGTCCGCCAAGGAGACCAAGTGAAATATCAGGCTTTCCAATTCATCATCGGGATCTATGAGTTCCAATTGAAAAGCCTAGACAGCGAATTTTCTCAAATGATTGAGGAGTACTTGCCCTATTTCGGTATGTCATTGGGACCCGTAAGGACGAAGCAGCTTCGTGTGATTCCGGTTGAGTCGGCGGTCAAGGCCCTTCCGGGTGTGGCCCCTTATAACAAGGTCAGGGAATTGGTCAAACAGCAGGATTTGATTGCTGTGTCGGAATGCATCTGCCGTAAAGAGCAGAAGCTTTTAGGAAAAGAGTGCAAACGCCCAAAAGAGACCTGCCTTGGATTTGGGAAGTTTGCCCGGTTCTATATCGACAATAACATGGGAAGATTGATCACAACGGATGAGGCCATGAAGATCCTGGACCTGGCGGAGGAGTCCGGCCTGGTGCTCTCCCCAACCAATGCCGAGGAGTTGCAATACATCTGCTGTTGCTGCTCCTGCTGTTGCCCCACCCTTAAGGCCGCCAAATTGCTCCCGAAGTCTAAATATGTCATTTCCTCGTATTACCAGGCCAAGATCGACTCGGATTTGTGTTCGGACTGCGGTCTCTGTATTGAGCGGTGTCAGGTAGAAGCCATCAAGGAAGGGGACGGACATTGCGAAATCAAGGATGAGAAATGTATCGGCTGTGGATTATGTGTCACTACCTGCCCGGAGGAGGCGATCTCATTGATGGCCAGGCCGGGAATGGAGGCTCCCCCCAAGGACCTTGATGAAATTCTTTCGAAGATCAAAGCCGAGCGTCGCACCTCTCAGCTGCGATCCTGATTACAGAACCCGTCGATTGCTGTCTGGAGATATTTTTTGTCGAACGGGGGTTTAAATATGGAAGCTCCTCGATACAATACAGGATAGCATAAAATTTCTATATGGATGAGTTGAATTAGTAGTACTCATGTAACAAAGGACGATTCTTCAAGGAAGGGTCCTAAACGACTCTGCCTTTCTTATTTATTTCAAGGTGTACTCCTCAAAATTCGACTTAGGCGGCGAATTTTCCTTTGAGCCGGCGATTCCTTCCTCAACCTTCCATTTTGCCAAAGTGTAGTAGATTTGAATTGGTAATCATCAGGATCTTCTTCTTTTCCTGATCTTTTGAGTAAGTATCTGACTCCTGTTTGATTTTTCAAAAGTCATCTTCCTTAACCTCTGTACTCCAAATGCTTATCATCCTTGTGATTTTGTTGGCTATTTTTTCTCCTACTTCATGACTTCGCGCCACCATTTCACCTTTGTCCCACATTTTTGTAAAAAGGCCGAATCTGTAACCAATCTGTAACCGCTTCTGTGATAAGAGATGGCCATACCCGGGAGGAGGGATTTTTCCCGACACACGATATAGACTGACGTTTAGAAACGAGACTCTCAGTCGTTTTCTAACCTAACAACACAACCTCTAAGCTTTTGGAGGAAGCATGAAACGGAGTTTCCGAAAGATGCCCCTACGATGGCTCCAGGGAGATTTTTGCGTCTTTTTGGAGCCTTTCTTTATCCCATCTATAAAACAGAAAGGAGGAACGTATCATGGCTGCAAAAAAGACCATTATTAATTGGGGGTTAGTTTGCATTTTAATCATTGCAACAGTGACGTTAGCTGCCGCCGCCGATACCGTTACATTCCAGGGTACGACCAAGACGAAGGCCGGTGATTTTGTGGCGCTGAAGGGGAAATTGACTAAACCGCAAGGGGACGGGCCATTCCCTGCTGTTGTAATGTTGCATGGTTGCCGGGGGATTGACAAGGCTCAGGATGCATGGGCGGAGAGGTTTGCAAGCTGGGGCTATGTTGCCTTACAGGTGGACAGTCTTGCACCCCGGGGCGAGAAAGACATTTGTGCAACGCCTTTTATTATCCCCTTTCCCTCCCGCGTGCAAGATGCTTACGATGGTAAATCCTATCTTGTCGGGCTTCCGTTTGTGGATCGCAACCGGATCGCAATTGCAGGATGGTCCCACGGGGGCGCATTAACAATTGCTTCGGTTAGTCCACGGAATTATTTCGCTTGGGCTAATTTAAACATGGCGTACTCGGCTTTGGCCCAAAAGCCGGGCGCTCCTTTCCAGGCGGCTGTCGCTTTTTATCCGTGGATTTGTGTAGCACAATTGAACGATTCGGAAGCACCACTCTTGATCCTCACTGGTGAAGCGGACATCGTAACACCGATGGCTTTTTTAAAGACGAATATGCCCACGGGAAAAACCGCCCATGAAGTGATCCTGAAGGTTTATCCTGGCGTTTACCATACCTTCGACGCTGAGGGAGTGGACACGACTTCTGCTACCGGTGCGCGGTTTAAATACGATCCGGCAGCAGCGGCTGATGCAATTGTCCGGGTCAAGGAATTCCTCGCGAAGCACATGAGATAGAATGAATGCCCCCCTTTGCAAAAGAAGGGAGCATTCATTTGGATTGTCAAAGTGGGCATCCAAAGACTAAAAGAACAGCCCAGGTTCATTAACGCCTAACCTTCTGGAGGAAGCTATGAGAACGGGTGCCCTGAAGGTGCCGATATGAAATCTCCAAAGGAGTTTAACATCCCTTTGGAGCCTTTGCTTTAAGTCTCAAAAAATAAAAAAGGAGGATGAATCATGCTAACCAAGCATATTGCCGTATTTCTAATTGTTGGAATTATTCTCGCTGGCAATCTATCTTTGGCTCGAACCGTTTGGGCGGAGAACCTTGTCCAGTCAACCGTGGAAACCAGGCTCACGGTTGCCTTGCGTGTAGGGCAAGCCGAGCTTCAGAAGCTGGTGCCGCCTCCATGGCAGGTAATGGCAATCCCAGAGGGGCCAATGAAGGACGCCAACTTTTTCGTCGTCTTCATTGATATGTTTCTTGTCCAGGATGCTCAAGGAAAGCCGGATATGGGAGGAATCGCTCGGGCAGTGCCGTTGGCAGCTTCCGTGAAGAATACGCAAAGCGGTGAGGTGGCCGCCATGGTCGTCGGTGGATTCATGGCGAATATTAGTAGTGTCCCCGGTCCATATAAAAACTATGTCGGGGCCACCATCCGAAGGGAGCAGACGCATAAAGGAGCTAATCTTGAAGCTGGAGTAGGCGAAGACTTCTGGGAGGTGCGAGATACTCGCGGCGGGACCATCGAGCTGCGGGTGCAATACAAGGGAGCCCTTCCTATCCGGGCTAAGTCGGAACAAAAGATATATTCGGCTGCGGAGCCGACCTTTTTTCGTATCTACCGGATGGAAACGGCCACGGACCTACTCAAGAGCATTCCGGCTGGCATAAACCGGGTGCAAAACTATCAATTACGCGTAGCTATGCCTGAACTAAAAAATCTATTCGATGGGAGCGAGCAGCTCGTGGGGATTGTTGCAAATCCTTTATTCGTGCGGCAGATTTTTCTTCCTTAGGAGAAGTAAAAGGAAGCAACCTGGGCCAGTTATGGCTTCGTGAAACGAGGCAGGGTCATTTCGGCTCTGCCTTTTGTTTATTACCTTCGGTAATCGTGAACTCTGAGATCAACTCACTATTGTAGAGTAGTAGGTGCAATCGTTGAGTTAGAAGGCAGAATTTTGGTAGTTACCTATCTGCTAATCCCTAATACCCCACCTCCTAATTCGTCTTTTGAGATAGGGGCTTACAAGTAAGTTTTCCAATCCCGCCTTCGTCTATTTAATTAGCTCAACAGGCTTGTCTCTCAAAATCAGGATTCTCCTATTTTTCGATGAGTATCTGCTGATTATTATGTGAAGTCTTCAGAGGGCATCTTCTATCGAGAGGATTACGTGGAAGGGTAAGGAAACGCCATTATTTCTTTCCAAAAGAAATCTTCACTCTTTGGAGTGCTCTATGTTTTCTCGTGGTGGGTCTGCCTGCCCATTTCTTGGGCAACCAAGGGGGTAGCAATGCAACATTGCTTCCTGTAATCGCATTTCGCCACGTTCCTTTTTAAATACAATATTTCATATCGAAATCAATAAAATGAGTGGAAAGACATTTTCACACTTTTGAGGAAGAGATTCAGAACTTTTGTGAACAAATCTTCCACTATTGTGCCTCCTTGAAATAGCTGGTTGTTCAGAATTGTATCCATTTATCAGCTAATTACAGCGTTTTATAGCATTTGGCATTAATTTTGCGTGGTTTTATCCTTTGACCGTGAATCAGGCGATAAAGACCGCCCAGCAAAGGTAGAAGAAATTGCTCGTCAATTGAGAATAAGAGGGAATTGTGTTGGGAATAATAGACATTATTCCGAAGTGCTTCTTTAGTTGGGAAAAATTAAGGGAGATGAAGGATGATGATATTGAATTTTGGGCAGCGGATGGCCTTAACCTATTGCGGATTGTCCAGATTGACGAAAAGCAAAAAAGTTTTTACATGATGAATCGATCGGGGAAGATAACCTGGCCCTTGAAATATGAGAAGCTGGAAGAGGTGCATGATAAGATTCGCAATGGAGAAATAACTCTCCTAACCTACGAAATTGATAAATTGATTCCAACATGGGGGAACTATATCAGTGGCCTATTCAAATATCTTGGCTGCGATAAAGGATAACTTTCACAGTGATTCTATAGAGGATAGCAATGGTAGTCCCTCTTGCTTTCTTTCTTCTCGTAATCATCAAGCTTGAAGGTTAGCTCACATCAGAGAGTAGTAGGTGTAAGCTGAGACTGACCTAGGTGGATAGGGCGTAGCCCAAAAGTCGATGCATCCCAAGATCAAATTCTTTGGAAGGCAGTGTCGCAAGCCTCGATGGTTTTATCCAGATCCTTCTGGGTGTGGGCCAGAGAAAGGAACCAGGCTTCGAATTGGGAAGGTGGAAGATAGATTCCCTGCTCCATCATCTCGACGAAGAACCCGGCAAATCGCTTCGTATCGCTCATCTTGGCAGTCTGATAATCCTTCACCGGACCCTCTGTGAAAAAGAGGGTAAACATCCCTGTCGCTCGATTGATGGTGAGAGGAATCCCTCTCTGCTCCGCGCACTCCGAAATATTTTCCGTCAGATAAATCGTCTTTTTCTCCAGGTCCTTATAATTTTTTTTCGGCTTCAAGAGTTCTAAGGTCGCAATCCCTGCGGTCATGGCCAATGGATTCCCGGAGAGCGTCCCGGCCTGATAGACTCCTCCGAGAGGCGACACTTTATCCATAATCGTCTTTTTCCCGCCATAGGCCCCAACAGGCAGACCTCCTCCGATGATCTTTCCCAGGCAAGTCATGTCCGCTTTGATCTTGTAAACCTCCTGAGCCCCTCCATAGGCCGCCCGGAATCCAGAAATAACCTCATCAAAAACCAGAAGGATGCCTTTCTCATCGGAAATCTTCCTCAACCCTTCTAAAAATCCCCTCTCAGGCAATACGACTCCCATATTTCCCGCGACGGGTTCAACAATGATGCAAGCGATTTGTTCCGGATATTGATTGACCAGAGCTTTCACACTTTCCAAATCATTATAAGTTGCGGTCAAGGTATGTTTCGCTAAGTCCTCTGGAATGCCAAGGCTATCTGGAATGCCAAAGGTCGTTGCACCGGAGCCTGCTTTAACAAGCAAACTATCTCCGTGGCCATGGTAGCATCCCTCGAATTTAATAATTTTAGCCCTTCCTGTGTAACCTCTTGCCGCTCGGATGGCACTCATCGCCGCCTCAGTGCCTGAACTTACCATCCTTACCATTTCCATAGAAGGAAAAGCCTTCTTCACCTTGGTGGCAAGTTCCACCTCCAGGGGGGTGGGCGCGCCGAAACTCGTCCCCTTTGGAATTGCTTTCTTAAGTGCCGCCACAATCTTCGGGTGGGCATGACCTAAGATCATCGGTCCCCAGGAACAAACGTAATCGATATATTCATTCCCGTCCACATCGAAAATTTTCGATCCTTTTGCACGCTCGATAAAACTGGGTGGAACCCCGATGGCCTTAAAGGCCCTCACCGGGCTGTTCACCCCTCCCGGAATGATGCCCAGTGCCCGATGATAGAGTGCGATCGATCTTCTTCTGCTCATCTCAATCTCCGTAATTAAGAATTGGTCATTAAGTTATTCGATTTGATCCGTTCACGGAAGATCAAGCAAAAACAGACGCACATCAGGGTATCGGAAGATCAGTTGGCAGAATATCACCAGCCAGGATATCAGCTCTAAAATCTGATATCCCGATGTCCTGATGCCCTACCTACTGATACGCTAATATCCCGATCTGCGCAGTTTAAGCTCTCTTATCCCTTCAATCCCAGCACATCCTCCATATCATAAAGGCCGTTAGCCTGATTGACAACCCAGACGGCTGCCCGGATCGCACCCCGCGCAAAATTATCCCGACTGTGTGCACGGTGGATGATCTCCAACCGCTCGCCAATCCCTCCAAAGAGGACCGTATGTTCCCCTACAATATCTCCTGCACGGACGACCTGCATTCCGATCTCCTCTTTTGTCCTCTCACCCACCATCCCTTTTCTGCCATAGACCCCGACCTTGTTAAAATCCCTTCCAGTTGCCTTGGCAATCAACTCTCCTAATTTGACTGCCGTCCCACTGGGCGAATCTTTTTTCAGGCGGTGGTGGGCTTCAAAAATTTCTACGTCATACTCCGGACCCAAAACACGGGCAACTTCTTGGACAATCCTAAACATGACGTTCACTCCGACGCTCATGTTCGGCGAAAAAACACACCGGACGCTCTTCGAAAGGTCCCTGACCCTCTCCATCTGCTCTGGGCTCAAACCTGTCGTCCCAATGACAATGGCCGAACTTGTCTCTTTCGCGAATTCCAGACTCTCGAGAGAAGTTTTAGGATTGGTAAAGTTGATGATGACATCCCCTCCGGCCTTCTTCAAATCCCCTTCAAGCGGGATGCCCATTTTCCCCAGGCCAATGATTTCTCCAATATCTTTTCCGATCGATGGATGATCCGCTCTCTCCACGGCTCGATAGAGTGAGATAGAGGGGCTTTCTTGAATGATATGAATAATCCGGCTTCCCATTTTCCCCGCCGCCCCGATGACAACGGCTTTGATCTCCCTCATTGATAGGCCTCCTCCGACATCTCTGCCTCATAGATGATATGGACATCTCCCTCAAAGAAAACTTTCTTGACTTCTTTGGCTTCGATCTCAAAGGAAACGGTCAAGACCTCTCCTCCCTTGGTCTCGATCGCTACTGGGGATCTTACCAACCCTTTGAAAGCGGCGATGAGGGCCGAGGCAACAGCTCCTGTGCCACACGCTAAGGTCTCGTCTTCCACTCCCCGCTCGTAGGTACGGATGGACAATTGAGAACCCTTCGCTACCCGGACGAAATCTGCATTGGTCCCACCGGGTGCAAAAAAGGAATGATGTCGAATCGCTCTTCCGATTCGGACGACGTCCATCCCTTCCAGGTCTTCTACAAAAATAATGGCATGGGGCACGCCCGTATTGATACTCGAAAAAATCTGTTCCACGCCATCGATGGATATCTTTTGATCGAGCTTGAGGCCGAAGGGTCTGGTCATCTCAAGGTTTACTTTTTTTCCATTCACCCAGGCAGAAAGGATTCCAGCCAGGGTCTCAAATTTCAAAGAGGGACCTGCAATCCCTTTCATATAGGCGAAGCGGGCAGCACACCGTCCCCCGTTTCCGCACATCTCTGCCTCGCTTCCATCCGCATTGTAGAAGCGCCACTTGAAATCCGCCTTCTTGGACCCCTCGATCAGGATGAGACCGTCCGCACCGACAGAGACCCGCCTTCGGCAGACCTTTCGCACGAATTCCCTCACGCGGTCATCTTTGAGAAGGGGTTCTCGGTGGTCGATGAGAATGAAGTCGTTTCCGCTCCCGCTCATCTTTGTGAAAGGAATCTTCATCGAACCTCCGGTTCGAAACAAGCTCAAAGTTCAAATGTCAAATTCCAAATAAATGACAAATGACTAAATGTTAAGGCAACGCTTTTTTGAATTTTGACATTCATTTGGCATTCGAACTTTGTAATTTGGAATTGGTCTGGAGGAACTCAGGGATCTTTTCTCCCCGAACCAGGTCTTCATAATTCTCTCTTTGGCGTATCACAAACATCTGGTCGTCTCGGACAAGGACCTCAGCGATCCTGGGTCTCGAATTGTAGTTGGTAGACATGGAAAAACCATAAGCACCCGCGCTCATCACAGCGATCAGTTCGCCCGAGCGGAGACTCGGGAGCTTTCGTCCTTTTGCTAAAAAGTCGCTCGACTCACAGATGGGACCCACGACATCCGCCACGATTTCCTCTCGGGTCTCCTCCATCACAGGAAGGATCTGGTGGTAAGAGCCGTAATAACTGGGCCGGACCAGGTCGTTCATGCCTGCATCGACGATCACGAAACGCTTCTCTTCATTCTCCTTTGTGTAGAGAACCTTTGATACCAAAACCCCTGCATTCCCGACGATGACTCGGCCTGGTTCTAAAATGAGCGTGCAACCGAATCCGCGAATTTCTTCGAGAATGGTCGAGGCGTATTCGACAGGATGGGGAGGTTCTTCATCTTCGTAAGTGATCCCGAGGCCACCCCCCAGGTCCAGAAATCGGATTTCCATTCCTTCCTTTCTCAAACCTTCAACTAAATGTTTCAGTCTCCTCAACGCCTCAATAATGGGCTCCACCTCAACCAACTGGGAGCCGATATGACAATCGATTCCGACAATCTCCAGATGGGACAATTGAGAGGCAAGACGGTAAGCGGCCGGTGCACGAAGGATGTCAATCCCGAACTTATTCTGTTTCAGCCCCGTGGAGATATAAGGGTGGGTTTTTGGATCAATGTCAGGGTTGACCCGGATGGCGACCGGCGCTTTCTTGCCGATTCGACCGGCCACTTCATTGATCGCCTGAAGCTCCTGAGAAGACTCCACATTAAACATGAGAATGCCCGCCTTCAAAGCCTCTTCAATCTCATCCTCTCTTTTTCCGACCCCTGAAAACACGATCTTCTGCGGAGCCGCTCCACTCTTGAGGGCTCGATAGAGTTCGCCTCGGGAGACTACATCTACGCCACCGCCCAAGTTGATGAAGAGACGGACAAGAGCCAGGTTGGAATTCGCCTTTGCGGAATAACAGACGAGATGAGGGATTCCTTTGAAGGCATCATCGAAAACAGTAAAATGTCTGACCAGGGTATGATAGCTGTAGAGATAGAATGGAGTTCCCACTTTCTCAGCAATTCTCTGAACAGGGATTCCCTCGCATTGAAGCTGATGATCCTTATACTCAAAAAAATGCATGGCTTACTCTCAAATGCGGAGTTCGGATTTCGGAATGTGAAATATTAAATCAAGATTTTTTATTCCGCAATCCCTGCCTACCGGCAGGCAGGCGCATTCGGCATTCCGCATTAATATATGTACTTGACCCTCACTTCCTCGGAACGGGGGCTTTCATTCCTTCGCGGAGAATTATCTACAGCAGTAACAGCGTATTCATAATCTTGCCCTAATTCGACTTGGGTATCAAGATACGTCTCCCTCGGAAAGGGACTCTCATTCAATCTCTTAAATTCCCTCTCCCCGAGTTTCCTCCGATACACGTTATATCCCAGAATATCGGGTTCTGGATTTTTTCTCCAATTCAGCTCGATCCCCTCTTTTAAGGGAATTGCCACCAATTCAACAGGAGCGCTGGGTGGAGTGAGCTTGATAGGAGTCACGGGTAGAGCTGGAGATCCTTTTCCCTCCACATCGGTTTTGACGAGTCTTCTCAGGGCCCGCACCGAATAAAAATATTTGATATCGTTATGCACCGCCAGATCCGTGTAATGATCTTCCTTTATCGGCTCTCTATTCAGTGGGTTGAGTGGAAACTCCTCCTCCCCCTCTAATCTCCTGTAGACATTATAGCCTGTAGCAGCTTCTATCTGTTCCCATGAGAGGTCTACTCTCTTGTCTCCACGCTCCACCCTGACTGTTGTTGGTGCTCTGGGTGGATGGTCCCAATAAATCGTTACCGGATTTGAAGGGGCGCTCGGGTGTCCTCTTCGATTGATGGAAACAACCTCGTAGACATAAACTTTTCTCGGCTGCTGATCCTCGACGAAGATCGATATTTTCTTCCCCGGAACGAAATTTTCCGGGGCTAGCTTCATTTCATGGATAACCTTTGGTTTTTCTCCACACCCCTTGCACTCCTCTCCAACGAGAGTTCCTTCTGATCTCAAGATTTGGAAGCTCGCCAGATTGTTAAGAGGGGATTTGTCCGTATTTTCTTTAGGCGTTTTCCACTCTAAGAGAACACGACCTTCTCTTGGAGTGGCTTGGAAGTCCACAATTCTTTTCGGGACAATCCTTTCCCATGACACAGGGGGGGCTTTCTTGGCGCAACCCACGGCCACCAGCATCCATACTAGGCACAACAAGATTATAATCCCCTTTGGTCTCAACTTATGGCTCCTGTCCTAAATTCCAAATTTCAAATCTCAAATCCCAAATAAATCACAAGCTCCAATTTCAAATGACCAAAACAATTTGTTTAGAATTTCGAATTTCCGTCATTAGAATTTATTTAGGATTTGGTGCCTGCCGATAGGCAGGGTCTTTGATGCTTCATTTTCTGGGTCCAAAGATCGCTGTCCCGACGCGAACAAATGTGGCTCCCTCCTCAATGGCGATCTCAAAGTCATTCGACATCCCCATGGAGAGCTCCCGCAACGGAACTCCTTCGCTCGTCATCTTTTCCTTGAATTCCCGGAGGGCAACGTAATAGGGCCGACTCATTTCCGGAGAATCGAAATAGGGAGGCATCGTCATCAACCCTTCCAAAGAAAGGTGTTTGAGATCTTGAATTCTCCTGGCAAGATTCAACAACTGTTCTTCATCCGTCCCAAATTTAGTGGCCTCCTTCGAAAGATTGACTTCGGTCATTACCTTGATCACCTGACCTGCTTGTTCAGCCCTGCGATTCAATTCCTCCGCTAAGGGAATGCTGTCCAGGGAGTGTACCATGTCGAAGAGGCGTACCGCATACTTTGCTTTGTTGGACTGAAGGTGGCCGATGAAATGCCACGAGACCGGCCTGCCTTCGCCGAAACGATCTGTGCAGGCAGGTTTTCCAATCTCTTCGATCTTCTTTTGGGCCTCCTGTACATAATTTTCGCCCAGGATGGTGACTCCGGCTTCAATCGCCTCCTTGATTCGAGCAACCTCCACAGTCTTGGAGACTGCAACCAGCTTAATCTCTTTCGGATCTCTGCCTGCTTTTCGAGCCGCCTTTTCAATTCGCTCAATGACTCTGAATAAATTTTCTCTAATCGAAGACATCTTTAAGTCATTCAGTCATTCGGTCATTCAGTCATTCGGTTATTTAATGACTTAGTGACCAATGACTTAATTACTATTTTTCCTAATCTGCAATCCGCATTCCGCGTTCCGAAATTGTAATGGCTCCCAGGCCCTTGAGCATCTGAATCAACTCGCATAAGGGAAGACCCACGACATTGGTATACGATCCCTGAATCGATTCGATCATGAAAGAACCGATTCCCTGGATGCCATAGCCCCCTGCTTTATCAAAGGGCTCTCCTGTCTTTACGTACCACTCCATCTCTGCTGGAGTGAGATTCTTCACCTTCACCGTTGTTTGGACGGCTTCTTGATCGGCCTCGCCTTTCGCTAAATGGCAGACAGCAAATCCGGTCAATACCCAGTGCTCTTGACCACTCAGGCAGCGTAGCATCTCTAAGGCTTCTTGTCGATTGTTCGGCTTGCCTAAAATGGACCCGTTAATGCAAACAATGGTATCAGCTGCAATCACCCAGTGCTCAGGATACTTGCTCGCTACATCCCTGGCTTTAGCCTGGGCCAATCGAATGACGTGCTCTTGAGGAGATTCACCCTGAACAAAGTTCTCCTTCACCCCGCTTGGGACCACTTCAAACTCAAGACCCACTTGTCTCAGCAATTCAGACCGACGGGGGGACTTTGAGGCCAGAATTAGCTGGCTGTTCATTTTCTAAAAACTAAATGAATCCAATAGGTTTGTCAAGTTTGAAATAGCTGGAGCAGGGGTTGACTCCAAAGTTTAAATCTGATACTTAAATAGTAAGGGATTGAATGAAAAAGAAAATCAAGGAAAGAAAAGAGCTTTTGAGGATCATTAAGAATCTCAAAGCAAAGGGAAAACGGGTTGTTTTTACCAACGGTTGCTTCGATCTTCTCCACCTCGGCCATGTCCGATATCTGGAGGAGGCCAAAGCTCTCGGAGACGTCTTAGTCGTGGGGGTGAACAGCGATTCTTCCGTCCGAAAGCTGAAGGGACCAAAGAGACCGATTCTTCCCGAAGAAGAGCGCACGGAGATCCTTTCCGGGCTCGCGTGCGTGGATTATATTACTATCTTCAATGAAGCGGACCCCTTGAAACTCATCACTTCTCTCAAACCAAATCTTCTCGTCAAGGGAGGGGATTGGGCAAGAGAGCAGATCGTGGGAAGGGAAGTGGTGGAAAGGTCCGGAGGAGAACTGGTCATCATTCCCTTTGTCCAGGGAGCTTCGACCTCAAACGTCATCGATACTATTTTGAAGAGATTTCAGCAAAAGTCGTGAAATCTCATACGAGCGAAAAGTAGTTTGCAGAGCGCGCCTGAAACGATATGAAAAAAGGACCTGAAAAAGACCTATTATCCCTTCCGGAAACGCTTCCGCTGCTTCCCGTTAGAGATATTGTTGTCTTTCCCTACATGGTTATTCCCCTTTTTGTCAGTCGGGAAAAATCGATCAAAGCTTTGGAGGAAGCCCTTTCAAAGGATCGTCTGATCTTCCTGGTCGCCCAGAGAAAACTCTCCGAAGAAGACCCTTCTTCCAAGGACCTTTACAAAGTCGGTACGGTTTCCGTAATCATGAAGATGCTGAAACTGCCGGACGGAAAGGTCAAGATTCTCGTCCAGGGGCTGTCCAAAGCCTCCGTCAAAGAGATCCTTCAATCCTCTCCCTATTTTCTCGTGAAGGTGGAGAATATCAAAGATCCGTTCCTCACGGAGATTACCCTTGAGACAGAAGCTCTGATGAGAAATGTGAGGGAACAGCTGGAGAGGATTTCCTCCTATGGTAAACTTCTCTCTCCGGATCTGATGTTCGTGCTAGAAAGTGTTGACGATCCGGGTCGATTGGCTGATCTGGTCGCCTCCAACCTGGACCTCACGGTTGAAAAAGCGCAGGAGATCCTGGAAATCCTCGATCCTGTGCAAAGACTAAAGGCGTTGAACGAACTGCTTGGGAAAGAGGTCCAGGTCCTGACGATGCAGGCCAAGATTCAATCCCAGGCCAAAGACGAGATGTCCAAATCGCAAAGGGAATACTTTCTTCGGGAGCAGATGAGGGCGATTCGAAGCGAGCTGGGCGAGGCGGATGAGCATACCGAAGAAATCAAAACTCTCCGGCAGAAGATCAAGAAGGCGAAGATGCCCAAAGAGGTTGAGACGGAGGCCCGACGGGAACTGGTACGATTGGAGCAGATGCACCCGGACGCTGCGGAAGCTTCGATGGTACGGACCTATCTCGACTGGCTGATTGACATGCCCTGGTCAAAATCAACTCCGGAGAACATCGATCTTCTAAAAGCAAAAAAGGTGTTGGAAGAAGACCATTATGATTTAGAAAAAGTGAAAGAACGCATCTTAGAATACCTGAGTGTTCGCAAACTGAAAAAGAAAATGAAGGGACCGATCCTTTGCTTCATCGGACCTCCCGGAGTCGGGAAGACTTCTCTGGGCAGGTCCATCGCCAGAGCGTTGGGAAGAAAATTTGTAAGGATCTCTTTGGGGGGAATACGGGATGAGGCCGAAATTCGAGGTCACCGTCGCACCTATGTCGGCGCTCTGCCGGGCCGCATTATTCAATCGATTAAACAGGCAGGGAGCAACAATCCGATTTTTATGATGGACGAGGTGGATAAAATCGGGATTGACTTCCGTGGAGATCCGGCCTCTGCCCTCTTGGAAGTTCTCGACCCGGAGCAGAATAATGCCTTCAGCGATCATTACCTCAATGTCCCTTTTGATCTCTCCCGGGTGATGTTCATCACCACCGGAAATCTGACGGATCCCATTCCCTCTGCCCTGAAAGACCGGATGGAGGTAATCAATATCCCGGGCTATACGGATCTGGAAAAACTGAAGATTGCCCGATCCTTTCTCATCCCACGGCAGATGGAAGAGAATGGAATCACCCCGAAGATGCTTGATATTTCTGACAAGGCCGTGCTCCAGATTATCTCACAGTACACCCAAGAAGCTGGCCTTCGAAACCTCGAGAGAGAATTCGCCTCCATTTGCAGAAAAGTGGCCCGGAAAGTGGCAGAGGGAAGGAAGGAGAAAACTAAAATAACGACAAAGAACCTCAACCAATTCTTAGGTCCTCCTGCTTTTCTACCCGATGAAGAATTGAAACGAAACGAGGTGGGTGTGGCGACCGGCTTGGCATGGACAGAGACGGGGGGTGAAATTCTATATGTGGAAGCCTCCACGACACCGGGGAAAGGCTCGCTCATCCTTACGGGTCATCTCGGAGACGTGATGAAGGAGTCCGCACAAGCTGCTCTCACCTATGCCCGCTCAAGAGGAACGGCCTACCAGATCAAACCCGGGGCGCTCAACAATAAGGAGATACACATCCACGTCCCCGCAGGTGCGATTCCCAAGGATGGGCCCTCTGCCGGCATTACAATGGCTGTTACACTTTTCTCCGTCCTTACCGGCATTCCTGTGCGGAAAGATGTCGCCATGACAGGCGAGATCACGCTGAGGGGAAGAGTCCTTCCGGTTGGAGGTCTCAAGGAAAAAGCCCTCGCTGCTCTTAGAAACAAGATCAAGAACGTGATCATTCCTTATCAGAACAAAAAGGACCTCATCGATCTCCCGATTTATCTCAGAAAAAAGGTCAATTTTCTGCCCGTCAAACATATGGATGAAGTGCTAAGAATCGCCCTGGCCAAAAAGCAAATGATTTCGAAGGACCGATCCTGAAAGGATTTTGTACTGTATTTTCTGAAATGGTGTGGTGACAGATCGAAGCATGATTCTAATGAAGTACGAATGTTCCGAATTCTAACTACCAATTGAAACATAACAACCAAAAATTGTCCTGTAGCATGTCATTCCTGCCCCGCATCAAAGTGCGGGATAAACTCCAGCAGGAATCCAGGTTATTCTCTTGTTCTGGATTCCCGTTTCCACGGGAATGACAGAAAAATAATTCTGTGGGAGTTTCATTCAACGGCCAAATTAGGCAGCAGCAGGGATGGATCTTTTTACTAACCTTTGAGGGCATTTTATGAAAACCTACATCAACGAAATCAAAGAGAATGACAATGTCGATTCCAGCTTTCTGGTGAAAGAGAAATCTTCAGGCATCACCAAAACCGGAAATGCATACCTGAAATTGAGATTGGTAGACCGCTCAGGTGAAATGGAGGGCAGGATCTGGACATCCGCGGAGAACCTTGCCGGATTCTTTGAGAAAGATGATTTTGTCCACATCACGGGAAAGGCAGTCTCATTCCAGGAGCATCTTCAGCTGAACATCAACCGGATCGAGCGAGTGGGAGAAGAACAGATCCTTTTTTCAGACTTCTTTCCCACGGCAGAAAGAGATATCGGTGAGATGTTCCAGTCCCTTTCAGGGGTCATCGAACAGATCAAAAACCCACACCTCGTCAAGCTTCTCCGCCTCTTCTGGGAAGATGAATCTTTCATCAAGTTGTTTAAACTGGCCCCTGCCTCCAAGTGGCTCCACCATAATTATTTGGGAGGCCTCCTGGAACACACGCTGTCCCTGGTACAGTCGGTATTAATAAACACCAGCCATTACAATGGGCTGAATCTGGACCTTTTACTGACAGCCTCTATCCTTCACGATTTGGGCAAAGTGGAGGAACTCTCTTATCACCGATCCTTTGACTATTCGGATGAAGGCCGCCTCCTCGGGCATATTATTCTAGGAATACAGAGGGTGGAGGAGAAAATCCGCCAACTCCATGACTTTCCAAAGGAACTTTCAACGGTCCTAAAGCACCTTCTCTTAAGTCACCACGGTCAATATATTTGGGGCTCGCCAAAGAGGCCGATGACCTTAGAGGCAGTCATGCTTCATTATCTCGATGACATGGATGCAAAGATCAATGGAATTCAGCAATTTATTAAAAAGCAGGTCCCCGAGGGAGCAAGGTGGAGTGCTTACCACCGTACTTTCGAGCAGTATTTTTACGTTCCCACCTCTTTGGGAGAGATACAAGACCTCGAAAATATTGATGAAAATCAATCGCAAGAAAATGACTAAATTTCTCAATTTCTTGACAAACCCGCCTTCGATAATTATTATACAAAGGAAATTGGAAGTATAAATTTTACTAGCTAAGCTTATTACTTCGGTAATTGGGACTAAGGAGAAAGAATTAAATGGATTTCTTCCTCACCGAGAGGATGAAGCGAGTCCTAGAGATTGTTATAGAAGACTATATTCTCACGGCGGAACCGGTCGGTTCAAGGACGATTTCTAAAAAATCAAGTCTTAACCTGAGTCCGGCCTCTATACGGAATATCATGTCGGATCTGGAAGACCTTGGTTTACTTTCTCAACCTTATACGTCAGCGGGAAGGATTCCCACGGAGAGGGGGCTCCGGTTCTACGTCGATTCCCTCGTCAATATCCATGAACTCAGTGATAGGGAGCAGCAGGAGATACGATCCAAATGCTTGATCCACATCATCGAGGGGCCTGATCTATTTAGGGAGACTTCGCGGATCCTTTCCCTTTCGTCTCATTATTTAGGAATCGTCTGGATGCCCAAGATGAGTTCGGTCGTTCTGCAACATATCGAATTCGTGAAACTGAGAAAATATCACGTTTTGGCTATTCTGGTGAGCACAACCGGTTTGCTCTATAACCGGGCCATCGAGGTGGAGGAAGATTTTTCTCAATCTGAATTGGACCATCTCTCCGATTATCTGAATAGTTTCTTGTCGGGCCTTGCTCTTTATCAGGTAAGGGAAAAACTCTTGGAGCAGATGAGGGTGACGAAGAATACGTATGATGGTCTGCTTGAACAGGCACTCAAGCTGGGGGAGAAGGCCGTTGCCTCCATCAATGATTCGGATATTTTCATCGAGGGGACGACCAATATCCTGAACGAGCCTGAATTCAATAATGTTTCAAGAATGACCGATCTCTTTCGAACTTTTGAGGAAAAAGCAACCATGGTGAAACTTTTGGACAAATTTATGGATCCAAAAGGGGTTCAGATTGCAATCGGCTCGGAGAACCAAGTCCAGGAGATGGAGACCTGCAGCTTGGTCACCTCTACCTATAGTTGCGGGAGCGAAGTGGTGGGTGTTTTAGGAGTGATCGGGCCTCGGAGAATGAATTATTCGAGAGTGATTCCTCTCGTAGATTATACTGCAAAACTTCTAACAGAGATCCTGGAGACGCCATAGGCCTCCTTCTCCATTAACACCTATCTTTACTTTGCGTAAGGAATTCCGAACGGGAAAAGGATTTGGACCGAAACGAGCGCAGGAGCGGACAAGATGGAGCGGAAAGAAAATAAAAAAGAGAATCTGAAGCAAAAGGGGCCTGAGAGGAAAAACCCGAGAGATTTGACCGAAAACATTGATGGAGAACTCCATTTACTGACGGAAGAAGATAGACAAGAGAAAGAAAAAGAGATTGACGAACTGAAAAAGAAACTGGAAGAAAAGGAAAAAGAGATTAAGGAGAATCATGACCGTCTTCTCAGGCTGGCGGCTGATTTTGAGAACTATAAAAAGAGGACAGCTAAAGAAAAAGAGGAGTGGACCAAATTCGCGAATGAGGATCTGATCAGAGCGATCCTCCCCTTTATCGACAATCTGGAGAGAGCAGTCAATCATGCCCAAAAGGTATCAGATGTCGGAGTCTTAATTGAAGGGGTGCGATTGACCCTTCAACAACTCCTCCAGGCCCTGAATAAATTTGGTCTTTCTACTTTTGAATCGGTCGGAAAACCTTTTGACCCTACTGTCCATGAGGCCATGCTGGTGGTGGAAACGGACCAATACGAACCTAACCAGGTCGTGGAGGAGTTTCAGAAAGGGTATCTCTTGAAAGATCGGCTCTTAAGGCCGGCAACCGTTTCAGTGTCGAAAGCTCCTGAGAAAGAGGTTCGGACAGCGGAATAATCTTGAATTTGCCCCGTTAGAAATTCCAGCGGGGCAGGAAGGCGGAATCATCTTAAACTATAACTAACCCCACTGCAGAGCGCAGGGCATAATTTCTAATGGGGTAACTTTTAAGGAGGGAAATTTAAAATGGCTAAGACAATAGGAATTGATTTAGGAACGACATTTTCAGTTGTAGCTGTCATGGAAGGAGGAGATCCCGTCGTCATTGCTAACCCGGAAGGAAGTCGGATCACTCCTTCTGTCGTGGCCTTTACAGACAAAGGAGAACGGGTGGTAGGACAGATTGCCAAACGCCAGGCGATTACCAACTCGGAGAATACGATCTTCTCGATCAAACGACTGATGGGGAGAAAATTTTCAGACCCCGAGGTTCAGAAAGATTTAAAGATTCTTCCCTATAAGATCGTCGAAAATAAGAATGGAGACGCATGGGTTCGGGTAAGGGATAAGGATTACAGTCCCCCTGAAATCTCTGCCTTTGTCCTCCAGAAGATGAAGGAGACGGCAGAGGCCTATCTCGGTGAGAAGGTGACGGATGCCGTCATTACCGTTCCCGCCTATTTTAACGATAGTCAACGCCAAGCCACAAAGGATGCGGGAAGGATTGCAGGTTTGAATGTCATTCGAATCATCAACGAGCCTACGGCTGCCTCCCTGGCTTATGGCTTGGATAAGAAGAAGGATGAAAAGGTTGCTGTCTTCGACCTGGGTGGCGGAACCTTCGATATTTCTATTCTCGAATTGGGTGAAGGGGTCTTCGAAGTCAAATCGACCAATGGGAATACTCACTTAGGTGGAGATGACTTTGACCAACGTGTTATTGATTATTTAGCCGATGAGTTTAGGAAAGATCAGGGGATTGATCTGAGAAAGGATCGAATGGCTCTTCAAAGGTTGAAAGAGGCGGCTGAAAAGGCAAAGATTGAACTCTCCAATATGATGGAGACGGATATCAACCTGCCCTTTATCACTGCCGATGCCTCGGGGCCGAAGCATTTGAATATGAAACTGACCCGTGCCAAACTGGAAAAGTTGACAGAGGATCTCATCGAAATGGTTGAAGGCCCCTGCCGTCAGGCTCTTGCAGATGCTGGACTTTCAGCAAGGGACATCAACGAGGCAATCCTGGTCGGTGGCATGACCCGGATGCCCAAAGTTGAGGAGAAGGTGAAACAAATCTTTGGAAAAGAACCCAATAAGAGTGTTAACCCTGATGAGGCAGTAGGGATCGGGGCTGCCATACAGGCCGGGGTCCTAAAAGGTGAGGTCAAGGATGTTCTGCTTCTGGATGTTACCCCGCTTTCCCTTGGGATCGAAACTCTTGGCGGTGTCTTTACCAAACTGATTGAGAGAAATACCACCATTCCTACCAAGAAGAGCCAAATCTTCTCCACCGCATCGGATAGCCAACCCGCGGTGACGATCCATGTGCTTCAGGGTGAAAGAGAGATGGCAGCCGACAATAAAACCCTCGGCCAGTTTGAACTGGTCGGTATTCCACCCGCCCCAAGAGGTATTCCTCAGATCGAGGTAGCCTTTGATATTGATGCCAACGGAATCGTCCATGTCTCGGCAAAAGACCTTGGAACGGGGAAAGAACAGTCCATAAAAATCACTGCATCCAGCGGCATCAACGAAGAAGAGATCAAGAAGATGGTAAGGGATGCTGAGGCTCATGCGGCAGATGATAAGAAGAGGCGGGAGTTAGCCGAAGCAAGAAATCAACTCGACACCCTGATCTATACGACTGAGAAATCCTTGAAAGAGTATGGGGACAAGATCGATTCCGGGGAGAAACAGAATATCGAAGATGACATCGTTAAAGCAAAAAAGGCGATGGAGACGAACGACGCGAGCACGATCAAATCCGCCCAGGAAGAGCTTACCCGCTCTTCCCATAAATTGGCAGAGGCCATGTATGCAAAGGCCTCCCAGAAGGGAGCTGCTGGCGCCGGTCCTGAAGCTGGAGCTGGAACTCAAGAAGGGCCCCGACCCAAGGCACAGGAAGATGTGGTCGATGCCGATTTCGAGGATGTGAGTAAGAAGTAACAGACTTGTCTTTCTAGAGAGAAGGGCGAAGGGAAACCTTCGCTCTTTTTGTATGGACGCCAACCCCTGGAATAATGAACCTTGGAATATTGGAGCAATGGAATAATGGAATAATGCAAAGAATATTCTGGAACACTGAAATGATAGAAGAGTGGAAAAGAACTTCTTTTCGGTTATAAACCCACTATCCCAACATTCCAATATTCCACTATTCCATTTTTTTTCGGAGGGATCATGTGGGGATTTTTTGAAAAATTAAAAAAGGGCCTTTCGAAGACCCATCAAGGCTTTGTCGAAAAGGTTGATCAGCTCTTTCTGGGGAAAAAAACGATCGACCAGGATGTCCTAGACGAATTGGAAACCGTTCTCTTCCAAGCGGACCTGGGAGTAAAAACAGCGAGCGAGTTAATAGAAGGAGTTCGTGAGGGCTTAAAAAGAGGAGAGCTCAAAGAACCGGAAAAGGTAAAAGAGTATATTAAACAGGAGATCCTTCGAATCCTGAAGACAGGAGAGAGACCTCTTTCGATCGATTTCTCCCGAACGAAACCATTCGTGTTCATGGTAGTTGGGGTCAACGGCGGCGGCAAAACGACCACGATCGGAAAGATTGCCCATCAATATTCCTCTCAAAAGAAAAAAGTTTTGGTCGGCGCTGCAGATACTTTCAGGGCTGCCGCAGCCGAACAACTTGAGATCTGGGCAAATCGGGCTGGAGCTGATTTGATCAAACAGTCCAAAGGGTCCGATCCTTCTGCCGTGGCTTTCGATTCGATCCATGCTGCCATGGCCCGAGATATGGATCTGGTCTTCATCGATACAGCCGGAAGGCTTCACACCAAAGTGAATCTCATGGAAGAGTTGAAAAAGGTGAAACGGATTGTCGGAAGGGAATGCCCGGGGGCTCCGCATGAGATCCTTCTCGTCCTCGATGCCACGACAGGGCAGAATGCCATCTCCCAAGCCAAAATGTTCAACGAGGCCATAGGCGTGACAGGTATCGCCATCACCAAATTGGACGGGACGGCTAAGGGAGGGATCATCGTCGGAATTACAGAAGAGCTAAAAATTCCAATCCGATACATCGGCGTAGGCGAAGGGGTCGACGATTTGAAGGAATTTGATGCTACTGAATTTGTCCAGGCTCTCTTTTGAGAACGATGTAGCCCATGAACACGTTTAACGGTGATGACGCTGTATGGAAGCGGGAAGCTCGATGCTCGACCTTCGACAAGTACCGAGTTAAACCTCCCGCTTCGAAGTTCGGGCATCGACCCGCCTGCCAACGCCACTGGTCCCGCTGCCAAACTTGGCTTGCGTCCTGACTAGGCTACCAATGTGACCAGCAATGGCATACAGGATAGCATGGCGGGCAGGTACGAGCTTCGACAACGACAAACGCTGGTCTCCTCACTTTTTCCAACGTTCAATATATCCTCACTTGAATTTTCCTAAATTTTCGGACATAGATGTGTCATCGTAGAGCCGAAATATTTTTTGATTTCTTTATAATCTATCGATCAAGTTCGCCGTATATGAAAAGCCTCAGAATTCATTTCGCCCTGGCGTTGCTTTTATCTATCTGCTTCGTTGTGGGATGTGTCCATGGTCCTGCCCCCTATCGACCAACCAGTTGGGATAATACCCGGATCGACGTAAAAGCCGTTGCAGACAATCCGGGCCAACCCTTGCTCCAGGTGATCATTGTGTACGGACCTTGGTGGTGCCACCATTCTGCTCTAAGGTTGGTTTCCCCTGATCGACCGGTTCTATTTTGGGATCCTGGTGGCAGTTACGGCACTTTTCATAAAGAAGAGATAAGAAGCAAAGATTTGATTTTGAAAGATCCCCCTGACCTTGAAGCATACCTCAAGTTTGCCTGGAATTATAGCAGCGTAGAGGTAGAGGTTTTCGAATGGGATTTGAGACTGGAGCATGCTCATGAATTATATGACGTGCTATCGAATGGAACAGATAAAAACCATCCAGCGGGCCGATTCACAACTACTACGATGGGAGGATTTTGTTGCGTTGCGCTGAGCGACTTCCTTCACCGTTTTGCAACCAAAGTTATGACCGTGCCCAAGTCTTACTTCTTTCCACACGATCTGGCCCGCGTGCTTTATACACAGTCGCCCAAGCGTGTCCTCGCCTTCCGCCGAGGCAAACAATTAATGTACGCCCCCCCCGCGATAATCTCTGATCATCCCAGCTCATCACCTATCCACGAGCCTTAAAGGTCTCTTACTCCTTCTCACCCTTTAATATGGCTAGCCCGATAATTGGCACACCAAAAGATGTCAACCCGCGCGTTTAGTTCTTCCTGAAATGTTGATTGCTCATTTCTGTTCCATAGTACAAGATTTTAAACACAAATCAATAATCTTTGTTTAAGCTTATATCAATTCGTCCCCGTAGCCCCTCTGGAAAAGATACTTTTCACAATCTCGTCTTTGTGCTTGACAAAATTTTTGATCGTGGTAGTTTTCATTCAACAATCTTATTGCGGTAGAAAGGAGAATGCCGATGAATGGAATAACGGTACACTTTAAAGAACCTAAGTCCGAGATGCTTCGAAACACATTATGCATCGTAATCCTTGGTCTTTTGGTAATTTCATGCGCCTTTGGAACAGACAGGGTAAAACTCCATGACCCCATGACTTATGCGCCTGAAAAAAAGGGGACGACAGGTACGGCTGTTGCAGCCCCGATGGATTCTAAACCTGCTCAAGGGGATTTGATTCAAATGGCTCTTGAACGAGTACGGGACAATCGCTCGGATATTTCAAGAATTGGGGTTAAGAAAAATTCTTATGGAACGCCCACGGGAAGTGTTGACGTTGAAGAGGGTGTGATTTTTCTGGATCTGTTCACGAAAAACCTTACCACGTGCTTCGAATCAGCAGGGTACAAAGTTATATCTCTGAAGGAATATGAAACGATTTCTCCGGTTGACAGAGAGAAGGTTAAGGCCCATATTGAAACAGAGGTAAGAAACTTTTGGGTGGAATTCATGCCCGGTTTGTTCGTTGTGGATGCAGCCAGCAATGTGATTTTTGAGGTCCGGCTACACGATCCTATGACTAACAAGGAAATCTGGAGTGAAACCTTTCGAGGGAACGGAAAGGTCTCCGGAATGGCAGTAACCCGAGGGATGTTTGAAGAAAGCATAAACATTGCTTACTCACAAGCCATGAGGCAGCTTCGTTCAACCCTTGCAGAGGAAAAGACACGAGGGATGTTCAAATAGACTTTGCTTAAACCTTAGAAAGGTGAGATAAATTAATCAACTTGTAAATGCTGGAGGCAGGGTCAGAAATGGCTCTGCCTCTTTTGTTTGTTCCTTTCGGTAATCATCAACTTCTAAAGAAGCTACCAGTGCAGATTCGTAGGTGCTATACGTAACATATTCTGCTTTCTCTTTTGATATTAGTTAGTTATGAGCTGTTTTCCATTATCATTTTTTCTGTAATCCTGTCAAGATAATTCTGGGTGATCCATGCTCTCCCCTTCGTCGTTATCTTCTTCCTGTGCCTGCGTCCTTTGCAGAACTACCTTCATGGCCTTGTAGTAGTCTCGTTGGACCTTGAGGTTTGCTACCCGGCAGTAGCGCTGCGTTGTGGTAATCTGGCCATGTCCCAGGAGGTCCTGGATAGTAGCAAGGTCAGCATCGGCGTTGAGAAGTTGGGTGGCCATGGTGTGGCGAAGCCGATGACACGAGACGTTCAGCCCACTCTCTCGCGCATAGTATTCGATCCTCTTCTGGATTCCTCGCACCGATAGTGGTCTGCCTCTCATCGGTCCCTTCTGCACCAGAAACAATCTTCTGGCTTTCGAAGATCGTTTCGCCAAGTACGCTAACACAACGGATCGGGCATCATCACTCATGCAGACAACTCGATCCTTCGCCCCTTTTCCATGGAAGACAAAGATCTGTCTTCTCCCGTACTCTATCGCATCGACGGTCAGTTCAGCAACCTCCTGGACTCGAAGGCCGCAGCGGAGCATCAACATGAACATGGCCCGGTCTCTCAGATCCGTGATGCCATCAAAGAGCTTCCTGACCTGATCGTCCTTCAGGTGCCGGGGCAGGGGCTTGGGCAGACGCAGCGAGATCCGAGTGACAGGATTGACCATGGATCTACCTTCCTCATTCATGAGATAGTCGAAAAACAGACGGATCGTTTGCAGGTGGCACGTGATCGTCTTCGGGGTTCGCCTCTTTCGGAGCAGATGATCGACATAGAGTCCGATCTCCTTACGGGTCACCTCGGAGAGGGGTACGGTCAGCCATCTGATGAACTGATCGAGGATGTTGAGGTAGCTCTTCACGGTATGGGTCGAGTAGTTTTTTCTCTTCAAGGCTCTCCGGTACCGGATCAGCTCAGTAGGCTCCATCGATCCCTCCTTTTTCGATCACGGCCATGGCCCGAAAGTACTCTTGCTCACGGGTGGTGTCAGTGAGCCGGGCGTATCGACGGGTCACCTCGATATCCTGATGACCCAGAAGCTGCTGGAGACATTCCAGGCGCATCCCTGCATTGAGAAGCTCGGAGGCAAACGTGTGGCGAAGACAATGGACCGTGTAGCCCTTTTGATCGAGCCCTGCTCTGTTGAGGTATTTTACGAAAAGACCCCGGCTGGTACTATAACAGAGATGCCCATGGCTCTTACCGTAAAAGACGAACTCCTTGTCCTGGTTCCTTCGCTTGAGCCAGAGTTTGATGGCGAACAGAGCATCATCACTCAGGTAGACCACCCTCCCCATGCTGTTCTTCTCTCCCTCGTAGAGATGAACCTTTCTACCCTTAATGTCCAGATCGTTTAACCTCAATCCCAAGGCCTCACCGATCCGTATCCCTGTCCGTAAAAGCAGAAGAAACAGGGCCCGGTCCCGGATGTCATCAATCACGGACAGAAGCTTTCTCACATCGACGGGGTTCATGGCCCGAGGCAGGACCTCCGGTAGTTTTAGCTTGATGTCCCGCTTAAGAAGGGATTCAGGGACAATATCCTGCTCCATCAGAAAATGTAGAAATGCGATGATGCAGGCTAACCTAGTTCGCACCGTGGAGATACGTAATCCTCGATCCTGCTCGTGCTCAATGAAGCCTTCCAGGTCAACCCGTTCAATCTTCTCGATCTCTCTCTTGCCTGACTTTTCATAAAACTGCAGCAAGAGCATGACGGACGTAAAAGAACTGGCGAGGGTCCTTGGCTTGTGGTTCAGACGCCACTTGTGGCGCATGTAGGATTCGAAGTACCCTTTGGCGGGAAGCTCCATGCAAGAGAGCTTCTGGAGAATGCGTTCGATTGGAGTTGGTAGAAGAGATTGCTCACTTAGTACTTCACTTCCACTTTGAACTGACTCTCTGGTAATCGGCTGGATCATATCTTTCCCTCCTTTTCTTTTTTCAAGAAAAAGCAGAATAGATAATGACCCTTAGCCGTTTTAATGGTCAATCAATTTTGTTACGTATAGGTAGGTG
>Ga0335070_10000501_pt1 | contig 43562 bp, 42 predicted proteins | sample Lox_Sample_13_FD_206722 | JGI IMG/M metagenome (GOLD analysis project Ga0335070, IMG submission 206722) | Soil microbial communities from Loxahatchee National Wildlife Refuge, Florida, United States - Lox_Sample_1.3 | ecosystem: Environmental > Terrestrial > Soil > Wetlands | place: USA... | reverse complement strand
ATTCGTATCGCCGCAGGTGAGACAGCGCGCCTCAAGACGATCGAGATTTCGCCGGCGACCGATGCTCTCGTCGCACGGCTGCAAACGATGGAGACCGCGAAATGACCGCCAAGATCATAGATGGAAAATCCTTTGCCGCCGGCCTGCGCACGCGTGTAGCGGAACAGGCCGCAAAGCTGAAAGCCGAGCACGGCATCGTGCCCGGTCTTGCCACCGTCCTGGTCGGTAACGATCCGGCGAGCGAGATCTATGTCCGCAACAAGGGCAAGGCCGCCGAGGCGCTGGGCCTCAGATCGTTGCATTACAGCCTGCCGGCCGATGCCAGCGAGGCCGAGGTCCTTGCCCGCATCCGGGCGCTCAACGACGATAAATCCGTACACGGAATATTGGTGCAGATGCCGCTGCCCAAGCAGGTCCGCGAGAGCGCCGTCCTCGACCTGCTCGACCCCGCCAAGGATGTCGACGCGCTGACTCCGACCAATGCGGGGCTCCTGGTCAGCGGCCGGGCGCAACTCGTCTCCTGCACGCCGGCCGGCGTCATGATGCTGCTCAAGGAATATGTCGGCGACATCGCGGGCATGGACGTCCTCGTCATCGGACGCTCGTTGCTCTTCGGAAAGCCGTCCGCGCAGCTTTTCCTCGCAGCCAACACCACGGTCACCATGGCCCATTCGCGCACGCGCGATCTGAAGGCGCATGCGCAACGCGCCGATATCCTGGTGGCCGCGATCGGCAAGCCGAACTTCGTGCCCGGCGACTGGATCAAGCCGGGCGCCATCGTGATCGATGTCGGCATCAATCGCCTGGACATGGGCGGCGGCAAGACCAGGGTCGTGGGCGACGTCGACTTCGATTCGGCGCAGAAGGTGGCCGGCTACATCACGCCGGTTCCGGGAGGCGTCGGCGCGATGACGATCGTCTGCCTCATGCGCAACACGCTGATCGCTGCCGCGCTGCAATCGCGCGTTCCGGTGCCGGCCATCTAGCCGCCGCCGGCTGTATGCGGTTCAGATGAGTTTCTTTAACGCCGCGGCCAGCTTGTCCGGTCCGACCGACGTGTCGTCCCAATAGCCAACGAATTTGCCGTCCGGACCCATCAGATAGATCACGCTGGAATGGTCCATGGCATAGTTTCCGTTCTCCAGCGGCTCCTTCTTGATGTAGACGCGGTAGAGATCGGCCACCTTCTTGATGCTTTTGAGATCGCCCGTCAGCCCGACGAAGCGCGGGCCGAACGATGCGACATAGGGTTTGAGCTTGGCCGGCGTGTCGCGCTCCGGGTCTATGGTGATGAAGACCGGAACGATCGCGTCGCCCTTGTGCCCGAGCCTGTCGATCGCGTCCGCCATCAGCGCCAGGGTGGTCGGACAAACGTCGGGACAATAGGAATAGCCGAAATAGACCAGCATGAACTTGCCGCGGAAATCGGCCGAGGAGCGTTTGACCCCGTTCTGGTCGATCAGCGTGAAGGGTCCGCCGATGGCGGCGGAGCCGGTTTCCACATTGCGATCCAGGGCCGGGAGATCGTCGCCGGCATGCCAGATGAAATATCCCGCGACGAGCGCGAGGATGATCGCGGCCGGCATCAGGATCAATGAGAGGCGGCGCATGGAGATTTCCGCAATTGATGAGCCCCTCGCAGGGATAGATAGTGTTCCTTGCCGGCGCCGGAAAGTGGCCGGTCGACGTTGAGTGGCGCAAAAAACATGGCAAACCAGACCGAAACAAGTCCTGTGAGGACTTTTTCCAATACACCGGCGTCCGCGGCGCGCGGCCGGGTGAGGCTGCGGACTCTGTCCAATCTGCGCTGGCTGGCGGTGGGCGGGCAGTCAGCTGCCCTTTTCATTGTCTATTTCGGGTTCGGCTACCCGTTGCCTCTCGCCCGCTGCGCCGGCTTCATCGGCGCGAGCGCGGTGCTGAATATCGTGCTTGCCCTGCGCTATCCCGCGAGCCACCGCTCCACCAACCGGGAAGCGACCTTCTATCTCGCCTTCGACGTCTTGCAGCTCGCCGCGCTGCTCTATCTCACAGGCGGCATCACCAATCCGTTCTCGCTGATGTTCCTGGCGCCCATCGTCATCGCGGCAGCGACGCTCAACATGGGCAACACGCTCATCCTGGCGGGAATGGCCTTTGCCCTCGTCTCCATGATTTCGGTCTGGCATCTGCCGCTGCCCTGGCCGAGCGGCGAGGAGATTTCGCTGCCGACGCTCTACCAGGCCGGGATTTGGGCTTCACTCGTGATCGGCATTGGCTTCACGTCGATCTATGCCTGGCGCATCGCGAGCGAAGGCGCGCGCATGTCCGCCGGACTGGCTGCGACGCAGCTCGCCCTCTCGCGCGAGCATCGCCTCGCTTCTCTCGGCGCGCTGGCGACCGCGGCGGCACACGAGCTCGGCACGCCGCTCGGCACCATCGCGGTCGTTTCGCGCGAGCTGGAACGCGCTTTGCCGCCCAATTCCGGCGAGGCCGAAGACGCACGCCTCCTGCGCCAGCAGGCGGAACGGTGCCGCGCGATCCTTGCGCGGCTTTCCAATCCGGAAGAAGCGATGCTCGGTTCGACGGCAAGGCTGCCGCTCGGCGCCTTTCTCGAGGATCTCGTCGAGCCCTATCGGGGTGAGGATCTCGAGATCACGATCTCGCTGTCTCCGGACCGGCCGGGCGATCCCGTGCCGCAGGTGTGGCGCGCGCCCGAACTGCTGCACGGATTGGGCAATATCGTCGAGAACGCCGCCGACTTCGCCAAGAGCCGCGTCCGGATCCAGGCGCGCTGGAACGCCAGTCAATTGCGCATCGCGGTTGAAGACGACGGTCCTGGTTTCGCGCCGGAGATATTCGAGCGGATCGGAGAGCCTTACATTACATCGCGGCCCGGACAGTTCGCGGTGGGCGACACCGAGATCGGCCCCACGGGCGGTCTCGAAAAGCACGAGGGCATGGGTCTCGGCTTCTTCATCGCCAAGACGTTGATCGAGCAGACGGGCGGTGAGGTCAGCGTCGTCAATCTCGATTCCGGCGGTGCACGAATTTCCATGGTGTGGCCGCGCAATACGATCGATGGCGAGGGCCCGCCCGGACGCGGCGAAGGCTGACCGCACGGCCCGCGGGAGCCGGCAGATCGTTAGGGGTTCGAAGGATTTAGACAGTTCACGGAATAGCTCGGCCAAGTCCGGCTCGGCCCGGCCGCGGGCGCAAAAGACGGTATCGCCGCGGCCGAGGAAGGCGTTCGGTCCCAGCGCGGGAATAGCGCAATGGATGATCTAAATCAGAAAATTGCGCGCTCCGGCGTGGCAAGAACTCCGTGGCCTGAGGGATTCACCCTGGGGGAGGTAGTTTTGGTTGAGGTCGTAATGGGCGCGGTATATGAACGCGCCAGATCAAGTCCGGTAAACAAGATGAGCATGCCCGAAGACAAGACCCTTTTGCTGGTGGAAGACGATCGCCCTCTGCGCGAGCGCCTGGCGCGCGCCATGGAAGCCCGCGGCTTCAGCGTCACGATCGCCGAGAGCGTCGCGGAAGGAAAAGCGCGCGCCAAGGAAGCGCCGCCCGCTTACGCCGTGGTCGATCTCAAGCTCGATGACGGCAACGGACTGGATGTCGTCGAGACCCTGCATGTCGTGCGTCCGGATAGCCGTGTCGTCGTGCTCACCGGCTTCGGCAACATCGCCACGGCGGTTGCCGCGGTGAAATATGGCGCGATCGACTACCTTCCCAAGCCGGCCGACGCGGACGATATTCTCGCAGCGCTTCTGGCGCAGCCGGGTTCCAAGCCGAAGCCGCCGGAAAATCCGATGTCGGCCGACCGCGTGCGCTGGGAACACATCCAGCGCGTTTATGAGCTGTGCGGGCACAATGTTTCGGAAACCGCGCGCCGTCTGAACATGCACCGGCGCACGCTGCAGCGTATCCTCGCCAAGCGCAGCCCGCGCTAACCGAACGATTTCGTCATCCAGGACCTCATCCTTCGACAAGCTCAGGATGAGGTTCAGCGTGAAATCCCTCATCCTGAGCTTGTCGAAGGATGAGATCAGCGACGGCGTCAGACGGCACGCTTGGCGCGTTTCTTCGCCTTGGCCCCGGCCTTCTTCGCCGGCGGTGCGGCGGCGTCGACTTCCTTGATCAGCTTCTTGGGCGCGATCGCACGCCAGCGCCGTTCGAGCATCTTCTTCAGCATGGCCTGGTCGATGCGCGACGTGCGCACCAGCACCGACGGATAGTCCTTGTAGTGCTCGGTGATGAAATAGGTCGCCGGATCCATCTCCAGCATGTGGTCGCGTTCGTCGATCGAACCGACGATCCAGACGATCGAGTCGTCCTGCTCGCGCAGGCGGGTGAAGAATTTCTTGGCGACGAAGATTGCCGGAGACCCGTAGGAAGCCTTCTCATGCGCCTCGGGAAACGACAGCGCGATTTTCTTGAATTGCGCCTTACTGATCGCCATCGCTCTCTTCCATGTTGCCGCGCGGTTCGGATGCGAGATCGAGAAGGCTCGCAAGCCGGTCGGCCGCGACCTTGGCGAACCGCAGCGTCACCGCTTTGCGCCGGCTGGCATGCACCGCGGCCGGCGTCGCCGGGCGCACGATCGCGCCGCCATAACGGTCGGCCACGATCAGTCCGGTCGATCCGGGCACATGCTCCTCGGGAAAGTCGGGCGGGATCGCGAAATAGAAATGCTCGCAATATTCGAGATATTCCGGCCACTTGGTATCGCCGCGCAGATCGGCCAGCGCCACCTTGATCTCGACGCCGAGCAGCGTGCCGTCCGGACCCAGCGCGGCGATGTCGAGCCGGCGGCCGTTCGCCAGGGTGAATTCCAGGATCGGGCTATATCCCTGTTGCAACAGTAGCCGGCTGACGCCACGCGCCACATCCGCCGCTGTCGCTGTCGAGATCACCGCCATGCCCGATTGGAACATTTGCGGAACGGAATATCAATCTCTCAGGCGAGAGCCAGCAGTCCGGCGCGCAATTGATCGCGCTGCACCGCGGAAAGAGCGCGATCGAGTTCCCCATGGGTCTTGCGCCAGACCGGCAGAGCCTTGCGCAGCAGCGTCTTGCCCGCGGCGGTCAGCATGAGAAGGCGGCTGCGCCGATCGGTCCGGTCGACGGCAACTTTCACCAACCCTCTGCGTTGCAGTGGCTTGAGATTGGCGGTGAGCGTCGTGCGGTCCATCGCAAGCAGCGCGGCGACCGCGCCCAGCGGCGGCGGCACGGGCCGGCTGAGCGAGACGAGAAGCGAAAATTGGCCGCTGGTCAGCGCAAGCGGCGACAATGCCTCGTCGAACCGCCGCGCCAGGGCGCGCGCCGCGCGCTGGGTCTGAAGGCACAGGCATGTGTCGCGCACCGCGTGCGTCACGCTAAGCGGAATCGGCGCTGATTTTGACACACTTCGATTATGTTGATATCAACGTAATAGTCAACGTAAGGAAGGGTCGGCCAGGATGCGGTATATCGCCTTCTACAAATCGGACGCACCACCGGGACCGCCCGCCGATCCCAAGGGCATGGACGAACTCGTCACCCGACAGAGCGCGGCGGGAAAGTTCATCATGGGCGGCGGATTCCTGCCCGCGGAACAGGGCCTGCGCGTGAAACTTTCCAACGGCGAATTCGGCGTCAAGGACGGCGCGGGGACGGCGACCGATCTCCTGGGTGGCGGCTTTGGAATCCTCAGCGCGGACTCCAGGGACGAAGTACTGCGCCAGGCAAGGGAATTCCTGAAGGTCGCCGGTCCGGGCGAACTTGTCATCCGCATCTTGATGGACGGCCCGCCGCCGGCATAAAGGGAGAAGGCCGTGCAGAAGATTTCGCCCTGTCTGTGGTTCGACACGCAGGCCGAGGAAGCCGCCGCGTTCTATCTTTCGATCTTTCCCAATTCGCGCATCAACAAAGTGTCGCGCTACGGCGACGGCAGCCGCATGCCCAAAGGCCTGGCCATGGTCGTTGCCTTCACGCTCGACGGCGTCGATTTCCTGGCGCTCAATGGCGGGCCAATGTTCAAGTTCAGCGAGGCCGTGTCCTTCTCGATCGGTTGCAAGACGCAGGCCGAGGTCGATCACTACTGGTCGAAACTCACCTCGGGCGGCGGCGCGGAAAGCATGTGCGGCTGGCTGAAGGACAAGTTCGGCGTGTCCTGGCAGGTCGTGCCGGAGGTACTTGCCGAGATGGCCGCCGGCAGCGATCCGGAGCGGGTCCGGCGAATGACCGAAGCCATGTTGAAGATGAGGAAGCTCGACATCGCGACGCTGGTCGGCGCCTACAACGGCTGAACGCGCCCCGCGGGATGCATCTGCGGCACGAGCCGGGCTTGCCTTCACGCCAAAACAAAACGGGCGGCCGCCAGACCGCCCGTCTCGTAAAAGCCTGAAAACGCCGCGCCTATTCCGCCGCGAGCAACTTGGATCCCTTGCTGCGGTCGGCGAAGTTGATGGTCTGAAGGTATTTGATGCCTTCCTCGGCGATGTCGTCGCCGACCATGCGCGTGCCTTCGTTCTTCAACTCGTCCATGTCGACATACATGCCGTAGAACGCCTTGGTGCGGTCGGTGATGATGCCGGCATTGACCAGCGTCTTTATGAGCACGCGGAAGATGTTGGCGGACTGCTTCATGCCTTCGCGGCGCTGTTCGTCGCCGAAGGCCTCCATGATGGCGGCACGCGCGTCCTGCCAGTCGATGCCCACCGAGTCGTAGACGACCTGCATCTGTTCGGCGTTGACGAGGTTGAAGAGCAGCGTCTGAAAGCATTGTGCGGCCCAATCCTCGACCAGGTTCTTTTCGTCCCGCGAGAGTTTTGGGATCGTGCGGTCGGCCCAGATCTTGCCGAACTTGTGATGGAAGGCCTCGTCGGTCATGACGAGCTTGCAGAGCTTCACCAGGAGCGGGTCCTGCGAGTTCTGGTACAGCGTCGCGAACGCACCCATGGCAAGGCCTTCGACCAGCATCTGCATGCCGACGATCTTCTTGTAGACTTCCGGGGCGCCGACCATTTCCGTCAGCAGCGCCTGCAGCGTCGCCCCGCAAGGCAGCGGCGTGCCCCAGCGCGCCTTGATGTAGCTCGCGAACGCGGTGACGTGCCGCGCTTCCTCGCGCGCCTGGTTGGCGGCGTATTCCTGGGCGCCCGGGTCCTTCAGGATGTGGCAGAGCGAAGCCGAGAGCGCGAGCGCGCCTTGCTCGCCGTGCAGGATCGCCGACAGCTGCCAGCGCGCCGATTCGTTGGCGAACTTGATCTTCTGCTCCGGCGTCATCTTTTCACCGATGCGGGTGTGGAAGATCGGGAAGAAGTTCTCCGGCAGGATGGTCTTCTTCGTGGCATCGAACGGTTCGGCGAAGTCGATGTACTTCTTGTCGAGCGGATCCCAGAAATGATCGTGGGTAGCGCTGATGATCTTGTCGAACGCGGTCGAACGCACGCCGTAACGAGCCGGATTCAGCATCGCAGGGAAGTCGTCCGGCGCAACGGCGTCATAGGCTTCGTCTTTCGTGATCTGGACCATCAGGCTCGACTCCGAGTGTGCATGCTGGGAAATGGTGACGATGGCGTCATTGTAAAGAGCAGTTGTGAAGAGTCAATGAAAGTGACGCAGGCGTCACCTTTCTGACAATTTGTCAGCGCGCGACGTTCCGGTGCGGTTCCAAAACGTGACGGTGGATCGTCCGGATCAAGAACCGATCTCCACGCTTCACGTGAAAATAGAGCCGCCGGCCGTCGGGCGAAATCGTCGGTCCTTCGGCAAAATCGGCGATCGCAGCGATCCGCGCCGGCGCCTCGAAAGGCATGTCGGCACGCGGCCGCGCCGAGCGAAAGATGGCCGGTCGGGCGCCGGCACGCATGACGGGCACGCGCGTGAAGAAGAGTTCGCACCGGTCCGCCGACAGGCAAGGCGCATAGACCACGCCGGTGGCATTCACGGCAGCAAGAATCGCGGCGCTACGCGGATCGCGCCGGAAGCCGCCGTCAACGCGCGATGCCAACACGAGCGACGCGCTCTGCGGAAAATTCTTGTCGCCGAACCAGCCGTCCGCGAAGACCAGCGTGCCGCCATCGGCACTGATTTCCAGATCGAAATTCACCCAACCGGGCGTCTTGCGCGAGATGCCCGGAACGAGTTCGGGGTTCGCCGCCACGCCGCTGTCGAAATGCGCGCGATAGATGGTCGACGCCGTGGTCGCATAGCTGCGGGTCGAGACGAAATAGAGCTCGCCGCTCGCATCCATCGACGGCGTGCCCTCCAGGGCGGGCGTGTTCACACCCTCGATCTTTCCCTGATAGTCGAAGGTGAGATCGTCGATGCGCCTGGCCCAGTGCAGGTCCGTGTTCTGCGGCGCCGCGTTACGGTTGTTGAAAAGCAGGAGCGCGCCGTCGCGCGACAGGAACGGCTCCATCGCGTCGCCGATATAGCCGCGGATCGCGACGTCCTGTGGATCCGAAAAGGACGTATCGAGCGCTTCGAGGCTCTGAGCCGCCGAACGGGTGCACCACGCCAGCGCTGCCGCGCCGGATGCGAGCAAGGCGCGGCGCGAGACGGAGGCGCCCATCGCCGATCACGCCTTTTCGCTGAGCGAACCTTTTGTGGAGGCGACGCCGCCGTCGAGACGGTCGTCCGGCGACACCGCCTGGCGCAGTGCTCGCGCCAGCGCCTTGAAGCAACTCTCCACGATGTGATGGCTGTTCTCGCCATACAGGTTCTCGACATGCAGGCAGACGCCCGCGTTCTGCGCGAAGGCCTGGAACCATTCCTTGAACAGCTCGGTGTCCATCTCGCCGAGTTTCGGTTTCGGGATCGTCACCTTCCAGATCAGATAGGGCCGGTTCGACACGTCGATGGCGACACGCGTCAACGTCTCGTCCATCGGTATGAGCGCGGCGCCAAAACGCGTGATTCCGGAGAAATCGCCCAGCGCCTTCTTCACCGCCTGTCCGATGACGATGCCGGTATCCTCGGTCGTGTGGTGATAGTCGATGTGCAGGTCGCCCTGCGCGCGCACTTTCAGATCGATCATGGAATGGCGGCCGAAACTCTCCAGCATGTGATCGAGGAAGCCGATGCCGGTGTCGATGTCGCACTCGCCCGATCCGTCAAGATCGAGCGAAACCGCGATCTCGGTCTCGCGGGTCTTTCTTTCTACGGTAGCAGTGCGCATGGCCAGTCTCCGGACGGCCCGTACAGGCCCAAAGGCCTCTCATAACCGAAAGTTTCGCCCAAGTCGTTAATCCTCAGCGATCGGGATTGTCCTGCCAGTTTCCGTACATGGGGTTGGGGAGGACGAAGAAGGACCGGCCGATTCCCGCGCCCGAATCCTTCTGGTTCATCGGACGGACGATGCCGCCCCGGGCGTCGAGAATGGGAAAGTCGGTGATCTGGTCCCCGACCCACAACACTGCCCTCGGATGTCCGCCGAACCGGTGCGCCAGCGCCGCCACGGCGCCGTTCCAGCGCAGCGTCTTGTCCGAGACATTGCCCGACATTCCCATCTCGTAGTCGAACCAGATTCCGGCATGACGCAGGACGCGCTGCGTGTCGACGTCGTCCGCCGCGATGCGGTTGGTGACGATGCCGACGAGGCCGCCGAGCCGATGCACCTGTTGGGTGAATGCCGCGGCGCCCGGAACCGCACGCGCCAGGTCGGCATGGACCCAGCTCTCCCATTGCGCGTCGTGGGCTTCGCCGCCGCACAGATCGCGCTCGCGCTCGAACAGGGAATTGTCGAGCACGCTTTCGTCGGCATCCAGAAGAACGATCCATCGGTGCGGACGATAGAGCGTCGCCATCCGTTGCGCGGCACGACCCGCGTCGTCGTAGACGTCGAGCACGAGGCGGCAATATTCGAGCGCGTTGCGGAACCAATGCGTCGCCGTGCTCGGTTTCGCGCTCGGCGTCCGGCATTGCCAGGGATCGGTGTCCCCCGGCGCCGGCGGGGGAACGGTCTCCACCCTTGTTATATAGGCCTGGCAGTCATAGGTGAGCGGCGCGGCCAAGACCGGTTGCGCGGCGATGAGAGCCGCGCCTAGGCTTGCGGCAACGATGAGCTTTACGGGCATGAATGCGTCCTTCTGGACACGACAATAGGTTGAACGGCATGGCGGAAAAAGAAAAATGGCGTTCCACGACGATCCTGTCGGTGCGCAAGGCAGGCCAGGTGGTCGTCGCGGGCGACGGTCAGGTGACGGCGGGCGCGACCGTCATGAAGGCGAATGCGCGCAAGGTTCGGCGCATCGGCAAGGGCGACGTGCTCGTCGGGTTCGCCGGCGCCACGGCGGACGCTTTCGCCTTGTCCGAGCGGCTCGAGGCCAAGCTTGAGCAGCACCCCGGGAACCTGGCGCGCGCCTGCGTCGAACTGGCGAAAGATTGGCGAACCGACCGCTACCTCCGACGGCTCGAGGCGATGATGGCCGTTGCCGACGCCAAGACCTCGCTCATCCTGTCGGGAACGGGCGACGTCGTCGAACCGGAGGACGGACTGATCGGGATCGGTTCGGGCGGACCCTTCGCGCTCGCCGCCGCGCGGGCCCTCCTGTCGCTCGACCTCTCGGCGGAGGAGATTGCGCGACGCGCCATGAAGATCGCCGCCGACATCTGCATCTACACCAACGAAAACGTCGTCATAGAGAGTTTGGCAAGCACATGAGTTCGTCTTTCACGCCGCGGGAGATCGTTTCGGAGCTGGACCGCTACATCGTCGGTCAGCACGATGCCAAGCGCGCGGTGGCCATCGCGTTGCGCAATCGCTGGCGGCGCCAGCAGCTCGCGCCCGAACTGCGCGAAGAGGTGCTGCCCAAGAACATCCTGATGATCGGGCCGACCGGCGTCGGCAAGACGGAGATCTCGCGCCGTCTCGCCAGGCTTGCCCAGGCTCCGTTCCTCAAGGTCGAGGCGACCAAGTTCACCGAGGTCGGCTATGTCGGCCGCGACGTCGACCAGATCGCGCGCGACCTGCTCGAAGTCGGCATCGCGCAGGTGCGCGCCGCCAGGCGCCGCGATGTCGAAGCGCAGGCCGAGGCGCGCGCCGAGAACCGCATCCTCGACGCGCTCGTCGGAACCTCGTCCGGAGCGACGCGCGAGTCGTTCCGCAAATCATTGCGCGCGGGCGAACTCGATCACAAGGAAGTCGAACTGGAGATGCGCGACGCGGGCGGCATGCCGGCGTTCGAGATACCGGGAATGCCCAACGCGCAGATATCGATGGTCAATCTCGGCGACATTTTCGGGAAGGCGTTCGGCCAGCAGGGCAAGAAGCGCCGCATGACGGTGGCCGACGCGCACGCGCCGCTCGTCGCCGAAGAGGCCGACAAACTGCTCGACAACGACAAGATCATCCGCGACGCCATCGAGACGGTGGAGAACAACGGCATCGTGTTCCTCGACGAGATCGACAAGATTTGTGCCCGCAGCGAGATGCGCGGCGGCGGCGACGTCAGCCGCGAAGGCGTACAGCGCGATCTGCTTCCCCTGATCGAAGGCACCACGGTCGCGACCAAACACGGTCCGGTGAAGACCGACCATATCCTGTTCATCGCGTCGGGCGCCTTCCATACCGCCAAACCGTCCGATCTGCTGCCTGAGCTTCAGGGCCGCCTGCCGATCCGCGTCGAGCTGAAAGCGCTGACGCGCGACGACTTCCAGCGCATCCTCACCGAACCGGAGACCAGCCTGATCAAGCAATATGTGGCGCTGCTCGACACAGAAAGCGTCGCGCTCGCCTTCACACCGGACGGCATCGCGGCGATCGCCGATCTCGCGGCGCAGGTGAACGCCAGCGTCGAAAACATCGGCGCGCGCCGGCTGCAGACGATCATGGAGCGCGTGCTCGACGATGTCAGCTACACGGCGAGCGAGCGCAACGGGGAGAGGATCGTCATCGACGGGTCGTATGTGCATGCCCGCGTCGACGAGCTCGCCAAGGATCAGGATCTCTCGCGCTTCATTTTATGAAGAAGCGTCACCCCATGGGCGGCAGCTTCTCGAACGCGGGGAGACTCTTGTCGATATGCGCCCAGGGCTGGGCTGAGCTCACATACATGGCGGCTGCAACCTTCAGCCAGCTGGGATCGTCGAGCGAGCCGGCTTTCACGGCGGCGATCGGCGTGTCGCCCGGAAAGCTGTAAATCGGGGAGCCGCATTCGGCACAAAAGAACCTGGTCACGTCGCCGCCAGAGTCTCCCTTCACCGTGTACGCTTTGGGCGTACCCTTGGTCAGCCGGAGTGCCGCGCGCGGCACGACGGCGACGACCGCGCTGGCGCCGCCCGATGCGTGCTGGCAATCCCGGCAGTGGCATTCCATGACGGCGAAGGGCTCCGAGGAGACCTCATAGCGAACCGCTTTGCAGGCGCAGCCGCCCTGGAATGGCGCAACCATGGTGTTTCTCCCCGGATTTGTGACGGTCAACCCTATCCGAACAAGGCGCGCCTTGCCCAGTTGACCACGGGGGCGATTGTTGCAAAAAGCTGCCGTTCCCACCGGATTGATGGCGAAGGGCAAGAAGGCGATGGCGCGTCAGAATTACCTGTTCACGAGCGAGAGCGTGTCGGAAGGACATCCGGACAAGGTATGCGACCGCATCTCCGACGAAGTCGTCGACCTGTTCTTCCGCGAGGGCCCCAAGAGCGGTCTTTCGCCATGGGACATCCGCGCGGCGTGCGAGACCCTGGCGACGACCAATCGCGTCATCATCGCCGGCGAGACCCGCGGTCCAAAGCATATCGGCATCGAGCAGGTCGTCGACGTGGCGCGCAAGGCGATCAAGGATATCGGCTACGAGCAGGAAGGATTTCACTGGAAAACGGCGAACGTCGAAGTCCTGCTGCACGCGCAGTCGCCGCACATCGCCCAGGGCGTCGACGCATCGGGCAACAAGGATGAAGGCGCGGGCGACCAGGGCATCATGTTCGGCTACGCCTGTCGCGAGACGCCCGCCTTGATGCCGGCGCCGCTCTTCTACAGTCACAAGATTCTCAAACTCCTCGCCGATGCGCGGCATGCGGGCAAGGAACCGAAACTCGGTCCCGACGCAAAAAGCCAGGTCACCGTGCAATATGAGAACGGCAGGCCGGTCGGCGCGACCCAGATCGTTCTTTCGACGCAGCATCTCGACGCCGACATGACCTCGAACGATGTGCGCGCCGTGGTCGAACCTTACATCCGCCAGGCGCTGCCCGCAGGCTGGATCAGCGACAAGACCATCTGGCATGTCAATCCCACCGGCGCATTCGTGGTCGGCGGTCCCGACGGCGACTGCGGTCTGACGGGACGCAAGATCATCGTGGACACTTACGGCGGCGCTGCACCGCATGGTGGCGGCGCCTTCTCCGGCAAGGATCCGACCAAGGTCGACCGCTCCGCGGCCTATGCGGCGCGCTATCTCGCCAAGAACGTCGTCGCGGCGGGCCTTGCGGAACGCTGCACGATCCAGATCGCCTATGCGATCGGCGTGTCCGAGCCGCTTTCGGTCTATGTCGACACGCACGGCACCGGCAAGGTCGACGAAGCCAAGCTGGAGAAAATCCTGCCGGAACTGATGAGCCTCAAGCCGCGCGGCATCCGCGAGCATCTCGGACTCAACAAGCCGATCTACGCGCGCACCGCGGCGTACGGCCATTTCGGCCGCGAGCCGGACGCCGACGGCGGCTTCTCCTGGGAAAAGACCGACCTCGCCGACGCTTTGAAGCGCGCGTTCTAGGCGATCATCTTCGCCGATACCGCGAGAAGCACGACCGAAAGGCCGTATTGCAGGGCCGTTTCCGGCAGCCGCGGCGCGAGATTGCTGGCAATCACGATGCCGGGCAGGGATCCGATCAGCAACGTCGCCAGCATGGCGAAGTCGATGTTTCCCATCAGCAAATGGCCTGCGCCGGCGATCAGCGTCAGCGGAACGGCGTGCGCAATGTCCGAGCCGACGATGCGCGCAATCGGAAGCTTGGGATAGAGCAGCAGCAAGGCAGTGACGCCGAGCGCGCCGGCGCCGACCGAAGACAGCGTGACCAGGATGCCGAGCGCCCCGCCGACGGCGACGGTCAGTCTGGCGATCGTCGCGTCGCTTTGCGCCGCGATCCGTTCGGCATAGTGCGCGATCAGGAAGCGGCGGAAGACGAGTGTCGCTGCCGTCAGCAGCAACGCGAAACCGAGCGATTTGGAAATCAGCGCATTCACGGTCGCGGACTCGCCGCCCAGCCGGTTCAGCAGCATCAACGTCAGGAGCGAAGCCGGCAGACTGCCGAGCGCGAGGCGCGCGACCAGCGGCCAATGGATGGTGCGGTGCAGGGCGTGCACGGCCGCACCGCCGGACTTGGTCGTGCTGGCGTACAGGAGGTCGGTTCCGACCGCCGCGGCCGGATGCACCCCGAAAAGGAGAATGAGGATCGGCGTCATCAACGATCCGCCGCCGACGCCTGTCAGGCCGACGATGAATCCGACCGCGAATCCGGACGCCACGTAGAGCGGATTGATGTGTTGGAGCAGTTCCATGCAGCCCTCCCAGGCTGACTCATATATAAATCCCTATTATATCACTATAATATAAGGACAATCTGCTGAACGTTCGAGCGATTGACGCGGGCGCGGCCGATCCGCGACAACACCCGCATGGACGAACCGCGGGAAAATCGGCGCAGACGCATGCTTTACGGCCGCCGCAAGGGGCCCAAGCTCTCCGCGCACCGGGAGGAACTGCGCCGCAGCCTGTTGCCCGGTCTGACACTGCGCCTGGAAAAAGGGCACGACCCCGCGAGTTATTTCGACCGCCCGGTCGACGACGTCTGGCTGGAGGTCGGCTTCGGAAGCGGCGAGCATCTGCTCTGGCAGGCAGAGGCGCATCCCCGCATCGGACTGATCGGCGCGGAGCCCTACATCTCGGGCGTGGCCAAGCTGCTGTCCAAACTGACGGCCGCAGCGCGTCCCTCGATCCGGATCTACGAAGGCGACGCGCGCGACATCATCGATGCGCTGCCTGCTGCGAGCATTGGCCGGATCTTCATCCTGTTTCCCGATCCCTGGCCGAAAACGCGGCACCACAAACGGCGCTTCGTCCAGACCGAAACGCTCGGCGCGATCGCGCGAATCCTGAAACCGGGCGGTGAACTCCGCCTGGCCAGCGACGATGCCGGCTATCTCACCTATGCCCTGGAGCGGTTGATGGCCCATCCGGCTTTCCGCTGGACCGCCACGGGCCCGAAAGACTGGAAAACCCGGCCGGCGGACTGGCCGGCGACCCGCTACGAAGCCAAGGAGTTGCACGGTCCGCCGGCGTTCCTTCGCTTCCTGCGCACTGATAAAGTAGCATCATGAACCTCGACGAGCATGACGACATTCCCAGCAGCGAACATTGGGACAAGGGCGTGATCCTGGTCGCAGCCCTGCTCACGCTCTGCGGGATCGCGGTGTGCTTTTTCTCGTTTACGATCCCGTCGGCCAAGCCCGCAAAACCCGCTCAAGCCATTGAACAACCTGGAGAAGTCATGATCGGCGTTGGCCAGGGCAGCAGCATCCATCCCGGCGCGGGCCAAGGCTCGCGGCCTTGAATAATACGCTTTGGCGGCGTACATAGCCGCCATCCCGGACAACAGAACGTACTGTTGTGTGGCGGTCCGCAAGGATCGCCGCGCGGGAAGGACGTTTGTTTTCCGGAGTTTCGACCATTCTGAGTGCGATGGCCCATCTCGAACCCATCATTGAACCTGCCGTGGAAGCGGCCGGGTTCAAGCTCGTGCGCCTGCGCCTGATGGGCGGGCATGTGAAGACGCTACAGATCATGGCCGAGCGGCCCGACGGCCGGATGAATGTCGAGGATTGCGCAACGCTCAGCCGCGCGCTGCTCGACTTTCTCGAAGCCGAGAACCCGATCGAGGGCGAGTACGAGCTCGAGGTTTCGTCGCCCGGCATCGACCGGCCGCTCACCCGGCTGATGGACTTCAGCCGCTGGTCGGGACACGAAGCGAAGATCGAACTGCACGCGCCGATCGACGGCCGCAAGCGCTTTCGCGGCAAGCTGTTGGGCCTGGAAGGCACGGACGTCGTCATCCAGACGCAGGACGTGCGCGCGCAGATCCCATTCCAGCAGATCGCGGAAGCCAAGCTGGTCCTGACCGACGCGCTCATCGCCGAGGACCTCAAGGCGCGGAAACGCGTCAGTTGAATCGAACGCGCCGACGCGCGCGAAAAAGGAGAGAGAAGCATCATGGCCGCCATTGCCGCAAACAGAACCGAGCTTCTGCAGATCGCAGACGCCGTCGCGCGCGACAAGTCCATCGACAAGGCCGTCGTCCTTGCCGCCATGGAAGAGGCGATGCAGCGTGCCGCCAAGGCCCACTACGGCAGCGAGAACGAGATCAAGGTCGAGATCGACCCCAAGACGGGCGAGACCCACGTTTCGCGCTATCTTCATGTCGTCGAACAGGTGGAAAACGACAAGACCGAGATCAGCGTGGCCGATGCCCGCGCGCGCAATCCCGCCGCGCAGGTCGGCGACATCATCGCCGAGACGCTGCCGCCGGTCGATTTCAACCGCATCAACGCGCAGAACGCCAAGCAGGTCATCGTCCAGAAGGTGCGCGACGCCGAGCGCGAGCGCCAATACGAGGAATACAAGGACCGCATCGGTGAGATCGTGCATGGCATCGTCAAGCGCTCCGAATTCGGCTCGGTCGTCGTCGATCTCGGCAAGGCCGAGGGCGTCGTGCGCCGCGACGAGATGATCCCGCGCGAGAGCTTCCGCACCGGCGATCGCATCCGCGCGTACATCTACGACGTTCGCCGCGAGACTCGCGGCCCGCAGATTTTCCTCTCGCGGTCGCATCCGCAATTCATGGTCCGCCTGTTCGCGCAGGAAGTGCCGGAAATCTACGACGGCATCATCGAGATTCGCGCCGTGGCGCGCGATCCGGGTAGCCGCGCCAAGATCGCGGTGATTTCCAAGGATTCCAGCATCGATCCGGTCGGCGCCTGCGTCGGCATGCGCGGCGTACGCGTTCAGGCCGTGGTGCAGGAACTGCAAGGCGAACGCATCGACATCATCCCCTGGTCCAACGAACCGGCGACGTTCATCGTCAACGCGCTGGCGCCGGCGGAAGTCTCCAAGGTCGTGCTCGACGAAGACACCCATCGCGTGGAGGTGGTGGTGCCGGACGAGCAGCTCTCGCTCGCCATCGGGCGGCGCGGACAGAATGTGCGCCTCGCGTCCCAGCTCACAGGCTGGCAGATCGACATCCTCACCGAAGCCGAGGAATCGGAACGCCGCCAGAAGGAGTTCGCCGAACGCACCAAGCTCTTCATGGATGCGCTCGACGTCGACGAGACGGTCGCGCAGCTGCTCGCATCCGAGGGCTTTGCGAGCATCGAAGATGTTGCCTATGTGCCGCTGAACGAACTCGGATCGGTCGAGGGGTTCGACGAAGAGACCGCGCAGGAACTGCAGAGCCGCGCCCTCGAGTTCATCGAAGCCCGCAACAAGGAGATGGACGACAAGCGCGTCGCGCTCGGCGTCGCCGATGAGGTGCTCGAGGTCGAAGGCATCACGCCCGCGATGGCGGTTGCACTTGGTGAAGCCGACATCAGGACGCTGGAGGATCTCGCCGGCTGCGCCACCGACGACCTTCTCGGCTATTACGAGGTCAACAAGGACAAGGAGCGCGTGCGCGTTCCCGGCTGTCTCGAAGGCTTCAATCTGACCAGCGAAGATGCCAACGCGATCATCATGCGTGCGCGCGTCAAGGCGGGCTGGATCGAGGAAGAGCCCGAGGAAGCGCAGGTCGAAGAGGACGAAACCGGAGAACCGAGCGAAGCATGACTTTGGCCATGGCCGTCGAGAACGAGGACGAAACGGTGCGCGAACGCCGCTGCATCGTGAGCGGGGAGGTCTTGCCGGACCGCGCGCTCATACGCTTCGTCGTCAGCCCGGACGGCCAGGTCACGCCGGACGTCGCGGCCAAACTGCCCGGCCGCGGCATTTGGGTCGGCGCAACGCAGGAGGCGCTGGCGACCGCAATCCGGAAGAACCTCTTCGCCAAGGCGGCGAAGAGGAATGTGGAAGTCGCGCAGGATCTGGTTCGGCGCGTCGAAGCGCAGCTCCTCGGCCGCATCCAGTCCGACCTCGGCATGGCGCGGCGTTCGGGACAGCTGCTGCTCGGCTTCGACGTCGTGCTCCGCGCCCTCCAATCGGAGGCGCCGCCCGCCCTCCTGATCGAAGCCGCCGACGGCGCCGCCGACGGCAAACGCAAATTGTTCGGGGCGGCTCATGCGCGCGGCCTGAAAATACAAACGGTTGAGTGCCTTACATCGGCCGAATTGAGCGTGGCCGTGGGCCGCGAGAATGTGATACATGCAGCCCTCAAATCCGGGCGGCTTCAGGAAAGACTGAGCTTGGACGCGGAGCGGCTTTCGGGCTTTCGCTCCGTTGCCATGCCGCCACACGAAAGAGACGTATGAGCGATACGAACGATTCCACGAAGAAGCCGTCCGGCGGCAAGACGCTGACGCTGAAGAAGACGGAAACTTCGACAGTGAAGCAGAGCTTCAGCCACGGCCGCACCAAGGCGGTGGTGGTCGAGAAGAAGCGCACGCTCGGGCCCGCGGCCCCTGCCGCGAAGGCGCCCGAGAAGCCCGTCGCTGCACCCGTCGCCAGCAAGACCGCGCCCGCTACGCCGCCGGCCGCGCGCGATGCGGCGCCGCGCGCCGGCGTCGTGCTGCGTCAGCTGACCGAGGAAGAAAAGGCCCGCCGCGGCGCCGCGCTCGCGGACGCACGGTTGTACGAGGTCGAAGCCCGCAAACGCGCGGAAGAAGAAGCCCGCCTGCGTGCCGTCGAAGAGGAAAAACTCGCCCGCGAACGCGAGGCCGCCGCCCGCCGCAAGGCCGAGGAGGATTCGCGCAAGGCCGCCGAGGAACTCGCGCGCAAGCATGCCGAGGAAGAAGCGACGCGCCGCGATCCGGCGAAGGCCGAAGCGGCGCCGAATGCCGCCACGCCGGCCGCCGCCGCAGGCGTCCCGCGTGTCCGCCGTCCGCTGGAAGAGGAAGAAGAAGAGGCCACGACCAAGAAGGGCGCGAAGGTCGCCGCCAAGGTTCCCGCGACCAAAAAGGTCGGCGAGGACAATCGCCGCCGCGGCAAGCTCACCGTGACGCGCGCCCTTTCCGGCGACGATGAGCGTACGCGCTCCGTCGCCGCCTATCGCCGCCATCTCCAGCGCGTCAACAAGGGCGCGCAGGCCGCTCCCGCCGGTCCGGCCGGCCCGCGCGAAGTGACGATTCCCGAAACCATCACGGTCGCCGAGCTGGCCAACCGAATGGCGCGCCGCGCCGTTGACATCATCAAGGTCCTGATGAAGAACGGGCACATGGCGACGGCGAACGACGTGATCGACGCCGATACCGCCGAACTCGTTGCTGCCGAATACGGCCACACGGTGAAGCGGGTTGCCGAGTCCGACGTGCTCGAAGGTCTCAAAGGCACGGACGACGATGCGACCCATCTGGTGGCGCGCCCGCCGGTCGTTACCGTCATGGGCCATGTCGACCACGGCAAGACGTCGCTTCTCGATGCGCTGCGCAAGACCGACGTCGTGTCCGGCGAAGCCGGCGGCATCACCCAGCATATCGGCGCCTATCAGGTCACGTTGAAGGGCGGCCAGAAGATTACCTTCCTCGATACGCCTGGCCACGCCGCGTTTACCGCCATGCGCAGCCGCGGCGCCAAGGTCACCGATCTCGTCGTGCTGGTGGTCGCCGCCGACGACGGCGTCATGCCGCAAACGGTCGAGGCGATCGCGCACGCCAAGGCGGCGCATGTTCCGATCATCGTCGCGGTCAACAAGATCGACAAGGGCGACGCCAATCCCCAGCGCGTCAAGACCGAGCTGCTCCAGCACGAGATCCAGGTCGAGGAACTGGGCGGCGAAACGCTGGCCATCGACGTCTCGGCGACCAAGAACATCAATCTCGACAAGCTGGAAGAGGCCATTCTCCTCCAGGCCGAAGTTCTCGACCTCAAGGCCAATCCCGACCGCAGCGCCGAAGGCGCGGTGATCGAGGCCAAGCTGGACCGCGGCCGCGGCCCCGTTGCGACGGTGCTGGTCCAGCGCGGCACGCTCAAGGTCGGCGACATCGTCGTCGCCGGATCCGAATGGGGGCGCGTGCGCCTGTTGCAGAACGACCGCGGCGAAACGGTGCCGGGCGCCGGCCCGGCGACGCCGGTCGAAGTTCTCGGCCTGTCCGGCGTTCCAGAGGCGGGCGACGAAATGGTCGTCGTCGAAAACGAAGCGCGTGCGCGCGAGGTCACCGAATACCGCGCCCGCAAGCGCCGCGAGGTGCGCCAGGCATCGTCGTCGCGCCAGACGCTCGACCAGTTGCTCAAGACGCGCGATGCGGGCGAGAAGCGCCTGCTGCCGCTCGTCATCAAAGCCGACGTCCAGGGTTCGGCCGAAGCGATCCAGGGCGCGCTCGGCAAGCTCGGCAGCGACGAGGTCGGCGTGCAGATCCTGCAATCGGGCGTCGGCGGCATCACCGAGAGCGACGTCATTCTCGCGCACGCCTCGGGCGCAGGGGTCATCGGCTTCAACGTGCGTGCCGACAAGCTGGCGCGCGAGCGCGCCAAGCGCGACGGCGTCGACATCCGCTACTACAACATCATCTACAATGTGGTGGACGACATCAAAGCGGTGCTTTCGGGAATGCTGGCGCCGGAAGTGCGCGAGCGCCTGCTCGGCAATGCGCAGATCCTCGAAGTGTTCACCATTTCGAAAGTCGGCAAGGTCGCGGGCTGCCGTGTGACCGACGGCGTGGTCCGGCGCGGCGCCAGGGTGCGCCTCATCCGCGACAATGTCGTCATCCACGAAGGCGAGTTGTCGACCCTCAAGCGCTTCAAGGACGAAGTGCGCGAAGTGCAGACCGGGCAGGAGTGCGGCATGGCGTTCGCTAACTACCAGGACATGCAGAAGGGCGACGTCATCGAGTGTTTCGAGGTCGAAACGATCCAGCGCGCGCTGTAAGTCCGCACATCCGGCGCTCTCCCCGGGACAAGCCCGGGAAGAGGGACCGATCCAACTCCCCATGCCGAGCTTGTCGCGACATGGGGCGGCGAGAAAAGAAATGTCCCGCAGTCATCCTCCGCGTTCCGCACATGCCGGACCCTCGCAACGCCAGCTGCGTGTCGGCGAGATGCTGCGCCACGCCTTGGCCGACGTGCTTCGCCGCGGCGACCTGCGCGATCCCGACCTCGCCGGCGTGTCGGTGACGATCACCCAGGTCAAGCCGTCGCCCGACATGCGCCACGCCACGGTGTTCTGCGAGCCTCTCGGCGGCAAGAATGCCAAGGCGATCGTGTCCGCGCTCAACCGCAACAAGGGCTATCTGCGCGGCGAGATGGGACGTCTCATCGCGCTCAAATTCACGCCGGAACTGCGGTTCCTCGAAGACGAATCCTTCGCCGAGGCGGAAAAGATCGAGACGCTGCTCAAGTCGCCGCAAGTGCAACGCGACCTGTCGGCGCCCGACACCGACGACAGTCGGGACTGAACGGCCAAGATGGCGCGACGCAAAAAGGGCCGGCCGGTCCACGGCTGGGTGATCGTCGACAAGCCGGCGGGCATGACGTCAACGCAGGTGGTCGGCGCGGTCCGGCGCATTTTCGATGCGCAGAAGGCGGGCCATGCCGGAACGCTCGATCCCATGGCGACGGGCATCCTCGCCGTTGCGCTCGGCGAAGCCACCAAGACAGTTCCCTACGCGATGGACGCGCCCAAGACCTATCGCTTCACGGCGCGCTGGGGTGAGGCGCGCGACAGCGATGACGCCGAAGGAAGGGTCACCGCCACATCGGATAAACGCCCCACCAAGGAAGACATCGAAGCGGCGCTGCCGCACTTTATCGGCACGCTCTCCCAGGTCCCGCCGGCCTATTCGGCGATCAAGCTGGACGGCGAAAGAGCCTATGACCTGGCCCGGGAGGGCGAAACCGTGGTGCTGGCGCCGCGGCAGGTCGAGGTCTACGACGCCAAGCTCCTGTCCCAGCCGGACGCAGACCAGGCAGAGTTCGAAATCCGTTGTGGCAAAGGGACTTACGTCAGATCCTGGGTGCGAGATCTGGCCCGCTATCTGGGCACGGTCGGCCATGTTTCCAGGCTCCGGCGGACCCGGATCGGCGGCTTCTGCGAGGAAAACGCGATAGCACTGGAAACGCTCAGGGGTTTTATGCATATTCCCGCCGCTTTTGAGCACTTGAGGCCCATTTCGACCGCGCTGGACGGCATCCCGGCGCTGGCCGTAACGGGTCCGGATGCGGTTCGCCTGAAAAGCGGCAATCCGATCCTGGTCCGCGCGGCGCAGTTCGCGAAGATCACGGAGGGCCAATCTCCCGGCGACGATCTTCAGGGGCTCACTGTTTTTCTCTCAACATCCGAGGGCGAACCAGTGGCATTGGCTGAATTCGCACAGGGCGAGCTCAGACCGTTTCGTGTATTCAACCTTTAGGACCCGATGACCGCCATGATCACTGCAGAACGTAAGAAAGAAGTCGTTGCGAAATATGCGACCAAGGAAGGCGACACCGGTTCGCCGGAAGTCCAGGTCGCGGTTCTTTCGGAGCGCATCAACAATCTGACCGAGCATTTCAAGACGCACTCCAAGGACAACCATTCGCGCCGCGGCCTCATCAAGATGGTGCAGACGCGCCGCAAGCTCCTCGACTATGTGAAGGCGACGGACGCGAAGCGCTATGAGTCGCTGATCGAACGTCTGGGCCTGCGCCGCTGAGCGGTTCGGTTTCCGAAAGATTCAGGAATTCGCGTGGGTCCGCGATGGTCGCGAGCCTGCGTGCAGACGCATTCCAAGGCATGGGCTGAGGGATGCACCCGCGTTCCGGCATGAGGCCGGACGCAAAATGGGCCGCGGCAATCCGGCTGCGGCAGACGAAGAAAGAAGAAGCAGATGTTCAACGTTCACAAGGAAAGTTTCGAATGGGGCGGCAGAACGCTGACGCTCGAGACCGGCAAGATCGCGCGTCAGGCAGACGGCGCCGTCATTGCCACGTATGGCGAGACCGTGGTTCTCGCGACCGTAGTCGGCGCCGCGGCGCCGCGCGAGGGCGTGGATTTCTTCCCGCTCACCGTCAACTACCAGGAACGCTACTATGCCGCCGGCAAGATTCCGGGCGGCTATTTCAAGCGCGAACGTGCGCCGACGGAGCGCGAAACGCTGATTTCGCGCCTCATCGACCGGCCGATCCGTCCGCTGTTCGCCGAGGGCTACAAGAACGAGACGCTCGTCGTCGTGCAGGTGCTCAGCCATGACATGGAAAACGATCCGGATGTCGTCGGCATGGTTGCCGCGTCCGCGGCGCTGACGATCTCGGGCATTCCCTTCATGGGTCCGATCGGCGCGGCGCGGGTCGGGTATTTCGACGGCGCGTACAAGCTCAATCCGGCAATCGACGACATGCCGAACTCCAAGCTGGATCTCGTCGTCGCCGGAACCGCCGACGCCGTCCTGATGGTCGAATCCGAAGCGCAAGAGCTATCGGAAAAGGTCATGCTCGATGCCGTCATGTTCGGTCATCGCGAAATGCAGCATGCCATAAACGCGATCATCCGCCTCGCGGAGAAGGCCGCCAAGGATCCGCGTCCGGTCCCTGAAAACACGCACGCCCCGATGATCGCCAAGATCAAGGCGGCCTGCGGCAGCGAGCTGGCCCGCGCGTTCCAGATCGCCATCAAGTTCGAGCGTCGCGACGCCATCGCGGATATCCGCCGCAAGACCGCCGAGCAATTCGTCGGCGAGGGCGAAGGACAGGTGGCCGCCAAGGACTTCGGCAACCTGTTCCACGAAGTCGAAGCCGACGTCATGCGCAACTCCGTGCTGGACACCAAGAAGCGCATCGACGGCCGCGATCTCGCCACGGTTCGCCCGATCCTCGCCGAGGTTGGCACGCTGCCACGCACGCACGGCTCGGCGCTGTTCACGCGCGGCGAGACCCAGGCTCTTGTCGTCGCCACCCTCGGCACGGCGGAGGACGAGCAGTTCGTCGACAGTCTGGAAGGCACCGGCAAGCAGACCTTCATGCTGCATTACAATATGCCGCCCTATGCCGTCGGCGAGACCGGCCGCATGGGCGCGCCCAGCCGTCGCGACATCGGACATGGAAAGCTCGCCTGGCGCGCCATCCATCCCATGCTGCCGACCAAAGAAGAATTCCCCTACACGCTCCGCGTGGTCTCGGAAATCACCGAATCCAACGGTTCATCGTCGATGGCGACGGTCTGCGGCTCGAGCCTCGCGCTCATGGACGCGGGCGTTCCCTTGAAGAAGCCGACGGCCGGCATTGCCATGGGATTGATCCTGGAAGGCAGCCGCTTCGCGGTCCTTTCGGACATTCTGGGCGATGAGGACCATCTGGGCGACATGGACTTCAAGGTCGCCGGAACGCAGGACGGCATCACCGCGCTGCAGATGGACATCAAGATCGCCGGCATCACCGAAGAGATCATGCGCGTCGCGCTGGACCAGGCCCGGGACGGTCGCATCCACATTCTCGGCGAGATGAACAAGGCGATCGCAGGCGCGCGCGCTGAACTCGGCGAGCACGCACCGCGCATCGAGCAGATCAAGATCCCGACCGACAAGATCCGCGAAGTGATTGGTTCGGGCGGAAAGGTGATCCGCGAAATCGTCGAAAAGACCGGCGCCAAGATCAATATCGAGGACGACGGCACCGTGAAGATCGCATCGGCCGACGGAGACTCGATCAAGGCTGCCCTCAAATGGATCAAGGGCATCGTCGCGGAGCCGGAGGTCGGCGAAATCTATGACGGCAAGATCGTCAAGGTCATGGACTTCGGGGCCTTCGTGAACTTCTTCGGACCCAAGGACGGTCTCGTCCACGTTTCGGAACTGGCGCCGCAGCGCGTCAACAAGCCGAGCGACGTGGTCAAGGAAGGCCAGGCCGTGAAGGTCAAGCTGCTCGGCTTTGACGATCGCGGCAAAGTCCGCCTTTCGATGAAGCAGGTGGACCAGACGACCGGCGAGGACCTTTCCAAGAAGGCCAAGGCTGACGCTCCGCCGGCGGCACAGTAGTCACACCGTAAACGGAACAAGGCCGCCTGCGCGAAATCGCGGGCGGCTTTCGTTTTTGCGAGGTCCGATCGGTCGCGGGCGCCGTTCTTGTCTGGCGCGGCGGGCAACGCTAGCGTCTCGCCGTCCCACGAGGTTCGCATGTTCGTCATCCTGCGCATCGTCAGCCTGCTCCTGATCGTTGCAGCTTTGATGCTGCTCGGCGCCGATGCGATTTCGTCGCTGGAAAACGGCGGCAAGCTGATCGTCCGTTCGCTGGACCAGGTGTGGTCGTTGTTCGACAAGCCGGGGGTCGACGCGTTTCACGTCTGGCTCGGCCGGCACCTGCCCGGTCCGCTGCCGGCATGGATCGGCGCGATTTTTTCCATTCCCGCCTGGGCGGCGACGGGCGTTCCGGGCGCCGTGCTCGCTTTTCTCTTTGGCCATGCGATGTCGGAGCCGAAATAGCGCGTTAGCGGTTGGCGCCGGGAACCCATAGGACGTCTTTCGCGCCGCCGTCGTTCGCGAGACGGCTGGCGACAAAGAGATGATCGGACAGCCGGTTTATGTAGCGGATCGCGACGGGGCTGACTTTCTCGGCCCCAGCCAGCTCGACCATCAGCCGTTCGGCGCGCCTGGCGATCGTGCGGGCAAGATGCAAATAAGCGGCGGCGGCCGTCCCTCCAGGAAGCACGAACGAATCGAGCGGCTTCAGCGCCGCGTTCATCATGTCGATCTCGCGTTCGAGCCGTTCGACCTGGGTCTCGACGATCCGCAAGCGACCCTCGGCGTGCTTGCCGCCTTCGGGCGTCGAAAGATCGGCACCGAGATCGAAGAGATCGTTCTGGATACGGGCGAGCATGGTGTCGAGTTCGCCCCTGGCGTGCAGACGGGCAAGGCCGACGGCGGCGTTGGTCTCGTCAACCGTGCCATAGGCGTGGATGCGCAGATCGTGCTTGGGCCGGCGCGTGCCGTCCCCCAGGCCGGTGTCGCCCTTGTCGCCGGTTTTCGTGTAGATGCGATTCAGCGTGACCATGCCGACAAAATACCCTGCGGAACGACCGGGGTATAGCGGGTTCGGACGAGCGGCGCCTCGGCGCGGGTGGGTTGCGGGCGCGACGGCGGCGGATATGATCCGCACCTCTCCCTGAAAGAAGTGTGCGCCATGCCCGTAGAAGCCCCCGAAATCGTCGAAGTCGAAACTACCAAAGTGTCGTGCGAGGGCAGCGGCGGCGCGCTCGGTCATCCCAAGGTCTACCTCGAAATGGGCGACGAGAATTTCGTCGAATGTCCGTATTGCGACCGCCGTTTCGTGCTGAAGGCCGGAGCAGAAAAGCATTGAGCGCTGCGGCCAAAGCGCTGAAAAAGGGCGATCACCTCTATCTGATCGACGGCTCGGGTTATCTGTTCCGCGCCTATCACGCCTTGCCGCCGCTCAGCCGCAAGTCGGACGGACTGCCGACCGGCGCCGTGTCCGGCTATTGCAACATGATGTGGAAGCTGCTCGAGGACATGAAAGGTGGCGAGCGCCCGACCCATCTCGCGGTGGTGTTCGATGCCGGCGCCAAGACGTTCCGCAACAAGCTCTACGACAAGTACAAGGCGAACCGCCCGCCGCCGCCCGAAGACCTGATCCCGCAATTCCCCCTGGTGCGCGACGCCACGCGCGCCTTCGGCGTTTCCTGCGTCGAGCAGAAGAACTACGAAGCCGACGATCTGATCGCGACCTATGCGCGGCTCGCGCGCGAGGCCGGCGCGCGCTGCACCATCGTCTCGTCCGACAAGGACCTGATGCAGCTCGTCGTCGACGGCAAGGTCGAGCTGTTCGACACGATGAAGAACAAGCGCATCGGCTCGGCCGAGGTGATGGAGAAGTTCGGCGTACCGCCCTCCAAGGTGATCGAGGTGCAGGCGCTGGCAGGCGACTCGGCCGACAACGTGCCGGGCGTGCGCGGCATCGGAATCAAGACCGCGGCCGAGCTGATCAACCAGTATGGCGACCTAGAGACGCTGCTCAAGAAAACAGGTGAGATCAAGCAGCCCAAGCGCCGCGAGACTCTCGTGGAGAATGCCGACAATGCGCGCATCTCCAAGAAGCTCGTCACGCTCGACGATCATGCGCCGCTGCCCGAGGAGCCCGAGCATTTTGCGGTGCAGGAGCCCGAACCCAAGAGCCTGATCTCGTTCCTCAAGGCCATGGAATTCAGCACCATCACCAAGCGCGTCGCGGCGCATTTCGGCATCGAGGACATCGATTCGATCGGAGCGGCGGATGAGCCGGCTTCCGCCACCCCTAAAGCGAAACCGCCGCCGCCTGCGCCGGTCGCTTCCGGCGCGCGCTCCGTCGGCGCAGTGGCGGAACGTGGCGCGATCATGAAGCCGATCGACCATAGCGCCTACCAGACGGTCACGACGCTGAAGCAGCTTGAATCCTGGATCGCGCGGGCGCGCGAGGTCGGCCGCGTTTGCGTCGACACCGAGACGACGTCGCTCGATGCGATGCAGGCGCGCCTGTGCGGCGTCTCGCTGGCCGTGCATCCGGGCGAAGCCTGCTACATCCCCGTGGGTCATACCAAGGGCGATGGCCTGGCGCTCGGCGGCGGCGACGATCTTGTGCAGTTGAAGGAATCGGACGTCCTGGCGCGCCTCAAGCCGCTGCTGGAAGACGACAGCGTCCTCAAGATCGCGCAGAATCTGAAATACGATTTTCTCATCTTCCTGCAGCGCGGCATCCGCGTCGCGCCGTTCGACGACACGATGCTCATTTCCTATGTGCTGGAGAGCGGATTGCACGGCCACGGGATGGACGAGTTGTCGCAACTGCATCTCAGCCATGCGCCGATTTCGTTCGGCGACGTGGCCGGAAAGGGCAAGGAGAAAATCACTTTCGACCAGGTGGCCATCAAGGATGCGACCCGCTATTCGGCGGAGGATGCGGATGTCACCTTGCGACTCTATCTCCTCCTCAAGCCCAGGCTCGCAGAGGCCGGTAAAGTCACGACGTACGAAACGCTGGAGCGGCCGCTGGTGCCCGTGCTCGCCGACATGGAGCGTGCGGGCATCGCGATCGACCCGGACCTGCTCCGGAAACTGTCCAACGATTTCGCGCAAGAGCAAGCCAAGCTCGAGAAGCAGATACACAAGCTGGCGGGACAGGAATTCAACATCGGATCGCCCAAGCAGCTCGGCGATATCCTGTTCGGAAAATTCTCGCTGCCGGGCGGCAAGAAGACCAAGACGGGCGCCTGGTCGACCGACGTCGACGTTCTGGAGGACGTCGCGGCCCAAGGCCACGAGATCGCGCAGAAAGTGCTCGATTGGCGCGGCCTCGCCAAACTGCGCGGGACGTACACGGACGCGCTGCCCGGCTACATCAACCCGCAGACCGGGCGCGTCCATACGTCCTACGCGATGGCCGCGACTTCGACAGGCCGCCTCGCATCGACCGATCCGAACCTGCAGAACATTCCGGTCCGAACCGAAGAAGGACGACGCATCCGCCAGGCCTTCATCGCTCCCAAAGGCCGCAAGCTGATCAGCGCCGACTACAGCCAGATCGAGCTGCGCCTTCTGGCGCACATCGCAGACATTCCGCAATTGCGCAAGGCTTTCGCAGAAGGCCAGGACATCCACGCGCTGACCGCATCGGAGATCTTCTCGGTGCCGGTGAAGAATATGCCCGCCGAGGTGAGACGCCGCGCCAAAGCGATCAACTTCGGCATCGTCTACGGCATTTCGGGATTTGGCCTCGCCAATCAGCTCGGCATCGCGCGCAACGAGGCGGAAGACTACATCAAGAAGTATTTTCAGCGGTTTCCGGGCATCCGCGACTATATGGAGTCGACCAAGGAATTTGCACGTGAGCACGGCTACGTCGAAACCCTGTTCGGCCGGCGCGTCCACATCCGGGAGATCAAGTCCACGATTCCCGCCATGCGCGGCGGCGCCGAGCGCGCGGCGATCAACGCGCCGATCCAGGGCACTGCCGCCGATATCATCCGCCGCGCGATGCTGCGCGTGCCCGGCGCTCTTGCAGCCAAAAAGCTGAAGGCCCAGATGCTGCTTCAGGTGCACGACGAACTGATCTTCGAGGCTCCCGACGGCGAGGTCGAGAAAACGGCAGCGCTGGTGAAGTCCGTCATGGAAAAGGCCGCGTTGCCGGCGGTTCAGTTGTCCGTGCCGCTCACGGTCGACGCGCGTGCCGCCGCCAACTGGGACGCCGCGCATTAGCCCTCCGTCGAAAAGCAGTATCCCGCCGGTCATCGCCAACCGCTCGGCGCGTCTGGCTGCAGCCGCTGCGATCGCGGCGGCGCTCGCCGTCGACATCCTGATGAAGCGCCTGCTTCTGGCCGAAGCGGACGACTGGAACAACCGGACCCTGGTTCCCGGTTTTCTCGACACCCACTATGCGTTCAACCGCGGCGTGTCATTCAGCCTGTTCTGGCAGAGCACCAGTATCGGAACCGAAGCGCTGGCGGCGTTGCAGATGGTGTTCATCCTGACTTTCGCCGTGCTGGCGTTCCGCACGCATAAACCCTTCGTCGCCGCAGGCCTCGGGCTCATCGTCGGCGGCGCGCTCGGCAACATCGCCGACCGGCTCGGCATGGGAGCGGTGTTCGACTTTCTCGTCGTCCGGCTCGGTTCGACGCCGTTCTTCGTCTGCAATACGGCCGACATCTTCATCTCGCTCGGCGTGATCGTGCTCGCCTACGACATGCTGTTCGTCAAGGCGCCGAAGCCGGCTTGACCGGCCGTTTTTCGTATTCGAACTCGATCAGGTAGACGTTTTCGCCCGCGCCATGCTTGGCGATCTTGAGCAGGTCGACGACGCCCGCGAAACCGGACCGCCGCGCCAGGGCCGGCGTGATGTCCGCGAGTTCGATGCGGCGAATGGATTTGACCACGATGGAGCCGGGATGCATCGCATAGCGCCCGCCGATCTTGACGCGCGGGCTCTTCCAGATACGCACGGTGCAGGTGATTTCGCCGCGGCGGATCGGCTCGCGCAGGCGTTTGGTGAACATCATGCCAGGAATCTTGCGCTCCGCTTCTGCGGCAGACAAGGGTTCAGGCCGCGATGGCCTTGAGGCCCGTCTCTGCGCTGATGCCCGCCTTGCCCAGGGTCTGCATCAGTTCCGCCATGGCTTCGTCGGCGGCGATCTTCTCTCCACCCTGCGAGGCGTGGGCGATGTAGGTGGTGAGAAACCCGGGCTTTCCCATGTAACCGAGGATCAGCTCGCGCGCCTGGGCCATGAGCCTGCCTTCGGTCAGGACGCCGCCGTTGCAGAGTTTGAGGATCGTGACGGCCTTGTCGACCGGCGAGGTCGGTTTGGCTTCGATGGATTCGAAGAGCTTGGCGCGGCCCTCGACCAGACAGGCGATCCGGTCGAGATGGTCGACCATTTCGTGGCGCTGATGCTCCTGGAAGCCGCTGCGCATGACGCGTGCCTGCAGCGAGGCCAGTCTCTGCAGGCGCGCGATGACCGGGGTCTTGGCCAGGATGAAATGGAACTCGAAATTGCTGGCCGTGATGATGGGAACGACGAAGCTGGCGAGCAGCCGCTTGTTCTCCGCGCCGATGATGTTCTCCTCGACGAAGAGGAGTCGCTCCAGTCTCTCGTCCGGCGTCGCCGCGTCCGCCATATGTTCGCCGAGGGTCTCGTGGGTGACGAGCCGCTTGGAGCGCAGCGTGAAGGCGCCGATCAGATCCTCGTGGCTGAGATATTTACCGATGCCCAGCACCAGCCGGTTGGCGATCCGGCGCAGGGTCTTGAACTCCTCCTCGAGCGAAGCGGGGCACAGGCGCTTGGCGCTCTTGAACTCCGACATGATGCGGTTGGCGATGGCAGTACGCGATTCCTGCAGCTCGTCGGAAGCGAAACGCCGGGTCAACGAGATCAAACCGCGATGCTCGCCTTCGATTTCCGGCTCCTTGCCGAGAAAGAGCTGAACAAGGCTCATCAGCGTGAGACCGAGATCTTCCCGCGAACCGATCAGCTCATGCAGAGCGGCCGAGCCGGCCAGAATCTCGGCGATGATGCTGTCGACCGAGGTGAGCAACAGCGCGCGGCCCGGGCCATCGTCCGGCGCCTCGTTCATCAGCGCGATGAGACGAAAGACCTTTTCGTCCCAGGCCTTGGCGTCCTTGAGATACTTGGCGATGGCGGCATTGAGGAGATAGGCGCCATCGGACTTTCCCGACAATTCAGCCGCCAGCTTGCCGAATTCGCCGGGCTTGGCGTCGCGGAAATAATTGTTGCGCTCGTCGCGATAGACCCGATTGAACGCCTTGGTCGTCAGGTCGTTCAGCGTCTTGATGATCTGGGCGACGGGCGTGGTGGTCGAAGCCGCTTGTGCCACGGCCACCTTCTGGATGGCGTGCTGCAGCAGCGTACCCGTCGCTTCGAGCTTCTCGAGCATGTCGGCGCGATGGCCCAGCTCGGTGATGGTGATCTTGTTGCGCGCCAGAAACTCGCTCAGCAGGCGGGTAATGGTCGAGCGGGCGTGATAGGAATAGAGATCGTCGGGTTTGAAGCAGGGCAGCGCATGCGGGATATCCTCCTGCGCCGGTTCCGTCTTCACCTGGTTGTGGCCGTCCTCGAAGATCTTGAGCGTCAGATAGTCGCCGGTTTCATCGTTGTAGGTTTCCTTGACGACCTTCACGCCGGTGGCGCGCTCTTCCTTCATAAGCGATTGGGCGAACTGCAGCGCGCCGTCGCGCTCCATACGCACATCGACCATCTTCCACCCGCCCTTGGATCCCTGGCGGCTGAAGATCTCGTAGTGAATCGATTGCGCCATTGCGCTCCCCGACTGCGAACCGGGAGTATTTGCCGCACGCTGTTAAGCCGCGGTTAAGCCTGTCGGATGTGAACCGACAGGTCCGTGATCGTGGGATTCTCGCCGCACAGTGCGCACGCGGGATCCGCCTTGAACGTCACCGTCCGGAAGCGGGTGGTTAAGGCTTCGTAAATCAGGAGGCGCCCGGACATGCTTTCGCCGACGCCGGTGATTTCCTTGATGATCTCAAGCGCCTGCAACGTTCCCATGACGCCGGCCGCCGCGCCGAGCACGCCGGTCTCCGAACAGGACGGCGCGGTTCCCGGCGGCGGCGGCGCGGGAAACAGGCAGCGATAGCAGGGGCCGGAATGGTCATGCGCCTTGAACGTCGCCAGTTGTCCGTCGAACTCGGTCACCGCGGCCGAGACCAGCGTGCGCCGGGCGAAGTAGCACGCATCGTTGACGAGAAACCTGGTGGCGAAATTGTCCGAGCCGTCGGCGACGACGTCATAGTGGGCGATGAGATCGAGAACATTGTCGGCGGTAATGCGGATCGGGTGGCGCTCGACACGAACGCCGGGATTGAGCGCGAGGATCGTCTCGCTCGCCGAGTCGGTCTTCAGCTTGCCGACATTGCCGGTGACGTGGGCGATCTGGCGCTGGAGATTGGAAAGGCTGACGGTGTCGAAGTCGGCGATGCCGATCGTCCCGACGCCGGCAGCCGCCAGATAGAGGAGAACGGGGCTGCCCAGCCCGCCGGCGCCGACCACCAGTACCCGGGCGCGGCGCAGCTTGGCCTGGCCGACGCCGCCGACCTCGCGCAGCACGATGTGGCGCGCGTAGCGCTCGACTTCCTCGTCCGACAGGCTCATCGGCAGGTCTTAGCCCATGGGGGGCGTCGCTAAAACCGGTGGACGCGACCGATCGCCACCGCCAATTGCCACCGGTGTCATTTATAAGTTATTGTTTATATATCGATTTCTGAAGTAACCGAGTTCGGTTCTTTCGTTGATGCGTCGTGGGGCAGCCTCTATTTTGAAAGAAATTCGGGCCGAGTCCGCGGCAAGCGGCGCCGAGTGGGAGCGATTTTTCTCAGAGGTAATTCGATGTCGAACGACGGGCCTAGCGCCTACGGTCTTGAAGAGCAGGGCTTTCGCAATCTCAAAGCGGTCCATTGGAATCTGACGCCGCCCCAGCTCTATGAATTGGCCGTCGCGCGCCGCGAAGGTCACGTCGCCAAGGACGGTCCGCTCGTCGTTCTCACCGGTCAGCACACGGGCCGCTCGGCGTCCGACAAATTCGTCGTCCGCGACGCCGAAACCGAAAATCAGGTCTGGTGGGACAACAACAAGCCGATGACGCCGGCGCACTTTGAGGCGCTGTATGACTCGATGATGTCCTATGCGCAGGGGCGCGAGCTCTTCGCCAAGGACCTGTTCGGCGGCGCCGATCTCAGCCATCGTCTGCCGGTCCGGATCGTCACCGAATATGCCTGGCACTCGCTCTTCGTCCACCAGCTCCTCATTCGTCCGACGACCGAACAGCTTGTGGGCTTCAAGCCCGAATTCACGATCATCGATCTTCCGGGATTCGAAGCCGACCCGAAGGTGCATGGCAGCGCGACCGGGACTGTCATCGCGGTGAACTTCACCAGAAAACTGATCTTGATCGGCGGCACGTCTTATGCCGGCGAGATGAAGAAGTCCGTTTTCACGATCATGAACTATCTGCTGCCCGCCAAGCGCGTCATGTCGATGCATTGTTCGGCAAATGTGGGCAAGGACGGCAAGTCGGCGATCTTTTTCGGCCTTTCGGGAACCGGCAAGACGACCCTGTCGGCGGACGCCTCGCGGACGCTCATCGGCGACGATGAACATGGCTGGAGCGAGCATGGCGTCTTCAACATCGAAGGCGGCTGCTACGCCAAGGTCATCAAACTGTCGAGGGAAGCCGAGCCGGAGATTTACGCTACGACGCAGCGTTTCGGAACGGTGCTCGAAAACGTCGTCATGGACCCACATACGCGCGAGCTCGATCTCGACGATGCCCGGCACGCCGAAAACACCCGCGCCGCCTATCCGATCGACTTCATCCCCAATGCAAGCGAAACGGGCCGCGCCGGTCATCCCAAAAACGTCATCATGCTGACGGCCGATGCCTTCGGCGTTTTGCCGCCGATCGCCAAGCTGACGCCGTCGCAGGCCATGTATCACTTCCTTTCCGGATTTACCGCCAAGGTGGCTGGAACGGAAAAGGGGCTTGGCAAGGAACCGCAGCCCACTTTCTCGACGTGTTTCGGCGCGCCGTTCATGCCGCGCCATCCTTCCGAGTACGGCAATCTGCTGCGCGACCTTATCGGCCAGCATCAGGCCGATTGCTGGCTCGTCAACACCGGCTGGACGGGCGGCGCGTTCGGCACCGGCACGCGCATGCCGATCCGTGCGACGCGTGCGCTGCTCGCCTCCGCGCTCGACGGCTCGCTCGCCAACATCGAGATGCGGATCGATCCGCATTTCCGCTTTCGCGTTCCCGTCGCGGTGCCCGGCGTCGACAGCAAGATCCTCAATCCGCGCGACACCTGGGCGGACAAGGCGGCCTATGACGCGCAGGCGAAGAAGCTGGTCTCGATGTTCCGCGAGAACTTCAAGAAGTTCGAGGCGCATGTCGGACCGGATGTGCTCCAGGCCGCGCCGCAGCTGGCTGAGGCTGCTGAATAAGGCGCCTTGCACCGCTGCCAAAGGCCCGCCTATCGCGCGGGCCTTTTTTTCAGCCCTTGCGGTACACCCAGACGCGCGCGGGCGGCAGGTTGAACGGCACAAATGCGGCCTGCACGACCGTCACCCCCGGCGACGGCTTCACCGGACATTGCAGACCGTAGGAGAACTGGATGTAGGGCGCGCCCGGCTTCAGCCGCGCGAGCACGCCGTCCAGGAACTGTTGTCGCTCGGAGACGGAGAAGTTCAACAGCGGCACGCCGGACAGCGCGCCGATGAAAGGTCCGCGTCGCTCGCCGAGCGTCGTCTCGAGCCGGAACGCGTCGCCGTTGATCACGGTGATGCCGGCAAAGCGCGCCGCGATCAGCCGCGCAAATCCGGCATCATACTCGACGGCCGTGATGCGCTCCGGCGCGATGCCGCGGGCAATGAGCGCCGCGGTGGCGACACCCGTTCCGGGACCCAGTTCGAGGACAGGTCCAGTCTCGTCGACGTCGATCTGCTCGGCCATCTTCCGGCCGAGCGCCCGGCTCGACGGCGCGACGGCGCCGAGGGTTTTCGGCCGCGTCGCGAGGCGTCCGATGAAGCGCAGACTGTCGAGCATGTCGGACCCCGGCTGAATGAGAACGCGACGTCAGCCCAATCGTCGCCTAATTCTTGGCCGCGCCGTTGAGGAAGCTCTTGGCTTTGGCGAGCCAGCCCTCCGATTGCGGATTGCAGCCCGTCTCGTTGAGCTTGTCGAACTCTCGCAGCAGTTCCTTCTGCTTCTTGGAGAGCTTGACGGGCGTCTCGACGGCGATCTCGACATAGAGATCGCCATGCATGCCGCCGCCGCGCAGCACCGGCATGCCCTTGGAGCGCAGGCGGAACTGGCGGCCCGACTGGGTGCCTTCGGGCAACGTGACCTTGGCATGGCCGCCGTCGAGCGTCGGGACCTCGATGGCCCCGCCGAGCGCAGCCATCGCGAAAGAGACTGTAGCGTGACAATAGAGGTCGTGCCCGTCGCGCTGGAACATCTCGTGCGCCTTGACCGAGACGAAGATGTAGAGATCGCCGGGCGGTCCGCCGTTCAGACCGGCCTGGCCCTCGCCCGACAGACGGATTCGCGTACCTTCCTCGACGCCCGGCGGAATGTCGACGCTGAGCGTGCGCTCCTTGGACACCTGACCCGTACCTTTGCAGGGCTTGCACGGGTGCCTGATGATTTTTCCGGTCCCGCGGCAACCGGGGCAGGTGCGCTCGACAGTGAAGAAGCCCTGCTGCGCGCGGACCTTGCCGATGCCCGAGCAGGTCGGGCACTGCTCGGCCTTATGGCCGGCTTCGGATCCGCTGCCGCCGCAGGTCTCGCACGCCACCGCGCTCGGCACTTTGATCTGGACGCTCTTGCCCTTGAAGGATTCTTCCAGCGTGACTTCGAGATTGTAGCGCAGGTCGCCGCCGCGATTTTGCCGCCGCGCCTGCCGGCCGCCCATGAACTCGCCGAACAGGTCGTCGAACACATCCGTGAAGGAGGATGCAAAGTCAAAGCCGCTCGGACCGCGGCCGCCCATGCCGTTCTCGAAGGCCGCGTGTCCGAAGCGGTCATAGGCCGCGCGCTTCTGGTCGTCCTTCAGGACGTCATAGGCCTCGTTGATTTCCTTGAACTTGACCTCGCAGCTGTGATCGCCCGGGTTGCGGTCGGGATGCAGCTCCATCGCGAGCTTGCGATAGCTCGATTTCAGTTCGGCGGCGCTTGCCGCTTTCTGGCACCCGAGAACGTCGTAGTAGCACCGCTTGCTCATCTCGCCTTCACACCTAAAAAGAATCCGCCTTCTCCGGTTTGGAAGAAGGCGGATTCGTCATGCTGTTCTACACCTCGACAGATCAGGGCTTAGGCCGCGCCCTTCTTCTTGTCGTCATCCACTTCCGAGAACTCCGCGTCGACGACGTTGTCATCGGGCTTGTTCCCGGCGCCGTCTGCGGCCGCGTCCGCCGCCGCTGCGCCGGCCTGCTGCGCCTTGTACATGGCCTCGCCGAGCTTCATCGAAGCCTGGGCGAGCGCCTGGGTCTTGGCCTGGATGCTGTCGGCATCATCGGTCTTGACCGCTTCCTTCAGCGCGGCGATCGCGTTCTCGATGTTGGTGCGTTCGGCCGCATCGACCTTGTCGCCATGCTCACCGAGAGCCTTCTCCGTCGAATGGATAAGTGCGTCGGCCTGGTTCTTGGCCTCGACCTGCGCGCGGCGCTTCTTGTCTTCCGCGGCGTGGCTTTCGGCCTCCTGCACCATCTTCTTGATGTCGGCGTCCGACAGGCCGCCCGACGCCTGGATGCGGATCTGCTGTTCCTTGTTCGTCGCCTTGTCCTTCGCCGTGACAGAAACGATGCCGTTCGCGTCGATGTCGAAGGTCACTTCGACCTGCGGCACGCCGCGCGGGGCGGGCGGGATGCCCATCAGGTCGAACTGACCGAGCATCTTGTTGTCCGCCGCCATTTCGCGCTCGCCCTGGAAGACGCGGATGGTCACGGCGGTCTGATTGTCCTCAGCCGTCGAGAAGATCTGCGACTTCTTGGTCGGGATCGTGGTGTTGCGGTCGATCAGGCGCGTGAACACGCCGCCCAGCGTCTCGATGCCGAGCGAAAGCGGCGTGACGTCGAGCAGGAGCACATCCTTGACCTCGCCCTTCAGGACGCCGCCCTGGATGGCCGCGCCGATGGCGACGACTTCATCGGGGTTGACGCCTTTGTGCGGCTCCTTGCCGAACAGCTGTTTGACGACTTCCTGCACCTTGGGCATGCGGGTCATGCCGCCGACCAGGATAACCTCGTCGATCTGGTTCGCCGTCACGCCGGCATCCTTGAGCGCGGCCTTGACCGGGCCGACCGTCTTCTGGATGAGGTCGTCCACCAGCGCTTCGAGCTTGGCGCGCGTGATCTTGATGTTGAGATGCTTGGGCCCGCTCGCATCCGCTGTGATGAAGGGCAGGTTCACTTCGGTCTGCTGGGCCGACGAAAGTTCGATCTTCGCCTTCTCCGCCGCATCCTTCAGGCGCTGCAACGCGAGACGGTCGCTGCGCAGGTCGATGCCGTTCTCTTTCTTGAACTCGTCCGCCAGGTAGTTGACGATCCGCTGGTCGAAATCCTCGCCGCCGAGGAAGGTGTCGCCGTTCGTGGATTTCACCTCGAACACGCCGTCGCCGATCTCGAGAACCGAAATGTCGAAGGTGCCGCCGCCAAGGTCGTAGACCGCGATGGTGCCGGAGTTCTTCTTGTCGAGACCGTAGGCGAGCGCCGCGGCCGTGGGTTCGTTGATGATGCGCAGAACTTCAAGACCCGCGATCTTGCCGGCGTCTTTGGTCGCCTGGCGCTGCGCGTCGTTGAAGTAGGCCGGAACGGTGATGACCGCCTGCGCCACTTTCTCGCCGAGATGGGCTTCTGCGGTTTCCTTCATCTTCTGCAGGATGAACGCGGAGATTTCGGACGGCGCATACTTCTTGCCTTCGCGGCCTGCGACCCAGGCGTCGCCATTGTCGGCCTTGATGATCTTGTAGGGCACCATGCCGATGTCCTTCTGGGTCATCGGATCGTCGAAGCGGCGGCCGATCAGCCGCTTGATGGCGAAATAGGTGAATTCGGGGTTGGTGACCGCCTGGCGCTTGGCCGGCTGGCCGATGAGACGTTCGCCGTCCTGAGCGAAGGCGACGATGGAGGGCGTGGTGCGCGCGCCTTCCGCATTTTCGATGACTTTGGGGGCCGAGCCCTCCATGACCGAGACACACGAATTCGTCGTACCCAGGTCGATACCGATAACTTTGGCCATGTCTTGTTCCTCTCTTCGAGCGGCGGGTTCCTGGCCCCGAAGGCGCCTTCCGGCCCGTCCTCTTTGAATCAATTGGCAAAACCAGCCAAGGGGTTAAACCCTTGCCGGTCCAAGGGGGTATATAGGGAGGGGGTGGGTCCGCTGCAAGTCGGAAACCCGCAGGAACGACTGTATTTGCCGCATCAAAGGCTGTGCCAAAACGGCCTAAACAGAGCGCCCGGACGACCCGAACCAGAGCGATGCACAGCGCATGACGACCACGCCGATCCACCACTCCGCCCGGGCCGGAGATTGGTCACTTTTCGTTCCCAAGCTCGTGACGGTTTTCCAGGAGGGTTATAGCCGGGCCGCGTTCCGGTCCGACCTATTCGCGGGTCTGACGGTCGCGATCGTCGCCATGCCGCTCTCGATGGCGCTCGCCATCGCGAGCGGTGTCGGGCCGGAGCGGGGGTTGTTTACGGCCGTCGTGGCCGGCGCCCTGATCTCGATTTTGGGCGGCAGCCGGCACCAGATCGGCGGGCCGACAGGCGCCTTTGTGGTCGTGGTGTTCAACGTCGTGGCGCGCTACGGCTACGACGGTCTCGTCGTCGCCACCCTCATGGCGGGCCTGATGCTGATCGCGGCGGGACTGCTGCGTCTCGGCACCTTCATCAAATATATTCCCTATCCGGTGGTGACCGGCTTCACCTCCGGAATCGCGCTGATCATCTTTTCAAGCCAGATCGGCGACCTGCTCGGCCTGACGCTCGCGCACGTTCCCGGCGACGTGCTGGGGAAGTGGCAGTCCTATTTCTCGGCGATCGGCACCTTTCATTGGCAGGCCGTCGCGGTGGCGGGCGGAACGATCGCCGGCATCGTCGCCATGCAGCGCCTGGCTCCGCGCCTGCCGGCGTTCCTGATGGTGATCGCGTTCGCTTCCGCGATCGCGTTCATCCTGCATTTCCCGATCCAGACCATCGGCACGCGGTTCGGCGGCATTCCGAACATGCTCCCCGCGCCGCATTGGCCGAGTTTCACCTTCGCCGAGCTGCGCGAGCTCTTCCCGTCCGCCTTCACCATCTTCCTTCTCGGTGGAATCGAATCGCTGCTGTCGGCGGTGGTGGCCGACGGCATGACGGGGCGCCGTCATCGTTCCAACGGCGAACTCGTGGCCCAGGGCATCGCCAACATGGCGAGCGCCTGCATGGGCGGGATCCCGGCAACCGGCGCCATCGCCCGCACGGCGACCAACATCCGCTCCGGCGCCAAATCGCCGGTCGCCGGCGTCGTTCACGCGCTGGGCGTGCTGGTGATGATGATGGTGCTGGCGCCGCTGGTATCGTTCATTCCGCTCGCCGCGCTGGGCGGCGTGCTCGTCATCGTCTGCTGGAACATGGCGGAATTCGAGGAGTTCGGCAGCATCCTGCGCGGCCCGCGCGGCGACATGATCCTGCTGCTGGTGACGTTCACGCTGACGATTCTCGTCGATCTCTCCATCGCGATCAGCGTCGGCGTGGTGCTGTCTTCCGTGCTCTTCATGCATCGCATGGCTTTGGCGGTGGAAGCCGAAACCGGCGTCTCGCTCATCGAAGGCGACGCGCAGGAAGCGGAACCGGACGCCGCGAACGCCATGGAGCGCGCCAGATTGCCCAAGGGCGTCGAGGTCTTCAGCCTCAGCGGGCCGTTCTTCTTCGGCGCCGCCGCGCATTTCGAGCAGGTCCTCGCGCGCACGGGCGGGCGGCCGCGCGTTCTCATCCTGCGTCTGGACGACGTGCCGCTCATCGATTCGACCGGCGCCAAGATCCTCAAGAAATTCCTCGTCTCGGCACGGGCCAAGGGAACGACCGTCATACTTTGCGGCGTAAAGCCAGGACCGGCCGAAGTTCTCCACGACCTTGATGCCCCGCGCGCCGAAACGTTCGAAGCGGCGCTCGCAGAGGCGCGGGCCATGCCGGCGTGATTCCCGGTTCCGATGTCTCGGGCCGGTGAAGTCGCGACAGATTCATGCTTCGGAGGTGTCGGCACGAGACGTGCCGCGTGCATTTTCTCGCTAAGCGCGCGCCTGTGCCGCGTGATCGGCGAGGATGTCGGCAATACAGGCCGTGACTCTCTTGCCGGTCGGGATGTGCAGGAATTCGTTGGGCCCGTGCGCGTTGGAATGCGGACCGAGCACGCCGGTCACGACGAATTGCGTCTGCGGATATTTCTCGCCCAGCATCGCCATGAAAGGGATCGAGCCGCCTTCGCCCATGAAGGCGACAGGCTTGCCGAAATGGCTTTCGCTCGCCTTCTTCAGGGACGCTTCGAGCCACGGCGCCAGCTTCGGCGCGTTCCAGCCGGTCTGCCCCTCATCGGCGTCGAATTCGACGTCGGCGGCGTAAGGCGCATTCCGTTCGAGTTCGCTCTTGATGACGGCGGTCGCTCTCGCCGCGTCGCAGGTCGGCGGCAGGCGGATGCTGAGTTTCGCCGTCGTGCAGGGCAGGAGAACATTGCCGCCATTCTCGGGCAGCGGATAGCCGTCCATGGCGGTCACGGCGAGCTGCGGGCGCCAGGTGCGGTTCAGGATGAGCTCCGTGAGGTCCGACGCCATGGGTTTGGTTCCGCCGGCGAGCGGCATCTTGGTGTAGACCTCGTCGCCGAGGATCTTCGCCGAGGCGCGCGCCTGCTCCATCCGGTCAGGCGGAACCTGGACGTAAAGCGCGTCGATCTTCATCTGCCCCGTCGACTCGTCCTCGATGCGCGAAATCAGGCTGCGCGCAATGCGGAACGACGAAGGAACAATGCCGCTGGCGTCCCCGGAATGCACACCCTCGGTCAGCACGCGCACCGTGAGATTGCCCATGGCGATGCCGCGCAGAGACGTCGTCAGCCAGAGTTGATCGTAATTGCCGCAGCCGGAATCGAGGCAAATGACGAGGTCGGGCGTGCCGATGCGCTCCGACAGATGCTCGATGTAGAAGGGTAGGTCGAAGCTGCCAGATTCTTCGCATGCCTCGATGCAGACTACGCAGCGTGCGTGTTTCTTCTTCTGTTCGCGCAGCGACAGGATCGCGGCGAGCGATGCGAACATGGCGTAGCCGTCGTCCGCGCCGCCGCGGCCAAAGAGCTTGTCGTCCTTGACGACGGGAATCCACGGCCCGGTCCCTGCGGACCAGCCCTTCATCTCCGGCTGTTTGTCGAGATGGCCGTAAAGCAGGACGGTGCCCTTCGCGTCCCCAGGAATCTCCATGAAGATCAGCGGCGTGCGGCCGGGAAGCCGGACCACATCGAGCGTCGCGCCTGGTATGTCTTCGAGTTTCTTGCGCGCAAAGGTTTCGAACAGAGCAACCGCCTTGTCCATGTGACCGTGCTTCTCCCAGTCGGGATCGAAGTGCGGCGACTTGTTGGGAATGCGGATGTACTCGATCAGCGTGGGCAGGATTTCCTCGTCCCACAGGCGTTCGATGAAGGAAGCCATGCTCGGATGCTCGCGTTTGGGCGCCGCGACTATAGCGCAGCAATCACGGCAGCGTTGTAAATCTCGCTCATTTTGGCACCGAGCGGGGCGATCTGCACCGATTTCTCGAGGCCGACCAACAGCGGACCCATCATCGAAACGCCGCCGAGCTGCGACAACAGTTTCGTCGAAATCGCTGCGGAATGGATCGCCGGCATGATCAGCACGTTCGCCGTATCGGTCAGGCGGCAGAAGGGATAGAGAAGCATCTTCTCGCGATCGAGCGCGACGTCGACTGCGATTTCGCCGTCGAACTCGAAATCGACGCCGCGCTTGTTGAGGATGTGCACGGCCTCGACGATGCGCTCGCTGCGTTCGCTGCGCGGAAAGCCGAATGTCGACGACGCCAGCATGGCGACGCGCGGGATGAATCCGAAGCGGCGCGCCACGGCCGCGGTCTGGATCGCGATATCGGCGAGTTCTTCGGAGGTCGGCATCTCGTGTACGCTCGTATCGCCGACGAAGACCAGCCGCCCTTTGGCGAAGATGGCCATGACGCCGACCGGCCGCTCGCCCTTGGGCGGGTCAAGCACCAAGCGCACATCGTTGAGCGCGGTCGCATAGTTGCGCGTCACGCCGGTGACCATCGCATCGGCGTGCCCGGCGGCGAGCATCGATGCGGCGAAGACGTTGCGGTCATTGGTGACGAGACGCAGGGCATCGCGATAGAGCGCGCCGCGGCGCTGCAGCCGCTTGTAGAGGGCCTCGACATAGGGCTGCGCCTCCTGCGCCGAATGCGGCACGCGGATCTCGAGCGTATTCTCCTCGACACCGGCGCGGCGGACACCGGCGCGGACCATTTCCTCGCGTCCGACCAGGATCGCCTTGCCGAGGCCGGAGTTCTGGAACGCCGCCGCCGCGCGGATCACCGACTCTTCCTCACCCTCGGCGAAGACCACGCGCTTGGGATTGGCGCGGACGGTGGCCGTGATGCGCTGGAAGAGCGCAGCGGACGGATCGAGCCGGGCGGAAAGCTGGAAGCTGTAGGCGTCGAGATCCTTGATCTCGCGCCGCGCGACTCCGGATTTCATCGCCGCTTCTGCGACGGCGCGCGAAACGCGGCTGATTAGCCGCGGATCGAACGGCACGGGAATGATGTAATCGGGCCCATAGACTGGACGCGCGCCGCGATAGGCGGCGGCGACTTCATCGGGCACGTCTTCGCGCGCCAATTCGGCGATGGCGGCCGCGGCGGCGATCTTCATCTCCTCGTTGATCGTCCTGGCGCGAACGTCGAGTGCGCCGCGGAAAATGTAGGGAAACCCGAGGACATTATTGACCTGGTTGGGATAGTCGCTGCGCCCAGTGGCGACGATGGCGTCCGGACGCGCGGCCTTGGCGTCTTCCGGCGTGATTTCCGGATCGGGATTGGCCATGGCAAAAATGATCGGCGCCTTGCGCATGCTCTTGACCATGTCCGGAGTCATCGCGCCCTTGACCGACAGGCCGAGAAACACGTCGCTGTCCTTGACCGCGTCTTCGAGGCTGCGCGCCTTGGTCTCCACGGCGTGCGCCGATTTCCACTGGTTCATGCCGTCGGTGCGGCCGCGATACACGACGCCCTTGGAATCGCAGAGGATCGCGTTCCCGTTCGGCAGGCCCATCGATTTCAGGAGTTCGAGACAGGCGATACCGGCGGCACCCGCGCCGTTGACGACGACCTTGATCTCCTTGATGTCGCGGCCCGTCAGGTGGAGGGCATTGATGATCCCGGCGGTGGAGATGATGGCCGTACCGTGTTGGTCGTCATGGAACACCGGTATGTCCATCAACTCG
>Ga0335070_10000500_pt1 | contig 43607 bp, 43 predicted proteins | sample Lox_Sample_13_FD_206722 | JGI IMG/M metagenome (GOLD analysis project Ga0335070, IMG submission 206722) | Soil microbial communities from Loxahatchee National Wildlife Refuge, Florida, United States - Lox_Sample_1.3 | ecosystem: Environmental > Terrestrial > Soil > Wetlands | place: USA... | reverse complement strand
AAGCGACCGGGTCTTTCCCCCAGTAGGCGAAGAGGATCAATTCAGAAACGACCAGAGGCTTCAGCTCTTTAGCTGTGAGGTTGATCTCTTCGTCGGTCATTGGAACGAATCCCCAGTTTTTGCTCCAGGCCTGGTTGTAAATCTCTTTGACGATTTTCAGTTCCTCGTCAAACCGACGGAGCTCGATGGGGCGGACGGATAGTTGAGGTTCCCTTTTCTTCAACCTCTCGGTGATACGGTCCAGACGGGCGAGGTGGAAAGTAGGCGTCTCCAGGAGGTAGGCATAAAGATCCATCTTTTTGCTTAGCCCAAAGCCTTCCAACAAAGAGGGATAAAGGCGAGGGTTATAAGGCATCATCAAGCAAGGAGAAGAATCGAATCCTTCGATGAGCAGACCGCATTCATCGTTGGTGGAAGGATTCATCGGTCCGGCCATCCTCTCCATTCCATGCCCTCTCAACCAATCTGCAATCCGTGAAAGAAGCGTTCCTGCAACTTCCGCATCAGGAATGGATTCGAAGAATCCGAAGAAACCCACTTTCTCCTGGTGAAACTCAACGTAGTGGTGATCGATAATTCCCGCAATTCTTCCTACCGCTTTTCCTCCCCGATAGGCCAGGAAAAGGATCATCTCCGAATGGACGCGAAAGGGATGGTTGGGATCGAATTTGAGAAGCTGATCTTTGATGAGGGGGGGGACCCAATACGGATCCCCTTGATAAACCTCCCATGGAAATCGAATGAATGTCATGAGGTCTTGTTGATTCTTTACTTCTTCAATCCGGATTTCCTCTCCTGTCATTCCGATGGTCTCCTATAACCATTTTTGATCTTTGTACCACTGGTAGGTTAACCTGGCCCCCTGTGAAAGCGGATACTGGGGGTCGAAGCCGAGCACGGTTTTTGCTTTAGTGATATCACAGGTCCAATCTTTCTGGGCGATCTGTTCTGCCATCCCCCTGCTCATCAGTGGCGGCTTCCCGGAGAGTAGGGAGAGATACTCCGAGAGGGAGGCGATTCCGAATATGAGCCATTTCGGGATGGGAATGGAAAGGGGGGCGACCCCTATCGTTCGGGCAAAGACGTCCCCTACCTCTCTCATAAGATAGTCCGTTCCATCGGAAAGAAAAAAAATTTCGCCACTCTTCGTTTGCGACTCAGCGGCCAGCAGGATGGCTTGGACCGCATCCTGGACATAACAGAGACTGACCTTCCCGCTAAACCAGGGCTTAATCCTCCTAGAGGCCCATTTGAATAAGGTATAGAAATCCTTATCCCTTGGTCCGTAAACCCCGGTAGGTCGTAAAATAACGAGAGGAATTTCATGAGCATGGGCAAGGGCTAACTCTTCTCCCATCCTTTTACTCTGACCATAAGCTGAGACGGGTTCACATCGATCAGACTCTCTCTTTTTGTCTCCGTTCCGGCATGGCCCTGCCGCGGCCTGGCTTGAAACATAGACGAACTTCTGGATGCGAGGGTTATGCTCGAGACAGGCGCGGATCAAATTCTCTGTCCCGTGGGCATTGATTTCAAAGTAGCTTTTCTCCTTGACGGCCTTGGTGACGCCCGCAAGATGAAAGACGTGATCGGCATCCTTGACGGCCTCTGTCAAGGAAGTTTTGTCGCAACAATCCCCGGGAGCGATCTCGATGGGGAGGCCTTTAAGCCACTTCAAATCGCTCCCCTTTCGTACGAGGCAGCGGACCTGGACTCCTCGATCAAGAAGCGCCTCGGCGAGATGGCTTCCAATAAATCCTGTCCCTCCTGTCACTAAATCCTTCAAATTGCTCCCGCGGTGTTTACTAATGCAAACGCATTTTATAAATTGACATCCGGCCCTCACCCTTCCCCTCTTCCCGATGGGGAGAGGGGAAGGGTGAGGGGGCAATCAAGGGTACGGAAAAAGAATTGCCGCGTCTGTATTAATAAGGCCATTATTGCATAGACATCAAACCTTTCTTTAATACCACTGGATACCGGCTTCGCCGGAATGACGAAAAGCGACGACGCCTTAAATTCGTCTCTCCGGCGAAAGCCGGAGTCCAGTCCAGGGGCTTCTAATGGCCAGACCATCAAATCGATGGTGTCTATCCTATTATGGACTCCTTAGGGAGCCCTCAAAATTCCGTATTTTTCTTAGATAGATATTCCCTCCGATTCATCCGTTGTTTCACGAAAGGTTAACCAAAGAAATGAGCTTTTTCAACCTAAAAGGTTGATCCGATCATACGGATATCGGTGATGCGATCCAGTAACGATCCGTTGGGCCCTTTTCCCCCGAGGCTTAGGTCAGAAACGACAGTCCTTCCAATCTTTTCTAACGTTGGGCCAGCCTTTTCTGATTCCTGGACTCCCCAGATACTGTGGATGACATAGTGCTTCCCCTTATCCTTCCCAAGATAGAGCATGATGTGACCGGGCAGTCGAAGGGTGGTCGCCAGAGGAATAGCTTGATCTAAGAGCCTTTCTTTTTCCTTGGTAGGTTTCCCCTCTACCGAACCCAGATCCTTACCAACCATTGCCTGTTCTTTCGAGTTTCGGGGCATCAGAATACCGAAGGTCCTGAAGAGGTCCATGATGAACCGGGAACAGTCCCTGCCACCAAGCCTATCTCCCCAACCGTAAGGGTGGTTGAGCATTTTGAAGGCTTGGCGGGCAACGTTTTCTTGAGTATAGGGCATGAAACCTTGATGGACATCTTCCTCTGGCCGGATGTATCCTTTCCGAAAACTGAGCTCTCCGTTGTCCTCACTCCATGGGATATGGATGACGTAGAACGGCTGGGGTTCTTTGGTTCGACCAGGACCATGGAGGAGAGGGAAAGAATCCCCCATCTGGGCAGTAAAGGTGGGCTGTCGAAGAGAGGAATCACCGAAGACAGTGATCGCATTTCCGGTCACAACCAGCCGGTCCTTGGCTTCTTCATAATCCACCACGTCTTTTCTTTCTCTGGCGATAGCCAGGTCATGTCTCCTTATCCATCCACGGATGAATGGGGTCTGGGCATACGCCCATTCCCTATCACGGCTGAGATGGTAGATTCCCACCGGAGACCCAGGAGAGATGGAGGAATGCTGAAATCGATCGAACTCATGTCGGTTCGGGGCACTCAAGGAAGGTTCGTCCGTGGGGAAGACACGGATATCTGTCCGTTTGACGATGAGAGCAAAAAGCATCCGGCTGGTCTCTTGGATGGGCTCCTGCCCCAGGTTGTTCTTTAGTTCATTCCAGAAAAATTCCCCAACGGGGGTTCCGTTCTTGCCATATCGGACCTCTTCGCTCCTTCCAAAATTTTCCCAATCCTCTCTTAGGAAAGAGAGAATTTCCTCCCTTGACCAATTTACTTTGAGATCTCTTATTCGACAGAGACGAAGCTCCTGTCTTTTCAGATTTTCTTCGTTCATCTTTTGAATCTTTTTGGGGGTTAATAATAGATTCGTCGGATGTTTGCTCTTCTTAATCCAAAATTCAGGCTTTTCCATCTCCGGAGTGACACCGGGAAGTCGAGGTGAAGCAAAGAGGAGTTGAGGAATACCTGCAAAGGTAGCCAAGAGATGAATAATCATCATGGTTATAATTAATTTAGGGAGGGTAGATGAATGATGAGGGAGCATACGAACCTTAAATTCTTAGATTGCTTAGAAAATAACTTAATTATCCCCCTCTCTCTGGCGGGAGAGGGCGGGGTGAGGGGGAAATCCAGGAACAAGGAAAATGAATTATGGCGTCTGGATTAGTTGACGAATAACCAAGTTTATAAATCGTGTCAAGATTTTTTCTTGACAAAATAGAAGAAATATATTAAAAAAAAGGTGTCTCGTTTGGTTGGAGACCAAATCGAGTTACCGAAGGTTGGTAGCTCTTTTTTTTGTGCTTGTTTGTGGAATAAGTAAATCCCAGTAATTTCAGCTGCTTTGAAAAAATAAATTCAATGAGAAGGGAGGGAGATCGCCATGGTTTGTCAAACTGTCAAGGTGGGAGCAGAATGCATCTTCATGAAGAAGACGGGCTGTTCCTACAACGGTGGGAGATGTTATCCCATCGTGGAGTCCTGCAAGGGATGTGACCGAGTGGTCACTTACGAAGTAGGTGCCTATTGCAAGACCTATTGTGAGCCCACCGTTAAATGGGCAAAAGGACCCTGCAATTTTGCCACTCATGTCAAGAAGGAAGTTAAAGAAGATAATTTCAAATTGAACCCTTTAAAGGCATCGAAGCGAAACGTGAGCCAAAGGGCTTAACGAGAATCATCAACCGCTGATAATCGTTTAAATTAGAACCCTTCTCCTTACTGTCTTTTATGGGATAGTGGGAGAAGGGTTTCTTTGTTCGATTTGACGCTCACTCTGAAAAATGATAAACATTATCATCATGTGGGCCGGCGTAGCTCAGTGGTAGAGCAACTGATTCGTAATCAGTAGGTCCTCGGTTCAAATCCGAGCGCCGGCTCCATGATTTCGCAGGATGAATGATGGACAATGAACGATGAACAAAAAGTCTTTAGATCCATCGTCCAACGTTTAAGGTTCATCTTTTAGCGTTCATCGTCCCCTTGGGATCATATGTTCGGGCATTTGAACGGCTACGACCTCGCCCTTCGCGCATATCTCGCCGCCCGCACCCATAACAGTAGCTCAGCTCATCCGGATAGTATTCCTGAAATGCTTTTTGATCCATAGTATCTCTCCAATCCATTTCATCCCAATTTGAATGATATCCACCGCCCTGCAATGAATTGACTAATTTCCGTTCGTCTCTTTGCTCAGACCAAATATACCACATCTATGGTGCTGGGTCTCGAAAATAACTTCGGGCTCTTTCGGCTTTCGTGTGGGTGGCATTCCCCCCTTGTAATCCCTCTTCATCCCGCCCGGGCGGGCAAGAATATCTCTAAAGTTTTACCCCAACAGCAGAAAGCCACGGCCTTTGGCCGTGGATGAATGCGCCAGCTCTTGGCCGGGATGTCGCCCCGCTTGGGCGTTCGTTAGGTGCCACGGGCTTTGCCCGTGGGGCTCCACAAATGCGGTTTGTTTGAGAGGGTCAGGCTAACGAAAGCCTGCAAGTGACCAGTAGCTGGTAAATTTTTAAATGAAGGTAGTCAGCGTGAAGAGGTGCCGCTGTAAAACTTTCTCGACATCCGCGCCCGCCCTTTGCACCGGAGGACAATTTTTTCACATCCCCCTTAAGTTAAGGGGGGACAGAGGGGGGTTAGGTTAACGTTCAGGGTTTGGGTTAGTTAGCAGGGGCTGAGAGCTTCGCTGCGCAAAACGGTGAGTTAACGGCAGCCATTTGGGATTTTTGTGAAAATTACTTCCACTTCCACTTTTGAAGGAAATTTCCATATTTTAGGAAAACGCTTTGACTTTTGAAGACTTAGCCTCACGGGAAGGGCATGGCATCAAATTTGCTGTTCTATAAAAGAATCGAAGAAACGAGGGGAGATTAGACAACGGTAGCTTACGAATACTACTGGCGCGACACCATGAGAGGGTACGAGTTGATTGGCGTTTTGCCAGAAAGAAGAAAAGACACGAATAGAGTTACCTCCAAATCTATCATTGGGTTCGGGAAGAAGTTCTGGGGCGATTATGCAGACATCGACAGCATCCTTTTCTTACGGATAAGAATTGATGAGAAAACAGGAGAAATTTCCCGGCCTAAGCCTCCTCTGGGGTTTGATTTCGAGGATTAAGAATCGAGATAAAAGAAACGAACGTCAGCACGTGAATCCATCGTCGTGAAACATCCCAAATCTCATTCCAGCATGCCATTAGAATTCTTAACCTCCCGGTAAATCTCATGTCACCAAAAATATCCAGTTGACACCATAGACGCTTTTCTTTATCCTTTGTTTAAGGGAGAATGATTTAACGAAAAGAGAATCAGCTCCGACCGGGGGTGAGAAATCCGATGAATATTCGTTCACTGGCCGAAAAGGACAGGGCGCGGTTGCTTTCCATGCTGATCAAGACGCGAGCTTTCACCTCTGCGGAGGTCGATGTGGCGATGGAATTGATCGATATTGTGCTGAAAGATGGAAGCCAAAAGGATTACCAGATCGATTGTATGGCTGATGATCAAGATCAAGTTATTGGCTATATTTGTTACGGCTCCGCACCGATGACCCAGGGAACCTTCGACCTCTACTGGATCGCCGTGGACCCTGACTCCCAGGAGAAGGGGGTGGGTTCAAAGCTCTTGACTTTTTTGGAGAAGCGTGTGGAGGGGGAGGGAGGGCGGATGATTCTTGCAGATACTTCCACCATACCTCAGTACGAAAAGACCCGGAAGTTCTATCTGAAGAATGGATTTGAGGAAGTGGCGGTCATTCGGGATTATTATCATCCCGGCAATGATCGGGTTACTTTCTGCAGAAAGCTAACCCCCCTTCATCCCCCCTTAATTTAAGGGGGGAATTGAGGGGGGTTACAAGAGGGAATAGTACCCTCGGAAAGCCTGTAATTAAATAGCGTGTCCCTTAAAGGATGATTTAGGAGAATCTATGGAGAAGAGAAGAATTGGCGTTCTCACAGGCGGCGGGGATTGTGCCGGTCTCAATTCGGCGATCAAGTGGGTGGTGAAAACAGCATTCGATGATCGACTCCAGAAGACCAGGAAGATCGAATATGAGGTCGTCGGGATACGCGATGGTTGGAAAGGGCTTGTTTCGCCCGATGGCGACGACGATGATCCGACTCCAAGGATTTACACCCTGACAGAGGAAATGGTAAGAACCTGGGATCGGTACGGTGGAACCATGCTCGGGACCTCGCGAACCAATCCCTATGATGCGAAGAACAATCGATCCAAGATCGTCCTCGGGAATATAGAGAAGTATCGTTTGAACTACTTAGTGGCGATTGGCGGAGAAGATACCCTCGGAGTGGCTCACAAGCTTTACCTGGAAGGCATAAAGATGGTGGGTATTCCGAAGACCATCGATAAAGATCTGTCCGGAACGGACTACACCCTGGGGTTTGAGACGGCGGTGAATGTGATCACGGAAGAGATCGATCGTCTCCGAACGACAGCGGGTTCTCACCGAAGGATCTTTGTGGTGGAAACGATGGGGAGGCACGCGGGTTGGTTGGCCCTGGAGGGAGGGGAGTCGAGCGGCGCGTACATCATTCTGATTCCCGAATATGATTTTGAGGTCGAAAAGGTCAATCAATTGGTTTCGGAAGGAAGAAGAAAAGGGCTCCGGTACGAAATTATTGTGACGGCCGAAGGAGCGAAGCCCTCTGGATATGGTCCGATCACCAAAGAGGAGGGCGCCGATAGTTTCGGCCATAAGGCATTGGGAGGCGTGGGAGAGTTCTTGGCGCGAGAAATTACGCGCTCGACGAACATCGAGACCCGCAGTCTTACCTTAAGTCATTTGCAGCGAGGAGGTGTCCCTTGTGCCTATGACCGGAGGATGGCAAGGTATTTTGGAATTGCAGCCGTGGACCTGATCGTCAAAGAAGATTTTGGAAAAATGGTAAGTTATCGGAATGGGCGGATCACCGCTGTTCCGTTGAGGGAAGCTATTAGCAAATTGAGCCTGGTGGATGTCCAAACCCAATATGATACAGACCGCTATAATGGCCGGAGGACAATTTTGAACTCGTGAGTTGCAGACTGCCCCTGAACTACGTGGAGTTCAATCCGTCATGGCTCCTGGTTTTCGGCGACGAGCTGGAACGTTTTTCGAACCTCCGCTGGGATTGTGATTGGGCGTCGGGTCTTGGCATTCAGGAAGACCCAATCGGTTTCGCCCCTTGCGAGAACGCTACTGTCCTTCTGCCTGACAAATTTGTATCTGCGCAACGATATCGCCCTGCGAAAATTGACGACCCAAGTAGAAGCCGAAAGAATATCTCCAGGGAAGGCCGGCCGAAGGTATTCAATCTGATGAGAGCGGACGACCCATATGGCTCCGGCTGCCTGTGTCGCTTGCGTACATCCTGAATTGTTTGAATGAAGGACGGCAATGTCTTGCATCCACTGAACGTAAGCCACGTTGTTGGCATGACCGTTTTCATCGAGGGTGTCTTCTGAAACAACAAACTCATGTGTATAGATCGGGAGCATTTCACGTCCTATGCGTTGCCCCTCACCCCGCCCTCTCCCCAGCGGGGAGAGGGCGGGGTGAGGAGGCGCTGGTGCTCTTTTTTCATGCAGCGATCCATGACGACCTTTAACCCAGCCTTCTCCGCTTTTTCCCCCGCCTCTTTGTGAATGACGCCTTCTTGCATCCAGACCGCCTTCGCTCCCTGCGTGATGGCCTCTTCTACGACGGGTGGGACATCTTCTGATCTTCGAAAGATATCTACCACCTCCACTCTGATCTCTTTGGGAATTTCTGAAAGGCTGTGGTATACCTTTTCTCCCAGAATCTCATCACCGTTGGGCCGGACCGGGATGATCCGATATCCTTTGGATTTGAGATAAGAGGCCACGGTATAGCTGGGACGATCCTCTTTCGAAGAAATCCCTACGACAGCGACTGTCTTGAAACTTGTCAATATTTTTTTGATATCTTCTTCTTCTTTCATTGTTTTCTTCTCTCCCTTCTCAGTCAACGGAGTACGGAACGAATATGGAGTTTCTCGTTTCTGATGGGAGAACACGCCTGGGAATTTTTAATGACCCGATGGAACGGCAGGATTATCAGGAGTCCTCCCGGGGATCAGAGTCTCTGAAGAACTTTCTTCTTCGGGACCCTCTTTCTTCCAGGGGATTGAGCTATCAATAAATGCCTCTACGATCGTGTCAGGGGAATCGCCATCGCTGGGTAATCCTGTTTCGAGGTTGACCTTGACAAGGGTAATCCCTTTGGGGGGTTTAAGCGTCTCCACCGGAGTATTTCTCAGCGCCTTATCCATAAAAGAAATCCAGATGGGCAGGGCTGCCCGAGCCCCTGTCTCATTTTTCCCCAAAGAAGTCTTATCATCGAAGCCCACCCAGACCCCGGCAAGAAGAGAAGGGGTGTATCCGACGAACCAAGCATCGGAGTAATCGCTGGAGGTTCCAGTTTTCCCCGCCACCGGCCTTCCGAGGACTTTTGCCCTCTGGCCTGTCCCGTGCTGGACGACTCCCTGCAAGAGATGGGTCATAATAAAAGCAATTTGTGGCGAGACCACACGTTCCTTCAAAACGGGGGGAGGCGTTTGGGAGGTTTCCTCCTCTTCCTCCTTCTCCTCCATCTCAACATAAGGCGTGTTTTCCTCAAGGACCTCGCCTCCCATGGTGACAATCTTTTTGAGGAAGATGGGTTTGACCCGTTCTCCTCCGTTTGCAAAGACGGCAAAGGCGGAAGTCAACTCGGGCATGGAAACCCCGGACGTGCCGAGAGCGATGGACAGATCCCTTTTGATGGGAGACTCGATCCCCAATCTTTTGATAAATTTGAGAGCGTAACCCACCCCGATGTCCTCAAGGATTTTGACAGTGACAACATTTCTGGAATGAGCTAAGGCATTCCGGAAAGTGATGGGCCCCATAAAATCCTGGTCATAATTCTTTGGTGCCCAATATGTGCCGTCGGGGTCTGAATATTCTACCGGAGAATCCATAACGATCGTGGATGGGGTATAGCCTTTCTCCAAAGCCGCAGCATAGATAACGGGTTTGAAGGCCGAACCGGGTTGTCTTCTGGAAAAGATCGCCCGGTTAAACTGACTCTCGCTGAAATCACGGCCTCCGACCATGGCCCGGATATAGCCGGTTCTCGGGTCAAGGCAGAGCAAGGCGCCCTGAACGAGAGGCTCTTGTTCCAGGATGAACAGCGGAGGCTGCTCTTTCTTAGAGGATTCTTTGACACGAAGATGCACCACATCACCCGGCTTGAGAAGGTCTCCCGGGCTTTTCACTTGTTGTGGCTTATAGCTCGGCGTAGGCTTGACGGTGAGCGCCCAGAACATTTCGGAGAAAGGGAGAATCCCTTTTCGATCCTCCGCCCAAACAGTGTAGAGCTTCTTGGAGTCATCTTTGGAGAGGATCACCCCTTCGAAAACGTCGTTCAGGGGCAGGGGACGGGAGGATTCTTTCTTTTTGTTAACAAGCTCCTTTACATCCTTCTGCGGAAGGACGCGGAGAGGGCCTCTGAATCCCTCGCGCTTGTCCAGTTCCTTTAACCCTGCCTCCACGGATCGCTGAGCCGCTCTCTGAAGGGAGAAATCGAGGGTAGTGTAAATCCTCAGCCCTTGTTGGTACAATTTCTCCTTTCCATACTTTCTCTCTACCTGCTGCCGGATGAATTCCGTGAAGTAGGGAGCCTTGCTGAAATAGGCGCTTTCTCTCGACTGAATCTTAAGAGGGGTCCGAAGCGCTTTTGCTTTCTCCTCCTGGGAGATCATGCCTAATTCGCTCATGCGGGCGAGGACGTACGCCTGGCGGTCCTTGGCCCTTCTATAACTATTGACTGGCGAATAACGACTGGGGGCTTTGGCCAGGCCGGCAATCATGGTTATCTCTGCCAGATTGAGCTGCTCAACCCGCTTGTTGAAGTAACTTTCGGAGGCGGCTTCTACACCATAGGCTCCGTTTCCTAAATAAATGTTGTTCAGGTAAAGGAGAAGGATCTCCTCTTTGGTTAAATCCCGCTCCAGACCGAAGGCGTATGCGACCTCCCTTAACTTTCGGAGCAAACTTCTTTTTGGCGTAAGGAAAAAAGTCTTGGTCACTTGCTGAGTGATCGTGCTTCCTCCCTGGACAATCCTCCGGGCGAGTAAATTCTTGAACATAGCGCGAAGGATGCCTTTGTAATCGACGCCTTTATGCTGGAAGAATTCCGCATCCTCTGCGGCGATGAACGCCTTTACCAATGGCTTGGGAATCTGCTCATAGGAAATGGGGATCCGGTTATCCATCAAAAATTTTCCAATAACTTCATCTTCTTCGGAGTAAACGACGGAGTAGGCATTCAGACGGCGTTCCTTGAGCGGTGCAAAATCGGGAAGGTGATGGGAATAATAGAAGAAGAGTAAGGCTCCGGAAATGAGAAATAAAAGGGCCGAGAGGATAAAGGTATAGATGACGTAGAAAGCCAGTCCCTTCTTCTCTCTGTTTTTGAAATGAGTGTGGTCATTCATGGGGAGAAAAATAAACCAAAAAAGGGAAAACTCTCTTAACAGAGTCTTCCCTTTTCTTATGATTTCGTCATCGTGTGGCTACTTTTTCTTCTTTGGTATTTTGGCAGTTAGATCCTCTACCTGTTTTTTTAAGGCATCACTCTCTGCCTTCAGATTATTGATGGTTGCATCCTTCTCAGCCGCCATCTTCTGGGCATCCTCCTTCAACTTCTGCGCATCCAGTTTCAATCTGTCGTTGTCCGATTTGAGGCTGGTGTTTTCCGCTTTCAGTCTCTCATTCTCTGCCTTGATCTCTGCCCCGCATCCGATGAGGGCTGAAACAAGTAGGCCGACCACGAGCAACGACAGGACAGCCGATATGACTCTTTTCATCTTCCTGTCACCTCCTTCTTCCAAAGTTCTTGCATGTCCGTTTCACCAATTCGAATTATAGATAGGAGCTAAGAAAAAATCAAATCATTTTTTAAACTTGACAACCCTTCTCGTTTTTGGCGATATTTTTTAAAAATTTAGGGAACGTCGGTTGAGCCTTTCCTCGCTTACTTTTGCAGTGGGGAGAGGAGAAAAAAATGGAACAAAAACCGGCCCTCCGTTGTCTATCGTATTAGGGGAAGAGTGGATTTTTGATGAAGACTTCTCCCAGGGTTCAAAAAGAGGTGATCGAGAGCTGCAAGGCGGGGGACGAAACGGCCTTTACAGAGATTGTCCTTCACTCGCAGAAGAAGGTATTCAATATCGCTTACCGGATGTTGGGCAATTTGGAAGAGGCAAAGGATTTGGCTCAGGAGGTTTTCATCTCCGTTTTTGAGTCGATCAAGGATTTGAGGGAGGAGGTTAAATTCGATGCCTGGCTGACACAGATCACTCTAAACCATTGTCGGAACCGCTGGAAATATCTCAAGCGAAGACAGTACTTCAACTCCGATTCGTTGGACGATCCAGTCGAGACGGAAGACGGTGATGTGCCGAGGGCCGTTTGTGACCCTTCCGACAATCCTGAGGCGCTCTATGAAAAGAAGATGATCGAGCAGCTTATTCAGAGAGGGCTTCAGAAGCTGAAGGAAGACCAGAGGGAATTACTTGTATTGAGAGACCTTCAGGGGTGTTCCTACGAAGAGATGAGCGGAATGCTCGGCCTTCCCGAGGGGACGGTCAAATCGAAACTCCACAGGGCAAGAATGGATCTGAAGCGGGTATTAGAAAGGGCGGGCCACTAGAAAGAAGAGGAGAGCCTATGGATTGTGAAAAAGTGCGAGATCGATTTTCCTCTTTGTGGGAAAAGGAGCTGACACCGTTTCATGAGAAAGGGATCAAGGAACATCTTTCTTCATGCCCAGAGTGCCAGAGAGAATTTCAGCAATTCGAGAAAACGATGCGATGGCTTCATTCCGTGGGAGAAGTGGAAGTGCCCGATGCATTTCTCCCCGGACTTCATAAAAGAATGGAAGAACGGAAAAGGATCCGCTCCACGGAGAAGTCCAGGAAGGGATGGTTCAACTTCCCCCTCCCATTGAAACTTCCGGTTCAAGCAGCCGCCATGGTGGCCATCGTTTTCTTAGTGCTCTATCTCACCAAGATGATGCCGCTGGGAGAGTATCGCCCCAGGGAGACCGGACAACCTCCTTCCTCTCTTTCTGTGGGAAAAAAGTCTGAACAGGTGTTGGCTCAAAAAGAGCTGGAGAGAGGACGAGGGACGATAAAGATACCTGCTGAGGCACCCCGTCCAAAGGATGTCGAACAGGCTAAAGCACTTCTCCCAGAAGAGAAAAAATTCGAACCAACCACTCCACAGGCGAAGGCGGAAACCAAAGGGGCGGAGGCACCTTCTCCAAAGACTGAACTCTTGGCGCTCAAGAAAATCGAATCGAAGGAGGCGGCGAAGGCAGCAGCTCCATCCCCAGAACCGGGAAAAATTGAGAAAGAATGGGTTGTCAGGAGGAAGTCCGTTGCGGCTACGAAACCTCCTCAAGAGATCGTCTTGAAGATCTCCGATCGGGAAAAGGCGATCTCTCAGCTTCGAGAGTTAGTCAAACAATTTAGGGGAGAGATTGTTATTACAAAGGAGAACGAGTTCCTTGCTTCTCTTCCCGCAGGTTCATTTTCAGAGTTCAACAGAAGACTGGTAGGGGTAAGCTCAACCGGCCAGGCGGATAAGGTGATTATGAGAAAACAGACCACAGGAGATTTGAGACCCCCCCAGGAAGCGGAGAAAGAAGCAGTTGGGGAAAAATGGAGAGAGCCGGAAAAAGTAGCAACCGATGAAGAGAGTCGAATCGTCGTTCGCATCCTCCTCGTTCAGGAATAGCCCCTCTTGATGGGGACCGTCCCCTCTGCCAGAAAGGGGAATGCGTGTGTCTGTGTGATTGTAATCCTAAGTTTGACTTCTACCCCCCAAGTTTTGTATAAATAAAACTCACTATTCATCCAGTTACTCTCGTTAGTGTAGTGATTCAGAATTGTTTCTCCCTTGTTTGTCATTCCGGGCTTGGCCTGCACCGCATGGTGTTCAGGGCTTGACCCGGAATCCAGTCTTTCTGTACTGGATTCCCGCCGGAGTTCACCCCGTGCTCGATACGGGGCGGGAATGACGGGCTGGGACCCGGCGTTTTGGAAGGGGGAGACTGCTCTTCGTAAAGAGAGGAGGCGCCTTATCGTGAGACGGTTGAACATTTTTGGATTGGGATTGATCATCTTATTGCTGTGGTTTGGTTTTTGCCAGAACGGATGGGCGGAGGAGAGGTATACGGTCAGACCGGGTGATACGCTTTATGGGATCTCAAAATCAGTGGGCGTTAGCGTTGAGGCTTTGAAGAGGGCGAATGCCTTGGAGGACGACTCGATCAAGCCGAAACAGGTTCTTACGATACCATCCCAGGGGCGGGAAAGGGCAGAAGGGGTTCTGGGAAGACCTTCAGGCCAGGCCGGTAAGAAACTTTCCGCCGGGGCCGCTAAGCGAACTTTGGAGGAAATGGACTCTTACGCCATACAGAAAGGAGATACCCTATATGCTATCTCAAAGAAGGTGGGTTTTTCAGCAGAGGAGATTAGAAAGGTGAACGGCCTCCACACTTCGGGCTTAAAGACTGGTCAAGTCCTTCTCCTCCCAAAAGGGAGTCAGCCGGATGATGAGGCAGAGGAATTGGGCGATGAGGATGAAACGGTACAAGCTTCAGGGGCAGGGGGTGAGAAAGGAGATCCAGTCCCGTCCGCCCCTCTTGGAAAATGGGGTAATCCGGAGGAGAGAGGTCTCTTGGTAAGGGTTGCGAAGACCTTTTTAGGTGTGCCCTATAAATTAGGAGGCTCCACATTAAAAGGGATCGATTGTTCTGCCTTGGTGAAAAAGATCTATGAGATTTTTAATATCCAACTTCCCAGAACGACCCGAGAACAGTTTAAGATAGGGAAGAAGGTGGATATGGACCAGTTAGAGGAGGGGGATCTGGTTTTTTTTAGACGGGGCGGGAATCGTGCTCATGTGGGAATTTACGTTGGCGACAATCAATTTGTCCACGCTTCTTCATACAGCAGAGAGGTGAAGATAGATCATCTGAATACGCCTTACTACAGCCAACGCTTCCTCAGAGGAGTTCGGGTAAAGGAATTGGCGAGGGAGATTTAGGGATCATCTATTTTGACGAAGGAGAGTGAATCATGCTCATCACCATCAACCCTAAAAATCCGCAACCCAGATTGATTCGGAGGGTCGTGGAAGTTCTGAAGGAAGGCGGTGTGGTCGGATATCCTACAGACACCATCTATGGAATCGGATGCGACCTTTTTAACCCGGAGGCGATCCGAAGAATTCATCGGCTGAAGAAATTAGAGGGGAAGAAGTTATTAAGTTTCATCTGCTCCGACTTGAAAGATATCAGTCGCTACGCGTATGTGTCCAACTATGCCTATAAAATGATGAAACGCCTACTTCCCGGAGCTTATACCTTCGTTTTGAAGGCGACGAAGTTGGTTCCGAAGATAGCCATGACCAAACAGAATACCGTCGGAATAAGAATCCCTGACAACAAGATATGCTTATCCCTCGTTAGGGAGCTGGGGCACCCGATTATCAGTACCAGCGTTTATAAACCCGATGAGGGACTGTACAATGACCCTGCCGGGATTGAGGAGCGATTTGGAAAACAGCTTGACCTCGTCGTTGACGGAGGGATGATCGTTGCCGAACATTCCAGCATGGTTGACCTCACCGGCGATCTTCCCAAAGTGATTCGAAAAGGCAAAGGGGATGTAAGCCTTTTCCGATAAGAGCCCGTGGTGCTGGAAAGGAAAAGAGATGGGCCGAAAAAGTCTGCCACCTGCGACGTTGCTTTTTCCCACTCCGGTCGTCTTGGTGACCTGTGTGGATGAAACAGGAAAGCCGAACATCATCACCTTGGCCTGGGTGGGGGTGGTCAACTCAGAGCCTCCTATAATCAGTATCTCCATCCGGCCGGAACGATACTCCCATGCCTGTGTGAAGCGACTCAAAGAGTTTGTCGTCAACCTTCCTACCGAAGAGATGGTCAGAAAGGTGGATGCGTGCGGTGTCCTTTCCGGCAGGGGAGCGGATAAGTTTTTATCCATGGGATGGAAGCAGGTGCCCGCCCAGAAAGTCGAGCCCCCGTTAATCGACGAATGTCCTGTCCAGATGGAATGTAAGGTTAGAGAAATAGTCTCCTTGGGAAGCCACGACCTCTTCTTGGGTGAAATCGTTGCCCTCCACGTCAAAGAAGAAATTCAAAACGACAAAGGTCGGATCGATATCACCAAGGTCCTCCCGTTGGTCTTCTGCCCGGGTGCCAATGAGTACTGGAACCTCGCGAAATGCATCGGCCATTACGGTTTTACAAAAGGGAAACCCTAACACGGGATTGCTCGGACCATACGGGCCCACCATGATCATTGACTGCCATACTCACATCTTTCCTGAGGAAGTGAGAAAGGAGCGAGCGTCCTTCTGTAAGAGAGACGAAGGTTTTTCGTCCATTTATAAAGACCCAACGTCGAGGATGGTCGGGGCGGAGGATTTGATCGCCTCGATGGATGAATCCGGCATCGATCAATCTGTGATTTGTGGGTTCCCCTGGAGCAAACCTGATGTCTGTTCCTTTCATAATCAATACCTGATGGCGTCCGCCTCGCAGTATCCGAATCGACTGATTCCCTTTATTTCCCTTCTCTTTTCAAATCCAAATTGGTCGTTGGAGGAATTAGATCGGACCCTGAAAGCTGGGGCAAAGGGGGTAGGGGAGATCGCTTTCTACCGTGATGAAATGACGGCTCACGATATTGATTCCATGAAACCAGCCCTTTCCCAAATGGAGAAACAGGGGATCCCTCTTCTTCTCCATACCAATGAGACGATCGGCCATTCCTATCCCGGGAAGGGGGGAACGCCGCTGGAGCGTTTCTATGAACTCATCCTCTCTTTTCCAAACCTTCCCGTCATCTTGGCACACTGGGGAGGTGGCCTTCCCTTCTACGAGCTGATGCCCGAGGTGGCGAAGGGGATGGCCCATGTCTATTACGATACCGCGGCTTCGCCTTTTCTCTATCTGAAGAAGATTTATGCCGCCGTCAGAGAGATCGTGGGAGCGGAAAAAATCCTTTTCGGGACGGACTTTCCTCTGATCTCCCCCAGGCGATATTTTAAAGAATTGGAAGAATCGGGCCTTTCAAAACAGGATCGGGAAAAAATTCTCGGTCTCAATTTTTCAAGACTGTTTGAGAAAGGGGGTGCCCGGTGAAGCATTCCTTTTTGGATCACCACAGCCAGACAGAGAGCCCGATCCACCATCTGGATGCCAGGGCAAAGATCATCGTCTTCTTCACTTTTATTTTGACCGGGGTGAGTGCTCCACCCACTTCGCTCATTCTCTTCGGTCTTTTGGCTATCGTTCTCGTCGGCATTGCCTTCTTCGCACGGCTCCCCTTAGGTCACTTGCTCAAGAAGGTTCTGGTCGTCCTCCCTTTTCTCCTTATCGTCTCGATTTCTATTCCATTCATGAAAAAAGACGGAATCGGAGGAGGATACAATTTGGGCCTCGGAGGCCTTTCGGTTTCGCGGAGCGGTCTCTGGATTCTGTGGAATGTGGTCATCAAGTCATGTCTTGGGGTTTTTTCTATGATCTTGCTCTCTTCCACGACCTCCTTTCCCCAATTGATGAAAGGCATGGAGAAGTTGGGTTCCCCAAAAATCTTTACCATGCTCACCTCTTTCATGTACCGCTATTCTTTTATCGTCATCGACGAGATGTACCGAACGAAGCGGGCGAGGGATTCAAGAAGCTTTGGAGGGAGATGGTTCTGGCAAACCAAGATCATCGGACACATGATCGGAACGCTTTTCTTAAGAAGCTTTCATCGTGGGGAACGAGTTTATCTGGCCATGCTTTCTCGAGGTTATCAGGGGACGATGCCCGGAAGCACGGCAGGAAGGCTCGGCTGGGGAGAGGCAGTTTTTCTTTCTCTTGTACCTTTTCTTATTTTCTTGAGGATCTATTTGGGATAAACTCTTCCCTCTGCCCCATCCTCTCCCAACTGGAAAGAGAGGAGGGGGAGGCCAAATGAAGTCAGACCCGCGAATGAGCAGAAATAAGGTAATCGAAATCAGTCACCTCTCTTATCATTATCCAGACGGGACGCCGGCGTTGAGGGACGTTGATTTGGAAGTCTATCAACATCAATCCATTGCGATCCTGGGCCCAAATGGAGCCGGCAAGTCCACCCTTCTCTATCATCTGAACGGAACCTTGATGGGAGAAGGAAAGGTGATCATCTTGGGCATTCCGGTTGAGAAAAACAATTTGAAGGAAATTCGGAGAAGGGTGGGTCTCGTTTTTCAAAGTCCAGAGGATCAGCTCTTCTGTCCCACGGTTTTCGATGATGTGGCTTTCGGTCCTCTGAATATGGGACTTGACGGAGAAAGCGTTCGGCGCCGTGTGACAAAGGCACTTGAGACAGTGGGGTTGAAAGGATTTGAGGCAAGATCGGCCCACCATTTGAGTGAGGGAGAGAAGAAAAGGGTTGCTCTGGCCACCGTGTTGTCCATGGACTCCGAGATCCTGGCCCTCGACGAGCCCACGGATAACCTCGACCCGGCCGGAAGCCGAATGCTGATGGAACGAATCCAGTCCATCCCTCAAACAAAAATCATCGTTACCCATCACCTGCCCGTGGCGGTGGATCTTTGTGAGAGAGCGGTCTTGCTGTACGAAGGGAGAAAAATAGAGGATCTTTCCATGGGAGATCTGCTCGGAGATCGTGTGCTCTTAGAAAGATTCGGGTTTGATGCGGATTACGCCCAGTGGATGTACAGTCGAAGGAAAGGCTGAGAAGAAGGAGTTGGGAAGGAATGGAGGGATTAAGGAAACCCCGCCTTTGCTAAGCTGCTCTTAAGGCAGGTAGAAGTCCCCGTGGCCAGAATGGTCCCATCTTTGTTGGCCACGTGGGCTTTCGCTCTGATGAGTCTTTTGCTTACCTCCGTAATTTCCCCGTAGATGCTGAGTGGTTCGAAGATGGGGACCGGCTTTTTGAACCTGATCTCTAAGGAAGCCGTGACCGCTTGATACCCTAATTCATAAATCAATTTTGCCATCGCTTCATCCAACAAGGTACTGACAATTCCTCCATGGACGATACCGTCCCAACCTTGGAAAGTTGGACTTGCGGTAAAAGTCGATTTGAGGGTTTGTCTTTCCTTGTCGATCTCAAAACTCAATCGCAGCCCACTTGGATTGTTCATTCCACAGACAAAACAATTACCGTAGGTTTCGAATTTCATCCCTTTCCTCGTTGACCCTGTACCTGTTTCTTAACCAATCATTTCCTTCGCTAAAGGCAATGAATTTCGGGTTTCCAGAGACTCCATGGATCTCATATAGGAAATGGTACAGGGTTGACTTGATCCTTCAAGCTATCATATAGTTTTGAAAGAGGTATTGTCAATTGACGAAGATGGATGATCGTTATCTCCGGTTAGCCGTGGCCGCTGCCAAGGAAGCGGGCCGGATTCAGATACTCCACTCTGACCATTCCCATCCAGTTGAGTACAAAGGAGAGTTCAACCCGGTGACGGAAGTGGACCGGCTCTGCGAGCGGGCCATTGTAAAAATGGTTTCGGATGCTTTTCCGGAACATGATATCATGACAGAGGAAAGTCCTTTTGAGGGGAAGGGATCCCCTTGGAAGTGGATCATCGACCCCCTCGACGGGACGACCAATTATCTTCACGGGTTTCCTTGTTTCTGCGTCTCCATCGGGCTTGAAGTAGAAGGAGAGGTAAAAATAGGAGTGGTTTACGTCCCGGTCCTTAATGAGCTCTTTCATGCGGAAAAAGGAAAGGGTGCCTTCCTCAATGGGAAAAGAATCGTTGTCTCACGGATTGAACGCTTAAACAGAAGTCTTGTCTGCACCGGTTTTCCTTACGATGTCCATGAACATGCCGATTTCTATCTCCGTTATTTCCGGCAGTTTCTCACCAAAAGTTTTGCCATTCGGAGACCTGGCTCAGCAGCCATCGATCTTTCTTACTTAGCAGCGGGTCGTTTCGATGGGTTCTGGGAATTTAAGCTCCACCCTTGGGATGTGGCGGCGGCGACCCTAATGATTACTGAAGCAGGAGGAAAGGTGACCGATCTTGAAGGCCGATCCTACAACATCTATTCTGGGGAGATCCTGGCTTCCAATGGGTCGATCCATCAACAGATGCTCGAGGTTATTCAAGAGATGGGTGATATTGAAAAATAAGGAGATGATCGAATGTGGAGGAGGCGTCATGGACTTGTCGGAATTGTTCAGGTTTGATGGAAAAACCGCTATCGTCACGGGCAGTGCTCAAGGACTGGGAAAAGAGATTGCCTTAAGCCTCGCTCAAAACGGTTGTTCTTTAGCTTTGGCTGACATCGTCTATCCTGAGGAGACAGCGAAACAGATTCAGGAGATCGGGTCTCATTGTATCCCTATAAGTGTCGACGTATCAGATGAAACAGAAGTAAAAAATTTGGTAGGAAAGGTGCTCGCCGAATACAAGAAAGTGGATATATTGGTTAATAATGCTGGCATTTCTCAATTAAACTATACACCCACTGAAGACTCACCTGTAGAGGAGTGGGATAGGACTATTCGAATCAATTTGAGAGGTACCTTCCTTTGTTGCAAATATATTGGTAAACAGATGATAGAAAGCGGGGGCGGCAGTATCATCAATATTTCAACGACGGCCGGGATCACGGGTGTCTCCCGAGCACCAGGCTACTGTGCTTCGAAAGCAGGGGTCATCCTCTTGACCAAGAGCCTGGCTCTTGAGTGGGCCAAATATCATATTCGCGTCAATGCCATTGCCCCACACTACTTGGAGACGGGGTTGACAGGAGGACTGAGAGCTTCGGAGAAAGTCTACGAGGGTTTAATCAAACAGATACCGATGAAGCGGTTTGGAAAACCAGAGGAGATCATCGGAGCAATATTACTTTTATCTTCTCCTGCCTCAAGTTACATCACAGGGTCCGTCATTGTGGTCGATGGAGGATTTTTGGCCCAATAGGTTTCGGATTTCCGAAGGACCGAGAATCGATCTCAAGGCATGGACTTCTCAATTTAGCTATCTTTCTAAGAGAGGAGTTATGGAATAGAAACGTGGTTATTTATACTCATAAAACCCTTTGCCTGTTTTTCTTCCAAGCCATCCTGCAATGACCATCTTCTTCAGGAGAAGGGGCGGAGCGTATTTGGAATCCTTAGTCTCCTCATACAGAGTTTCGGCGATGGATAACTCCGTATCCAATCCTATAAAGTCGATTACTTCCAGGGGCCCCATCGGATGATTGACCGCTAATTTCATGGACGTGTCGATTTCATCCCTGCTTGCGATCCCTGCCTCTAACATACGGACCGCCCCGAGCAAAAAGGGTGTAAAGAGTCTCGTGACGATGAAGCCTCCAACATCGGGTGCAACCACTACCGTCTTTCCCAAAGTTACCCCCCACTTTTTTACTGTCTCAATCGTTTCTTCGCTCGTCATGATCGTTCGAACAAGTTCTAAGAGTTGCATGACAGGAGCTGGATTGTGGAAATGCATTCCCAAGAGTTTATCCGGTCTTTTCGTCGCCGCAGCCATATCGGTTACTGACAATCCGGAGGTATTCGTGCCCAATATCGTATCCCCGTTACAAATCTTGTCGAGTTGGGTAAACACCCTCTTTTTTAGTTCCAAATCCTCTGGAACGGCCTCTTCGATCAGATGACAATCGGCGAGGTCTTCCATTTTTGTACTCGTTTTAATCCGTCCCATAATCGCCTCTTTTTCAGACTGGGAGAGTTTTCCTTTCTCGACCCGACCCGCAAGCCTCTTTTCAATTCCTTTTAGTCCCTTCTCTATCATCCCTTCAATCGAGTCCACAGCAATGACCTCATATCCCGCCTGGGCGAATACCTGTACAATGCCCGATCCCATCTGGCCACATCCCAATACTCCCAATTTCTTGATTTCCATTGAGCCCCTCCTTTAACCGACCCAGCTGGATTATGCTTTTCGGATGGCGCATAAAAGCGATTTCATGTCCGGATAGCCCATAATAGGTTCTCGACATTCGGCGTCTGTAAGCAGGTTGGCATTGGCCTCTCTGGGCCAGCCGTGAGGCACAAGAACGACACCTTCAGCGACCCTTTCGTCCACATGGGCTTTCATCTGGACGAAACCCCTGTTTGTTTCAATGACGATCTTTTCCCCATCTTTGATCTTATATCGCACGGCCGTCTTTGGCCCCATTTCTGCTTTCGGCTCTGGACTCTTTTCCTTTAAAGATTCTATTTCCCTGAATTGTCCATGGGTGTAAAAAAGGTTTCTGTTCCCTGTCGAAAGTATCAGAGGATACTTTTCTAACAATTCTGGTGTATTGACAGGGCTTCTCCGAGGTTCCAGATATGTGGGGAGAGGGTCAAATCCCACCTGTTCTAATGCATCACTGTATATCTCAATCTTTCGCGTTGGTGTCGAAAACTTCGCCTCTTTCATCCCATATTCTTTCTGTTGATAAAAAGCCCCTTCCGGTTTTTCTTCCAGAAGCTGTTTAAAGGTTAACCCAGTTGGTCCCAATTCGAATACGACAAGCTCTTCCTCCGACTTCCAAGGAAATTGATTTCCCATGCCCAACTTCTTGGCAAGTTCAGTAAAAAGTCTCCACTCTGACCAGCTTTCATAAAATGGGTCTATCGCCTTTTTCCTGAGCATGAGATAGGGGAGACAGTGGCATACATTGTAGGTATAGGCCAACCCCCACTTCTCGAGATGTGAGCAGGCAGGCAGCATGTAATGGGCAAGTTCTCCCGTTTCGGTCATGAAAAAGTCGTGCACAATGAGCAAATCCAGTTTCCTAAAGGCTGACCTAAAAGCGTTAGAGTCTGGCATAGAAACAATAGGATTTCCTCCAATAACAAAGAACGCCTTGATTTTTTCGGGGACGCTTTCGGGAACGCATGTGACCACGCCGTAGGGGCTTTTTCTGCCCCATACCTCATAGAATAGCGGATATCGGTCGGCTCCAAGGGGCTCTCCCTCAACCTCCAGGCCAACGTTGCCCAACTTCAACCTAGGGCTGATCACCCATCCCCCCGGGTTATTTATATTGCCGGTCATGACCTGAAGGATGGAGAAGGCACGACTGTTCTGAGTACCATTGGCTGTTTGGTCCTGGGTATTGGTCCCCTGGTAAATGCCTGCTCCTTTTGTCTTTGCAATGAGGCGGGCAAGCTTCCGGATGTCTTCGGCAGGGATCCAGGTGATCTTCTCAGCCCACTCCGGAGTATATTTCTGTATATGGGGGACCAGCTTATCAAATCCATAGGTGTACTTCTCGATGAAATCGGCATCGTAAAGCCTCTCATTGATGATCACGTTTATCATCGCAAGGGCCAGCGCTCCGTCCGTACCGGGTCTTATCCTGAGATACATTTCTGCATGATCCGCCAATGGAATCCTCTTTGGGTCGATGACGACCAGTTTCGCCCCCTTTTTCAGGTTTTCCCCGATAGCGAGTTGCAAAGGAAAGTCAGATTCATCAGGGTTGTGACCCCAGAGGATATAAAGATTTGAATAAAGCTCCTCGGTAGGGTATTTGCCAAAGGTGATCTGTCTTGTTCGAATTCGCATCCGATAGCAGATACTCTCCACGGAGAAGAAGTTGGGAGAGCCAAAGGCTGCTTTGAATCTCTGGGTTAAACCGACCATCTCCAGGTTCTCAACCCCAATCGATCCGCTAAACATCCCCAGCATAAAGGGACCATATTCTTCCCTAAGCCTCAGAAGTTTATTCGCTATTTCTGTCAGGGCCTGATCCCATGTGATTCTCTCCCAGTTTCCGTTCACTCTCTTCATGGGATACTTTACCCGTTTCGGACTATAGATGTTATTGAGGGCGGCCTCTCCCTTTGGACAGAGTTTTCCTTTATTTAAGGGATGAGACGCTAAGCCCTCCACTTTAACGGCCTTTCCGTCCTCCACCGTCACCTTTGTGCCGCAACTATGGTAACAGAGCGTGCAGTCCGTGAAGATGACATTTCTTTCATTAGCCATGGGTAGACAGACCTCCTTCAATCGTATTTTTCATTTTATAAGACATAAGAAGAACGAATGGCAAATTTTCCAGTGGGTGTTTCATCATTTGTTACTATCAGATTTGTCCTATCCTTCGCTTAATGTCCTCTCTCAAAGCCTTTTTGTCATGCTTTCCCGCCTGGGTCATCGGAAGGGAATCGGTAAACTCAAACCGTTCTGGAATGAGTAACTTTGAGGCGCCCCGGCTTTCCATAAACCTCTTAATTTCTTCAGGATCTAATTTTGCTCCGGAAACCGGCCGGATATAGGCACAGACCTTTTCGCCCAATTCATTGTCCGGCATTCCGATCACTGCTGCATCAGCAACTCCTGGATAGGAACATAGAAGCTCTTCAACCTGGGCAGGACTGATATTCTCTCCCCCTCTAATAATAAGGTCTTTAATCCTCCCTGTTATTTTCAGATACCCCGAGAGATCTATTCTTGCTTGATCGCCCGTTCTGAAGAAACCACCTTTGGTAAAGCTTTTTCTGTTCTCCTCTGGATTTTTCAAATACCCGGCAAAGATGCCCGGCCCCTTTGTGACCAATTCGCCGTCTAAATTGGGGTTTAACTCCCTGCCCCCTTCATCAAGAATTTTCACCTCTTCATAGGGACAACACGGTTTACCAACCGTACTGCAGATTGTCTCAACATCATCGGTGAGCTTCGTCCTGCAAAGCAACCCTTCACTCATACCAAATTCGTTAATGTAGGTGCATCCAAGTTTCTTATATACTTCTCGAATCAGGTCGGGAGGACTGGGTTCTCCTCCAGCCGATATCTTTTTCAAAGAGGTTAGGTCATAGTCCCCGAGTTGCCCAATTTCAATCACTCTCTTTACCAAGCTGGGCACCATCGGCATATACGTCACCTTCTCGGACTGGATCGTGCTGCAAATATCTTCTGGCCTCGTTGAATCTAATAATACCAATTTGTATCCCAAAAAAATTGCACCGACAAGATTGAGCAAAGCGAGGTTATGGCCGACGGGTACGATGAGAAGACAGACATCCTTGGTATTCATTTCCCATGCCTTATGCAGATATTCCACATTGCAAAGATAATCATTGTGCGTGCGCGGGATCCCTTTAGGCAAACCGGTGGTCCCCCCTGAAGGAAGGATATGGGCGATATCGGTCGGCTCAGGCCTCCTGCTCGACAACGTATCCTGATCCGCAGTGCTGGGTTCTTGGCCTATGAGGTCTTCCAGGGTAGATGTAAAGGCCGAAGTTTTTGTCTCTCCTCTCACCGAGATAACATGCTTGAGGCCTGGGTTCCTCTTCTTCACTTCTCCAATAAAGGATCTGTAATCAATCTTTCTATAAACCTCTGGCACGATCCAAGCCTTCGCCTCGGTGAGATCGGCAAGATGGCTCACCTCCAACTGTTTATATCCGGAGATAAGAAGGACTGGGATCGATCCTATCCGTTGAAGGGCAAAGTAGGAGCAGATAAACTCGCTCCAGTTCGGAAGTTGTAACAGAACTGCATCGCCCCTCTCGATCCCTAATTTCATTAAACCGCCAGCAAATCGATCCACCCTCTTCCGGAGCTCCTCATAGGTGAGCCGACCCCGATCATCCACGATAGCTTCCTTTTCTGGAAATACATCAGCGGTCTTGTTGAGAACATCTCCGAGCGTCATTCCAAGCCACCATCTATATTTTGTGTACTTCTCCGCTTCCGCTTCCGTATGTCTTGGAAATTCGACTCCATCCATATTCACACACTCCTTTGCCGGTCAGTCGTGGTGGGATCTCAATCCATCTTTAATACCATCTTTGTCCTTACAGATCTTCTTTCTTAAACTGGCCGGGCCGCCCCATCTTCGTCAGGAAAGGTTCAGGAGCGTTTATGCTTCCTTGGGGCCAACGGTCGCAGTTAACCTTTTCATATCTTGAGTCTGCTTCGAGGCACCAGTTACAGGCAACACATCGAACGATCTCTTTCTCCCTCCCTTCCTTTGTTTTGATAGGCCAGTCCGGGTCGCAGAGGAGAGATCGGCACAGTCCGATGATGTCCGCTTTGCTCCCTTCAAGGATCTCTTCGGCATGTTTGGGTTCCCTGATCTTGCCCGCTGTGACAATGGGAGTCTTAAACCCAGCTTCCCGGACAGCCTTTCTGACTCCCTCTGCCAGATAGATATGGGTTCCATCAGGCCACCAGAACCATGGGCTCATGCGATGGCCACTGTAGCCGGACATTGGGTCCGGGGGACTCCCCTCGGGTGGAGTCTTCGCATCCTCGAACCGACTTCCAGCAGAAACGCTGATATAGTCCACCCCGAGTTCGGCAAACCTCCTAGCGATCCGGGTGCTCTGAGCTAAAGTGTTTCCCTCAATGTGGAAGTCCTCGCCATTGATGCGGATCCCAAGAGGGTAATCATTTCCTACGGCCTGGCGCACTGCCTGATAGACCTCTATGGGTAACTTCATCCTGTTTTCGAGACTGCTCCCATACCCATCGGTCCTCTTGTTCGCCCGGGATAAGAATGAAGAGAGAACATAGGCATGGGCCATGTGGATTTCAATAAAATCGAATCCAGCCGATCGGGCGCGCTTCGCGGCTGCCACATGGTCATTCACGATATTTGGAAGTTCTTCCGTTTTGAAATCCTCAACCTTTTGTCTCCAGCCCGTGCGGGAAAGTTTAAGATGTTGCATGAGCTGGATGCCAATCTTCACTTCACGGTTCACTTCGCGTATCGCCTTCACCACCTCGGTTAGGCCGGGTACGAGACGATCATCGCTGATCCGAAGATTGAACGGGCTCTTCGATGGGATGATGACAGCCGCCTCAACCACAATAGACCCCACGCCACCTTTTGCTTCCCTCTGATAGCGCTTCTTCAAATCGTCCGTGACCCAACCCTCCTCAGTAGAGAGTCCGGAAACCATTGATGTCCGCTGGATACGGTTTGGAAAAGTAACGCCTCTCACCGTGATGGACGAAAAAAGCTTCTCATAGCTCATGTTTTCTTCCTCCTTTGAATATTTCGTCATCCCTCTTCGTTTGGTCTACGGCTCTCTTCCTTGCCTGTCTTGACCCAAATCGCACCATTGGTGCAAACAGAGACACATTCGGGTTTCCCCCCACAAAGATCACAGTGATAGGCCAAGTCTTCGAAAACGGTCAACCCGTCAAAGGGACAGGCCTCCGCTCTTTGGCTTCTCCAGATATATTTGAACTTCTCTATGGCTTCGTCAACCTCTTCTTCCTCAAGACACTTCATCTTTTTACATTGACGGCAGACCCAAGGCGTATGCAGGCCGGTTTCCAGGTCGTCCTTCAAAATACGAATAGCCGATTTCGAAGGATTGAGGACTCCCAAATGGGAGAGGGAACAAACCATCTCGCAGAGATGGCAACCCGTACATTTCTTCTTTTCGATTTCAATTCTCATGGCGATCCGCCTTCTTACAGCTTTAAAGAGGGATCTCTAACTTTTTCATTCCTGCTTCGGTAGGTCTGCCATTGTCGTCCCAACCATGCAGCTCATAGTACTCGTCTAACATTTTGTTGAACTCTGCCGGATCAATTTTATGCCCCTTAGCCGGCCCCTCAGGAATCGGTTCGAAATATCTGGACGGCAAGGTATCATGCCTACGGTCTAACCCCCGCAAGCTGAGCATCCTCCTCTCTAACGTGCAGATCCTCTCTCCAATGGTCTTCAGATCCTCGGCTGATATCTTTAGACCTGAAGAGAGGTAGATCAGTTGACCGAATTCTTCATATTGAGGGGAGTGCGGACTGCTGAAGACCGTCATGAATCTGCAAACGCCGAGTGCGTCGCAGACGGCATAAAGAAGTTCATGCCACCAGATCATTCTTCCCTTTCCCCGATAGGAGGTGAAATCCGAGTCGACTTCTCCCCCATAGAGTTTCCCCAGAAGGGGAGGGGGCAGATCAAGGATATCCAAGGATGGCCTGCTTCGCATGTGGCAGGCTCCGCGGCTAGCGGTTGCCATTCCCAGGGCAAAACTTTTTGTCATTCTCTCATCAGTCATCTCCATGGGGAGATTCTTAACTTCCAAAAGGAAATCTCTCGCTTTGGATGGAAGTCTTTTTTCTGCAAAGGATGCTTCAGCCAAGATATCCCCAAACCCTTTCCTTTGGGCGATCATATGGATGATCTTTTCGATTCCTTCTGTATCCCCCCATTCCAGCGGGAAACCGACGGTCTCTTCATTGATGATTCCCCTCTGGTAAAGCTCCATGGCCCAGGCAATGTAAGAGCCTGTTGAGACGGTGTCCAATCCGTATCGATTGCAGAGTTCGACAGCATGTAGGATGTTCTCCAGGTTCAAACATCCAATCTTCCATCCCATGGATCCGACCGAGGCATACTCAGGACCCTCTCCTGTGATCTCATCCGTTAGCTTGAGCCGATGGCGGCAATGAACCGGGCAGCTCCAGCAAGCGACCATTCCGGTTGAATATCGATCCAGATTTTCTGCCACCAGAGCCGACCCCGCTTCGCCCACACTGGTCCATTGGTGATTGTGCACCGCCAGCAGACCGAGGGCATTGCCTGTGGCAACCATCAAGGGTGTGCCGAACCGACCCAGGGCTTTCACCCATTTCCTCTCCCGAAGACCCTTCACAAGATCCTTGTAATAACTTAAAAGCCCTCGAGGGTCCGACACCTGGAGATCCTGAGTTCCTCGAACCGCGATCGCCTTCAGTTTCTTGGATCCCATCACGGCACCCAATCCTGTTCGGGCCGCTGTGCTCTTTAAACCGCTTCTCACACCTGCAAATCTCACCATGTTTTCTCCAGCAAGACCGATACAGGCCACCTGGATCTTCTTATCTTCCAATTCCTGCCGGATCACCTTCTGGGTTTCAACGGTGTCGAGCCCCATCAAAGGCCGGGCATCCCGAATTTCAATATGGTTATTTTCGATCGAAAGATAAGCGGGGTCCTCACTCTTTCCATTGATGACAAGGTGAGAGAGCCCTGTGTACGTGAGTTCTGCTCCAAAATCCCCTCCCATGTTGGCATCGCCGAGATACCCTGTTTCAGGAGAGATAGCGGAAATGTTCATCCTACTTCCGAGGTTAAGACATCCTGTCAAAAATCCTGGGCCAAAGATGAGGGGGTTTTCCGGACCAAGAGGATCGATGTGGGGATGAAATCTCTTGGCAAGGAGATACATATTCATCCCCCTGCCGCCGAGATATTTGATCTGTATCTCCTTAGGAATTTCTTCAATGGAGACATTTCTTTTTGTCAGATCGATCAGTGCCAACTTGTTCTTGAATGGCATTGGGATGAGACCTCTTCAGACTTATGTCCTTTTCATAATTTCCACAACACCTAAATTGCCATCGACCCGGATGATATCCCCATCCTTGATCGACTTGGTCGCTCTCCATGTTCCCACCACGGCCGGAATCCTATACTCTCTGGCCGTGATGGCGGCATGGGTCAACATGCCGCCTGTATCCGTGACGACTCCTTTGATCTTCGGGAAAAGAGGCGTCCAGGCGGTTGCCGTGTAGGGACAGACGAGGATTTCACCGTGCTTCAATTTGGGAAAATCCTCAAAGCTCGTGATCACGCGGGCTGGGCCTTCAACGATGCCCGGGGCTCCAGGATATCCTTCAAAACGATCCATAATTTTTAGTTCTTCCACCTTGCCTGCCTTAATCACCTCGTCGATCATTCCAAAAACCTTGATCATGATCGGATCGGTCACTTTTTCCGGAACCATGCCGAGTGTCAATGGCGCTTCTTGGAGCTCTTTAACCTGATTCCAGCCCCACTGTCTCTCCCTAACAGTGCAAGGGACCATCCGGCGGTAATGGTAGATCGCCGCATTTCTATTTCTTGCCAGACCGGTCATGACTTCGTCAAGTTCGTTGAAGTTTAAGAAGAAGACGTCTTCGGGTCGCTCCAATAGCCCGTATTGGCTCAACCTTCTTCCGCAGACCATGGCCACATCATGAAGTCCAGCAGTTGAAGCTCCGTCGATGTAAAAACCATGATCCTCCTGAAATCGATAGATTTTTCGACCGACCTCCAGGAGTTTTTTAAACAGTTCCTGCTTATCCCAGGAGAGCTTGGACAGGAAATGGTCGGCTGCTTCCTTGCTTTCATTCACCATTTTCTCCCTTTCGGTGTTGATGTTCCAGCCCTGCTTCACTCTGGGAAGATAGGTCTTAATGGTTTCCAGAACGGGCGTTGAATCCTCGATCCAGGTGGGGAAAATAACATCCAAGTGAGCTGCGGTAATCCGATGGCCATAAGTCTCCAAGAACTGGTGAAAGGACTCCAACCATTTCGTTGATCTGGGATCCTCTTTCAATTTTCGGAAAAGATCCTTGGGATCCTCTGTGAGAAAGATCTCGCCGATCTTGTATTCTTCGGCAAGCTTTGTGAGCTCCCACAGAGCCGAATCGGTTCGGGTGGCCATTGTGTCGAGCCCTTTGAGCATCACCGTTGCATCTTTCTCCTCCATCCCGTTTTCCTTACAGAAGGCTTCAAATTCAAAATAGAGGGCATCCGCCGGATACATGAGGATGAAGTGGATCTCCCAGTTCCTTTTATTGATCTCCTCACTTCTCCGGAGGGCATAAGAGAGATCGCCATCAGATATCCCGTAATTGACGCTCCCCATAAAACTTAGACCCTGCTTTACTTCTTCAATATGACAGGTGTAGTACTCATCCCAGTGTTCCCTCAAGTGATCAAGAAGTTTCCCGAATTCTGCAGCTCTTCTTCCAATCTCGGCCCCATCTTTCAGCTCTTCAAATCCGAGGAAGACCCTTCCCTTGAAAATTTTGACATGACCTCCCTTGGAAGGAGGTAATTTGGTCTCTTCAGCAGCCACATGGTAGCCCCAAGCATGATGTTTCTGCACGGTGGTCATTCCGAGAGGGGAGATGGGGTAGGGTTGATGCAAATCGTCACGGAACCAGAAAATGTCTTCGTCATCAGGAATCCTGAGCGTTCTCATTCCTGAAATACTTCTGTCCATATCGTTGAGGCCCAAATTGTCATACATAACGATCCCTTCCTTCCTTTCTAAGATTCATTTATAGAATTAATTTCTGTGAAGCCCTCACCGATTTGAAAGAGCCATATTCTCGATCATGAGTTGGATGAATCCGTAAACGTCTTCCTGCCTCTCTGCCGCCCGCAGGCCCAAGGCCCTTGCAAGTTCCCTATATTCCTTGACACGATGGGACGGATCTCCCTCCAGGAGCTTCTTGGTCGAAAGTCCTTTCCGACTTAGTTCATTTCTTAAGACTTCCATGACCTCTGCAAACCATGCTTCAGCCTGTTCGTCTGGCTCAGGCTGGAAATGGTGTTCTGCCTTATCATATTCGACATGCTCGATCTTGTCCCCCTCCTCTCTCTTCGCCTTCGGCTCCAAACGATAAGCCTTTGCGCTGCCACTTCTCACGATCATCAAGCGATCTAGTTCTTTCGGCAGTCGCTTGACAGTTAAGAGCAGGGGATATTCCCCCTTGAAGTCGAGGGCCATCCTTCCGACCTCTTCAACTCTCTCAAGAATATAGTAGCGCAATAAGTCGACAGGATTTTTGTCCACGCCAATGACCTCCTGCCATCCATTTCTCCACCGCAGCAGCAAATAGTGGCTTGATGGTTCAGGGACCTCTGAAGGCTGAGAGCAGAGGCCCCTTCTGGAGAGTTCGGACCAGGTAGACTTGTCCAATTGATTGAATTCGATTCCTTTCGTTGATCCATCTTCATATTCAACGATGAGACGCTTCGGCAGAATCATGTCCTTACTCCTTTTACGATGCCCTCCAATTCACGAAAATTGGATATCACAAAATCGGCATCTTCAGACGAGCCATAGTTAATGTAGCCGATATATTGAATTGTTTTGAAACCTCTTTTTTTCGCGGGACTGATATCGGTCCATAACTTGTCGCCGATCATCACTGCTTCGGAGGTTCGGATGCCCCGTTTGAGCAGATCCTTCGAAAGCTCATCGTACAGGGACCCCTCTTCCTTTGTCTTTCCTTTATACCGAAGATCTACGGACCCATCACGGAGATTCACGCTTCCCTGGGGAGAAACCAGTTCATCGAAATAGTGAAGCAGCCCTTTGCTCTTTAAAAACCGGGTAACGATATCGGTGCCAACAGGGCCGAGCGTCTTCTTCAGTTCTGCGACAACAGCTCTCTCGATCCCTTTATCTCGTAAGTACTGTAGCGCTTCTTCCGTCCCGGGGGCCACCTTCAGATGTTCTTGTTCCTTTGCACCGAAAATCTCCATGGCCTCTTTGTTCTTCTCAAAGACATAGCTCAAAATTTCGTCTCGATGCCCCTCCTTGATGGCGCCATAACTTCCGTATTTTTCCTTCAAGACACGATATCGATGGATTCTTTCTTCAATACGTTCAGGCTCCCCCATCTCCTTGCAGACATCGCCGATGACACGATAATTTCGCAACCCTGATGGATCCATTAAACATTGGCCGAAGTCAAATCCGACCCACTTTGCTTCAATAGACATCCTTGACCTCCCCAACCCAATGGTCTCGTGTGAAGGATAATAACCCGGGTGAAATGGATCAGCCTTCAATAGACTGAGCCTTCACCCAGGAATTCGAACAATTTCTATTTCATCGGTGGCAATTTAAACAATTTCTCCAGATTCTTCCCCAGGATCAGATCAACCTCTTCCTTTTTCAGTTTCACTTGCTTACCCACTTCTTTGATCGCCTTGATCGCTCCTTCAGGATCGCCCACACGATGGGCATAATCCGTTCCCATGACCATGTGTTCAGGTCCGATCCACTCCAGACAGCATTTCATGGCGGGGACATAAAAAGAAGTCGTATCCGGATAGACCCTCTTCTTATAAGTGAGGTCGGGGGACTGTTTCAGTTCAATGCCCCACTCCTTTGCGTAACCCTTATAGGAATCCTGGAGTCGGCGGACGAAATAGGGAACCATCCCTCCTAAGTGTCCGTGGACAAGGGTCATCTTGGGGAACTTATCGAGGACACCTTGGAAGATGAGGCCCAACACAGCCATGCTCGTGTCAAGAGTGAAAGCCCAGAGCTGATAGGGGATCTTCATCATATCCATGACGGATGCAGTAAGGGGAACAGCAGGATGCATGAGAAAAGGAAGTTCCCACTTGTTAGCCAGTTCGTAAATCGGGTGGAACTTTTCGAGATGGACGGGTTCTCCGTTGATGTTGGAGAACATTTGGATGCCCACGCAGCCCATCTGGTGGCATCTTTCCAGTTCCTTGCAGGCTTCGTCAGGGTCCTGATAAGGAAGCGAAGCCATGTGATAGAAACGTCCTGGGTAATCCTGTGCTGCTTTGGCAAGGGCATCGTTGAGCTTCTTCGCCCAATAGATCCCCTTGTCTCTTTCGAGGGATTCCGGTCCAGGAATGGTTACGGTTAGAAGTTGTGTGTCAAGACCGGCCTTATCTAAATCCTCAACCCTTGCTTTTAGATCGTAATGCCCAGCCCTGTCGATATGAGCTACGCAGACGCCTTTATACCACATTCGGTAATGGGTCCCCCCGTCATGAATGCAGTACGGAGAATTCGTTGACCCCCTTGAAATCAGATAGTCCATGTATTCCCTGGGATACCAATGACAATGTACATCCACTGTTCTCTGTCTCTTTGCCATACTCTTTCTCCTCCTTTTCAGGTTTTATTCTCAGATCTACCTATTTCTCATTGACTTGACAACTCGATTACCTTCATTCCCCTCCTGCCTTGGCTCTACGGGCCTGCAATATATATAGACTTCCCTTTTCATAAGCCCATTCAATATCTTGATGGCAGCCGTAATGGTCCTCAATGGAGCAGGCGATCCGACAGAGCTCTTCAATCTGTTTTTCAGTGAGGGTGGGTTTGTTGACCCTGTCCGGCTCAACGGGAACCCATTCTGCACCACCTCCTTCCGCCTGGATGAATGTCTGTTCCTTCCGGGCTATTCTCTGATTCTTGACTTTAATAGGACTCTTGTTCATGATGTATAAGTCGCTTTGGCATTTACCGCATACCACGGTCTCTCCCAACCCCCAATTCGACTCGATGACGATTTCTTCCTTGGATCCAGTAATTGGATTGACGGTGAAGAGCACCCCTGCAACCTCTGAATTCACCATCAACTGTACGGTGGGCGCAATAATTGCCTTCCTGTGTTCGATCCCTTTGGAGTGACGGGAAAAGGCAGCACGTCCTGACCAAACGGACGCCCAACATTCCTTCACCTTTTCGACGACGTCCCTCGCTCCCTTGATGTAATGAAAAGTATCCATCATCCCCGGGAATGACGAAATCGCAGAATCCTTTACGGCAACGGACGATCGAATCGCCACGAAGGGTTCTTTTCGGCCAGCAGAAAGAGTTGTGTAATTTTCGATGATCTCTTTTTCGATCTCAAGCGGCATGGGCGCATTGATGATGAGCGAGCGGATTTGTCTCGTTTTTTCTTCAAGGCCTAAATAATCATCGTAATTTATCGTTGCGACGATGTTCTCTATGGGTTCTTGAAGGTTGTTGTTCCTCAGATGCTGAGAAAAAGCCTCCGCCAGAACCACAAATCCACTGGGAACGCTGAGCTTCAAACTGGTTAATTCACCCAGGTGAGCCGCTTTCCCTCCGCATTCCTGAAACATCTCTTTACTGATCTCGTCGAACCTTTTGACGAACATGTTCTGCCTCCCCCTTACGAAGTTTTTCTTTCCTTCCTCTATTGACGTCGGATCGGAAAGAGTTCCAGTAAAAATTTTTCATGGAATGTGCCGATAATTCCTCTCGGGGCGAAAAAGATGGTAAGGATCGTAATGGCCCCTAAAATGATCAAGTTAAAGCCGACATATTCAGAAAGAAACTGTTGCAACAGGACAAAGATCACTGCCCCCAGGATGGGACCCTCCACTGTTCCCAGACCCCCGATGATGACGATAAAGAGTAACTTCACGGTCCAGCCGATTCCAAAGGCTTCAAAGGGTTGGATGAAGATCGTATTCAGGTAGAGAACCCCTGCGGCAAGGCCGGTGACAAAGGCACTGATTAAGAAGCAGGTCAACTTGCAGCGAAAGATGTTGACCCCCATGACTTCGGATGCAATATCATCATCCCGTATGGCCATCAATGCCAGACCGAGATTGGAACGAAGGAGAAGATAGACAAGAACAATAGAGCCCACACCGAGAATGAGGGCAGCATAATAAATGAAGGACATGGAAAGTTTATAAGCAGGTTGAATGAAAAGACCCATTCCATACCTCACATATCCCCAGTTGCTAAAAGAGATCCCGAGCGCTTCGGCGATGATCCATGTTCCAATCGCGAAATAAACTCCCTTCATTCGAAAGATGGGCTGGGAGATGAGGATGGCAAGGATGACTGAAATCACCCCTCCTAAGAGAATGCACAAGAATATCGGAATCCCATAGTAGATGGAAAGCACAGCAAGAGTATATCCCCCAATGCCGATAAACATCTGCTGTCCCAGAGAGATGAGGCCTGAATAGCCTGCCAGCAGATTCCACATGGAGGCTGCCGTCATATAGAGGTAGATCAGCAAGAGAACGCTCACGATGTAGCGCGAAGCCCACAAGGGCAAGGTGATCAGGGCGATCAAAAACAAAATGATGATGATAAGGCGAATCCAGTTGGATGCCATAGATACGGACTATCTCTTCCCCAGTAATCCCTGAGGTCTTATGGTCAGAACAATGAGCAGGATCAGGTAACCGCTCAAGAGCTGGAATCCTGGTCCAATCAACTGCGCGCCGACCAACTGAGAAATTCCTAATATTAAACCTCCCAGGAAAGTTCCCGGAAGACTTCCCATCCCACCGATGATGACGACACCAAAGGCGATGATCAGGTATTGAGTGCCGGAATGAGGGTAGAAAGTAAAGGTCATTCCCACCAGCACTCCTGACATGGCAGCCGTGACAGCGGCGATGCCCATGGCCAATGCATAAACCCTTTTAATATTGATGCCCATCAGTTTGGAGGCGGATAAATCGTCCGCAGAGGCTCTGATCGCCCGGCCAAGATAGGTTCTCTTCATAAAAAGATGGAGGCAACCGATCATCAGAACGCCTCCTGCAAAGTCGACGAGATAAATGACAGGCACATGAAAAAGGCCGTAGACATCTAAGGTCTGGATGATGAGGCCGGTCTTGAGGGAGCGAGCATCGGGAGTGAAGAGGAGGAGCAAGGCGTTCTGCAGGATGATCGAGAGACCGAAGGAGATCATGAGATAGGGCTCCATTCCCTTTCCGAGGACGCGGTTGAAAAGCAATGTCTGAAGCAAATAACCGAGGATGAATAGAGCTGGAAAAACGAAGAAAACGGTGAGCAGAGGATGGAGACCCAATAGCTGGATGAAGATGAGACTGAAATAACTTGCAAGGATCATTAGCTCGCCATGAGCTAGGTTTACCTGCTTCATGATCCCGAAGATCATAGAAAGCCCTATGCCAATCACGGCATAGAGGCCTCCCAGTAAAATCCCGTTGATAAGGGGTTCCAGGGAAGTTAACATCGGCCTTGAATTCTTGTCCTAAAGGCCAAAATAGGCCTGTTTTACCTCTTTCTCAGTAAAATTCTTCGGATTCCCTTTCAGACTCACCTTTCCTTCTTGAAGGACATAAGCCATGTTTGCAGTTTTGAGACTCCTCTTCACATCCTGCTCGACCAGCATAACGGTCACACGCTCTTGGTTGATCCGCTTAATGGTTTCGTAGAGCATTTTCACCACCAGCGGACTCAAGCCAAGGGAAATCTCATCAAAGATGATGAGATTGGGCTGGGACATGAGCGCCCTACCGATGGCGAGCATCTGCTGTTCGCCCCCGCTCAGATTTGTCCCCATCTGATCGCTCCTCTCTTTCAGGCGCGGGAAGAGTTGAAAGACATTCTCGAGGTTCTCCTTCTTCCTCTTCCGGGCTCTGGCCGTATAGGATCCCATCAGCAGATTTTCCAGGACCGTGAGACTTCCAAAAATTTTTCGACCCTCTGGGACCAATGCCAGCCCAAGGTTGACAATATCGTGGGACTCCAGATGATCGATCTTCTTCTCTTCAAAGTGAATCGTTCCTGATCTCGCTTTCAGGAGGCCTGCAATCGTCTTGAGAAGGGTTGATTTCCCTGCGCCGTTCGCCCCCAGAATGGATACGATTTGCGCGTTTCCCGCTTCGAGCCCAATATTGGACAATGCCTGAAAACCGCCATAGTAAACATCAAGGTTCTTTATCTCAAGCATTGAGATCAATCTTCCTCGGTCCCCAGATAGACCCGATGGACTTCCTCTGAGTCGAAAGCTTCTTCGGGGGTTCCGCAGAACAATTCCTTACCGGCATTCATCACGAGCAACCGGTCCGATCCTTTTTTCATGGCCATCATGATATGTTCCACCCATAGAACACTCACCCCGTCTTTCCTTATCGAATGGATAATGGAAAGGACTTCCTCAACCTCCAGTTCGGTGAGCCCTGCTGCAACCTCGTCGATAAGAAGAAGAGCCGGATTGGTTGAAAGGGCTTTGGCGAGTTCTAACCGCTTCCGATCTAACAAAGGTAGAGATCCTGCGACAACGTTTCTCTTCAGTAGCATGCCCGTTTTTGTTAAGATTTCTTCACACTTCTGCCTGGCCTGCCTGCTGCCTATGCCTCCCCCGTAAACAGCACCGACCAGAAGGTTTTCAAAAACGGTCATGTTCTGAAAAGGCCTCGGGATCTGGTAGGTACGCGCAATGCCTGCGCGGCACTTCTCGTAAGTGGGGGCGTGGGTGAGGTCCACTCCGTTAAAGATAACTTTGCCATGATCCGGTTTGATCTCACCGGTAATGAGGTTGAATAAGGTGGTCTTGCCCGCCCCGTTCGGTCCGATGATCCCCATGACCTCCCCACAATTCAGTTCAAAACTGAGGTCGTGAACAGCGGCCAATTTTCCGAATTCCTTGCCCAGTTTCTCGATGGTTAAAATGCGAGGTTGCACGGGCTTCTCTTCAGGGGTGGGGAGAATTCTGAGCCCCCACCCCTCCTTGATTCACCATTTCCAGTCTTATTTTTAAGCACCTTGCTATCACTTTATGATGTCGGGATAGGGAAGACCATTTTACCCGTTGTCGGGATATTGGTGGCTTCCTTGTTGTAGACGATCTGGAGTTCCCAGGGCCATTTCTTGCCCTTTACCCACTGACCTCCCACCAGCGGAGTGAGCGAGAAATTCTTTTCATTGAATTTGATGGGTCCTACCACGGTGTTCAGCTTGGTACTGACCAGGGCCTCCCTGATCTTCTTCTTGTCGAGGGAACTTGCTCGCTTCAGAACATCAGCGGCAATCTCAAAGGCTGCATAATCGAAACCGAGAGGTTGGGTCCACTGCCTCTTCGTCTTCTGGGTCCAGGCGTCCGCCAAGGCTTGGCAGGTGGCTCCGGTCAAAGAAGACTTGAAGGGATGCAAAGGCGTCCACCAGACTTCGGTGGTCAAACCGTTTGGAAGATTACTGCCGATGGCTTCCACAGCAGCCGGGAAGAGGAGTGCCTTTCCAACTGTGGCGAATTTGGGAACGAATCCCTGCTGACGGCATTGCCTCCAGCAAGTGGCCCAGTCAGGCGGAATGGGAACACCTGTGAGGATATCCACCTTCTCTTTTTTCCAAGTGCTGATGAAAGCGCCGAAATCCTGCATCCCGTAAGGGAATCTTCCCACATCAACGACTTTGTAACCCATGCCTTTCAACTTCTTGGAAAATTCCTGAGCCCACACCGTTCCATCAGGATCATTGGGCCAGAAACCTCCCACCACTTTGGTTGTCTTGTCGGCAAATTGGTTCCACATTCCAGTAAAGACATTGATGATCTGTTCCAAATTCCAGAAGTAATGGAAGGTCCATTTGTAGGGCCCGCCGGTCAACCATGGCTCAATGGGGGCCACTGAGGAGATGCAGGGGATCTCATACCTTTCGCACGTGGCTCCAACAGGATTGACCGTGTCCGGAGTGTGAAGAACGACCATGAGATCGACCTTGTCCTGCAGGATCAACTTGGAGGCGACCTCAGCCGCTTTTGTGGGATTGCTTTCGGTATCCATGGCTTTGATTTTGACGGGCAACTTTTTGTTCAATTCCTTAATGAAGATGCCGCCCTCCTTATTGATTTCAGCCATGCACCGTTCGTCAGCCCATAAAGAGGTCTCTCCGAAGGGGGCAATAGGCCCGGTGATCGGGGCAGGGTGACCGATCAGGATATGATCCCTGTCGGCCGCCTTCGAGATCCGAGGAAATAGAGAAGCTCCTGCGGCAACAACCCCCGCCGATCCCACCATCTTAATAAATTTTCTCCTTGTTACACCTTTTTGCCTCATCTCTTTTTGTTTCATAGCTCCCACCTCCTATTTTTATTTCGGCCCTAAACATTAGGAAACCGATTTACTGCCCCCAGTCACCCTGCCCGCATGATCTTGAATCGCTTCCCCCTCCACGGTTCTAAAAAATACGCAGTCATTTCCCCTTAAAGATCGGCACTCTTTTCTCCAAAAAGGCTGTGACTCCTTCTTCCGCATCCAGTGAACGGGCGACCTTATCGTATTCCTCAAGTTCAAGTTTCAAAGCATCGCTTAGATGAAGTTCAGCTCCTCCATTGATCGCCCTTTTGCAAGCCTTCAAAGCGAAAGGGCCGTTGGCTGAAATTTTCCTCGCCAAGATGTTCACTTCTTCCATAAGAGCTTCATTCTTACACACCCTCTCCACCAAGCCGAACTCATAGGCTTCGTGGGCTGTAAGCATTTCTCCTGAAAACATCACATACTTGGCCCTTCCTATGTCAATTAATCTTGGAAGAAGTTGTGTGCCCCCATAGCCTGCAATGAGGCCCAATTTCACCTCAGGAAAGCCGAATTTAGCATTTTCTGAAGCGATCCTGATATCGCATGCCATTGCGAGTTCACATCCCCCACCTAAAGCGAATCCATTAACTGCCGCAATAACCACTTTACTGTAGTTCCTGATCTTTGAAAGTATCTCCTGACCTTTTCTTATGAGTTCCGTTCTCTTATCACCCGCTTCTTTTATTTCTGTTACGTCAGCACCTGCAACAAAAGCCTTTTGGCCTGCTCCGGCGATGACAATGACAGAAACCTGATCGTCATCCTCTAACTTTGAAAATATCTCTTCAAGCCTTGTCATCACGCTGCTGTTCAATGCATTAAGAGCCTTCTCCCTGTTGATGGTGATATGTGCAACGGCCCCTTCTTTCCTTAAAATCACATCTCTCTCATTCATTTTTAAGCCTCACCATAGGCAACAAAATATCAGAGACTGCTGAGAAGACGTATTCCATTATCCCCTCAGTGGCGATGGGCCAGTTCCCCGGACTCCTGGCGATCCCCTTCTTTCTATATAGCCCATTTCTTGCGAAATCTTCTTCGCCGTTTCCACAACGTCTCTTATTATTTTTCTTGTTTGGTTTGAATCCTCAGATGAAGAAAAAATGCCGACTCCTATTCCAGCAATGACCTTACCACTATAGTCTCGAACAGGAGCAGCGATTCCCGTGACACCGTCAAAGGCCTCTTCCTGATCAACGAAAAATCCTTGTTCACGAATTTTGCGTAACCTTTCTTTAAATTCCTTTCTCTTCGTGACAGACCTTTTGGTGGAGGGTCTTAAAGGGGTTTTCTTTAATAATCTATTGACTTCGCTATCCGGCAAATAAGCCATCAGGACCTGTCCGAGCATCCCAAAATACGGTGGGCGCCGCGTTCCTATTTGAGAGGCAAAGAGGATGGGATTTCTGGGATCCTCTCTTTTATCGATGTAGACTAATTCATCATCCTGTAAGATTCCCAGAAACGTTGTTTTACCCACCTTGGATTGAAGTTGACTTAAATGTGATAAGGCGACTCTTCTGACGGAAAACGATGAAAATATGACGCTTCCCAATTCGAATAGTTTCAAACCAAGGGAGTAATGTTTTGAATACGGGTCCCATTTAAGAAAATGGTATTTAATTAAGGTCGAAGAGAGTCTTGAAATCGTCGTCTTGGAGAGGTTTAAGATCTCTGATAATTGGCTTAGGGTTAAGGCCTGTCGGTCCCTATGAAAGGTACACAAAATCTTGAGAGCCCTTTCGAGTGACCTGTTGTAAAAAGGTTTTTTCTGGGGAAGGGACATAGCGTGTCACTAAATGAGCAGCTATTTCACTGTATGTTATTTTAACATCCTCCGTTCAATTGTCAAGAGAAAAAACTTAAAATCAAACCGTCGTTAAGAGTTTCACAGAGCTAAGCGTAAAAGAGCTATGGCCCTCGAGACGAGCAGTTGTTTCAATGTTTAAGCCAAGAGGGATTCTTGCAATCAAACCTCTCCTTGTTTTCAAAACCAAATTTGCCGGATAGAAAGAAACCTTTCACATTTCTTGAGATTTGGGATAAAATGCAAATAATGGAATGGTATTCTGGAGAGGCACGAAGTTTTTCATCTTCATTCGCTTCTATAAGAGGCGTGTTCTCAGAATGAATTGGGAACAGGGCCATTGAGGGGAGAGGGTCCGCAATATTCCACAGATTTAAGGTGAAGCCCTTGCTGGGGAAAAGTCATTGAAGAAGCAGACAGAACTTTTTGGGAAAAAGGGAACAGAACTTTTCAAAAGGGAGACTCCCCTTGCCGACCGGATGAGGCCCCGGGCATTGGATGAATTTGTCGGTCAGGATCAGCTCTTGGGCCGGGGGAAAGTTCTCCGCCTGGCAATCGAATCCGATCATCTTCCCTCCATGATTTTATGGGGGCCTCCGGGCTCCGGCAAAACCACCCTGGCCATGATCATCGCCTCCACCACGGGCGCTCAATTCCTCGCCTTCAGCGCTGTCCTTTCTGGGGTGAAAGAGATCAAGGAGGTCATCCAAGAGGCAGAAGAGGAATGGAAATACAGTAAAAGGCGGACGATTCTTTTTGTGGATGAGATCCATCGATTCAACAAAGCTCAGCAGGATGCTTTCTTACCCCACGTCGAGAAAGGAACCATCATCCTGATTGGGGCTACCACAGAAAACCCCTCCTTTGAAGTGATTTCGCCACTGCTGTCCCGCACAAAAGTCTTTACCCTCCAATCCTTAAAGGAGGAAGAGATTGAATTGATCCTGAAGCGGGCACTGGCGGATAGAGAAAGAGGCTTGGGCAAATACCAAACTGCAATCGAGACAGAGGTCATCAAAGGCATTTGCCAGTTGGCGAATGGAGATGCAAGGGCGGCTTTGAACACCTTAGAAATGCTCGTCTTGACAGCTTCTCCCAACGACGAGGGTATTCGTCGGATCAAGAAAGAGGATTTAAAAGAGGTTCTTCAAAGGAAAGCATATCTTTACGACAAATCCGGGGAGGAGCATTATAACCTCATTTCAGCTTTGCATAAGAGCCTGAGAGGGAGTGACCCGGATGCAGCCCTTTACTGGCTTGGAAGGATGTTGGAGGCTGGTGAGGATCCACTCTACATTGCGCGCCGATTGATCCGGTTTGCCTCGGAAGATATTGGAATGGCGGATCCTCAGGCCTTGCGGGTGACGGTTGCAGCTCAGCAAGCCTTTCACTTTGTCGGCCTGCCGGAGGGAAATCTGGCCTTGGCCCAGGCGGCAGTTTATCTGGCCACGGCTCCAAAGTCGAATGCGCTCTATACCGCTTATCAGAGGGTGCAGAGAGATATAAGAGAGGTCGAGAATATGCCTGTTCCGCTCCACATTCGAAATGCGCCTAGCAAATTGATGGAAAATCTGGATTATGGAAAGGATTACAAGTATCCTCACGATTATCCAGACCACTTCGTCGAAGAGGAATATCTTCCCGAGAACCTGAAAGGGAGGACTTATTATCACCCCACGGAGCAAGGATTTGAAAAGGAGATTAGAAAGAGGTTGGACTATTGGAGGAGGAAGAAAAACCAGAAGAAGTAATTTACTTTGACATGACACCCCATTTTCTGATAGACATTACATCATTCTTTGATTTTCTGAGGTGAGAAAGATGGCTGAGAAAGCATTGACCAAGAGAGATCTCGAACAGACATTTAAGGGATTTGAAAAACGCCAGGACGAGAAAATGAAAAACCTCGAAAAGAGGGTCGTTGACCAATTTCATATCATTAGCGAGGCGTTGATCGACCAGATCAAGCTTTTAGCAGAAGGCCACGCAGGAATTATAGATAGACTCAATAGGATGGAAAAAGAAAACGAGCGACAACATCGGGAGACCCGATCCCTTGTCAAGTTATCCTTCACCGAACTTGACAGGAGACTCACCGATCTTGAAATGCAAATGAAAGAAATGCGAGAGTGGAAGAAGCAGGTCGAAGGGAGATTACAAATATAGAAGTACAAGAACCGCACATCTATAAGATCCTGTCAAATTGAGTCTCTCCTTCTTTTATAGTTTCTACTAACCTTCAGTGGGATGTCGTCCCGAGGGTTGACACTTACGGTTTGAAATAGTGGACAACGCTTGAACTCACGGGGAGGCGTGCGCAGTTTCTGACCCGACGACGGCTGCTTACCTTGAGTTACAAACCGGTAGGCAGCTATAAGACCCCATTGTTTTGCCAGAATGCCGGATGGGGACTACGAACAAAGGTTTCCCCAACCCAAGATCACTTTTCAACCTTCATTGCTATCTTTGGTTTCCTGGTGTAGCGGGTAGCGTAGTATGCGCCAATGAGGCCCCCGCCCAGGGAAAACAGGACATCGCTCTTTATCGAAACAAGTATTCCGGGAATATTTTCCAGAAAGACGGCCCAATTCACTGTGAGACCCTGTTTAAGCGCGTGCGCATGGAGGCCATATCCCGCGCAGAAGACCAGTCCGAGCAGAACTGAAACAATGGTAAATAGCCCGCTCAAGACTTGGATTTCCCATCCTAACCGCCCGGCAGCTTTCCCTGATCCCTTGCCGATCAGAATCCCTATTCCAATGGCAATGAGCC
>Ga0335070_10000499_pt1 | contig 43631 bp, 35 predicted proteins | sample Lox_Sample_13_FD_206722 | JGI IMG/M metagenome (GOLD analysis project Ga0335070, IMG submission 206722) | Soil microbial communities from Loxahatchee National Wildlife Refuge, Florida, United States - Lox_Sample_1.3 | ecosystem: Environmental > Terrestrial > Soil > Wetlands | place: USA... | reverse complement strand
GCTGCTCCGGTCCTGGCGCGCGATGCGCGATGCCCTTGCGGCCGAGTTTCTCGACGGTCACGCCGCAGTCGCGCCGAAGGATCCCCGGCACACCTGCCGATACTGCGCCGTACATCCCCTGTGCCGCATGGTCGAACTGTTCGCCGACACGATGGAAGGAGACGAGGATGGCGGTGAGTGAGCGGCGCGCCGTGCCGGATCAGGTGGCGCGGGACGCGGCGCTCGATCCTACCGGCTCCTTCATCGTGCAGGCGCCGGCGGGTTCCGGCAAGACCGAGCTGCTGATCCAGCGGTATCTGGCGCTGCTCGCGCGCGCGGAGGTGCCCGAGGAGATCGTGGCCATCACCTTCACCCGCAAGGCCGCCGGCGAGATGCGGGAGCGGGTGGTTAGGGCATTGCGCGGCGCTGCCGATCCGATGCCGCCGGATCCCGATCATCAGCGGCGCACCTGGGAGCTGGCGCGTGCCGCGCGCCAGCGCGATGCGGAGGCGGGCTGGGGGCTGGACGCAAGTCCGGCGCGGCTGCGCATCCAGACCATCGACTCCCTATGCGCCGCGCTCACCCGCCAGATGCCGGTGCTGTCCGGCTTCGGCGGGCACCTCGAGCCGGTACAGGATGCCGCACCGCTCTACCTCGAAGCGGCGCGCCGGACGCTGGCGTTGCTGGATGAGGGGCAGCCGTGGTCCGCCGCGGTGGGCCGCGTGCTGCTGCACCTGGACAACAACGTCGAGCGGGCAGAAGGCCTGCTCGCCGGCATGCTCGACCGGCGCGACCAATGGCTGCGCCACGTGGCCGACCGGCGCTCGCCGCACATCCGGCGCGACACTCTCGAGGCCGGGCTGGCGAACCTCACCACCGATGCGCTCGAGAGCCTGGTAGAAATCTGCCCGCGCGAGCTGGCAGCGGAGCTGGCGGAGCTTGCGCGCTACGCCGCAGGCAACCTGGCGCAAGGGGGCAGCGCGTCATCGGTTGCGCGGTTGTCCGACCTGCGCGGCTTCCCGGGGGCCGCGCACGACGACCTGCCGCAATGGTGCGCCATCGCCGACTTCCTGTTGACGAGCGAAGGCAATCTGCGCAGGCGCATCACCGTGGCGGAAGGCTTCCCGGGAGCGACAGGCGCGCGCGACAAGGACGAGAAGGCACGGCGCGATCAGCACAAGCAGCGCTTCGCGGCGCTGCTAACGGCACTCGAGGCTCACGAGCCGTTCCGCGCGGAGCTCCACCTGACGCGCGTCCTGCCTCCGCCGCGCTACTCGCCGAGGCAATGGGAAGTGATCGAAGCGTTGATCGACCTGCTGCCGGTGGCGGTGGCGCAGCTGGAGCTGCTGCTGCGCGAGCGGGCGCAGGTCGACTTCACGGCCGTGTCGCAGGCCGCAATCCGCGCGCTGGGCACAGCGGAGGAGCCCACCGACCTGGCGCTGGCGCTCGACTATCGCATCCGGCATTTGCTGGTGGACGAGTTCCAGGATACCTCGCAATCGCAGTACGAACTGCTCGAGCGGCTGACCGCGGGGTGGGTCCGCGGCGACGGCCGCACGCTGTTCCTGGTGGGCGATCCGATGCAATCGATCTATCGCTTCCGGCAGGCAGAAGTGGCGCTGTACCTGCGGGCCCGCCGCGAGGGCCTCGGCACAGTGGAGCTGCGTCCGCTCACCTTGAGCGCGAACTTCCGTTCGCAGGCGGGAATCGTGCGCTGGGTCAACGCGACCTTTCCCGCCTTGCTTCCCGAGAAGGAGGATCCCGGCACCGGCGCCGTGCCGTATGCCCCCTCTGAAGCCGTGCACGAGGCGTTGTCGGGCGAGGCGGTGCAGGTGCATGCGCTGCTGAACCAGGACGCGGAGCCCGAGGCCAGCCTGGTCGCACACCTGGTGAGCGCGGCTCAGGCCGAGGATCCGTTGCAGCGCACCGCCATCCTGGTGCGCAATCGCCGCCATCTTGCCCGCATCGTGCCGGCGCTGCGGCGTGCGGGGCTGCGCTTTCGCGCGATCGACATCGAGGCTCTCGGGCATCGGCCGCTCGTTTCGGACCTGCACGCCCTCACTCGGGCGCTGCTGCACCCGGCCGATCGCATCGCCTGGCTTGCCATCCTGCGCGCGCCCTGGTGCGGGCTCACGCTTATCGATCTCGACGCGCTGGCCGGGCACGACGCGCGCTCGTGCGTGTGGGACCTGATGCAGCGCGACAGCGCGCTCGACCGAATGACGCCGGATGGCCGCACCCGGCTGTTGCGGCTGCGCGACACGCTGCGTGCATTCTTCGCGCAGCGCCGCCGCGAGCCTTTGCGCCGCTGGGTCGAGGGGGCCTGGCTGGCGCTCGGTGGCCCGGCTGCCGCCGAAGACGGCGGCGACTTGGCGGACGCCGAAGTGTTCCTGGCGCTGCTCGACGAACTGGAGGAAGGCGCGGACTTGAGCGACCTCCAGGCGCTGGAGGAACGTGTCGCCGGTCTCTACGCGCTACCCGACCCTCGCGCGTCCGAAGCTCTGCAGGTGATGACGATCCACAAGGCCAAGGGACTGGAATTCGACACCGTCATCCTGCCGGGCCTGGGCTCGGTGCCGCGCGCAGCCGAATCACGCCTGCTGCTGTGGCAGGAGCGGGCGCGACGCCGCGGCGGTACCGACTTGCTGCTCGCGCCCATCCGCGAGTCGACGGCGGATACCGATCCGGTGTACGAGTACTTGAAGCAACTCGAGGCCAGCAAGGGACGGCACGAGGATGGGCGGCTGCTCTATGTGGCGGCAACGCGCGCAAGGCGTCGGCTGCACCTCATCGGGCATGCCGCGGTCAAGGACGCGCAGGCGAAGCCAGCCGCGCGCTCGTTGCTCGAGCAGCTTTGGCCGACAGTGGCGGCGCGCTACCAGCAGGCGGCCGCCGGGTATCAGGCGCCGGCACCGGCGATGGCGAGCGGGACGACTCCCGACACCGTGCTGCGCCGGTTTGATACCCGGTGGCTGCCGCCGTCGCCGGCGCAGGCCATCGCTCCGGCGCAGCGCTGGGCCGAGCTGGGCGGCACGCTGGAGGAGGTGGAGTTCTCCTGGGCGTCGGAAACTGCCAAGCATGTCGGCACGGTCGTCCACCGCATGCTGCAGGCGATCGCCCAGGACGGGCTGGCGCGATGGGACGCCGCCCGCGTCGGCAGCCTGCACGATGCGTTCGCGCGCGACCTCCGCTCGCTGGGCGTGCCCGAGGCGCAGCTTTCCTCCGCGCTGGAGCGCGTCGAGCGCGCCCTCACATCCGCGCTGGCCGACCCGCGCGCTCAATGGATACTCGGGCCGCACGCGCAGGCGGCCTGCGAGCTGGCGCTCACCGGCGTGCTCGACGGCGAGCTGGTCGACGTCGTGATCGATCGCACCTTCGTGGACGAGACGGGCGTGCGCTGGATCGTCGACTACAAGACCGGCATGCATGAGGGCGCCGACCTGGAAGGCTTTCTCGACAACGAGCAGGCGCGTTATCGGGAGCAACTCGAGCGCTACGCCGCGTTGCTGGCGCAGCTCGGCACCGAACCGGTCCGCGTGGCGTTGTATTTCCCGCTGCTGAGGGGTTGGCGCGAGTGGCCGCCTGGCTAAGGCGTGCGGCGCGGACCATAATGTATCCATGTTCGCGACGCCTCTTACCGGCGTTGGACCGCACCCGTCGAGGCACCTATGATGAACCGAGTTGCAGTGCTGGACGATTGGCAGGGAGTAGCGCGCAGCAGCGCGGACTGGACGCCGTTGCAGCAGCGCGCAGAGGTGGTGTTCTTCGAGCAGCCGTTGCGCGGACCCGAGGAAACGGCGGAGGCCCTGGCCGATTTCGGCATCATCGTGGCGATGCGGGAGCGAACGAAGTTCCCGGCCGCGCTGATCGAGCGGCTGCCTCGGCTGCGCATGATCGCCGTGACAGGTTCGCGCACCTGGACGCTCGATCTCGAGGCGTGCGGCGCCCGCGGCATCGTCGTGTGCCATACCGGGGGCGAGAAGTCGGGAGCGTCGACGGCCGAGCTTGCGCTCGGGCTGCTGCTCGCCGCGGCGCGGTTCGTCCCCAGGGCGGACGGCTGCATCCGGGGGGGTGGCTTTCAAGGCGGCGTGCCGGCCGGCCGGACGCTGGAGGGCCGCACCCTGGGCGTGATCGGGCTCGGCAAGATCGGCTCGCGGATGGCGCGCTACGGGCAAGCGCTCGGCATGCAAGTGCTGGGCTGGAGTCAGAACCTCACCGCCGACAAGGCCCAGGCAGCGGGCGCTCGCATGGTGGACAAGGCGACGCTGCTCAGAGAGTCCGATGCGGTCAGTTTGCATGTCGTGTTGTCCGACCGCACACGGGGCATTCTCGGGAGGACCGATCTGGAGGCGATGAAGCCCGGCGCGATCCTGGTCAACACCTCACGCGGGCCGCTGGTGGACGAGACGGCCCTGATCGGCCGCTTGCGCGCGGGCAAGCTCATCGCCGGGCTCGACGTCTATGACCAGGAGCCGCTGCCCGCGGACCATCCGCTGCGCGGCCTTCCGAACACGGTCCTCACACCGCATCTCGGGTACTGCACCCAGGAGGTGTACGGCCAGTTCTACCGGGAGTCGGTGGAGAACGTCATCGCCTTCCTGGATGGCAGGCCGATCCGGGTGCTCAACCCGTGAAGACGTTCACGATCGGGCCCCGGGCCGCGGCGCAGCGGTGAATCAGAGCGGCCGGGCTCGGGCGCAGGCGCTGGCGCATGGGTGGCCCGCGCGGGTGAGCTTGCCGGTGCGCCCCGCGCCCGACCTGCCCTTGGCAGGTGCGAGCGAGCGGGGGCCCGCAGGCATATACTTCGCCAGCCCCGTTCCGTCCGATTCGACAGGGGCGCACGGGCAGACATTCCGAGGACGATTCCATGAAACTCACCGATCAGCAGCTCGAGCAGTTCGACCGCCAAGGCTACCTGTTCTTCCCCAGCCTGTTCACCCCCGCAGAGGTGAAGGTGCTGACCGACGAAGTGCCGCACCTGTACGCGCAGCGGCGACCGGAGAACGTGCGCGAGAAGACGGGCGACGTGGTTCGGACCAACTTCGCGGCGCACATGTACAGCTATCCGTTCGCCAAGCTGGCGCGCCATCCGCGCATGGTGGAACCGATCGTCCAGATGTTCGGCGAGCAGGTGTACATGCACCAGTTCAAGATCAACGGCAAGATGGCGTTCGACGGAGACGTGTGGCAGTGGCATCAGGACTTCGGCACCTGGTACAACGACGATCAGATGCCGCAGCCGCGCGCGATGAACGTGGCGATCTTCCTCGACGAGGTCAACGAGTTCAACGGGCCGCTGATGTTCATTCCGGGCAGCCACAAGCTCGGCGTGCTCGACGCGCAGCATGACGTGACCACCACCAGCTATCCGCTGTGGACGATCAACCACGACACCATCCGCAAGCTGGTCGAGCGCGGGGGCATCGTCGCGCCCAAGGGCCCGGCCGGCTCGATGATCCTGTTCCACTCCTGCCTGGTGCACGCCTCCAGCTCGAACCTGTCGCCGTGGAATCGGGTGAGCGTGTACCTGAGCCTGTGCGCGGTATCCAACCATATCCGCCGTTTCAAGCGGCCGGAGTACATCGCTCACCGCGACTTCACCCCGATCGAGTGCCTGCCCGACGATTGCCTGCTGAAGCACTACGACGTTGCGCTGCCATGGAAGGACGGGACGCCCGAGTCGGCGCTCAAGCCCGCGCTGGCGGCGTGAGGAACGCGCGATGAATCTCCACGCCAAGCTGCAAGAGCGCGCCGCCGCCGGCAAGCCGCTGCGTGTAGGCCTGATCGGCGCGGGGAAGTTCGCGGCGATGTACCTGGCGCAGGTGCCCAAGACGCCCGGGGTGCATCTGGTGGGGATCGCCGATCTCTCGCCCGACAACGCGCGTACCAACCTCCAGCGCGTGGGGTGGGCGGCGGAGCGCTTCGCAGCGCCGTCGCTCGACGCCGCGCTGAGACTCGGCGGCACCCATGTCGGCGACGACTGGCAGGCGCTGGTATCGCATCCGCAGATCGACATCGTCATAGAGGCGACCGGCCACCCGATCGCCGCTGTGGATCACGCGCTGGGTGCGTTCCGCAACCGCAAGCACGTGGTAATGGTGACCGTCGAGGCGGACGCCTTCTGCGGTCCGCTGCTGGCGCGCCGCGCGCGCGAGGCCGGCGTGTTATACAGCCTGGCGTATGGGGATCAGCCGGCGCTGATCTGCGATCTGGTCGACTGGGCCCGCGCGGCCGGCTTCACCGTCGTCGCCGCAGGGCGCGGGCACAAATGGCTGCCGCACTTCGCGCAATCCACGCCGGAGACGGTGTGGGGCTACTACGGGCTCACCCCGGAGCAGGCCAAGGTGGGCGGCTTGAACCCCAAGATGTTCAACTCCTTCCTCGACGGCTCCAAGCCGGCGATCGAGTGCACCGCGGTGTGCAACGCCACCGGCTTGACGCCCGCGCCTTGGGGGCTGCGCTATCCGCCGGCGAGCGTGGACGAGATTCCCGCCGTCATGCGCCCGCGCGAGGAGGGCGGGCAACTGCACCACAAGGGGCAGGTCGAGGTCGTCTCCTCGCTGCTTCCCGACGGCAGCAAGATCGAGTACGACATTCGCTTCGGCGTGTGGGTCGTGTTCGAAGGCGATACCGAGTACATCCGTCGCTGCTTCTCCGAGTATGGCGTGCGCACCGATCCCTCCGGCCGCTACGCCTGCCTGTACAAGCGCTGGCACCTTATCGGGCTGGAGGTGGGCATCTCGGTTGCATCGCTGGGCGTGCGGGGCGAGCCGACTGGATGCGCCACTGGGTTCCGCGCCGATGTGGTGGCGAGCGCCAAACGCGACCTGAAAGCTGGAGAGGTGCTGGACGGAGAGGGCGGGTACACGGTGGTGGGTAGGCTCATGCCCGCGGAGGAATCGCTCCGTGTCGGCGGCCTGCCGCTTGGCTTGGCGCACGGCGTGAAGCTTACTCGTCCGGTCGCGGCGGGCCAGCCGGTGTGCTGGGGCGACGTCGTCGTCGACGAGTCGCTGACGGCGGTGAGGATCAGACGCGAGATGGAGCGAATGTTCGCGCCGAGCGGTGCGGCGATCCTTGCCGGCTAGCGCTGCGCGTCGATCCAACGCCTGCTATCGCTCGCGCGGGCGTTAGTGACCCCCGCATGCACAGTCGGAGCGTAGGCGAGGTGTTGCCCGTGATCGAGGAACCCGACCGGGCCGGGCCCGTCGCCTCAGGCTGCCCCGCGACGCCGCACGGCGAACGCAACGACGCCTAGACCGGCAAGCAGCATCGAGTAGGATTCCGGCTCCGGCACGAGCGCCGTACGGCTTACCACCACTTCCTGGAAGTCGAACCCGTCCTGGATGACTACGCCGGTGCCGCGGGAGAAGAACTCGTAGTGAGCATCTCCGGACGTGCCGGCATAGGCGCCCGTCCCCCCGGTGAGGGACGAACTTCCGTACCCGTGGTAGAACCCGTAGGCCGAGAGGTACTCCGCCGCACCGGAGACGAAGCTGCCGCTCAGGGTATCCGGTCCCGCGTTGACGTCCAGGAAAGAGCCGGTGGAGCCAGGTATCCCGGCTGCGAAGGTGTAGCTTCCCGATTCGAAGGTGAGCATCGGGTACGCCGAAGAGGGCACGCTCATGATGTTTCCGGAGTAGCTGCCATAACCGCTGCCCACCGGCTGCGTATAGAACTCCTGGCCGGCCAGCGCCAGAACGGAAGCGCCGCGCCCGTCGGTCACGAGCGTTCCCGCTTGCAGGTCTACCGTCAAGCGGCTGATCGACACCCCGTCGTAGAAGGAGGACTGCTCGAAGCGGCCGTTGGACCACAGGTAGGTTTCCAGCGAACCGCCGCCAGTGGCGCCAGCGAAGTAGCCGGTGCCGCCGCTGATGGTCGCCTGGCTGAGGTAGCGGCTGGCCTGGAATCCGTTGGGGGTTCCTCCGGCGAGCGTCGTCGCGCTGAAGGTGCCGAACAGCGAGTCCCCCGCGCTGTTGAAGAAGGACCATTCGCCGGACAACGGATTGCCGCTGGCGTCGGCGTAGTAGGTCGACCACGCTCGATCCGTCAACTCGCGCCCGGCCGGCACGGTCAATCCGGTGCTGGTGACGGCTCCTGAGTTCGACCCTGTCGCGCTGTCGACCGCGCTGCCAGTCGCGGTGCCGACGACGACGACGTCATATTGCCCGGCAAGGGTCGCCGGGGTGACGGCGCTAAATGTCGCGAACAGAAAGGTAAAGGTGACGCCGCCGCTTGCTCGCATGAGGCCTCCCTGAGGATAGATCGGTCGATCCAGCTGCGCCGCGGGGGCATGTTCTCGCTTGACTTCCTGCCCCTGACCCGCGCCACGCCAGCTTTGTGTCAGAAGCTAGCCGGGCAGGCCTTGCAGGTCAATCCGCAACCGCCAGAGGTTTTCATTCTTTTGACGTTTGCCAGCCCTTCTCGACGCCGGAATGCCGCCTCGTTGCGCCGGGAGCTCTAGCGCCTTGCGGTGTACTCGGAAAAGACGCGCGCTTCGACATGCCGGCGCACGCCCTCGAAGCCCGCTGCCTCGAGCGCCTGCACCACCCGGGCGGGCGGGACGCAGGCTTCGATGGTGTCCCAGAAATAGCGGAACAGCCGCGGTGTCTGCGGGTTGCGCGCCACCACCCGCGAGAGAGTCGGCACCACCCCACGCAGATACAGCTTGAGCAGGTATGTCGACCATGCGCGCTCGGGTCGCGTGAGTTCCAGAATGCACACAATGCCGCCAGGGCGCAGCACACGGCGGTATTCCCCAAACACCGCGCCCAGGTCGGCTACATGCCGCAGCGCAAAGCCCATGCTCAGGAAATCGAACGCGCCGTCGGCCAGAGGCAGTCGCTCGGCCTGCGCCTGCACCAACGCGATCCCGAGTGATCCGCTCAGGCCCTGCATCATGCCAGCGCTGGGATCGAGCCCGAGGACTGCGCTGCGATCGCCTGAGATGCCGACCGCTTCGCGGGCGACCAGGCCAGTGCCGGTGGCCACATCGAGCACGCGCATGCCCGGCTTGAGTCCCGCACGCAACAGCGCTTGGCGCCGGTACCAGGCGCCCGTGCCAAAGCTCATTAACCGCTCGACGCGGTCGTAATCGCGCGCGGTGCGGTCGAAGATCGCGCGCACGAAATCGAGACGCTGGTCCTCGCGCTGGAAATACTCGGGCAGGGTCGCGATCGGCCGCTGCGCCGGTGCCGGAGCCTGCGACTGGGATGAGGTCCGCACCTACGCCAGCGCGGTAGGTTGACGCGACGAGCAGTTCAAGGCGAACCGCCCCTATGGCAGCTGGATCTTGCCGCCGCCTCCGCCACCGAGCCCGCCCATCCCGCCGGTGCCGAAGCCGCCGCTGCCGGCCTTGGGGATGACGATCGAGCTGGCCGCCTGGCGACGCAGATCCTGCAGCTCGCGCACGGCCTGCTCCACCGCCAGTTTCGCCGCGTCCGCATAGCCGGCCACGGCCTCGGACAGGTTCCGCGCCTCGATCTCGAAGCTCAACGGCAGGGCGCCGACGTTGGTGTAGATCTGCGCTTCGCCGATATACAGGGTGGGGCGGCCCATGTCCGGGGCACCATCGGTCTTTACCGGTACCAGCACGCGGATCATGCCCACCTTGCGGTCGGTGTACATCTCTTCGCGGTACAGCGCGTTCGCATCCATCGTCGGCTCGGGCATGCGGTCATCTGGGCGCTCAGCCATGTTTTCCTCTCGATTCAGGGAATTGATTAGGCCAGAAGGGTAGCAGAGAACTGCCCCCCTCGGGCGCGGCCCAGCCCGGCGAGCAGCGCTGTCGCCCCCCCCTCGCGGCGCAGACCTCATGCAGGATAATGGCGCCGATGGCCCATACCGAACCTCAGCCGCCCGTTCCTGACGGCACCGCGCTGGCTGCGCGCTTGGCTACCCTGCGGCACCTGGAGTTGCTGTGGCACTACGTACGCCCATATCGGGCCCGATTGGCTGCAGCGGGGGTCGCGCTGCTAGTGGCAGCCGGCGGGTTCCTGGTCATGGGGCAGGGCCTCAAGCGTGTGGTGGACTCCGGGTTCGCGGCGGGCAACGTTGCCGCGCTCAATCAGGCCCTGATCATGCTGCTGATCGTGGTCGCTATCATGGCCGCCGCCACGTACGTGCGCTTCTACTTCGTGTCCTGGCTCGGCGAGCGCGTGATCGCCGACCTGCGGCGCGACGTGTTCTCGCACCTGCTCGAGCTCTCCCCGGGGTTCTTCGAGCAGGCGCGCACCGGGGAGCTTGCCTCGCGGTTGACGGCGGACACCGTGCTGCTCGAGCAAGTGGTGGGCACCAGCGTGTCGATGGCGGTGCGCAATGCGCTGCTCGGGCTGGGCAGCCTGATCATGCTTGCGTTGACCAGCCTCAAGCTCACTGCGCTCGTGCTGCTGGTGGTGCCGCTGGTGATCATGCCCATCGGCCTGTTCGGGCGCCGGGTGCGCCGCCTGGCGCGTGCCAGCCAGGATCGGGTGGCGGATCTCGGCGCCTACGTCGACGAGACGCTGCACGAGATTCGCACAGTGCAGGCGTATGGGCACGAGGATGCCGACCGACGTCTGTTCGGCGAGCGGCTGCGCGCCGCGTTCGACACGGCGCGGCGGCGCATCCGCCAGCGGGCGGCGCTGATCGCCGCGGTGATCTCGCTGGTGTTCGGGGCGATCGCAGTGATCTTGTGGGTCGGCGGCCACGATGTCCTGGCTGGGCGCCTGACGGGCGGGGAGCTGTCCGCCTTCGTGTTCTATGCCTCGATGGTGGCTGCGGCAGCCGGTGCGATCAGCGAGGTGATCGGGGACCTGCAGCGCGGGGCGGGCGCTGCCGAGCGTCTGGTCGACCTGCTGCGAACGCCACCGCAGGTGGTCACGCCGGCACACCCGCTTGCCCTGCCGGAGCCCGCGCGGGGCGTGGTCGAGTTCGTGGAGGTGACCTTCCACTATCCCTCGCGGCCCGGCGAGCCGGCGCTGGAGCGCTTCTCGCTGTCGGTGCGCCCAGGCGAGAAAGTCGCGCTGGTGGGCCCATCCGGCGCCGGGAAGTCCACGGTCTTCCAGCTTCTGCTACGCTTCTATGATCCGCAGCACGGGCAGGTGCGGCTCGACGGGGTGGACCTGCGTAGGGCCGATCCCGCCCGGGTGCGCGAGCGGGTCGCGCTGGTCCCGCAGGAGCCGGCGATCTTCGCTGCGAGCGTGGTGGACAACGTGCGCTACGGGCGGCCGTCGGCGCGCGATGACGAGGTGCGGGCAGCTTGCGAGGCGGCATTCGCCTTGGAGTTCGTCGAGCGCTTGCCGCAGGGCTTCGATACCTACCTCGGCGAGCGCGGCGTGCGGCTCTCCGGCGGCCAGCGCCAGCGGCTGGCGATCGCGCGGGCCATCCTGTCGGCGCGTCCGATCCTGCTGCTGGACGAGGCCACCAGCGCGCTCGATTCGGAGAGCGAGCGCATGGTGCAGGCGGCGCTCGAGCGGTCGATGCAGGGGCGCACGACGCTGATCATCGCGCACCGGCTGGCGACGGTGAAGAGCGTAGACCGCATCGCGGTGATCGATGCAGGGCGGGTGGTGGGCCTGGGCACGCACGACCAACTGCTCGCCGCCGAGCCGCTGTACGCGCGCCTGGCGACGCTGCAGTTTGGGGCGGGAGCGCAGCGTCACACGCGCGCGCCCGAGAGCGAGGCGGGCGCGATGCTGAACGAACGATGAAGGAGCGTGACGCGAACCGATGAATCTGCCTGCCGCACTCATGAGACGCATGCGGCGCAGCTCCGACCATCCGGGGCCGTCGCGACTGCACGCCGTCTTCAGCCACATGGTGGAGGCGGTGCTGGTTGTGTTCGGCTGGCTGATCCTGCCGGCACTGCCTTTCGCCGCGAGCGCGATCGCGCGCGATTGGACCTATGTGCGCCGCTATCCAGGCAGCCTAGTGCGCATCGGCAGGCACATCGCGGCAACCTGGCGCAGCGACGCGATAAGCCGCGCCTGGCTGCTGCATTTCGATCCCGCAGCCAACGCGGCCGGCGCGGATATCGTGGGCAGTTGCACCCATTGCGGCAACTGCTGCTTGCACAAACGTTGCGTGTTCCTCGGCATGGATCACAACCAGCGCTCCTTTTGCCGCATCTACGGCGGGAAGGTGTGGCGCTTACTGCCGTGCGGATCCTACCCGCTGACCCAGGCCGACATCGATCTGTACGCTTGCCCGAGCTTTCGCGCCGTTCCGCAGGCGCCCGGGCGGGATGCGCAGGTGATACCGATCCGTCCGCTGTTCTCGGGCGAGCAGCAGGGGGTACGCGACCGGTGACTGTCTGCTTGATCGTCCATGTGCGCGGGCGCCCTCGCGCCGGAGCACGGCTGGGGTAGTCCTGCATGGCGCGCATCCTGATCGTGGAACCCGCCGCGCCCTTGCGCGAGTTCCTGCGTCTGCACCTGGAGACCGCGGGCCATGAAGTGCTGTGGGCGGAGGACACTGCCTCCGGCGCGCAGTGCGCCCGCGAGCAGCAGCCGGATCTCATCTTCACCGGCACCGGCAAGGGCGGCTTGGACGGGCTGACCCTGTTGGCCACATTGCGCGGCACGCCGCACACTGCGGCCATTCCCATCGTCTTCGTGTCCGCGCGCGCGGACCAGGAAACCATCAGTCGCTCGGTGGAAGCCGGGGCGAAGGGCTACCTGGTCCTGCCGGTGATGCGAGACGAGCTATTGCGCGTGGTCAACGTCCTGGCTCCTGCGCGCGCGGCGGTTCCCGCCAATGTGGTGCCGCTGCGCCGCCTGGCATCGATGACGTCCACTGGGTTCGGCTTGACCACGGTGCCGCGCATCGAGCCACTGGTGTCGCGCTCGCAGCTATCGAGCGGATCGGGACTGACTCCCAGTGAAGCCGATCCCGGTACGCGCAGCGACGCAGATCAGGCGCGCGGCCCGACCACGCTTGCCTCGCAGGAGGCACGTGCCGGAAGTGTGCTGTTCGCCGATATCCGCAACTTCTCTACGCTGTCCGAAGCGCTCAGCGCCCAGGAGCTGGCCGATCTGCTCAACGCCTACGTCGTGCGCGCATGCGAGCCGATCCTGCAGCAGCGCGGTTGGATCGTGAAGCTGCTCGGCGACGGCCTGCTCGCCATGTTCGAGCCGCAGGAGCGCGCCGTGAGCCATACCGAGCGGGCACTCAAGGCCGCGCTGCTGATGTGCGTGGTGGCGCAGCGCTTCAACGGCTGGCTGGCTGCGCGCTTCCCCGACAAACGCCTGCCAGAGTTCGCCATCGGCATCGGCGTGCACGCCGGCGACGTGATGGTGTGCCGCGTCAACACCGGCGCCGGCGTCGATACCACTATCATCGGCGATACGGTAAACGTCGCTGCGCGCCTCGAGGAGCAGACCAAGAAGCTGGGCGCGAGCGTGGTGACTACCATCGACACCCTGTCCGCGGCTGGCGCGCGTTTCATTCCCGGCGTGCGCGGCTCGCTGCTGGTGCGCGGGCGCTCCTCGCCCGTGGAGATCATCGAGATCGTCGGCTTGCGTCCGCGACCCGACGCCGATCTGCGCGCGCTGCCCACCTACGAGCTGATCAAGGAGGCCGTGGCCCGCAATACCCGGACCATCGCGCGCATGCGCGAACAGGTGCTGTCTGAGCCTCACCGCATCGGCCAAGCGGGGCAGTTCGCGCCTCTGCGCCCCGCGGACACGCCGGTCAAGATCCCGGGCTTCCGTCTTCTGCGCAAGCTGGGGCAGGGCGGCATGTCGCGTGCGTTCCTGGGCGAGCAGGGCGGCAGCGGCACGCTGCGCGTGCTCAAAGTCATCGACATCCAGCAAGGCGGCTTTGACCTGTTGCGGCGCTTCGTGCAGGAGCACGAGCTGATCTCGCAGATTCGCCATCCCAATGTCGCAACCATCTTCGACCACGGCCAGACCGACACCCACGCCTACATCGTGATGGAGCATTTCCCGGGCGGCGATCTGCGCCAGCGCCTCACCCGGCCGCTGCCCGTGGCCGAGGCGTTGCACTATCTGCGGCAGATTGGGCAGGCGCTCGCGGCGATCCACCAGCGCGGCATCGTGCATCGCGACCTCAAGCCGGACAACTTGATGCTGCGCGAGGACGGCACGCTGGTGCTGGCCGACTTCGCCATCGCCAAGGACTTGCAGGCGACGGTGAGCCATACGCGCCGCGGCGAGGCCCTGGGCACGCCGTTCTACCTGAGCCCGGAGCAGGCGCTGGGCAAGAGCGTCGATCGGCGCAGCGATCTCTACAGCCTGGGCGTGATCCTCTATGAGATGCTGACCGGCGAGAAGCCATTCAGGGCGGAGGATGCGCCCGCGCTGCTGAGCAAGCACGTGCACGCGCCGGTGCCGAGGCTACCGGCGCAGCTCGCGCGCTTCCAGCCGGTGGTCGACCGCTTGATGGCGAAGTCGCCTGACGAACGCTTCGCAAGCGCCGAGGAGGTGGTCCACGTGGTTGCGGCGTTCGGAGTGTAGGGAGCATGCTCCGCGGAGGGCGGCGGACGCACCGCCCGCCGTCGCCTCCTCACTGATGCTTCACCCCTTCCTTCCAGTTCGCGCCCTCGATGGCGAGCGTCTCCAGATAGGCGCCGATCTGGTAGATCGTCTTGTCGTCCAGCACGCCCTTCCATGCCGGCATACCCTGGGTGCGGCCGGGCACCTGGCGGCCATTGTGAACCGTTTCCACGAACTGCTTGAAGCCTTTGTCGAACTTGCGCAGGTCGGCGCCGTTGCCGCGCTCACCCGCCCCATCGGCACGCCCGCCGTGGCAAAGCGCGCACACGCCACGGAACCAGGACTTGCCGGAGTTGATGGCTTTCTGGTCGCCCGAATAGGGATTGAGGTCGGGTATCTCGTCGTCGGCCATCGCCGGGGCTGCGCAGAGCAACCCCAGCCAGCAGATCACTCCCAGCGCCACGTGAAGAATTCGCTCGTTCATTGCTGCCAACCTTCCTTGCTACGACCGGGCCATCCGTCCCGGCATCGATATGGGTCGAGAAAAGGGGAGGCGCCCGAGGCCTCGAGCGCCTCCCGAACGTCGCTGCTAGTGTCGGGAAAGACTAGACTGCCCGCCCCTTACTCCAGCGTGAACGCGATGATGGCGTGCCCGAACTCCGCGTTCCAGGCCTCGTCGCGCCCGAAGCCCGGCGTGCCGCCGAGCGCCTGCACGATGTATTGCTTGCCTCCGTTGGAGAACGTGATCGGGCCGGACTTCGCGGCGATGCCGGTGTTGAGCGTATAGAGCACTTCGCCGGTGGTGGCGTTGGCGACCGTGAACCCGCCGCCCTGCGTGCTGTAGATCGTGAGGTTGCCCGCGGTGGTCAGCATCCCGCCCGCATAGCCGGGCTTGGACACCTCGTTACGCCACACCTCCTGGCCGGTCTTCACGTTCACCGCCTTGTCGACCTCGTTGCCCCAGATGAACTCCTGGTAGGCGCCGAAGTGCCGCACGTTGGAGATCACCTTGATCTCCTCGAAGCCGTACTTCATGCCCCCGTTGGTGGCGGCCAGGTACAGCTGTCCGGTCTTCGGGTTGTAGGCGTTGGGATACATGTTCACGCCGCCCAGCAGGCTCGGGTACATCGTGACCGGCTCGCCGCCTTCTTTCGGCAGCTGGATCTGATCGATCGGCCGGCCGTTCTTGTCGTAGCCCTTGGCCCAGTCGATCTTGTCGGCGAACGGCACGGCCTTGATGAAGGCACCGGTCTTGGCGTCGAGATAGTGGATGAAGCCGGTCTTGTTGGGGTGCACGATGGTCTTCTTGCCATCGATCGTGATCACCAGCGGCGTTTGCGGCACGTCGTAGTCCCACGGATCGCCCGGAACCGCGGTGTAACGCCATGCCACCTTGCCGTTGTCGGTGTTCACCGCGACCACGCTAGCGGCGCCGACGTTGTCCATCTTGCCGCCGCCGCGGTTCTTCGGGTTCCACTCGTACGCGTTGGCCGTGCCGGTGAAGTACATCTTCAGGTCGGGGTCGTAGCCGCCAACGATCCACGGGCCGGCGCCGCCGAACTCGGTGCTGCCCTCGGGCCAGGTGTCATAGCCCTTCTCGCCCTTGGCCGGGATCATGTTGGCTTTCCACTTCATGTTGCCGGTCTCGGCGTCGACGCCGAGCACATAGCCGGGCAACCCGCCGGTGTCGGTGGCGTTCATCGGAACGATGATCGTGCCGCCCGGGATGGCGAGCGGGCCGACCGTGGTGCAGTAGCCGTTGGAGTCCTTGGCCTTGGCGAAGTCTTTGGGATAGCCGAAGCCCTCATAGGACTTGACCCACTTGGCCTTGCCGGTCTTCATGTCGATCGCGTGCAGCTTGGCGTCGTTCGACAGGAAGTACACGTTGCCGCCCGCCAGCGCCAGACCACGGTGCTTGCCGGTGAAGAAGGTCACGTTGTACCCGCCCCAATCGTCCGGCAGCTTGTGCTCGTACTTCCACACGATGCGGCCGGTGGCGGCGTCCATCGCGAACACCTTGTTGTCCTGCGGGAAGTAGACCATGCCGTCGTGGAAGCTGGGGGTGCCCATCGAGTCGGTCTTCGCGCCGACTGACTGGATCCACGCCACCTTCAGGTTCTTGGCGTTGCCCGCGTTGATCTGCGACAACGTGCTGTAGCGCCAGCCCTGCAGGTTGCCGTTGCTGTGCAGCCAGGATTCGCCCGCGTCCGACAGCAGCATGCCGTCGGTGACCGGACCTGCGTGGCCGATGCCGGCGTAGCCGGCCAGGGCGAGCGCCGCGACCAGCCCTTTTACTGCGTACTTGGTTTTCACTTACGCCTCCTCCATGGATGTTATCGAGGTGCCTTGCTTCGCTTCCGCGGTGCGCGGCGGAGTGCCGGCGCCGGCGGTAAACGAACCGGTGAGCGCGTGTTCGGGGCGGACACGCGCAGCGGCGCCCGCGCAATGCGGGATGCCGCAGAGATCTCGTGTGGAGGGAGCGGGACCACGTGCGCACGCAGCCGGGCCGCGGGCGGCAGTCAGCCGCCCACCAGCGCAATCCTGCACGGCCGCCTGATAGGACATCTCCCCTCCCCCGTGGCGCAGGCTTACGGTGCCTGGCCGCCATCTTCTTGTTGCGCTGCAAACGGCCTCGCGCGGGTGCGTCAGGCCGTGGGACCGTTGAGCATACTACGGCTTGCGTGCCCGTCAAATAGCGCAGGCGCCGCCGCTGTCAGGCTTCAATGTGGCAGACGATGGCGCCCACGTCGACTGTCTGCTCCTCCTGCGCCACTACCTCCAGCAACAGACCGTCGCAGGGCGCCTCCACCTCGGAGGTCACCTTCTCGGTCTCGACCTCGTACAGGCACTCGCCTTTCGCGAATCGCTCGCCGGCCCGCTTGCGCCACTTGACGATCGTGGCCTGCTCCATGTTCATGCCGAACAACGGCAGCTTCAGCGACACTTTCATCGTGCTGCTCCCATGACCTCGCGCACGGCGCGCACCACGCTGTGCTCGTCCGGCAACACCGCCTTTTCCAGCGGCGGCGAGTACGGGATCGCGACGTTGGGCACGGTGACCCGCCGCACCGGCGCGCGCAACGCCGGGAAGGCCTGCTCCGCAGCGACGGCCGCGATCTCGCTGGCAGCGCTGCACGCGGTGCGCGCCTCGTCGACCACGACCAGGCGGCCGGTCTTGCGCACCGAGGCCAGGATCGTCGCCTGGTCCAGCGGGAACAGCGTACGCGGGTCCACCACCTCGGTGCCGATGCCTTCCTGCTGCAGCAGCTCGGCCGCGCGCAGCGCATGCCGCACCATCGCCCCGATCGCGACGATGGTCACGTCGGTGCCGGCGCGCTTGACGTCGGCTGCGCCGAGCGGCACCAGGTGCTCGCCGTCCGGCACTTCGCCTTGCTCGCCGCCGCGCCGCGCGGGTTGCAGGAAGACGACTGGGTCCTCGTCGCGGATCGCGCTCTTGAGCAGGCCCTTGGCGTCGGCCGGCGTGCTAGGCACGATTACCTTCACGCCGCCGAGGTTCATCAGAGCCGGGTAGGGCACGTCGGAGTGCTGGGCGGCGGACGAGCGCCCCGCGCCCATCACCGCCATGTACACCACCGGCACCCGGATCTGCCCGGCGGTCATGTAGCGCAGCTTGGCGGCCTGGTTGGCGATCGCGTCGAAGCCGGTATAGAGGAAGTTGGCGAACATCATGTGGCACACCACGCGGTAGCCGGCGGCCGCGGCGCCGGCCGCCATGCCGGTCATCGCCACCTCGGAGATCGGCGTGTCGCGCACGCGCTGCGGGCCGAAGCGATCGAACAGCCCTCGAGTGTCGCCGAACAGGCTGATCCTGACGTCTTCGCCGAACAGGATCACGCGCGGGTCGCGGGCCATCTCCTCGTGCAGCGCCTCGTTGACTGCCTGGATGAGTCTCTTCTTGGCCATGGTCAGCCGAGCATATGGGCGAAGGCGGAAGTCCCTGCAGGCAGCGGATCGGCGGCCGCGAGGGTGAACGACCGCTCGACGATCGCGTCCACCCGCGCGGCGATCGCTTCCAGATCCGTCTGCCCGACGCCGTCTGCGAGCAGCGATGCGTGCAACCGTTGCAGCGGATCGCGGCTGCGCCAGCGTTCGATCTCGTCTTCCTCGCGGTACTTGCCGGAGAGGAAGCTCGCCTCGGTCTCGACGTGGCCGCGCCAGCGGTAGGTACGCGCCTCGATCAGTGTCGGGCCCTCACCGTTGCGCGCGCGCTCCACGGCAGTGCCCGCCACACGCCAGACCTGCTGCACGTCGTTGCCGTCGATCGCGAGCCCGGGCACACCGAAGGGCTGCGCCCGCGCGGCGATCTCTCCGGCAGTGACTGTCGCCGTCGGGGAGAACTCGGAGAAGCCGTTGTTCTCGCACACCAGCAGCAGCGGCAGCTTCCAGATGGACGCCAGATTGATCGCTTCGGCAACGACGCCTTGGTTGGCGCCGCCGTCGCCGAAGAACACCACGGATACGCGGCGCCGCCCGTCGAGCTGAGCGGCCAGCGCGGCGCCAAGCGCCAGACCCACGCCGCCGCCGACGATGCCATTGGCGCCGAGGATGCCGCGGCCGAAATCCGCCACGTGCATCGACCCGCCCTTGCCGTGGCAGATGCCGGTGTCGCGCCCGAAGATCTCGGCGATCATCGCGCGCGGGTCGCCGCCCTTGGCCAGGAAGTGCCCGTGGCCCCGGTGGGTGCTGGCGATCCAGTCCTGGTCGGTTAAATGCGCGCAGACACCGACCGCCACCGCCTCCTGGCCGATGTACAGATGCACCGGGCCGGGCAGCTCGCCGGACTTCACCACCTCGCCCAGCCGCTCCTCCATCCTGCGGATGAGCAGCATGCGGTGATACATCTCCAACAGCTCGCCTCTCGTCGGCATACCGGTCTATCCTTGATACTTTGCTCGCGCGTCGCGCCTTTCCCGCTCGATCATCGCCGCGATCCGCTCGCGCAGCACGTTCTTCTGCACCTTGCCCGAGGCCGTCCGCGGCAGGTCCCCCACTAGCTCGACCCGCTCGGGGAACTTCTGCCTGGCCAGGCCGGCTTCCTCCAGGAAGCCAGCCAGCGTCGCGACGTCGACCCGCTGCGGCGGGTTCGGGATGACGAACGCGCACACGCCCTCGCCGAGGCGCTCGTGCGGCATCGCCACGATCGCCACTTCCTTGATCGCAGGGTGCCGGTGCAGCGCGTCCTCGATCTCCTTGGGGCTGAGGTTCTCACCGCCGCGGATGATCAGATCCTTCCTGCGGCCGCTCACGCACAGGTAGTCGCCGGCGACGTAGTAGCCCAGGTCTCCGGTGTGAAAGTAACCATCCGCGTCGAACGCCTCGCGCGTCTGGTCCCACGCGGTGTAGCCGAGCATCAGCTCCGGCCCGCGCGAGCAGATCTCGCCTTCCCCCTGCTTGACCGCGGCGCCGGTATGCACGTCTACCAGCCGCACCTCGTGGTTCACGATCTTCCCGTCCGTGGTGGCCCCCAGCTCCGCGTCGCCGCGGCTGCGGATGCCAAGAGTCACGGTGGGCGCTTCGGTGCTGCCGTAGACGCGGAACGCCATGCAGCCAGGCAGCGCCCGATTGGCGCGGTAGATGACCTCCGGGGGCACCGGTGCGCCCCCGCTCATGAACAGGCGCAGGCTGGGCAAGGCGAGCCCGCGCGCCTCCACCTCGGCCACCAACTCCTTGAGGAAGGGAGTGGCACCTACGCTGAAGCTCACGCCGTGCTCGGCGATCAGCTCGGTGGCCTGCGCTGCGCTCCAGCGCTCCATGAACACGACCTTGACGCCGGCGGCGAAGGCGATCTCCAGTGCATATAGGTAGCCGGTGATATGCGTGACCGGCGATGGCATCAGCACCACGTCGTGGTCGTGGATGGCCCAGAAGCCGATCACCGCGTCGATCTCCGACATGATCGTGTTGTGGCTGTGCAGCACACCCTTGGCCCGCCCGGTCGTGCCCGAGGTGTATAGCACCAGCTTGACCGCATTCGGGTCGGTGCGTGGGTAGGTGGCGGCTGGCCGGTGGTCCGCTCCGGCTAACTCCTCGTACGACACACAGCCGTCGGCTTCGCCGCGCACGAGCACGATCTCGCGTAGATCGGGCAGCTCGGGGCGCAGCCGCTGCGCCATGCTCAGGTAGTCGAAGCCGCGGAAGTTGCGCGGAATGAAGAAGGCCTTGCAGCGGGAGTCCAGCAGGATCGTGCGCACCTCGGCTTCGCGGTAGATCGGTACGATGGGGTTGACCACCAGGCCGCGCAGGCATGCCGCCAGGTTGATCGCCATCGTCTCCCACCAGTTGGGCAGCTGGAAGCTGAGGACATCGCCCGGCTCCAGGCCCAAGGCGGCGAAGCCGGCGGCCAGCTTGCGCGCGTGGGCGAGCATCTGGCCGTAGGTTACCTGCTGCGCGCCGTCGACCACTGCCACCCGGTCCGGCGCGTGCTGCGCCATGCGCATCGCGCAGTCGGCCAGGGTCACGTTGCGCCACGCGCCGCTCGCCGAGTAGCGCGCGATGTCTTCGTCCGTCAAGCGGGTGACCCAGCCGCTGATGTCCTTGCGCATCTTCGTCTCAAGCCGTCGCATCGGCCCGCTTGCCACCGAGGTAGGCTTTGAGCAGCTGCTCGTTGCTGCGGAAACCATCCCAGTCGCCGCGCTTGATCTCATGGACCACGCGGCCCAGCGCCATGACATAGGCGCGGTCGGAGCTTTCCGCGGCGAGTGCGACGTTCTGCTCCACCAGCAGGATGCTCATGCCGCCTTCGCGCAGCCGAGCCATCACCGCGACGATATCGCGCACCACTTTCGGTGACAACCCGGTGGAGGGCTCGTCGAGGATCAGCAGCTCTGGGTGCAGCAATAGCGCCCGGGCGATCGCGACCATCTGCTGCTCGCCGCCCGACAGCAGCTCCACCGCCGTAGCCAGGCGCTCGCGCATGAACGGGAACAGCTCCAGCACCTCGTCGAGGCTGAACTCGCGCCCGCCCCGTCCGGCGCGCGGCGCGCAGTGCGCGGCGGCCAGCTCGAGGTTGTTGCGCACGGTCAGCTCCCCGAACAAGTGGCGCCCTTCGAGCACGACCGCGATGCCATGCTGCGAGCGCTGGTGCGATGGCAGCGCATGGATGGGCCGTCCGTCGTGCAGGATGCTGCCTGCGCTCACCGGCAGCAGCCCGCACAGCGCCCGCACCAAGGTCGATTTGCCCGCGCCGTTGGCCCCTATCAGCGCGACCGATTCGTTGCGCTCGATCGCGAGCGAGACGCCGCGCAGCACCGGCAACCCGCCGTAGCCCGCTTCGACTCCCTCGACGCGCAGCATCGGCCTCAAACTCCCAGATAGGCGTCGCGCACGCGCGCGTCGGACTGGATCCGAGCCAGCGGCCCGCTGGCGATGATCTCGCCGAAGCACAGCACGTGAATCGCCGATGCGACCGCGACCAGGTCCATGTCGTGGGACACCAGCAGGATGGAGATACCCTCGCGGTTGAGCACCCGCAGCGTGTCCATGAGCTGCTCGACCTCTTCGGTGTTCAACCCGGAGGAAGGCTCGTCCAGGCATAGCAGCCGCGGCCGGCCCAGCGCGGCCCGCGCAAGCTCGACCAGGCGCTGCTGGCCCCCGGGCAGCTTGCCGGCCAGGCGCTCGCGCACCGCGGACAGACCGAACTTTTCGCAGGCCGCGTCCGCTGCTTCCCGCATCCGCCGCAGCTCCGCGCGCGATCCGCGCGTTCCCAGCAAGTTGGCCAGCATCCCGGTGCGCGAGTCCTTGTAGCTGCCGGCGACCAGGTTGTCGCGCACGGACAGGTGTGGGAACACTTGCGGCGTCTGGAAGGTGCGTACCAGCCCCTGAAAGCTGCGCTGCGGCACAGTCAGCCGGCTGATGTCGGCGCCGGCGTAGAGGACTTCCCCCCGGTCCGGCGCGAGGAAACCGGAAATGACATTGAACAGCGTGCTCTTGCCCGCCCCATTGGGGCCAATCAGGCCGCAGATCGATCCCTCCTCGGCGGCGAAGCTCACCCCTTTCAGCACATGCAGGCCGCTGAAGCTGTGCGAGACGTTGCGCACTTCGAGCAGGGCGCCCATCGCTCAGCGCTCCGGTGCGAAGCGACGCAGGGCACGGCGCAGCGCACCGCCGAACCCTTCCGGCAGGAAGATCACCGCCACGATCAGGCAACCCGCGAACAGCACCGCGTGCACATCGCCCAGCCGGCTGAGCGCATGCGGCATGACGGTGATGAACAGCGCGCCCAGAACCGTGCCGGCGATGGTCTTCGCCCCGCCAAGCACCACCAGCAGCAGGAAATTGATGGCGCGGTCCACGCCGAAGCTGTCGACGCTGACGAACGTCACGTAGTGCGCGAACAGGCTGCCGGCGAGCGCGCCGAGCACCGCGCTAAGCACGAAGATCTTTACTTTGAGGACATGCGTGTCGACGCCGAGCACCTGCGCCGCGGCTGGCGCGTCGCGCATGGCGCGCATCGCGTAGCCGGCGCGCGAGTGGAGCAGGTTGTAATGCAACCACAGCACCAGCGCGGCGAGCGGCCAGATGAGGTAGTAGAAGCGCTGCGGCGAGTCGAGCGCGATGCCGAACAGATTGAGCGCGGGGATGCCACCGATGCCCAGCGTGCCGCCGGTGAGCCAGTCCCACTCGGTGAACAGCACGTGGCCAATGATCGCCAGCGCCAGCGTGGCCAGCGCCAGGAAATAACCGGACAGGCGCAGCACCGGCCAGCCGACCGCAAGCGCCAGCAGCGCGCTCACGCCCATGCCGATCGCGAAACCATACGCGGCTGGCCAACCGTAGTGGGTGGTGCAATAAGCCGTCGCGTACGCGCCGACGCCGTAGAACACGCTCTGCGCCAGGGACACGATGCCGCATTGGCCGAGCAGGAAGGTCACCCCCAGCCCGGCGATCGTGTACAGGCCGGTGAACACCAGCATGTCCACCACGCTGCGGGAGAGCAGCGCCGGCGCCGCCGCCCACGCCACGACCAGCGCGACGGCGCCGATCGACAGCACCGAACGGGACCCGAGCGAAGGCATCGCGCGGCCTTCGCGTTACCCGCCCCGCCGGCCACGCCGGCCGAGCATGCCGTTGGGCAGCACGATCATGATCACGATCAGGATGGTCATCGCAATCACGTCCTTGTAGCCGGAGGATACCGTGAGCACGGCCAGGGACTCGGCCAGGCCGAGCGTGAGCCCACCCACCACTGCGCCGAACGGGTTGATCAGCCCGCCGAGGATCGCCGCGGCGAAGCCCTTGAGCGTGAGCATGAGCCCCATCTCGTAGTGGATGGTGATCAGCGGCGAGACCAGCACGCCGGCCAGCCCGCCCACCGCGCCGCCGAGCAGGAAGGTCAGGGTACGCATGCGCGGGACGTGTACACCGATGGTGGCCGCGCCCTCCTCGTCGATCGAGGCGGCCAGCATGGACAGGCCGATGGTGGTGCGGTGATAGAACAGCCACAACAAGCCCATCACCGCTGCGCATATCGCCATCAGCCAGATGGCGTGCCAGCGCAGCGCCGCATCCAGTACCAGCGCGCTGCCGTCGCCGCCGATACCGGGCAGCGGGTGCGAATCGCGGCCCAGCAGCAGAAGCACGGCGGCGGAGATCGCGAAGGCGATGCCGAGCGTGAGCAGCAGATAGCTCTCCTCGCTTCCGCCGCGCTTGCGCGTGGGGCGCACCAGGAGCAGCTCGATTAGCACCCCCAGAACACCCCCCGCGACCACGCCCGCCGGAAAGGCCGCCAGCATTGGCGCGCCGAGCCGGTCGAGCGCGAGAAACGCAGCCATGCCGCCGATCAGCGCGAACTCCCCCTGCATGGCGTTGATGATGCGCGTGCCCCGGAACACGACCACGATGCCCAGCCCGACCAAGGCGTAGACGAAGCCGTTGGTGATGCCCACCAGCACGGACTGCAGCAGGAGCGTGCCGGTCATCGGGTGCAGGCGCGAGGCATTGGTCGCTGGTCCGTGCCCAGCCGGTAGCTGGCAGGGGCCGTGGCCACGACCCCTGGGAACGCGTTACGCGCTGGCCACGAACTCGTCGATCAGGTGCTTCTTCAGGAAGCGCGCGTGATGCGCCGAGGCCATCTCCAGGTGCTTGCGCGTGGAGTACAGGCTCATGTGATTGACCTTCTCCAGCACCACCAGCTCCTTGTTGCCGGCCGGGATCGCGTTGTACATCGCGATCTCCAAGTCCCATTGCGTGATGTTGTCTTGCTCGGCCACTACCACCAGGGTGGGCGTGTTCAGGATGCGCTTGGCGTAGGGGAACACGTCGTACTGCAGCAGCAGCTCGACCGACTCGATGGTGTTGCGGTGCTCGTGCCGCGGCGCCTCCGCTTCCTTGATGCGCATGAAGATCTCGTACACGTGCGGGAAGGGCCAGCTCGACAGGTTGTTGTCCGGGTCGGTGTGCGACATCGGCATCATCGCGCTGGGCTGCCCGTCGGAGCGGCGCACCCGGTCCTCCAGCAGCAGGTCGAGCAGCTTTGCGAACTTGCGCTCGCCGTGGCAGCGCTTCATCGTCTCCCAGCCCTCGACCACCGGCACGGTGGACACGGCGCACTTGACGCGCGGATCGGTCGCCGCCACGATGACCACGTGCCCGCCGGCGTAGGAGATGCCCCAGACGCCGATGCGCTTGGGATCGACCTCCGGCTGTTTGGCGGCGAAGCTGATCGCGTTCTTGTAGTCCTCCACCTGTCCCCAGGGATCGATATGCTGGCGCGGCTGGCCCTCGCTCTCGCCCAGGCCGCGGTAGTCGAACATCAGCACCGCCACGCCGGCTTTGACGATCGCTTCGGCATAGTGCGGCAGCACAATCTCCTTCACATAGCACCAACCCCCGCCCATGATGGCGATCGGGAACGGGCCCTTGCCGCCCTCGGGCGTGACCAGCACGCCGCGGACCTTGGAACCCTTGCTGTTGAATTCGACGTTCTTTCTCATCATCTCCTCCGTGTTGTAAGGCGCCAGCCACGAGGCGCGAGCAAGCGCCTTCCTCGGCTTCGCGCGCGACGTTGGGTCTACTGCGCTTTGAACGGCAGGCGCGTGAACTTCCCGTTCACCAGCTTCGAGTAGGTGTAGCTCGACAGCTCGATCCCGGTCATGTCCGGCGCGCCGAAGTTGAAGGTGGCCAGCACCCCCTTGTACGGCTCGCGCACCGCTTTCGCGACCGCGTCCGGCGGCGCGTCGGGGCCGACTTTCTCCAGCGCGCGCGCCAGCGCGTGCACCGCGTCCCAGCCGGCCGCTTCGTAGTTCTTAGGCAGCTCGTTAAAGGCTTTCTTGTACTGGTTCACGAACTGCGCCTGATGGGGCAGCGGATCTTCGCCGACCACGAACTCGGGGAACACGATGTCGTGGCCGAACTCGCCCATGCCCTTTACGTACTGGTAGGCCGACGACCCGATGGCGGAGACGATCGGCTGCTCGATGCGCATCTGGCGCGCGTTGCGGAACGGGATCGGGCTGGTGGCGATGATCAGCAGCGCCTCCGGATTGGCGGCCCGCACCTTTGCCGCCTGGGTCGAGACATCGGTAGCACCGACCTCGAACTTCTCGATCGCCACGAACTCGACCGCGTAGTTGCCGGCTTGCTCCTTCAGCGCGTTGGTCACCAGCTGCCCATAACCCGAGTCGTGCAGCACGCCGAGCTTCTTGGCCTTGAGCGCCTTGGTCGTGTACTCGAGCATGGCGCGCGCATTGAGCGTCTGCGGCGGCATCATGTGGAACAGCGACTTGTAGGTAAGCTCGATCTGCGGGCCCAGACCGGTTATGCAGAACTGCGGCAGCTGCTGCGCGTTGGTGATGGCCGCCACCGCGCCGGTGCTGGCGGTGAGCGAGGGGCCCAGGATCGCCTTGACCTTCTCGTTGAACACCAGGTTCTCGGCCTTGCTCTTGGCGATGTCTGCCTTGGAGCCGTCGTCCTCGACCAGGATCTGCAGCGGCCGGCCTTTGACCCCGCCTGCCTCGTTGATCAGCTTCTCGGCGAGTTGCATGCCATTGCGCTCCGCCAGCCCCAGGCCGGCGCCCGGCCCGGTGAGCGAGAGCACCGCGCCGATCTTGATCGGCTCTTTCGATTGCGCTGCAACAGGGAGCGGCCGCAAGCTACCCGCGAGCAGCACGGCCGCGGCCGTGGATAGCGCCAGAAGACGCCGACGATCAGTCTGCATGGTTCTCCTCCTGCAACCCGGCTGCCGGCTGTTGTGTGCCGCAGCGAAAGCGGCCCTTGCGTGCCTCATGCAGCCTGGGTCCGATGTTAGTAACCAGATGCTCACCAGTCAATAGAGCGTGGCGCAGGTTGCGCAAGTTCGGCTCCCGCGGAGCCGCGAACGCGAAGTTGAGCAATTGCTTATTTGCAGGCCGGGCGTTAGAGTCATCCGACTGCCACGTTCCGATCATGAGGACCGAGTCCCGTTCCCACCGGCAAGGCGCGCGCTCGGCGGCTGCCGGTGCCGGTCGCGCGCCACGCCGTCGCCTCCCGCGCGCCGAGCGCGAGCGCCATATCGTCCAGGAGGCGGTGCGCTTCTTCGCCGAGGTCGGGTTCGGGGGCGATACCCGCGAACTCGCCAAGCGCGCCCAGGTCACGCATGCGCTGCTGTTCCGGTATTTCCCGAGCAAGGAGGCGCTGATCGAGCGGGTGTACCGTGAGGTCTACCTCGGGCGCTGGGACCCTGCCTGGGAGCAGGTCATCGCCGACCGCAGCCAGCCGCTGCGCGAGCGGCTGGTGCGCTTCTATTTGCTGTACGCCCGCACCATCCTGTCCTACGAGTTCGTGCGGTTGCTCATGTTCTCGGGGCTGCGCGGGTCGAGCATGACGCGCCGCTGGTTCGCGCGCGTCGCCCAGCGGATCGTCAAGCCGATCTGCCGTGAGATCCGCCTGGCCCACGGACTGCCCGGCTTCGATCGGGTGCCCCCCACCACCACCGAGATCGAGCTGGTGTGGGGCGTGAACTCGCGCATCTTCTACTTCGGCGTGCGCAAGTACATCTACGGCATGCCGGTGCCGCGCAACCTCGAGCAGCTCATCCAGGCCGAGGTGTACACGTTCTTCGACGGCGTCGGGCGAACGCTGGAAGATCTGGTGTTGCCCGCCCGGTCGGCGCGGCGCGCGGGCACCGCCATGCGCAAGCAGCCTCGTGCGGCGGGGCACCGCGCCGGGGTGTGAAGCGTAAGCTGAGGACGCGGGGTGCTACGCTAGCACCCGGGCGTACACGTCGCGGTCGACGTTCGCGCCGCACAGGACCAGCGCCACCTTCTTGCCTGTCAGCCGGGCGCGCTCCTTGACCGCCGCCGCCAGCCCGGCCGCCCCGGCGCCTTCCGCGACATTGTGCGTGGCGCTGAACATCAGGCGCATCGCTGCTTCGACCTCATCGTCGCTGACGCGCACCACCCTGGCCGCGTGCTGCCAGAGGATCTCCAGGGCGTGCGGCTCCGGCGTGCGGCATGCCATGCCGTCGGCGATGCGAGTGGTCACGGGATGGTCGATCGCGCGGCGCTGCTCGAACGACAGCGCATATGCTGGCGCGTGCTCCGAAACGACGCCTACGACCTCGGTGCGCAGCCCGAGCGCCTCGCGCGCAGCGATCATGCCGCAGATGCCGGAACCCAGGCCGATCGGCACATACACGACGTCCAGATCCGGTACTGCCCGCAGCAGCTCCAGCGAGTACGTGCCCACCCCCTGGACCAGCAGCGGATGGAAGGAGGGCACCATCAGCAGACTGCGTTGCTGCGCGAGTGCGGCCGCATGCTCGCGGGCGGCCTGGAAGTCCTCGCCGTGCTCGACCAGCTCGACGCCCTGGGCGCGCATGGCCGCGTTCTTCTCCTTGCTGTTGCCGTGCGGCACTACGATGACGGCGGCAATCCCGGCCCGCTGGGCCGCAAAGCCCACCGACTGCCCGTGGTTGCCGCGCGTGGCGCTGATCACCCCGGGAGGGAGCGGCGTGCGGCCCGCGAGATCGTGGAAGTACACCAGCCCGCCGCGCACCTTGAACGCGCCGGTAGGGGTGTGATTCTCGTGCTTGACCCACACCTGCGTGCCCAGCGCCTCGCACAACAGCGGCCACCGGTACTGCGCCGTGGGCGCCATGGCCTGGTAGACGATGCGAGCGGCTTGCTCGAGTTGCGCGAGAGAGGGTAGCTCAGCGGTCATGGGCGGGCTCCTCCAGAAGGCGATGGCGCCGCATGGTCAGCGCCGCAGGGCGCGATCGCTCACGTAGGGGTTGCTGCGCCGCTCCTCGCCGAAAGTGGACATCGGGCCGTGCCCCGGGACGAACGCCACATCGTCGCCCAGCGGCCACAGTTGCGACGTGATCGACGCGATCAGCGTGGCATGGTCACCGCGCGGGAAGTCGGTCCTGCCGATGGAGCCGTGGAACAGCACATCGCCGACCAGCGCCAGGCGGCTCGCCCGGCTGAAGAAGATCACGTGGCCGGGCGTGTGCCCCGGGCAGTGGCGCACCTCCAGTGTCACGTTGCCGAAGCGCACGGTGTCGCCGCCTTGCAGCCAGCGGTCCGGCGTGAACGCCTCGAGCGGCGGGAAACCGAAGCGCATGGCCGCCTGCGGCAGCTGATCGATCCAGAAGCGGTCGTCCTCCTGCGGCCCCTCGACCGGCAGGTGCAGGCGGCGCGACAGCTCGGCGGTGCCGCCGCAGTGGTCGAGGTGGCCGTGAGTGAGCAGGATCTTCTCCGGCGACACACCGGTCCGCTCGACCGCGTCGAGAATGCGGTCGAGGTCGCCGCCCGGGTCGACCAGCGCGGCGCGGCCGGTCTGCTCGCACACCAGCAGCGAGCAGTTCTGCTGGAACGGAGTGACAGGGATGATCGCGAGTTTCATCGTTGGCGCGCGCGCCGGCTCAGATCAGGCCGCGGCTGTTCAGCTCGTCCTTCAAGTAGGCGTAGTAGATCGGGGCCGCGATCACGCCCCCGATGCCGAAGGCGGCTTCCATGGTCATCATCGCCAGCAACAGCTCCCACGCGCGGGCATCGATGCGCGTGCCGACGATGCGGGCGTTGACGAAGTACTCGAGCTTGTGGATGACGATCAGGTATCCCAGCGCGGCCAAGGCCACGACGAGCGAATGGCTCAGGCTGACGATGAAGATGACGGTGTTGGAGATCAGGTTGCCGATCACCGGCAGCAGCCCGGCCACGAAGGTGATCAACACCAGCGTCTTGGCGAGCGGCAGGTGCACGCCGAACGCCGGCAGCACCGCCATCAGGTAGATCGCGGTGAGCGTGGTGTTGAGCGCCGAGATGCGCACCTGCGCGAACACCACGCGGCGGAACGCGTTGCCCAGCTTGGCGGCGCGTTGCCGCAGCGCGATCGCCAGCGGGCCGCTTTCCTCCCCCTCGCGCACCTCGTGCAGCGAGACGATCGCGCCGATGATCATGCCGATCAGGACATGGGCGAAGGCACGGCCGGCGTCGCGGCCGATGGTCTGCAGTTCCGCCGCGTGCTCGCGCAGCCATTGCGCGGTGCTGGTCTTCAGGGCGTCGGCGTTGGCCGGGATGTACTCGGCCACCCACTCGGGCATGTGCTGGCGTGAGTGCTCGATGATCTCGGCCAGGCGCCGCATCAGCGCAGGCAGGCTGCCCGCGTCGCTGCGGAAGAAGGCCACTGCGCCCACGATCGCCAACGTGAGCAGCGTGACGGTCACGATGGCGATGAATGCCACTGCGATGAGTTTGCCGCGGCTGCGCGCGAGGCGCCAGACGTGCAGGCGCCGCGCCAGGATGTGCACCAGCTCGAACACCAGCAGCCCGGCCAGGAGCGCCGGCAGCAGGTGCAGCTTCAGAACGAGCAGCAGTGCAACCCCGGCGACGATCCACGCCGCGATGTCGTAGGCGCTGACCGGGAGCCTGGTGGAGGGCGCGTTCATGCGTCTCAGCGATGGCCTGCTGCGCCTGCCAGCGCGCGCTCGAGACGGCGCACGCCCTGCCCCAGCCGGTCCTCGCTGGCCGCGAAGCACCAACGGACGAACCCCTCGCCCTCGGCGCCGAAAGCTATCCCGGGCGCGAGGCCCAGACCGCCTTCGCTCACCAGGCGCTTGCACAAAGCGAGGCTGTCGCGCGCTTCGTCGCAACGGAAGAACGCGTACATCGCGCCGGAGGGCAGCGCGACCGAGATGCCGGGCAGCGCCCGCAACCGCTCGATCAGGAAGTCGCGTGCCCGGCGGAAACGGGCGGCAGTGCGTGCGATCACCGGCTCGCCTTGCGCGATCGCTGCGATGCCTGCGCGCTGCACGAACACCGGGGCGCAGGAGGTGTTGTACTCGATCAGCTTGGGCAGTTGCGCGATGATCGGTTCCGGCGCGGCGATCCAACCGAGGCGAAACCCGGTCATCAGCCAGGATTTCGAGAAGGTGTTGGTGCTGATGATCCGGTCGTCGGGATCGGCGATGTCCAGGAACGAAGGTGCGACCGCCGGCGCCTGCGGCGTGCCGCCGTCGTAGTACAGCCGCTCATAAGCATCGTCGGCGAACAGCCAGATCCCGTGCCGGCGGCAATGCGCCAGGATGGCGCGCTGCGCCGCAGACTCGATGGTCCAGCCGGTGGGGTTGTTCGGCGAGTTGATATACAGCGCGGCAGTGCCCGGGGTCAGGGCGGCGAGCAGCTCGTCGAGGTCCAGGTGCCAGCCGGCCGGCGAGAAGCGCAGCGGCACGGTGGTCACACTGGCGCCGAGGATCTTGGGGATCTCCACCAGATTGGGCCACAGGGGGGTCACCTCCACTACCCGGTCCCCGGGTCCGACCACGGCCTGGCTCGCGATCATCAGCGCCGACAGGCCCGAGCTGGTGACCGCCACGCGCTCGGCCGGGACGGGGCAGTGCAGGCCCGACAGGTAGCCTGCGATGGCTTCGCGCAGCTCGGGCAGGCCCAGGTTCTGGCTGTAGAAGGTCTCGCCGGCGTTCAGCGACGCCACCGCCGCCTGGCGGATGAAATCGGGCGTGACCTCGTCGGGCTCGCCGAACCAGAACGCCAGGACGTCCTGGCGGCCCATGGCGGCATTGGCGACCTCGCGGATCCTGGAGGCGCGCAGGGCCTGCACGCCGGGGCGGGCGACGGGAGCGTGAGTCGGCATGGTTCGGTTCGGCTGGGAAGGCCTATTTTCTCATGCGGGTGGCGCAAGCAGCGCTGGCTGACCATTTCCTGGCCGAAGCGGTGGTGGACAAGCGCCGCGCGCACGTGCCGCTCGCCCTGCCAGCTCCGCGCGCAACCCGAGCCGTCATGCTCGTCGTATCTAGCTCGCTGCGCGTCGGTTCGTGCGGCCGGGTTCAGCCGGCCGGTGCAGGCGCATGCTGCAGCAGCCATTGCAGCCCGATTATCGTCTTGGCGTCGATGAACTCGCCTTGCGCCAGACGTGTGCCCACCTCCGCGAGGGGAACTGGCACGATGCGGATATCTTCCGTCTCGCCCGGGTTGCCGCCGCCGGCCGACACGCGCGCCGACTCGCTCACCTCGGCGTAGTAGAGCCAGATGCGCTCGGAAGATCCGCCCGGCGATACGTAGAACATTGCGATCGGTCGCATCGCCTCGACGCGATAGCCGATCTCCTCCTCCAGTTCCCGCCGCATCGCGTGGTCCGGCTGCTCGCCTGGGGAGATCATCCCGGCCGGCGCTTCCACGATCCAGCCGGGACCCTTGTCCAGGGTGGGGAAGCGGAACTGCTCGGTGAGCAGGACACAGCGCCTATCCCGGTGATACACAACTGCGGCCGCCGAATCGCCGCGTTCGAACACCAGGCGGGGCACCGCCGGCGTCATGCTGCCGTCGTAGCGTTCGTAGCTGACTTGTGCCTCGTCGACCTTGAAAAAGGCATCGAGGATACGCCGACGCTGCACTACTGTGGCCCGCTTCAATGCCCTTCTCCCCGGTTAGGTCGCCCTGCGCGCAGCTCGCGCGCGGCATGCAGCTGCTAGTATGCCGCCTTGGGCGCCATCAGTTGCAACGGCTGAGCCGTTGCCGAGATTGCAGGCAGCCACACCTCGAAGTGCTTGGGGTTGGCTTTTTCCGCGATGCTCTTGCCAAGCGGGATCACGCGGATGTTGAGGCGGAAGCCCTGGCTCGCCAACGCGGCTTCGACGGTTCTCGCGATCTCCCCCGCGACCGCCGAGCGCGGTCCCGCCTCGGCCCCGTCCTCGTCGGGGACGTACCGCACGTCCCCGTCGGTGCGGCCGCCGGGTACTAGTTGCGTACCCTCCACGTTATACCCGCGCTCGGTCAACAGGCGCGCGGCTTCCTTCGCGGCGCGGCGGTCTGGCGCCTCATCCCGGACGATGTGGATGAACACCTTCACATCCAGAACCGCTTGCGGCACGCTCGTCGCGTTGAGCTCGGCGAGCCGCGCCTTGGCCGCCGCCCGCGTGTTGTCGTCGCGGGCGAGTCGGACGGCGCGGCGCAGATCCGCCACCGCCTCGGCCTGGTTTCCCAGCTGCTGATACAGCTCCCCGCGGCGCAGGTACGCCTGATCGAAGGTGGCGCGTATCGCGATGGCCGCGGTGTAGTCGCCGATCGCCCCGCGCAGGTCGCCGTCGGCTGCCCGGGCCGAGGCGCGGGCGAACAGCACGTCGGGCTGCGTGGGGTCGAGTGCCAACGCCGCGTTGAAGTCGTTGAGGGCGCGAGGCAGATCTCTGGCCTGAGCGCGCGCGGCTCCGCGCGCGGCGAGGGCGGCTGCATGCTCCGCGGTGAACTCCTTCTCGCGCGGCAAGGCGCCGAGCGCACGGTCGAAGTCCGCGATCGCTTGCTCCATGTCGCTGGTCTGATACGACTGGAGCCCGCGGTCGTAATAGACCAGGCCGCGGTTGAGGTAGGCGGACCAGCTTTGAGGGTCGAGATCCTTGAGCACCCCGGTCAGCTCGTCGATCGCTTTCTGCGTGTCGTGCTCCCTGAGATAAGTGTCTCGAATCTTCTCAACCAGCAGGCCGGCCTGAGCCCGTAACGCGGTGCGCCTGGCCGCATCGGCGTCGCGCCACTGCTTCACCGCGGTGAGCGCAGAGCCGATCGCCAGCACCAGGATGACGATCAGGCCCGCCAGGTAGCCGCGTAAGCGTTGCGCGCTCTGCCGCTCCTGCTCGGAGAGTGCCTGCGCAGCGGCAAGCTGCATGGCGCGTTCGGCCTCGCGCCGCTGCTCCGCGGCTGCCTCCTGCACACGAAACCGCCGCTGCCAGTCGAGAATTCCAGGCGCCAGCACATCGTGGAAGATCTCGTATTGCATGGGGTGCCCGGTGTCCGAGGAGATGCCGCGCAGAATGCGGTTTTCCACCAGCAAGCCGAGCACGCGCGGCACCTGCGCTCCAAGGCCGCCAGCCCACTGGACCAGATCGCTCTGGCTGCACGCGATCTTGGAGCCGGACGGGGTGACCAAGCGGTCGAAAAAGGTCGCGCACAGATGCTGATCGTGCGTGTCCAGGCGCGACATGGTGCCGTCCAGATGGGTGCGCAGGATCCGCTCGACGCCGCCGAGGCTCGACTGCAGCGTCGTGTGGCGCAGCACGCGCGACCCGGCGGTACGCTCCTCGTCCCACAGGCGGGTCATCACCAGCTGCAGGAACGGCGTTTCGATGCGGCCGGTGGGCGCGGGCGCTGCGCTGCGTTCGGCGCCGCCGGACTGGGCAAGGGAAAAGCGTCCGGTCTGCGTCTGCGTCAGCACCTCGCGGACCAGAGCGTCCTCGATGGTGACCTGCTCGGCGGGCGCCACCCCGGCGTTGTAGACCTCCAGCGGCTGGCGGATCGCCGTCTCGGCCGCCTCGACGGTCAAGTGGGAAAGGCGCAGCGTGTTGCCGAACAGGTCGGGGATGCGCTGCCGGAAGCGGTCGAGACGCGACAGATTGTCTTCGCGCACGGACAGCAGGAACCCGGCATCGATGTCGCGCCGGGTTACTGCGCGCGACAGTTCCGCGTCCATCTCGTTGCCGCCGGCGGTGTCGAGGAAGTAAAGGAAGTACTCCTCGAACTGATCCAACAGCAGGAGCACCGATCCCTGCAGCGCCGCACTGGCCTGTTTTAGCAGCTCGTCCAGCGGGCGAGTTGCATCCAGCGCGACCGACTGGCCCAGGGCACGGCCAACCGCCTCGACGATCGTCTGCTTGAACTGCCGCGCCGCATTCGGCAGCTGCCAGTCGCGGAACACGACGACTGCCGTGCGCGGCTCCTTGCGCAGAGCAGGAACGACGCCGGCCATCAGCACCGAGCTCTTGCCCACCCCGCTCGCGCCGTAATAGATTGTCAGTCGCGCCGCGAAGAGATTGTCGATCACCGTGCGCACGTCGCTCTCGCGGCCGAAGAAGTAGACCCGATCCTCCTCGTGGAAGGGCTGCAGACCTACGTACGGACACACCGAAGCGGTGCCGGCCATGTCACGCGCTCCGTGCCGCCTTCAGCCGGTCGACGAACGTCTCCACGGTCTGGTCGTAGACGTTGACCCCGCGCTGGCTCCACAGCCATTCCTCCACCGACGAGGGTTGCGCTTGGATGGCCCAATGCTTTACGCCTCCGTGCGCGCCGTGGATCTCGAACTCGCGCCCGAGATTGCGCAGCACCACCCGCAGGTTCCAGTCCGACAGGCTATAGCCCAGGAACAGGAAGCTGCGACCGCGAAAGTAGCGGTAGAACGACTTGGGCACCGCCGTGCCTCGGGTCATGCGTGACAGGAAGTTCACGTAGTCGTCTTCGGTGATGACGAAGTTGCTCCACTCGCTCGCCGGAGGCTCGTCGACCGTGCCGTGCATCTTGTAGATGACCGTCTGCTTGGTGAGATCGACCTCGATCTCGTCCGGGGCGAGGTTCCGCGGCTCGGTCGCCTCGCTCGGCCACCACAGCATGGTGGTCCCTGTCTCGTCCGTGTCGCTCGGATAGATCAGCAGGTCGAAGGGTTTGCCCGCGGCGCGGAAGGCCTGCTCCAGCAGCGTGTCGTAGTTGGTGGTGACCAGCAGTTGCGGACCGGGCAACGAGGCGAAGAACTCATGCAGCGCGCTGGGATGGGACTTGCCCGCGAGCACATCGCGCAGCTCGTGACGCAGGCCTTCGCGGCCGACGGCCTGCTCGTAATAGGCGGATACCTTCAGCAGGTCGGCGCGGTCGCGTGGATCCTGGCTGATGAACTCCACTTCGTCGGCCAGGTGTTGCGACAGCTCCGCCGCCCGCGGCAGGAACTGTGCGCTCGCGGTCCAAGCCACACCGTCCGGGCGCCCTCCAGTGGAGGCGCCGGCGCCGAAGAACGGCACCACCCGCCCGTCCTCGAGTGCTTTCAGGATCGCTCGGTACGGGGGATCGACTTGCGGGGGCATCGCATCGGGTCCTGCGTGAGGTGAGCAGTGATTCTCACTGGTTTCGTGCCAAGCAGCCGGCTGTCTCGCTACGCTTGTTGTGTGCAGGTCGTTGATCGGCTCGCCGTCTGCGCACGCGTGCGGGCGCGGACATGCTCCCACGGCGGCCGCGTCCCGACCGGCGGCGGACCGGCGCTGGTGCGCGCGACCCGAGCGGCGCGTGGCGCTTTCGTCCGTCATACTGCCGCGAGGGCTGTCCCGATGCAACACCATCCTTCGTGGTCGGATCATGGCGGCGGATCGCACGGGTCGGTTCGCGCAGCGTCCGCTGCGCACGGGCTGGGCAGCCGGGGCGCCGAGTGACCAGGATGTCTGTTCGCGGATTCCCGTCGCGCGGCGCCGAGCGACCGTTTGCAAATTGGAATGTCATAGTCTAATCTGGCCGCGGAAGGGTTGCGCATCGCGCGGCCGGGCGCAAGCGGCTCCGGGTGCGGCGGCGCCAACGCCCAGAGCCGCCGCCAGGACCGATGAGCCCGGGAATCCCCGAGAATCACTACTTGGAAGTAGTGACCGCCATGTCGCGGGGCAAGCTCGTACCCTTCCTGGGCGCGGGCGTCAACAACGCCGCGGCTCGTGCGGCTGGCGAGCGCGTCGAGGCGGCGACCAGCTCGCTGCCGGACGCAAGAGGCCTGGCGCGCTATATCGCCCAACGGCATCGTGTCCCGGGCCCCACGCAGCGCAGCTCGGACTTGGAGCGCGTCTCCCAGTACGTCTATCAGCAGCTCGGCTATCAGCCTCTCTACTACGATCTGCACGAGCTGTTCGATGAGGACCACTCGCCCACGGCGGTGCACGAGTTTCTCGCGTCCGTCCCGGTGACGCTGCGGCAGAAGGGCTACGAACTCGCCCACCCGCTGATCGTGACCACCAACTACGACGATCTGATGGAAGCAGCGCTCGAGCGCGCGGGAACGCCCGCCGACGTGGTGTACTACGTCGCGGAAGGGCCCTGGCGAGGGCGCTTTGCCCATCGGCCTCCGGGCAAAGAGCCGGAACTGGTCGAAAGGCCGAACGAGTACGGGAAGCTGAACCTGGCCGAGCGGCCAGTGGTGCTCAAGGTCCACGGGGCGGTGGAGCGCCGCCGGGAGGCTAAGGAGCGGGACGAGGACACGACGGAGAGCTATGTCGTCACCGAGGATCACTATATCAATTACCTCGCGCAGGCCGAGCTGACCAGCCTGGTGCCGCAACCGCTGCCCGCCATCCTGAAGAACAGGCCGTTCCTGTTCCTGGGATACAGCCTGAGGGACTGGAACATGCGCGTGATTCTCCACCGCATCTGGCACGAGGATCCGTACAAGTTCACCTCCTGGGCAGTGCAACGCCATCCGGAGGAGGTCGACCGCGACTTCTGGATCAAGCGAAATCTCGTGATCCTCGACACCGATCTGCTCGAGTACATCGAGCAGCTGCGACGCTGCCTCACCGACTTTCCGCCGAAGCAGCGCGCCGCGAGCGCGTGAGGCACCATGACGCAGTGTCCCTACGTCGGCCTGGATCCGTTCGGCCCCGAGCACGCGGATTTCTTCTTCGCGCGAACATTCGAGCGGGATACCGTCCTGAACAACCTCATGGCGGCACGCCTGACGCTGTTCTACGGCGCCAGCGGTGTGGGCAAGAGCTCGGTGCTCGGGGCGGGCGTGTTGCACAGCGTGCGGGAGAGCGTGAAGCGGGCCGTGAGCGAGGGCGAGGCGCCTGCCTTCATCGCGTGCGTTTTCCCGTCGTTGTCGAAGGAGGACAGCAGCATCCCCAAGCACCTCACGACCTGGACCAGCGATCCGGCTACCGCGCTGCTGGACTCGCTGCAACGCGAGATCGTCGAGGTGGCACAGATGGCGGAGCCAAGCGCGCTTGAGCGCAGCGGCTCGCTGGCACAGACGCTCAAAGAGTGGTCCAGGGCGCTGCGGGTCGAGTTCCTCGTGATCCTCGATCAGTTCGAGGAGTACTTCCTCTACCACGACCCGCACGCCGACGGCGGAGATTTCGCCCGCGAGCTGGCCCAGGCCATCGCGCAACCGGGAGGCGGCGCCAACTTCCTGGTTTCGATCCGCGAAGATGCTCTGGCCAAGCTGGAGCGGCTGAAGGGTCTGATTCCCAACCTGTTCGGCAACTATCTGCGCATCGATCATCTGGATCGCCAACGCGCGCGCGAAGCGATCCTCGGCCCGATCGGCCGATACAACGAACTGCTGGGGCCGGATGCGCCGAAGGTAACGATCGGCGAAGGGCTCGTGACCGCCATCCTGGACGGCGTGCGCCCCTTGGACAGCGTGCCTGCGCTGCGCGCTTCGCCCGGGTCGGTCTCGGACGCTGCCGTCGCAGGCACCGGCGAGGCGATCGACACCAGCTATCTGCAGCTGGTGCTCACGCGTCTGTGGGCGGAGGAAGTTCCCAAAGGCTCCTCCGAGTTGCGGCTGGAAACGCTGCAGAGGCTGGGCGGCGTAGACGCCTTGGTGCGCCGGCATCTGGACGAGGCCACCGCGGGCCTGAGCTCTTCGCAGCGACGGGTCGCGGCGCGGGTATTGGGATTCCTGGTCACGCCGGAGGGCAGCAAGATCGCGCTGACGGCCGCAGCATTGGCGGACTGGACCAGGCTGCGCCCGGACGCTGTCGCCGAGGTGTTGACCCATCTGGCCGGCAAGCATCAACGCGTCCTGCGGTCGGTGCCGGGCGACCGTTTCGAACTGTATCACGACCGGCTCGCGCCGCCGGTGCAAGAGTGGACCCGGAAGGCGCGCGATCGCGAAGAGCGAGGGCGTCTGGTGCGCAGGCTGGCCGGCATTGCCGGGGTTCTCCTGGCCGCCGGGGTCGCCACCTGGGTGTGGGCCCACAGCCAGGAGTGGCGGATCGCGGCGCAGCGGGAGGGGGAGCTGCGTGTGGCGGACGACCAAATGCGCGAGGGATACCACCAGCTCTCCCAGCAGGCATTTGAGCGGGCTGCCGCACTGACTAACGCCGCCGCCGCCGCCTATCGCCGGCACAAGGAGACGAAGAAGGAGGCGGAGGCACTGCTTCAGGTTGGCAAAGCGCTCGAGCTCGCGCATAAGCCGGACCAGGCCTCGAGGACCTACGACGAGGTCGAGCGGCTGGTCGGCGAGCAGGGGTGGGAGTTTCGCGGGCTGTACGGGCGGTCGCGCGAACGCAGAGCGGTCCTGCGGGAGTCCGCCGAGGGTTTCCCGGCTGCCGAGCCCGACTACCTTGCCGCGCTCCAAGCGTTCTCCGACGGTGGTGATCCGCTCGGGTCCGCGCGCATCCGCGAACGGCTTGCGCTCGGTGCGGAGGAGGCGCGCAAGATAGAAGAGGCGCGCGACCAGTATCGCGACGCCGGGGATCAGTACGTCCTGGCGGGTGATCAGGGTGGCGCCATGCGCGTCCGGGAGGCCTTGAGGCGGCTCTCCGTCTGGGGTTTCCTATTCGATCTGCATACTGGACAGGTGTCTGCGCTGTCGGGGGAGCAGGTCACCGTAGGACGCGACGTCCCGGAGCAAGAACTGAGGAACGACATCTCCATCGCCGGCAACCAGTGCGTGTCGAGGCGCCACCTGCTGATCCGAGGGCGTGATCGCACGATCGAGGAACTGCGCAGCCGCAGTGGAACGGCGGTCGACGGGATCCCGCTGCGGTACGGGGATCGGGTGAAGTTGGCCGACGGGGACATCCTGGCGCTTGCAAACGGACATGCCATGCAGTTCACCTTGGCGCGACCCCGCGCTCACGCGGTGCCCGCCAACGCCTGGGCCATCTTCGTCGATGGGAGCGCGAAGCGCGCGCTGTACCTGACGGAGGCCAGCTACGTAGTGAGCCTTCAAGGGACCTCGCTGCAGGTCGGGCAGTCGGCCCAGGGCGAGGCGCTCCTGGAGGTGCGTCGCGCCGCCGAGGGGACGGAACCGGAGGTGCGTGGGGTCGGATCCGACTGGCAACTGTATGTGGAGTACAAGGACCCCAACAGCGACTACAACTACCAATCGGGATTCGTTACGCCGGCCACATGGGTCCGCGGGCTCAATGTTCCCGCGAGAATCCGCAAGGTCGGGCCGGACGGCAAGAGCGCCGTCAAGGACGGTCCTTCGTTCCAGATCGTCCCGATGCAAGCCTCACCTGGCTGCGAACCGAGGGGGTAGCGGCAGCCGGTATCGGCCGCGCTGACGCAGCGCAGCCATGAGCGCGTGGCGCAAAGCGGTGCTGCTAGAATGCGCCTCCCGCCTCGAGCTCCTGGGTGATCCGCCAAGACTATGACAAACGCGTTATTTTCGCCGTTCCAGCTGCGCGAGCTGACCTTGCCCAATCGCGTGGTGGTGTCCCCGATGTGCCAGTACATGTCGCACAACGGCGACGCCAACGACTGGCACCTGATGCATCTCGGCCAGTTTGCCATGGGCGCCGGCGGCGTGCTGTTCACCGAGGCGACACATGTTTCCGCCGTCGGGCGCATCTCGCACCGCTGCCTCGGGCTGTACAGCGACTCCAACGAGCAGACGCTGCAGCGGGTGATCGACTTCTGCCGCCGCTACGGCGTGGCCAAGCTCGGCATCCAGTTGGCGCATGCCGGACGCAAGGGCTCCGCGCATCCACCGGCCCAGGGCGGCAAGCCGCTCGCCGCTGGCGAGCAGCCGTGGACCACGGTGGCGCCCTCCGCGCTGGCGTTCGGCCCTGGCTGGCACGTCCCCGAGGCGCTGTCCCAGGCGGGCCTGGGCGAGGTCAAGCAGCAGTTCGTGCACGCTGCGCAGCGCGCCGCGCGCATCGGCTTCGATCTGGCGGAGTTGCACGTCGGCCATGGTTATCTGCTGCACGAGTTCCTCTCGCCGATCTCCAATCAGCGCACGGACGGGTACGGCGGCAGCACCGCCAACCGGATGCGCTTCCCCCTGGAGGTGTTCGCAGCGGTGCGCGCGGTGTGGCCCGCGGCGCGTCCGCTCGGCGTGCGCGTCTCCGCGACTGACTGGGTGGACGGGGGCTGGACCCCGGAGGAGACGGTGCAGTTCGCCCGCGAGCTGAAGGCACTGGGCTGCGATTTCTTGGACGCCACCTCGGGCCAGCTCGACCCGCGCCAGGTGATTCCGTTCGCCCCGGGCTACAACGTCGCGTTCGCGGAGCGCGTGCGCCGGGAGGCGGGGATCGCCACGATGGCAGTGGGCATGATCACCCGGGCGCGCCAGGCGGACCAGATCGTGGCGAGCGGGCAGGCGGACCTGGTGGCGATCGCGCGGGCGATGATGGACGATCCGCGCTGGGCTTGGCATGCAGCACGCGAGTTGGGCGCACAGGCCCCCTACGCGGCCAACTACCAGCGCTGCCATCCGGACGTGTGGAAGCCCTGAGTGGCGTGCGCCAGTTGACGATCCACGTCAGATTTCGCCCGTCGCCGCAGGGGGTCGGTGCTGGATCGGTGTGTGCTTGAGCCACCTGTGCCGATGTCCAAGCCACGCTCCAAAGTCCTGCGTCCCGGGCAGCCGCTGGTCCACGAATCGACGTTCGACCGGCCGCTGCTGGGGTTTGCCCCGGCCGCCGGCGATCCGCTCGGACGCTTGGAGGAGGCCGCGTTCTGGCTGGAAACCTACGGGCAGACCTTCACCAGCGAACCGCAGCGCGTATTCGAGCTGGTCAATCGGGTCGACGAGCAGGTGCACCGCGACCGGCTCGCGCTCACCCGCGAGTATCTGGCCGCCGCCGGGCGCATGCAGCGCTTGCGCGAACAACGCGTCTGGGGAACGGTGGTGCGCTTCGCGCGCATGCTGGCGGGCGGCTACGAAGCCTGCCTTGGGCTGTTCCAGTCAGGCGCTTCCGGCGCGGCTGCGTTACGCCCGCTGCTGCCGGTCGTAGCGGCGCGCACGCTGCGCGCGCATACCCTGGACCTGCGCTGGACGCTCCTGCGCTACGGCGCGGTGGAGCCCACGATCTGGAGCCGCATGGGCAGCATCTACGCGTTCTCTGAGCGGGCGGGCCTCGAGCGCGCGACTTTCAAGGTGTATCCGGGCATGGAACAGGACTCGAGCGTGCGGCGCGAATACTTGCGCGCGCTGCTGCTTTCGGTGTCGGGCATGGAGAACATGCTTCCGCCCAGCCAAGTGATCGCCGAGCGCGCGATCGCCTATGTCGCGGAGTTCTTTCTCCTGCACCGCAAGCCGGCGCGGGGCTGCCATTTCGCGGTGGACCTTGACGCCAGTCGCCCGCCGTATCGGATGGGCGAAGGGCTGCAGATGGCCAAGTCGTGGCGCTTCTTCGGCCCGGGCGATGCGGCCGTGCTGATCAACGGGCTGGCGGAGCGTACCGAGCAGACCGGCGCGGCGCCAGCGGAGCTGCGACTGCTCGGCGGGTTTGCCGCGCCGACGGTGATCGAAGTACTGCGGCACCTGTCGCGCTTCTGGGGTCCGACCCCGCCCGAGCGCTCCGAGCTGCGCCAGCAAGTCCTGTCCAACGCCAACGTCGCGCATGGTTTCGAGGATGTGTTCGCGGCCGTCGCCGGCGCCCCGCCGGGTGTCGATCTGGACGAGCTGACCGAGATATGGACCGTCGAGAACGAAAGCGACGGCGGGTTCGGCGCGATGCTGCCGGCGCGCATCGACGACTGGTTGTCGGTCGGTACGCTGGTCGCCGCCAAACCGACTTGGCCGGCGGCTTGGAGCGTGGGCGTGGTGCGACGCCTCTCTACCGACAACGTCGGGCGGCGTTCCGTGGGAGTTCAACTGCTCGCACGAGGCGGGAGCGCGGTGCGGCTCGCCCCGATCGGCACGGCGCCTCTGGCGGGCCCCACCGCGATGGGCGTGCTGCTGCCCTCCAACTCCCACTCGAGCCTGGCCAGCGGTGAGATCACTATCGTGGTGCCCAACGATGCGGTGTCGCTCACGCAGGCGTACGAGATGCGCTTCGAAAGTCACTCCTACACGGTGGTGCCGCGGCGGGTAGTGGAGCAGGGTGTCGACTTCAACGTGATGCGCTTCGGGATCCGCCCTCCCGAGGCGCGCCGCGCCTGAGCCCGGCACGCGGCTGGTAGACTGCGGGCATCGCCCGATGCATCCCGCCGCCATGAATTCGCAAACGCTGTCCGCCTTCATCGCCGACATGTGGGACCAGGACATCACGTCGCGCCTGGTCGAGTACATCCGCATCCCCTGCAAGTCACCGCACTTCGACCCGCAATGGGCGGCCAGCGGGCACCTGGATGCCGCAGTGCGCCTAGCGGAAGCCTGGTGCCGCGCGCAGCCCATCCCCGACATGCAGGTCGAGGTGGTGCGGCTGCCAGGCCGCACGCCGCTGTTGTTCCTGGACATCCCCGGGGCGGCGCGCGGCACCGTGCTGCTCTACGGCCACCTGGACAAGCAGCCCGAGATGGTGGGCTGGCGTGAGGGCCTGGGCCCGTGGCTACCGGTCATCGAGGACGACAAGCTCTACGGCCGCGGTGGCGCCGACGACGGCTATGCCGTGTTCGCCTCGCTCGCCGCGCTCCTGGCGCTGCGGCAGCAGGGCATCGCGCACGCGCGCTGCGTCGCTTTGATCGAGTGCTGCGAGGAAAGCGGCAGCTACGACCTGCCGGCGTATCTCGACGCGCTCGCACCGCGCCTGGGGCAGGTGGATTTCGTGATCGGCCTCGATTCGGGTTGCGGCAACTACGACCAGCTGTGGGTCACGACCTCGCTGCGCGGCCTGGCGGCCGGCACGTTGACCGTGGAGGTGCTCACCGAAGGCGTCCATTCGGGCGACGCGAGCGGCATCGTGCCATCGTCGTTCCGCATCGCGCGCCTGCTGCTGGACCGCCTAGAGGACGCGCTCACCGGGGCGATCCTTCCGCGCGAGTTCCACTGCGCGATCCCGGACGAGCGCATCGAGCAGGCGCACAAGGCCGGCGCTGTTCTGGGGCAAACGGTGCACCGCAAGTTTCCATTCACTCCGGG
>Ga0335070_10000498_pt1 | contig 43685 bp, 41 predicted proteins | sample Lox_Sample_13_FD_206722 | JGI IMG/M metagenome (GOLD analysis project Ga0335070, IMG submission 206722) | Soil microbial communities from Loxahatchee National Wildlife Refuge, Florida, United States - Lox_Sample_1.3 | ecosystem: Environmental > Terrestrial > Soil > Wetlands | place: USA... | reverse complement strand
ATCAGCACGATCGTGACGATGCCCGCCGCCTTGAGGGCGTCGATCTCCGGGAAGCGGCGCCCGGGCTCGCTCATCGGGGCCGCCGGCACAGGGCCAGCCAGTCGATCGCATCGGGGCGAGCGGTCGCGATCGGGAAGTCGGCGACGCCGGCGTCGGGCGTGCCCTCGTCGGCCGCGGTGCGGCGCCGAACGAGAAGCGCGAACGCCGCGAACAGCGCGTGGATCCAGGCGCGGGGCAGGCGGTCGCGCAGGCGCAGCGGGTCGAGCCGCATGATGCGCCGGATGCGGGCCGAGCGCGCCGCCATGTAGGCGCGCACCGCGTCGCTCATTCCGACCCCGAGGACCTCCACCTCCGCGAAGCCCTGGCGCAGGCAGGCCGCCAGCTCGTCGGCGTCGTACTCGCGGACGTGGTACGGGTTCACCCCGTCGGACATCCGCACGTTCGGCGTGCTGATCAAGGCGAACCCGTCCGGCCGCAGGCAGTGCGCCAGGCCCTGCACCAGCAGCTGCGGATCGTCCAGGTGCTCGAGGACCTGGAAGGAGAGCGCGGCGTCGAAGCTCCGCGGGCGCAGCGGGAGCCGGCGCAGGTCGGCGGTCAGGTAGCGCACGCCGGGGACGCAATGGGCGGAATCGGGAGCGACGCGGTCCACGCCGACCAGCAGCTGCGCCGCGCCGGCGAGCGACGCGGTGCCATAGCCCGCGCCGCAGCCGATCTCGACCGCGCGCAGGCCCCGCAGCCGGGGGCGCGCGAACTCGTACGCCGCACGGTGACGCGCCAGGTCGACGCCGAACAGCGCGTCGCCCTCGTGCAGCCGCTCGCCCGTGAAGCGGCGCCGCGTCACGGCGCGGCGCTCCGGGCATCGCGCAGCGCCTCGCGCGTGAACTCTCGCGCGAACACGACGCCCATCAACGCGCGCAGCGCGAGCATGCCCGCCGAGAGTACCAGGCTCATGGCGAGCAGCGTCTCGCGGGGCGCGAAGGCGCCGAACAGGTACACGAAGGCGAACTGGCTGGTCCCCAGCCCGGCGACGGCGATCGGGATCGCCGCGACGACCGCCACGATCAGCACGCCGGCCACCAGCTCCGGCAGCGGCGCCGGGACTCGGAAGGCGAAGAAGGCCGAGCCGCACACCGCCACGAAGCAGATCGCGAACGCGATGCGCAGGGAGAAGAGCAGCGCGAGGTCCCCGAGCGGCACCGTGCGCAGCGCGTCGAAGGCCGAGAGCCCGCGGATCCTCTCGAGGGGACCGAGCGAGCGGGGCATGCGCAGGAGCAGCAGCCCGCCGAAGAGTCCCACGATCGCCGTGGCGACGAGACCTGCGTGGACGGTAGGGCCCGAGCGCACGAGCGCGCTGCCCGCGCCGGCCATGGAGAGCACCACGACCAGATCGGCGGTCGCGATGAGGATCACGAGACTCGCGGCGCGCGCGAGTGGCATGCCCGCGCGGCGGCGCAAGAGCAGAGCCAGGGCTCCGGCTCCGAGCGCGTAGTTCACGATGACGATCAGGTAGCTCGCGCACTTGATGCGCGCGGCCGTCCAGGCCGACAGCGCGCCGGGCCCGTGGGCGAGCCGCGAGAGCGACTGCGCCTCGAGCCAGAGCGTCGCCGCGCCGTACACGACCAGCGACGGCACGAGCACGGCGACGACGCGGCCGGTGAGCGAGGCGCCGAGCGCGGCCAGATCGACGCCGCGCAGCAGCCAGGCGAGGACCGCGAGGCTCACCGCGAAGGGCAGGACGCGTTGCAGCTTCTGCTTCACGACGGCAGGGGTCCGCGCCAGGGAATGCCGGGCGATTCGGTCCGCACGAAGAGGCCGTGGAAGCTGCCGCCGGCGGTCACGCACGCCGCGAGCAGGGCCAGCGCCAGACCGATCGCGAGGGCGGTGCGCGGCCCGCGGCGCGCCCAGCGACACAGCGCCTCGCTGGCATACACGCCGTAGGGAACACAGAGTCCGAGCAGGCTCGAGCCCTTCAGCACCGCGAACCACGGGTTGCGCCAGCTGTAGTACGCGTATCCCGCGAGCGTCAGGACCACCAGCGCACAGAGGGCCGCGTCGGCGCCGGACTCGCCGCTCGCCACTCGCCGCGCGCCGCGCGCGAGGCCGGCCAGGAAGGCGGCCGTCGGCAGCAGCGCGAGCAGCAGCGTGAGCGTACCGAGGCGCCGCACGGCGTCGGAGTGGGTGGGCAGGAAGAAGCGGTGCGCGTCGAACCAGACGGATGCGTAGGTCGTCCCCCAGACCGAGCGCAGCAGGTCCGGGTCGAGCACCTGCGGGTCCGTGAACGTGGCGAGCGGGAAGCGCACGTAGTCGCCGAGGTGCCGCTTGCCCGGCGGCATGTCGAACATGAGCCGGTGCACCGCCAGCCCGTGGGGCTGGAAGTAGCCGTACTCGATGCGGTTGCGCGCGTAGAACCAGCCTCCCACCGCGGCGGCGACCGCGCAGAGCAGCGCGGCGCGCGCGAGCGCGGCGCGGACGCGGCGCGCGTCGAGCGCGTAGGCGACGGCGCAGGCCGGCGTCGCCAGCGCGCCCGAGAGCTTCGAGAGCAGGGCGAGGCCCGCGGCGACGCCCGCGGCGAGGGCGCGTCGCAGCGCGGCGCGCGGCGGCTCCTGCGCACGGGCGGGATCCGCGACGAGGGCGATCGCCAGCGCCGTGAAGAACGCGGCCAGCATCTCCTTGTTCACCATCGCGCTCATCTGGAGGTGCGCGGGCAGGTACAGCACGAGCCCGGCTGCGAGCCAGGCGCGCGCCGGGTCGGCCGGCGCCAGGCGACGCGTCAGACGCGCCGCCAGCGCTGCGATGCCGAGGCCCGTCAGCGTGTTGATCCACGGCACGAGCCCCGGCGCCGGGACGAGCCGCATGAGCAGCGCGGCGAGCGCGAAGTAGAGCGGCGGATCCGAGGTGGACCAGCCGGCGTCGGGCGCGGGCAGATGCCACGTCTGGCGGAGCGCCTCGATGTACTCCCAGTGGAAGGAGGCATCGAAGCCCCATTCGGGCGGGAAGACCAGCGCATTGTGGATGCGCGTGGCCACCGCCAGGGGCAGCAGCACGAACGCCGCCAGCACGGCGGGCGCTCGCATCGCTAGGCCTCGCGCAGCGCGGTGGCGAGCGCTGCCTCCATCTGGTCCGTGGCCCGCTCCCAGTCGAAGCCCCGCGCGAAGGCGCGCGCGGCCTCTCCCATGCGCAGGGCCAGCGCGTCGTCCGCCAGCAGCTGCCCGATGCGCGCGGCGAAGGCCTGCGCGTCTCCGAGCGGCGCGAGGAAGCCGGTCTCGCCGTCGCGCACCGAGTCGCGCAGGCCCGGGGCGTCGGTCGCCACGTTCGGGGTGCCGAGCGCGCTCGACTCGATCACCGTGAGGCCCCAGCCCTCCTTCGCCGAGGCGCAGGCGCACACGCGCGACGAGGCCAGCAGGCGGTCGCGGGTCGCGTCGTCGACGAAGCCCGTGAAGCGGACCCGCGGCGCCACCCCGAGCTCGTGCGCCAGGCGCTCGAGCCGCTCGCGGTCCGAGCCCTGACCGACCACGGCGAGCTCCGCGTCCGGGAAGCGGGGCAGGAGCGCCGCCAGCGCTCGCAACAGCACGTCGACGTTCTTGTAGGGCTCGAGGCGCCCGACGTAGGCGATGCGGCGGCCGCGCGCCGCGAGCGGCAGCGGGGCCTGCTCCGGCTGCCGGATGCCCGGGTGGTGGACCTCGATCCGCGAGGGATCGACACCGCGGCGGATCAGGTCGTCGCGCGTGCTCTCGGAGATCACCGCGAAGCGCGAGGCGCGGAAGACGCGGGGCACGAGCTTCTCCACGGCGAACACGGCCGCGGCCACCGGCCAGGCGACCTGCAGGAAAGCCGCCTCGCCGAAGAGATGGTGGCAGAGGCCGAGCACCGGCACGCCGGCGTAGAGCGGTGAGAGGAAGGGGAGCTTGTTCAGGCATTCCACGACCACGTCGAAGCGGCCGGCGCGCGTCGAGGAGGCACAGGTCCAGGCTGCGCGGGGGTAGTAGACGGGCAGGGCGCCGAGGCGCCAGATCTCGAGCCCCTGGCAGCGCGCGCGGCTCGCCGCGCCGCGGAAGGCGCTCGACGCCAGCACCACTTCGTGGCCGCGCGCCGCGAGGCGTCCGAAGATCTCGGCCACGTGCACCTCGGCCCCGCCGGCCTTCGGGTGCATCGGGTCGCGTTCATTCAGGATCAGCGCGCGCACCACGCGGTCCGGTTCACACCCTTCCGAGCCAGTCCGCGATGCGCAGCCACCAGGCCATCCACAGCGCCTCGAGGCCGATGCGGACCGTGAGCTTCGAAGCGCCGCGCGTGCGGTCGAGGAAGAAGAAGGGAATCTCCACGACGCGCGCGCCGTGGCGGATCAGCCGGTAGTTGAGCTCGATCTGGAAGGCGTAGCCGTTGGAGCGGCTGCGCTCGAAGCCGATGCGCTCGAGGATCTCGCGGCGCGCGCAGCGGAAACCGCCCGTGGTGTCGGTGATCGGCAGCGCCGTCACCTTGCGCACGTACCAGTTGCCGAACCAGCTCAGCAGAATGCGCTCGATCGGCCAGTTCACGACCGTGATGCCCGAGAGGTAGCGCGAGCCCTGGACCACGTCGCAGCGCTCGATCTCCATCAGCATGGCGGGCAGCGTCTCGGGCGGGTGCGAGAAGTCGGCGTCCATCTGCACGACGAAATCCGCGCCGAGGTCGAGGGCGCGGCGGATCCCGGCGCGATACGCGGGGCCGAGGCCCTCCTTGCGCGCCCGGTGCAGGACGTGGACGCGCGGCTCGCTGCGCGCGAGGTCGTCGGCCACCTTTCCGGTGCCGTCCGGCGAGTCGTCGTCGACGACCAGCACCTCGATGCGCGGGTCCTGCTCCAGGACGCGGGGCACGAGCAGCGGCAGGTTGTCGCATTCGTTGTAGGTAGGGATGACGACGATGCAGCGGCTCAACGTGTGCCTCGCGGCCAGCGTACTCGCCGGCGCCCGAGGGGGGCAAGCGCGGCCCTCCTCGGATCAGAACCCATCGGGCGCCACGCGCTCGGGCTGGAGCCGGACGCCGATCGGCCCGCGCGGCAGCAGGATGCGCTGCTCCTCTCCGTCGCGCCGGATGCGCAGCTCGGTGGTCGCGCCGGCCTGGCCCTGCGAGGTGGCCCGCAGGATCGAGGGGGCATCGAAGATGCGCTCCCCGTCGTAGGAGACCACCTCGTCGCCCTCGCGCAGGCCGGCCTGAGCCGCGGCGGAGCCCGCGAGCACGCCGGCGATCACGACGCGGTTGGTGCGTCCGGCGGCGTACAACAAGGCGTCGTAGTCGCGGTCGCCGAGCTCGGTCTGCAGCGCCTCGCGCAGCTTCTCCGACTCGAGAAAGAAGCGCGGGCTCTGGCGCCAGCCCTCGCGCTTCGCGCGATCGGCGAGGTAGAGCTGGTCGAGCTGGTACGCCTCGAAGCGCTCCTGCAGGCGCTGCGCCTCGGCTTCGGTGTAGCCGCCCGCGACCAGCGTCGCGACGTCGAGCGTTCCGGCCACCGACGCGTCGGCGCCGGCCGACGGCTCCGCAGCCGGGGAGGTCACGGCGTCCGGCCGCTCGAGCGAGCGCGCGAGATCCTCGTACGCGGTGCGCCACCAGATCGCCTCGGCCTCGAGCTCGCGGGCCTTCTCGGCATCGCCCGCGGAGGAGGTCGCAGCAGGGCGCTCGGACGGCGCCGGCTCGGGGCCGGCGCCCGCCACGCCCGAGCCCAGGCGCATGCCGACGGCGAGGCCCGCCGCGAGTCCGAGCGCGGCGCCGGTCGCCGCAACGAGCCATGTCTTGCCGCCTCGGAGCGCCACGCGCCGAAGGCTTGCAGAGCGGGCCCGGCGCGCCAGCCGCACGGCGGGGCGGGCCGCGCGGCGCGCACTATGCTGTGCGCGCCTTCGAGCCGGGGGTCCTCGCCGCTTGCAGACGCGCCGCGCCCAGGACCTGCAGAGCCAGGGGCGCGCCCGGCTCGGCCGCGAATGACGGCGCGCGAGCGCCTGCTCCTGGCGGCCGGTGTGGTGCTGCCGCTCGCGGCGTTCGCCGGGGCCGCCTTCGGCATCGACGCTCCGGTCTTCCTGGCGGTTGCCGCGCGGATCACCCATGCGCCGCTCGACCCGTTCGGCTTCACCATGGTGTGGGACGCGACGTCGACCGACGTCGCGCGCTTCAACCTGAACCCTCCGCTGTTCTCCTACTGGCTGGCGCCGTGGCTCCTCGCGTTCGGCGAGAGCGAGCCGTGGCTGCATGCGGCGACCTGGCCGTTTCCCCTGCTCGCGGCGTTCTCGTTCGCGGGCATCGCGCGGCGCGCGGCCATCGACGCCCTGCCTGCCACCGCCTTGCTGGTCACCACGCCCGCCTTCTTCGTCCTGGCTGCGACGCTCCAGCTCGACGTGCCCGTCGAGGCGCTGCTGCTCGCGGCCGTGTACGCGCTGTTGCGGGCGCGGGCGAGTGGATCCTGGCGCTGGGAGCTGGCGGCGGGCCTGGCCGCGGCCGCCGCCGGCCTCACGAAGTACGTGGGCCTCGCAGCGCTGCCCCTGCTGGCGGCCGGGCTCGTGATCCTGCCCGGGGAGCGAAGGGGCGGCGCGCTCGGGAGCTGGCTGCGCGTGGTGGGTGTCCCCGCACTGGTGCTCGCGGCCTGGGGGGCCTTCACGCGCGCGCGTTACGGCTTCGTCCACTATGCCGCGGGCGTCGCATTCGTCGGGGAGCGCAGCCTGGCGCCGCCGGCGGAGCTGCTGAACCACTGGCTCTCGCTGCCGATCTGGATCGGCGGCGCGCTCGCGTTTCCGATCTGCCTCTGGGTCCTGCGCCTGCTGCGCGCGGACCGCGGCGTCGAGCTGGCGATCGTCGGGGGTCTCGCCGGCGCTGCGGTCGCGGCCTTCGTGCTGCCGCGGGGCGAGCCGCTGAGGCGCGTGAAGCTGGACCTCGGGGACGCCGCGCTCGCGGCGGTCTGCTTCGGCGCGGGGCTGCTCTGCGTCGGCCTCGTGCTGGGTCGCGGACGCGCGCTGCTGCGCGATCCGCTCGACCGCTTCCTCGCGCTCTGGGGCGCCGGCTTCCTCGCGTTCTCGCTGTTCGTCAACTGGCACGTGAACGCGGCGGACGCGCTGCTCGTCGCGCCTCCGCTCCTGCTCCTGCTGCTGCGCGACCCGCGCACGCGACCCTCGCGGCGTGTGCAATGGGCCTGTGCCGCGGCCTCGTTCGTGCTTTCTCTCGCGCTCGCTGCTGCGGACGCCGCGCAGAACGACGTCTACCGGCGTGCGGCCTCGCAGCTCTCGGAGGCCATCGGCAGCGAGCCCGGCGCGCGCTGGCTGGTGGGCCAGTGGGGCTTCCAGCACTACCTGGGGCGCGTCGGCTTCCAGCCCGTGGTGCCCGCGACGCCGGGCGCGTCGGGCTCGTTGCTCGTGCCCGGCGACTGGGTGGCGACGGCGCGCAACGTCTCGCAGCTCGATCTGAGGGGCTACATGGCGCGCTACCGGATCCAGCCCGTGCGCAGCTTCGTCGCCCGCAGCGCCCTGCCGCTGCGAACGACCAACCCCGACGCCGGGGCGGGCTTCTACTCCCATCACGGCGGCTACGTGCCCTTCGCCTTCAGCCGGGCGCCCCTCGACGAGATCCAGCTCGGGCGCGTGGCGCGCTGAGGCCGGGGGCCTCGGGAGTGTCTGCCCCACCCGGCCTGCCGGAGGCGCGCGGCCATCCATCTCTGGCAGCCGGAGGCTGCCCTCGTCTAGCATGCGGCCCGCCCTGGCGGCCGCCCCGCCGATTTCGCTGCGGGGTCGATCGCGTCGCCGATCCAGCACGCCGCTGGCGCCCCCAAGATCCCCTCCACGCGCGACCGCTTCCGCGGTCCCCCCGTCTCCGGAGAGACCCCGAATGCTCCAGATCGTCCTATCCCTTCTCGCATCCGTCGCCGCCATCGCGGTGGCCATCGCCCTGTACCGCAAGGTGGTCGCCGCGCCGACCTCGACGCCGCGCGCCAACGACATCGCGGCCGCGATCCGGGCGGGTGCGGAGGCGTTCCTCTCGCGCCAGTACCGCACCGTCGGCATGGTGGGAGCGCCGATCCTCCTCCTGATCCTCGTGGCGCTCGGCAAGTGGTACGCGCTCGGCTTCCTGGTCGGCTCGCTCGCGAGCGCGGCGGCTGGCTTCATCGGCATGAACGTCTCCGTGCGCGCCAATCTGCGCGTGGCCGAGGCGGCGCGCTCGGGCTTCGGACGCGCCTTCGATCTGGCCTTCCAGGGCGGCACCGTGACCGGCCTGATGGTGGTCGGCGCCGGGCTCTTCTCGCTCGCCGCGATCGTCTGGTGCATGCATGCGGCCGGCAAGCAGGAGCCGGACGCCCTGATCGGGCTCGCCTTCGGCGGCTCGCTGATCTCGGTCTTCGCGCGCCTGGGCGGCGGCATCTTCACGAAGGGCGCCGACGTCGGCGCCGACCTCGTCGGCAAGGTCGAGGCGAACATCCCGGAGGACGACCCGCGCAACCCGGCGGTGATCGCCGACAACGTCGGCGACAACGTCGGCGACTGCGCGGGCATGGCCGCCGACCTGTTCGAGACCTACGCGGTCACGGCGGCCGCCGTGATGCTGCTCGCACACATCATCTTCCCTGGCAACACCGGAACGTTCCTGTATCCGTTGCTCGTCGGCGTCGCCGGCGTCGCAGGCAGCATCGTCGCGCTGCCGTTCGTGAAGATCGACGAGCCCGCTCCGAGCGAGCGCCCGGCGGTCATGCGCGCCATGTACCGCGGCCTCGCGCTGGCCACCGTGGTGATGATCGGCCTGACTGCGGTCTTCAACCTGTTCGTCAGCTTCCCGGCCGCCGACGTCAACGGGCATGCCGTCGGCGGCTTCCGCCTGCTGCTCTGCGCGCTGGTCGGCGGCCTTCTGACCGGCTTCATGATGTGGATCACCGACGTCTACACCGGCGACGGGTCGCGCTTCGTCGAGCGAATCGCGCGCGCGAGCCAGGGCGGTCACGGCACCAACGTGATCAGCGGCCTCGCGGTCGGCATGCAGGCCACCGCGGCGCCGGTCCTGGCGATCGTGCTCTCGATGATCGTGACCTACTCGCTGGGCGGCCTCTTCGGCGTGGGCGTCGCGGCGATGGCGATGCTCTCGCTGGCCGGCATCGTGGTCTCGATCGACGCCTATGGCCCGATCACCGACAACGCCGGCGGCATCGCCGAAATGGCCGAGCTCGGCGACGACGTGCGCCGCGTCACCGACCCTCTCGACGCCTTCGGCAACACCACGAAGGCGGTGACCAAGGGCTACGCCATCGCCTCGGCGGGCCTTGCTGCGCTGGTGCTCTTCGCGACCTACATCGAGGACCTGAAGCGCCTGTCGCACATCCAGGTGACCTTCGACCTGGGCCAGACCGGCGTGCTGATCGGCCTCTTCATCGGCGCGATGGTCCCGTTCGTGTTCGCCTCCTTTGCCATGAACGCGGTCAGCGAGGCGGGTCGGAGCGTGGTGGAGGAGGTGCGGCGCCAGTTCAAGGAGATCCCCGGCATCATGGAGGGGACCGCGAAGCCCGACTATCGCACCTGCGTTGACATCGTCACGCAGGCGGCACTGCGGCTGATGATCGCGCCGGCGCTCATCCCTGCGTTGGTCCCGATTGCGGTGGGCCTGATCTTTCGTGAGCAGGCGCTCGGCGGCCTGCTGATCGGGTCGATCGTGTCGGGGGTGTGCGTCGCGCTGATGATGACCACCGGCGGAGCCGCCTGGGACAACGCCAAGAAGTTCATCGAGGCGGGCAACTACGGCGGCAAGGGCTCGGAGGCGCACAAGGCGGCCGTCACCGGCGACACGGTGGGCGATCCGTACAAGGACACGGCGGGACCGGCCATCAACCCGATGCTCAAGCTGATCAACGTGGTCGCGCTCCTCGTGATCCCCTTCCTCGCGTAGGACTTCAGCCCGCGCTTGCTCGGGCCGAAATTCTCCAATAATCTCGCGAGATTCCGCGACACGTGGCAGCGGGCAGGGGGCCATTGCGGTCCTTCGGCGCGCTGTGCCGACGCGGGCTTCCGCTGGCCGACCTGGCCGGCGCATCGGAGCCACGCATGACCGGATCTGTCCGCCACCACTTCGACAAGCTGCGGCGACTGCCGCCCTACGTGCTCGCGGAAGTGATCGACCTGATGAAGTCCGCCCGCCGGTCCGGCGAGGACATCATCGACCTCGGCATGGGCAACCCGGACATGCCGACACCGCCGCATGTCGTGGAGAAGATCTGCGAGGCGGCGCGCAACCCGCGCAACCACCGCTACTCGGCGTCGCGGGGGATCCCCAACCTGCGCGCGGCGATCTGCGAGTGGTACCAGCGCCGGCACGGCGTCGAGCTCGATCCGAACGGCGAGGCGATCGCGGTGATGGGCGCCAAGGAAGGCCTGTCGCACTTCGTGCTCATGACGATTGGCCCGGGCGACGTGGTTCTGTGTCCCGACCCGGCGTATCCGATCCACCAGTACTCGGTGATCATCGCGGGCGGCGACCTGCGCCACGTGCCGCTGGTGTCGGACGGCGACCTGGTCGCCAGTCTCGAGCAGGCCATCCAGCGCACCTGGCCGAAGCCGAAGATGCTGATCCTGTCGTTCCCGCACAATCCGACCACGCAGGTCGTCGACCGCACCTTCTTCGAGCGGATCGTCGCCTTCGCGCGCGAGCACGACCTGATGGTGCTCCACGACTTCGCGTATGCGGAGATCACCTACGACGGCTACCGGGCGCCCTCGATCCTCGAGGTGCCCGGCGCCAAGGACGTGGCGATCGAGTTCACGTCCCTCTCGAAGAGCCACGCGATGGCGGGCTGGCGCGTCGGCTTCGCCTGCGGCAACCGCGAGATGATCCACGCGCTCGCGCGCATCAAGAGCTACCTCGACTACGGCATGCCCCAGGCGATCCAGGTCGGCTCGATCGTCGCGCTGCGCGGACCCCAGGACAGCGTGACGGAGAACGTCGAGGAGTACCGCGAGCGGCGCGACGCCCTGATCGAAGGGCTCGGGGCGCCCGGCGACGGCTGCTGGAAGATCGAGAAGCCGCTCGGCACGATGTTCGTGTGGGCGCAGATCCCGGAGGCGCTGCGGAGCCTCGGGTCGATGGAGTTCAGCAAGCGTCTGATCCGCGAGGCGCGCGTCGCCGTGTCGCCGGGACTCGGCTTCGGGCAGGGCGGCGAGGGCTTCGTGCGCTTCGCGCTCGTCGAGAACCGCCACCGCATCCGCCAGGCCGTGCGGGGCATCCGCCGCTTCCTGCGCGACGCCGGCGCCGGCTGAGCCGAGGGAGACGGACGTGGCGCGCGGCGCCGTCGGCATCGGCCTGGTCGGGCTCGGCACCATCGGCACGGGCGTGGTGAAGGTGCTCGCGCGCAACGCGCGCGTGATCGAGCAGCGCCTGGGCTACCCGCTGCGCCTGCTTCGCATCGCAGACCTCGACACGGCGCGGGATCGCGGCGTCGATCTCACCGGCATCCGCTTCGACTCCGACGCCGATGCGCTCATCGCGGACCCGCGCGTCGAGATCGTGGTCGAGCTGATCGGCGGGATCGACGCGGCGCGGCGGATCATCCTCTCGGCGATCGAGCGCGGCAAGCACGTCGTCACCGCGAACAAGGCGCTGCTCGCGCTGTGCGGCGGCGAGATCTTCGATGCGGCCGCGCGCCGCGGCGTCGACGTGGCTTTCGAGGCGAGCGTCGGCGGGGGCATCCCGATCCTGCGGGCGATCCGCGAGGGGCTGGTCGCCAACCACATCGAGAGCGTGCACGGCATCGTGAACGGCACCACGAACTACGTGCTCGGGGAGATGGAGCGCAGCGGCGAGGACCAGGACGTGGTGGTGAAGCGGGCACAACAGGCCGGCTACGCCGAGGCGGACCCCTCCTTCGACCTCGACGGAATCGACGCCGCCCACAAGCTGACGCTGCTCTGTGCGATGGCCTTCGGCGCGCGGCTCGAGCCCAAGCAGATCCCGACCGAGGGGATCCGCGGCCTGCTCCCGGTCGACTTCGAGGCGGCCCGCGAGTTCGGCTACCGCATCAAGCTGCTGGCGATCGGAAAGGCGCACCGCGGACCGGGCGGCGAAGAGCGCATCGAGGCCCGCGTGCACCCCACGATGATCCCGGCCGGGAGCATGCTGGCCAGCGTCGAAGGAGCCATGAACGCGGTGGCCGTCACCGGCGACGCGGTCGGCCGGACGCTCTTCTACGGCGCGGGCGCCGGAGAGATGCCCACCGCCTCCGCCGTCGTGTCGGACCTGGTGGAGATCGCCCGCGAGATCCGCCGGGGCGGCGCGGGCCGCGTGGCACCGCTCTCGTACCTGCCCGAATCGCTGCGCGAGCGGCCGCTGGTTCCGCAGGGCGAGCTGCGCGGTCGCGCGTACCTGCGCTTCACGGCGCTGGACCGGCCCGGCGTGCTGGCCCACATCGCGGGCGTGCTGGGCGAGCACGGCATCGGCATCGAGTCGGTGCTGCAGAAGGGACGGGGCGGCGCGTCCGCCTCGGTACCCGTGCTGATGCGCACCCACCCGTGCAGCGAGGCGGATCTTCGCGCTGCCCTCGCGTCGATCGACCGCCTCCCGGACGTCACGGCGCCGACGCGCTGGATCCGCATCGAGGAGGAAGAGTGATGGCGACTCCCGCGAAGCCTTCCTACCGGGCCTGGTTCCGCAGCATCCACGACCACCGCGAGGTCTACGCGCTCGACGAGGTCGTCTACACGGCGCGCGACGGCGCGTTGCTCGAGGTCGTCCACGACATGGACGAGCTGCGCAAGGTCTCCGCGGAGAGCTGGAAGCGCACCTTCGACGAGCGCAGCCACTCCTCGGGATGGCCCTACGGATCGGGCGTGTGGGGCAAGAAGGAGTGGGTGCTGCCGGGCATCGACAACGAAAACGTCGTCTCGATGTACGAGGGGCATTCGAATCTGTTCTGGGCCGAGCGCTACGGCCGCAGCCTCGGGCTCGAGGACCTCTGGATCAAGCAGTGCGGGAACTCGCACACGGGATCCTTCAAGGACCTCGGGATGACCGTGCTGGTCTCGATGGTGAAGGAGATGGTGGCGCGCGGGAAGCGGATCCCCGCCGTCGCGTGTGCGTCGACGGGCGACACGTCGGCGGCGCTCTCCGCCTACGCGGCCGCCGCGGGCATCCCGGCCGTCGTGTTCCTGCCGCGCGGCAAGGTCTCGGTGGCGCAGCTGATCCAGCCTGTCGCCAACGGCGCCATCGTCTTCGCGCTCGACACCGACTTCGACGGCTGCATGGAGATCGTGAAGAAGATCGCGGAGCGCGAGGGCATCTACCTCGCGAACTCGATGAACAGCCTGCGCATCGAGGGCCAGAAGACCGTCGGCATCGAGATCGTGCAGCAGTTCGACTGGGAGGTGCCGGACTGGCTGGTGATCCCGGGCGGCAACCTCGGCAACGTCTCGGCGCTGGCCAAGGGCTTGGACATGCTGGTCGAGCTCGGCCTCACCAGCCGGCGCCCGCGGATCGTGTGCGCTCAGGCCGAGGCGGCCAATCCGCTCTACCTCGCCTACCAGCGCGGCTTCGAGACCTACGAGCCCATCGCGGCGCGTCCCACGATCGCGACGGCGATCCAGATCGGCAATCCGGTCTCGATCGAGAAGGCGATCGATGCGATCCGGCGCTACGACGGCATTGTCGAGCAGGCGACGGAGCCGGAGATCGCGGAGGCCTGCGCGCGCGCGGATCGCACGGGGCTGTTCAACTGCCCGCACACGGGAGTGGCCCTCGCGGCGATGGAGAAGCTCGTGGCCCGCGGAGACATCCGGAAGCGCGACCGCGTCGTGGTGATCTCGACGGCGCACGGTCTGAAGTTCGTCGACTTCAAGGTGAAGTATCACGAGATGCGGCTCGAGGGCATCGAGTCGACGCTGCCGAACCCGCCCATCGAGCTATCGGCGCGCTACGACCTGGTGCGCGACGAGATGCTGCGCCAGATCGATCGGCGCAGCCGCGCCGAGAGCGGAGCGTAGTTGTTCACCGGCATCGTCGAGAGCGTCGGGCGCGTCGCGGCAATCTCGCGAGAGGCCGATCTGGCGAGGCTCGCCATCGACGCGCCGGACATCGCGGACGGCGTCCGTCCGGGCGACAGCGTAGCGGTGAACGGCGGCTGCCTCACCGTGACGCGCCTGGATCGCGGGCGCTTCCACTTCGAGGCGGTGCGCGAGACCCTCGAGCGCAGCGCGCTCGGCGAGCTCGCGGTGGGGTCCCGCGTGAACCTCGAGCGCGCGCTGCGCGCCGACGCCCGCCTGGACGGCCACATCGTGCAGGGCCACGTCGACGGCACCGGGCGCGTCCGGGCGCTGGAGCGCCAGGGCGACGACGTGCGCCTCGCGATCGACTGCGGTCCGGAGATCCTCGACGGCCTGGTGGAGAAGGGCTCCGTGGCCATCGACGGCGTCTCGCTGACCGTGGTCGACGTCGACGACGCGGGGTTCGACGTGGTGCTGATCCCGCACACGCTCGGCGCGACGACGCTCGGCGAGCGCCGCCCCGGGGACCGCGTGAACCTCGAGGTCGACGTGCTCGCGAAGTACGTGCGCCGCGCCGTCGAGCGCATGCTCGGACGCGGCGAGCGCCGCTGAAGCGCCGCCCGGACTACGCGGCGCCGTCGAAGAGCGCCAGGATCTCGTCCTGGCGCGCGCGCGCATCCTCGCGCCCCATCTCGACCACGCGCGCCGTGAAGTTGCGGTCGAAGAAGATGTAGGAGAGCAGGTCCGCCTCGTCGGCGGGCGTGCCGCGCGCCGCCGCGCGCGCCACCAGCTCGTGGAGGAGCCCCACCGTGCGCGTGCCGCGGCTCCGGCGGTGGCACTCGGCCGCGAGGCGTCCGAGGTCCTCGCTGGGGCGGATCACGCAGCTGCGCACCAGCCGGAAGCCGACGCCGCGCTGAGCGCGCACCGCCGGGTTGATGCGGTCGAGGAATTCCTCGCCGTACACGTCGGTGCCGCGCTCGATCAGGGCGTTGATCAGGTCGATGCGGTGCAGCTCGACCTCGAGCTGATCCAGCGTGAGCGCGTCGAGCACCTTGCCGAGCAGGAAGGTCGGCTGGGTGATCACCTCGTCCGGGTACTCCTTGCCCTCGTGTCCCGTCGGCCCGCGCTTGGTCGAGATCACGAGCACGCGGGCCGCGCCGAGGCGCAGCGCGGGGGAGAGCGGCGTGTTCATGCGCAGACCGCCGTCCACGTAGAAACGCTCGCCGATGCGCACGGCGGGAAAGAGGAAGGGAATGGCGGCGGAGGCGCGCACGTGGATCTGCGTGATCGGAACCTGCACGGCCTGCGCGCCCGGATCGAAGCGCCACGGCTCGGGGTTCGCGAGCGGGCCGTACATGAAGACCGTGATCTTTCCGCTGCGCACCTCGGTGCACGAGACGCACAGGGCGCCCACCGAGCCGCGGGTGAGGTTCTCGGGCAGGGCATCCCACGGGATGCGCGTCGCGACGAGCTGCTCGAGAGGCCGGACGTCGACGAGGCCGCCGAGCACCGGAGGCGCCTGCCTGCGCGGCGCCTGCGCGAGCCCGAGCGCCCGCAGCGGGACGCGCACGAGATCCCCGAGGCTCAGCTGGAAGATCTCGTCGGCGCGCATGCCGGACCAGATCTCCGCGATCCGCGCGGCGCGCTCCTCCGGAGGCCAGTGTGCCGTGGCGGCGCCGTAGGCCGCGTGGATGGCGCCCACCGAGGTGCCGGAGTAGAGGTCGACGCGCGCGCGCGCCGGCAGGCGCGGCAGGACGTGCTCGAAGACGTGCGCGAGCACGCCCGCCTCGTACGCGCCGCGGGCGCCGCCGCCCGCGAGCACGACCGCGCTTCGTTCAGGCGCGGGCGTGTCCGTGCGAGGCTCCCTTGAGGGTCGCGAGGCGCTCGATGGTCTCGCGCGCCTCGCGCATCACGCGCTCGATGATCTCGGCGCAGCGGGGGATGTCGCGGATCGCGCCGGCGCCCTGGCCGCAGGGCATGCAGGCGCGGGTGTCGTCGAACGCGTCGCTCGGGGCGCCGAGCAGCAGCATCTCGCTGGCGGAGATGCGCATCTGCTCCGGGAAGGGCTTGATCTCCTGCGGACGCCGCTCCCAGTCGTCGGTCCAGGCATTGCGGATCACGCGCATCGGCTTGCCCGAGTAGGATCGCGTGATGCGCGTCTCGGAGGCGTCGATCTCGGTGATGCGCTTCTTGTAGCGCTCGTTCGCGCGCGCCTCGTGAGAGGCGATGAAGCGCGTGCCCATCCAGACGCCCTGCGCGCCGAAGGCCAGCGCGGCGGCCAGGCCGCGGCCGTCGACGATGGCGCCGGCCGCGAGCACGGGAATGGAGACGGCGTCGACGATCTGCGGGATCAGCGCCATGCCGGCGATCTGCCCCGTGTGTCCGCCGGCCTCGGTGCCCTGGGCCACGACGACGTCGCAGCCCGCCGCCTCGGCGGCCGTGGCATGGCTCACCTTTCCGCACATGCTCATCACCAGCAGGCCCGCGTCGTGGCACTTGCGGATCACCGGCCCCGGGACTCCGAGACCCGCGATGAAGGCGCTGGCGCCCTCCTCGATGATCACGTCGATCGACCTCAGCATCGTGTCCGGCAGCGCGGCGAGCAGGTCGACGCCGAAGGGCTTGTCGGTCAGCTCGCGGACGCGGCGCATCTCGCGGCGGATGCCCTCCGGCCCTTCGGCGGCCATGCCGAGCGTCCCGAAGCCGCCGGCCTCGGAGACGGCGGCGCAGACGTCGGCGTAGGCCACGCCGCCCATGCCCGCCAGGAAGATCGGAACCTCGATGCCCAGCTTGTCGCAGATCGGTGTGCGCAGGTCCATGGCGGCCGATTGTAACGGCTGCGCTGGCGGATGTGCGAGAAGAGCAGGGTGGCGATGCCGAGCTACGAGAGGAGGGCGAAGACGTCGCTGAAGGTCGTGACGCCATTGCGCCGCCCCCGGTAGGATGGTGCGCGATGTCGCGCTGGCAGATCGTCGTGGTCCCGCACACGCACTGGGACCGCGAGTGGTACCGGACGCACGAGTCCTTTCGTTACCGGCTGGTGCGCATGCTCGACGCCCTGCTGGACCTCCTCGAACGCGACGCGGCGTTCCGCTGCTTCACGCTGGACGGCCAGACCAGCGTGCTCGACGACTATCTCGAGGTGCGTCCCGAGGCGCGCGGGCGCATTGCCTCGCTGGTCCGCTCGCGGCGGCTCTGGGTCGGGCCCTGGTTCGTGCTGCCGGACGAGTGGCTCGTCTCCGGCGAGGCGCTGATCCGCAACCTGCGCCGCGGTCTGGCCGCGGCGGAGTCCTTCGGCGGCGCGATGGAGCTCGGGTACGTACCGGACCAGTTCGGTCACGTGGGTCAGCTTCCGCAGCTCCTCGCCGGCCTCGGCCTGTCCGGCGCAGTGCTCTGGCGCGGCGTCGGCGACGACGTGCAGAGCACGCTGTTCCGCTGGCAGGCGCCGGACGGCACGGAGCAGCTGACGAGCTGGCTGGTGCACGGCTACGGCAACGGCATGCACCTTCCCGAGGACCCGACCGCGCTCGCGGCTCGCTTGATGGGAGAGCTGCGCGCCCAGCAGCCGCGCAACCCGGTGCGCTGCGTGCTCGTGATGAACGGCAGCGACCACCTCGTCCCTCAGCCTGGCCTTCCCGCGGCGCTCGCGGCCGCGGCGCCGCTGCTCGAAGACGCCGACGCGACGCTCGGCACGCTGCCCGAGTTCCTCGCCCGCGCGACGGCGTCGGCCAGCGCGGCGAGCCTGCCACTCCATCGCGGGGAGCTGCGCTCCGGGCGTCATGCGCCGATCCTGGCGGGCTGCGCCTCGTCACGTCTGTATCTCAAGCGCGCCGACTTCCTGAACGATCGCCTGCTCACGCGTCATCTCGAGCCGCTCGCCGCGTGGCTCGCCGTGTGCGGCGGCGATCCCGACGTCGGGGCCCTCGAGGCGGCCTGGCGCACCGCGCTCGAGAACCATCCCCACGACTCGATCTGCGGCTGCTCGATCGACGCGGTCCACGAGGAGATGGAGACGCGCTTCCGCCGGGTCTCCGACTGGGCGGGCGCACACCTCGCCCGGATCTGCGGGGAGCTCGGAGGGCACATCGAAGCGCCTGCCGGAGAGGGGTACCCCGTCGCAGTCTGGAGCCCGCACGCGGACGGCGTGGCCGTCGCCGAGGGCAGCGTCGAGCTGCCGATCGACGCGTGCGAGGTCGGTGCCGTGGTTCCCCTCACGGCGAGCGAGGCGAGCGGGCGGCAGAGAGCCGTGCACGCCGAGGTCGAGGCGACGGCGAGTCCCTATGCGCGCTACGAGCTGCCCGCCTCGGTCGTGGCGGCCCTGCTGCGCGGCTTCCCGCACGAGTTCTTCGGCGACCCCGTCTGCGCGTGGACGCGGAGCCGCGACGGTGGGCGCGAGTGCGTGGACGTGTGGCTCGGCGAGTCGCTGCCCGCGGAGTTCGACTGGCAGCGCGAGCGCGGCGAGGCCGCCGCTGCGCTGGAGGCCCTCGGTGATGCGCCCGCGCTCTTCCGGCCGCGCAGACTGCCCCGCCTGCGCGTGCGGCTGGCGGGCGCGTTTCCCGGCGCGGGCCTGCGCGCCCTGCGCCTGCGCGCCGGGCCGCCTGCGTCGGCCGGGGGATTGCGCGCCCGGTCCGAGCACGGCGGCGCCCTGCTCGAGAGCTCCTCGTGGCGGGTCGAGGTCGCCGCGGACGGACGCGTGCGCTTCGCGCACGAGCCCACCGGCCTCGTCGTGGACGACGCCGTGCGCGTCGTCAGCGAGGCGGATCGCGGCGACAGCTACAGCTTCGATCCGCTGCCCGGCTCGCAGCGCGTGGAGCGGCCCGAGAAGGCGAGCGTGACGCTCGCGCCGCGCTCCGAGGCCTGGGCAGGCATCCACGTCGATGCGCTCTACAGGGTGCCCGAGGCGCTTGCCGACGACCGGCGCTCGCGCAGCGCACGCTGCGTCGACCTGCCGGTCCGGATCACGCTGGGGCTGTTCGACGGCGTCGACCGCGTCGACGTCCGCACGAGCTTCGACAACACCGCGCGGGATCATCGCCTGCGGCTCGAGCTCCGGGCGCCCTTCGCGGCGCGACGCTTCGCGGTGGAGTCCGCGTTCGAGGTGGCCGAACGTCCGATCGATCCGCCGCCGGACGCCTTCGGTAGCTCACGACCCGCCGAGTTCCCGGACGGCGCGACGCCGCAGCGCCGCTTCGCCCTGCTCGAGTCGGATCGCTTCGCCTTCGCGGTCGCGAACCGGGGCTCGAGCGAGGTCGAGGCCGTGAACGAGGGCGCCGGGACCGCGCTGGCCATCACGCTGGTGCGATCCGTCGGCTGGCTCTCGCGGGACGATCTGGCGCGTCGGCCCGGGCACGCCGGACCTCCGCTTCCGACGCCGGGCGCGCAGTGTCCCGGCCGGTACACGGCCGAGCTGGCGGTGCTGCTCGCTCCGCGCGAGGCCCCGGCGCTCTTCGCGGACGCGCTCCGCTTCTCCGATCCGCCGCTCGTCTTCTCCGCTGGGGCCTCGCGCGGCCGGCTCCGAGATGGCTCGCGGCTCCTCGAGTGGGACGATCCCGCGCTGCAGCTCTCGGCCGTCGAGCCGCGCCCGGACGGCGTCACGTTCATCCGGCTGCTGCACGCGTCGGATGCGCCGCGAAGCGTGCAGCTGCGCTGGAACGGAGCCGGCTCGCTGGCCGAGGCCGACCTGCGCGGGCGAGTCCGGCCGGGAGCAGGCACGGGCGGGGCGACGTTGCGACTCGCACTCCGCCCGTGGCAGATCATCTCGCTCCGCGCGGGCTGACCTCGCCGCCACGCGCCCGCCGCAGCGGGGGATTTCTCGCTGTCCCGCCGGCACGAGCGGGTAAAGACCGCCTCTCGCCGTCCCGATGAGTCCGCAGGCGCCGGGCTTCGCTCGCGCTGCAATGCAGGTGGGGACGTTGACCGAGCAGACGGTCTGCTTCAGGAGGGGAGCGGCCGCCGCACTGGCGGTCCTGCTCGTCGGATCCGGCGCACAGGGCCAGTCCGCCGAGGGCCTCGGCATGGCCGAGGCGAGAGCCCTGCCGAGCGAAAGGGTGGTGCCCGAGGAGCTCTGGGCAGAGACCCTGGTGCACGCGCTCGGGCTCGAGGACGGGCTTCCGGCGTCTGCCACTCCTGCGGACTCGTACGGACTGCTCTGTGCCGAAGCCGCGGAGCGCGCGCTGGACACGGAGGACAGCGGAGCCGGCTCGATGCTGCGCGTCGCGCATCCGGTCGCGCCGACGGCATCGGGCGAGCCGGTGCGCGTCGTGCTCGAAGCGCCCGCGACGGCGCTCTACCAGGTCCAGATCGAAGGATCGGGGCTCCAGCGCTGGAGCGTGGATCAGCGGCTGATCGGGAACCTCGACCCGACCGCGCTCGGCGTCGTCGTCGCGCCGCGGCTGCTCGCCCTGCGCGCGGGTCCACACGAGTTCACGGGCATCCTGGTGCGGACCGCGCGCGTCGAGCGCGTCGAGCTCGCGGCCTACCGCCCGCTCTGCATCGCGCCCGCCGACGGCTGGCGGACGGGTCGCCCGCTGTCCCACGGCGCGAAGGCGCGCACGACGGTGCGCGCGCTCGGTCTCGAGCGCTACCTGCCCGAGGAGGGCACGGTGATCGAGGTCGAGGCGGAGCGCTTCGACTCGGTCTCGCAGCGCGGCGGCCGCACGGAAGAAGGCCCGGGCGCGAGCGGTCGCCGCGCCTCCGAGTGGGTGACGGCCGGCGATACCGCGGCCGAGTTCGCCTACCGGCTGCGCCTGCCGCAGCCGGGACTCTTCACGGTCGAGGCGCGCGTCCGCGGCGGGGGGCCGCAGGTCTGGACGCTGGACGGGACCCTGCGCACTGGCGTCGCGATGGGGCAGGGCTGGTGGCCCTTCACGTGGACCCACGTGATGACGACCCCGCTGTCCGCGGGCGAACACGTCCTGCGCGCGCTGATTCCCCCCGGCTCCAGCATCGACAAGATCCGCCTCGTCGCGCGCAGCGCCGGCGATCCCGACTACGTCGAGGTGCTCGAGCAGATGGGACTGCGCGAGGGCCACGTCCACGCTCCGGTGTCGCGAGGCGAGATGGAGGCGACGCTGCGCGAGCCCGCCTTCGGACTGCTCGCCGAGAGCTTCCTGGATCGCGCGGCGGCGGGCGGCGGTGAGCCTCCGCTGGTCGCCATCCCCCGCGATACCGCACGCCTGTACCGGCGGCCCCTGTCGCCGATCCTGCCGGCGGAGCTGTGATGCGGCGCCCGCTCGGAGTCCTGCTCCTCGCGGTCCTGGCCGGCACCGGCTCGCGCGCCGAGGAAGGCGCCGAGCAGCGCTTCACCTGGCGGCCGTCCTTCGAGACGCGAACCGAGTACGACGACAACGCCTTCCTGCGCGAGCACCAGAAGAATGGAGACGTCGGTGTCTGGATGGTCCCGGGGCGCGATCTCGCCTACCGGACTCCCGCCCTCGACCTCGGCGCCGATTTCGGGGCAGAGATCCCGCGCTACTTCGACCACTCGTCGCTCGACGACAGCTATTGGCGGCTGAACGCGCACGGGGAGGTCGGCCTCTGGCCGGGCCTCAGCGTCCGCGTGTCGGACGCTTTCACGCCCCAGCCGAAACTGCTGGGAGCGCCCGAGGATTCCCCCAGCAACCTGACGCAGTCGAATCGGGCGGGCGCGGAGGTGCGCTACTGGCGCGAGCTGGCGAGCGGCCGCGAACTCACGCTCGGCATCACGGGCGCGCGCTTCGACAGTGACAACTTCGACGCGTACGTGCCGGGCCCCGGTGGCACTACCGTCTACGATTCCAACTACAACGCGAGGTTCACCGAAGGCGGAGGCTACGCCGAGCTGCGCAATCCGATCGGTGAGCACCATGCGATCGTGGTGAGCAGCCGCGTCCAGTACCGCGACTTCGACTCGCGCACGGAGGGCGGTCACCTCGAGGCGGGTGGGCTGCTCGGTCTCGAGAGCCAGCTGCCCGGCAGTGTCGACCTCGACGTCGCGGGTGGCTTCGGCTGGCTCGATCCGAACGAGTCGAGCGGCCAGCCGCATGCCCTCGGGCGCCTCGACCTCACCTGGCGACCGGGTGAGGGGCTGTCCGTGCGGCTCGGGGTGCATCACGAGATGACCCAGGACATCCTCGCGAACGACTTCATGGACACGACCGGACGTCTCACGATCGAGAAGTTCTTCGGGCTGCGCACCTCCGCATCGGTGACGGCGTTCGTCTCGCAGCTCGAGAGCGATTCGACGCACCCGAAGAGCGACCTGTTCGGCGGCGCCGAGGTGGTGCTCCGGCGCCAGCTGTCGCGAAGCTTCCAGGTCGCCCTGAGCTATCGCTACTGGGAGAACGCCGGCGGCTTCGCGCTCGACGACTTCAGGCAGAACCGGGTCCAGTTCACGCTCTCGTATCGCCGCTAGGGCGGGGCTCGATGTCCGCCATCGCGAGTGCGCAGTCCCGTCGCAGTGGAATCACCCCGATGGCTTCCGGATGACGACGCCGGTCGCGGCCACGGGTCCCGAGGCGCCGGCGAATGGACTCGCGCGGTGCGCAGTGCGCTATGGTGACGCCGCCTCGATCGTCACTGGACGGTCGAAGCGCTCGCTTTTCAATCGTTTTCCAGACGCGAGGCGCGTACACTCCAGGTGCGCAGTGCGGCGCGCGACGGCAGCGAGACGAGGGCGATGCGCGCGCCAACCGAGGGGCGTGGAGTCACGGACCCGTGCAGGCGGGCGTGGAGGGGTCGATGAAGTCGCTCATCATGGCGATCGTTCAGGCGCTCGTCGATAGGCCGGATGAGGTCCAGATCAAGGAAGTGATCGGCGAGCACGCTCACGTGCTCGAGCTCCGCGTGGCGAAGGAGGACCTCGGCAAGGTGATCGGCAAGGGCGGTGCGCATGCGTCGGCCATCCGCACCCTGATGGCGGCAGCGAGCGGCAAGGAGAAGAAGCGCTACATCCTCGAGATCATCGAGTACTAGCGCGCGTCGCGTCCCGGCCGGACCCCAGGATCGCCGCGCCACGCCTGGAGCTGCCGTGTCCCCCCTCGTGCGACGCAACGTCCCGTTCCACGTCGGCGCACAGCTCGACGCGCGCGCGGAGCACCCGGAGATCGGCGAGCGCATCGCGATCCGCCACGGCGATCGCGCCTGGAGCTATCGCGCCTTCCGGGACGAATCCGTCCGCGTCGCGCACTTCCTGCTGCGCCGCCTCGGCCTCCCGGGAGCACGTGGGCCGGGACATGTCGCGATGCTGCTGGAGAACCACCCGGAGCTGCTCGCCCTCTATGCGGGCTGCGCCTATGCCGGGATGACGCTGTTCGGCGTCAATCACGGCCTGCGAGGCGACACGCTGGCCGGCGTGATCGAGCAGTCGGGCGCGCGGATGCTCGTCGTCGACGAGGGGCTGCTGCCGGAGGTTCTGCGGGCGCGCGCGCGGCTCTCCCGGATCGCGCCCGAGAACCTGCTCGTGCTCCGGACGCGCAGCGAGGCGTCGCTCGGGAGCCAGGACTACCTCGAGTGTCTGGCCCGCGAGGTCGCGAAGCCCGGCACGTCGCTGGACACGCCCGCCGTCGACGTGCGTCCCGAGACCAACCTGATGGTGATCTACACGTCCGGCACGACCGGGCTGCCGAAGGGCATCAACAACAATCACGTGAAGCTGCTGCTGATCGGCAGGGCGATCTCCGCTCAGCTCCAGCTCGGCGAAGACGCGGTCGGCTACGCGTGCATGCCGCTGTTCCACTCCAACGCGATGTTCCTCGGCTTCCAGCCGGCCTTCGAGGTCGGAGGCACGCTGGCGCTGCGGGAGCGCTTCAGCGCGACGCGCTTCGCTCCGGACGTCCTGCGCTACGGGGTGACGTACTGGAACTACGTGGGTGAGCCGGTGCACTACATCCTCACCGCCATCGAGAAGCAGTACGGCGGCGACGAGGCGCGCATCCGCGCCGAGATCGCCGACGATCCGCGCAATCGCTTTCGCTTCGCGCTCGGCAACGGCGCGTCGCCGCCGGACATCGATCGCTTCGTCCGCTGGTTCGGGCTCGAGGACATGTTCGAGCTCTACGGGTCCACCGAGGCGGCGATCAGCACCTTCCGCAAGAAGAGCGATCCGAGGGGCTCGGTCGGCGAGATCACGGACTCGGCGGTGAAGATCCTCGACGAAGCGGGGCGCGAGTGCGCCGCGGCGCAGCTGGGTCCGGACGGCAAGCTGCTCAACTACGCCGAGGCCGTGGGGGAGATCTGCCGGGTCGCGGGCGACACCTCTCTGTTCCAGGGCTACTACCAGAACGAGGAAGCGAACCGCAAGAAGTACCGCGACGGCGTGTATCACTCGGGCGACCTCGGCCACGTGCTGGTCCAGGAAGGCCGCCGCTACCTGTTCTTCGACGGTCGCACCGAGGACTGGATCCGCAAGGACGGCGAGAACTTCTCGGCCGCGCAGGTCGCACGTCTGCTCCAGGAGCACGAGGACGTGCGGCTGGCCGCCGCCTACGGCGTCCCGTGTCCGGTCTCGGACGAGTGGGTGATGGCGGCGCTCCTGCTGCGCGAAGGCGCGCGCTTCGATGCGCAGGAGTTCTACGACTTCTGCGATCGGCAGGTCGAGACGGGCGGAATGGATCGCAAGTGGGTGCCCGACTTCATGCGCATCGTGCGCGACTTCGAGTTCACCGAGACGCAGAAGATCCTGGTGCGAAACCTGAAGCGCCTGCACTTCGATCGCCGCAGGCTTCCCGACGATCCGATCTTCTGGCGCCGCCGCGGGGATGCGTGCTTCCGACCGTTCGGCCGCGAGGACTACGAGGCGCTCCGCCAGGAGTTCGCGCGCAGCGAGCGCCTCGAGCTGCTGGAGCACTAGCAAGCGCGGCCTGCCGGGCCGCGCGCGCAGCGAGCTGGAGGCGAGCGAAGCTCGGAGGATGAGACCCGGCTCGCGTCGAGCCGGATCGGATCCGGCGCTCGCGTCGCGCGCAGCGGAGCGTGCGCAATTCGCGCCCTCGAGTGACGAAACCCGTCACTCCTGCGCATGCGCGAGCGCGCGCCGGGACCGCGGACGACCGTCGCGCGGACGCGGGCTTCCGGGTGCGCCTGCCGGTCGACCGCTTCCGGCACAGGGCTTGCGTAGGCGATCTCTCGCGCCGTTCCGGCGCAGGGAGGGAGCGGATCGATGGAGCCTCGGCAGAGCGCCGAAGAGCAGTTCCGACTCGGGCGCACCGCGCTCGAGTCCGGCGACGTCGATAGGGCCGTGCGGCTGCTCGAGTCGGCGTACCGCCTGGATGCGTCGAAGCCGCTCCATCGTTCGTACTACGGGCTTGCGATCGGGCTCTCGGAGCGACGACTCGAGCGAGCGATCGCGCTGTGTCGCTCGGCGGCCACCGACGAGTTCTTCAACCCGATCCACTTCCACAATCTGGCGCGGCTGCATCTCGCCTGCGGCTTCAAGGCCGAAGCGATCCGCTATCTGCGCCGCGGGCTCATGATCGACCCGGGCAACGAGGCGATGGCGCTCGAGCTGCGGCGCCTGGGCGTTCGCAGGCGGCCCCCGCTCGGCTTCCTGCGCAGGCAGAACCCGCTGAACCGTCTGCTCGGTCGCCTGCTGCACCGCATGCCGATCGCGCAGCCCGAGCCGGAGCTCACGCCCTTCGGCATCTGAGCGCTGTGCGCGGCCGGCGCCGGACCCGATTCGGCCCGCTGCGCGCGCGAGCAGGGACGTATCCCTGACTTCGCTCGGCTACGCCTCGCGGCGCGGCCAGCGCCAGGCGCCGGCCTTGCTAGCGCTTGCGCTTGTGACGGGCGCGCTTCAGCAGCTTGCGCTTCTTGTGCTTCCGCATCTTCTTGCGCCGCTTCTTGATGACGCTGCCCACGGTCTCCTCGATCGCGCGGCGGCCCTTCGACGCGGCCCCGCGGGTGGAAAAACGCGAGGACGGGTAGTCGTTCGCGCTCGCCTCGTCAACTCCTCGCGTCGCACGTCCGTGCAGATCCGGATCTTTGCACGCAACAGCGCGCGCCACAGCCTTGATTTTTTTGTCGTTGTGTCTTGACGACCCCGAAACGACGGTGTTAGCGTCACTCGCAACAGTGGCTCTAGTGCCGCGGAATTCGTGGAGATCGAAGGCAGATTGCCTTCAAGTCGCGCATGTGAGCCTCCGATAGGGGGCGAGAGCAAGAAGGCCGTGGGAGTCGACTCGGCTCTGGATCGGGACTCCGTCCTGCTCCGCGCATGCGCAAGCCCACGGCGCTCGAGCACACAGACAGGGGGGTGACCCAAAGATGGCAGCTCGACGCAAGAAGGCCGCTCGCAAGAAGGGACGCAAGAAGGCCACCGCGAAGAAGGCTACGCGGAAGAAGGCCCGCCGGAAGAAGGCGTAAGCGGCCTTTCGAGAGATCGGCCTTCAAGGAAGGTCGGAGGACCCCGGCCGGCATCTGCCGGCCGGGGTTTCCTTCTCGAGGGCCGTGCACTAGTTTCCGCGCCCCTCTCCGCCGAAGTGGAGGAACGAACATGGCGCGCATCACCGTCGAAGATTGCACCGAGAAGGTTCCGAACCGCTTCCACCTGGTGCAGATGGCGTCGATCCGGACCAAGCAGCTCAAGAAGGGCGCCAGGCCGCTGGTCCAGGCCGACGACAACAAAGAGGTCGTGATCGCGCTGCGCGAGATCGCAGCCGGCTACATCCGCCCCGATTACCCGGCCGAGCCGCAGTCGGACGAGTCGTAACCCGCCCGCGTCGGTCTCAAGCCAGCTGGACGGGGATCTCGAAGGTCACCGTCGTCCCGCGGCCGACGTCGCTCGTCAGCGAGATCTCGCCTTCGAGCAGCACGACCAGGTCGCGGACCAGGGTCAGGCCCAGACCGGCTCCGCGGTACTTCTGCGACGAGGGCTCGTCGACCTGGAAGAACTCGTCGAAGACGAGCTTCTGGTCGTCCGCGCAGATACCCACGCCGGTGTCGCGCACGCTGCAGACGAGGCGGCCTTCCGCGACCCGTACGCGGATCTCGATCTCGCCGGCCGGCGTGAACTTCGCGGCGTTGTCGAGCAGCAGGAACAGGATCTGGTTCACCTTGGCCAGATCCGTGCGGACGCGCGGCAGCGGCTCGTCGAAGCGCGGCTCGATGTGGAGCGACTTGTCGCCCAGCGAATCCTGGATGCTGAAGATCGCCTCGTCGACGAGCTCGCGCAGGTTGACGTCCTGGATCTCCACGGGGAGCTCGCCCTGCTTGATCTTCCACAGATCGAGGATGTTCTGCAGGGTGCGGAGGAACGCGCTGCCCTCGTCCAGCGCCGACCGCAGCGTCGCCTTGGAAGACTCGGAGAGGGCCTCGTTCTCGTTGGTCAGCACCGAGATGATCGATTCGATGATGCTGCCGAGCGGCGTGCGCAGCTCGCGCGACATCTTCTCGATGAAATCGTTCTTGAGGCGCTCGATCTTCCCGAGCTTCTCGTTCGAGCGCAGCAGCTCGATGTCCTGGGCGAAGAGCGCCTCGGAGAGCTTGAGCACCTCCTCGCTCTTCTCGTCGTTCTGCTCCTGGCGCTCCAGATCCTGCGCGTGGAGCGTCGCGCAGTGCTGCACGAGGCGCTCGTAGTCGAAGCGCAGAGACAGCCCCTCGGCGAGATCGGAGACGGCTCGGGTGGCCGCCGCGTCGAGTGCAGAGGGAGCACCGACGGCGAGCGCGCCGTGCAGATGGCCGTCCTGGCGCAGCAGGTGGATCACGATCCCCCCGGCGGCGCGCGCGCCGAGCGCCGGAACGTGGACGACTCCGCGCTCGACGTCGGAGCGCACGACGTCGCGGACGTGGGGCAGCACGGCGCCGGCCGCCTCGCGGGCGTCGTCCGCCGCGGCGAAGCCGGACGCGGCGCGCAGGCGAAGATCGAGCGCGGCGTCGCCGCCCGTCGCGAACACGAGCGCGAGGCCCCCGCTCGCGGCGTCTGCCGCTCGCGACGCGGCCGTGCGGAGCACGGCGGCGAGGTTCTTCGATCGTTCGGCCGGATCGGCGCGCACCGCTGGCTGCCCCTACCTAGAACCGCTCGTCCGATTCGATCTCCATCGGACCGCTGATCCGATCCGGCGTCACGGCTGCGTCGGGATCACTCCCCTCGAGCGCGAGCTTGGTCCGGAAGTCGGTCGGATTCGAGGCGGCAGCGAGTGCCGTCTCGACCGAGATCTTGTTGGCCCGCAGCAGATCGAGCAGGTGCTGATCGAAGGTCTGCATGTTCTCGGGCCGGCCCTTGGCGATGAAATCGTGGATCTCGTGGGTCTTCGCGGGATCCTTGATGCACTCCTGGATGCTGCGGGTCGAGCGCATGATCTCGACCGCCGGAACGCGCCCGGTCTGCTTCTTGTTCGGCAGGAGCCGGAGCGACACGATCGCGCGCAGGTTGTCGGCGAGCCGCGCGCGGACCGCGAGCTGCTCCTCGGTCGGGAAGAACGACACCAGGCGGTTGATGGTGGAGCTGACGTCCGACGTGTGGATCGACGAGAACACCATGTGTCCCGTCTCGGCCGCCTTCAGCGAGGTGTCGACCGTCTTCAGGTCGCGCATCTCGCCGACCATGATGACGTCCGGGTCCTGGCGCAGCGCGGCGTGCAGGGCATCGGGGAAATCGGCCGTGTCGGTGCCGATCTCGCGCTGCGTGATGATGCTCTTGTCGTGCTTGAAGACGAACTCGATCGGGTCCTCGATGGTGACGATCTTCGCCTTCCGGACGCGGTTGACCTCCTCGATCATCGTGGCGAGCGTCGTGGACTTGCCCATGCCGGTCGCGCCGGTGATCAGCACGTAGCCGCGGCGCATGTGCGCGAGGTCGCGCAGCACGCTCGGCAGGTTGAGCTCTTCGAAGGAGCGGATCTGCGGAGGGATCACGCGTAGCACGATGTTGAAGCAGCGGCGCTGGCGCGAGATGTTGACGCGGAAGCGTCCCTCGTTCGGGAGCTCGTAGGCGAGGTCGAGCTCGTTGAAGGTCATCTCCGACTGCCGCGGATCGCCCTCGACCAGCATGCGCGCGATCGCCTCGGTGTCGGAGGCGGTGAGGACCTTGTAGCGGAGCTCGACGAGGTCGCCGTTGAAGCGGTAGAGCGGGAGATAGGCAACCTGGAAGTGGATGTCCGATGCGCCCTTCTCGATGCCGAGCCGAAGCAGTCGGTGCAGCTTCTCGTGATCCATCGTCTCACTCTCGATGCGGACGGAGCCCGGACCGTCGCCACTGGCGTATCGGCGATCCGGCGCCGGCCTTGACGCCGAAGCTGCGCAGTGCCCCCGAAGGGAGGCCGGAGCCCGTCCGCTAGACTCAGCCGCCGATGGCGGTCGGATTCCTGCGTCGAGGTCTTGCGGTACTGGCGGCGCTCGCCTGCTCGGCGGCGGCCGCTGACCCCGCCCCGAGCCCGACCGGCGCCGCGTCCGGAGGGTCTTCGCCGGCCGGTCCGGGCGTACCGGACGTCGGTCTCGACTCGCTCCTGCGGCTCCCGCCCAGCTCGGCTCCGGCTCCGCAGGCGCGGACCGGAGGCGCGACGCGCCAGGAGTGGGAGCAGCGCTTCGCCGCAGCGCGAGGGGACGTGGAGGCGGCGAAGCAGGCGCTCGAGAAGGCCCAGAACGAGCTCGGCGAAATGGCTACCTCCAGCGGCGCCTGGCAGATGTCGGCGCCCGGCGCGGCGGCCAACGCCAACACGGAGAACTCGCCGGTTTCCTATCGCCTGCGCCAGGAGATCCGCCGGCAGCGCGACGAGCTCGCCAGCGCGGAGCGCCGGCTCACGGAGCTCGAGGTGGAGGCGAATCTCGCGGGAGTTCCGGAGGATTGGACGAAGCCACCGTCGGCCTCGACCACTCCCGTCAAGCCTCAGGCGAAGTAGCCGCTCGAAGCCAGGCCGTCGCGCCGGGCAGGAACGCGAACGCGGGCAGGGCGAAGAGCGCCGTCAGCGCGAAGTAGCGGGCGTAGCCGAGCTGCTCGGTGAGCCAGCCCGACGGCGCCGCCACGAGGGATCCCGAGAGCGCATACACCGCACTCAGCAGTGCATAGTGCGAGGCGGCGTGCTGCTTGTCGGTGATGCGCATCAGGTACGAGACGAAGGCGACCCCCGCGAGCCCCGAGCACAGCGACTCGACCAGGGAGGCGGCGACGAAGGCGGCGAGGTGCGGCGTCGCGGGCAGCGCGGCGAGCGCGTAGCCGAAGTTCGATGCCAGGGCCAGCGCGCCGAACGCGAGCAGCGCTCGCGGGATGCCGAGCCGCGCCACGCCGCCGCCGCCGATCAGTGCGCCCAGCAGCGTGGCGAGGGTGCCGAGGCCGTTGGCGTAGAAGCCGATTTGCGGATCGCTGAAGCCGCGATCGACCCAGAGCGGCTTCACCATCGGGCCCATCGCGCGATCGCCGATGCGGTAGAGCAGGATGAAGCCGAGCACCGCCGCGGTGCCCGGCTGCCGCAGCCAGCGCAGCAGCGCCGCGATCGGCGCGCGGCGCGCCGCGCTCGAGACGCCGACCCGCGGACATCCCAGTACCGCCACCGCCATCGCGAGGCTTGTGAGCGCCGCGGCGGCGAACGCGCCGCCCCAGCCGATCCAGGGCGGCAGCAGGAGCAGACCTGCTCCCGCGGCGATCTGTCCGATGCGATAGGCGGCCGCCCGCGCCGAATTGACCGGACCTTCGGCGCCGGGCGGCGTCAGCCCGATCGTGTAGGCGTCGATCGCGATGTCCTGCGTCGCCGACGCCAGGCAGAAGATCGCGAACATGCTGAAGAGCGAGAGGCCGAGCGAGGCGGACTCGACGGAGCCGAGCAGGCCGAGCGCGGCGGCCATCGCGCACAAGGCCGCCGCGATCCAGTGCCGCGCGTCGCCGTAGCGATCCACGAGCGGCGACCACAGCACCTTGAGGGACCACGCGAGCGACAGGCTCGACAGCAGACCGATGACGGTGTTCGAGACCTCGTGGCGGCGCAGGAAGACGGGCCACACGTCCATGTAGACGCCCATCGGGAAGCCCTCGACCACGTAGAGCAACGCGACGATCGAGAGCGTGCGGAGCGTCGATCTCACCCGCGGCGCAGTATGGAGGGGGTGTCGTCCGCGGGCCAGCGCCGTGCGCGCTAGGCTCGCGCGATGCGAATCGCCGCGCTGCCCGCGAGCGACGACGCGCTGATCGCGCTCGCTCGCATCGACCCGCTCCCGCCGGCGGAGGTCGGACTCTTCGCGCCGCAGGGCTGGCTGCGCCGCATCCACAGCGAGCCGTCGCTGCTCTTCGGGGGAGGTCGCGCGCTGCTCCTCGAGGTGGCGCATCCGCTGGTCGCGGCAGGCGTGGCCGAGCACTCCAACTTCCGCGGGGATCCCTTCGGCCGGCTCCAGAGAACCCTCGACGCCATGCGGGCGATCGAGTTCGGCGACCGCGCGTCGGCGCTCTCGGCGGCGCGCTCCGTCGAGAGGGCCCACGCCCGCGTGTCGGGCCGCCTCGAGCAGGACGCAGGTCGCTACCGCGCGGGCACCCCCTACCATGGCCGCGACGCCGCGCTCGTGCTGTGGGTCTGGGCGACGCTGGTGGACAGTGCCATCGCGGTGTACGAGTGCTTCGTCGAGACGCTCGGAGGGAAGGCGCGCGAGGCGTACTACACCGAGCAGTGCGTGGTCGCGCGCTTGCTCGGCGTTCCGCAGGATCTGCTGCCTCCGAGCTACGCCGCGTTTCGCAGCTGGTTCGACGGCTGCATCGAAGGCGACACGCTCTGTGTCACGCCGGTCGGGCGGGAGATCGCGCGCGCGGTGCTCGCGCCGCCCGGGGGCCTGGCCGACGGCGGCCGCGTCGCCTCGATCACGGCGGCGCTCCTGCCCGCGCGGCTGCGCGACGCGTTCGAGCTGCGCTTCGACGCCGCGGCGCGCGCGCGCTTCGAGGCACTGCGCCAGACGGTGCGGAGTCTGCGCGCCGAAGGTTCCGCAGCGAGCCGTCGACGCGAGGCCGATCTTCGCTAGGCTCCGCCGCTTCCGGATCCAGGGGAGGGACTCGTGCAGGGCGAATCGCGCGGCAAGGTCGATCTCGTTTCGATTCTCTACATCTTCGGCGGCGTGCCGATGATCGTGCTCTTCCTCTGGGTGCTGTTCGGCCTCGCGCGGTCCTGCAACATCCCCGCCTGAGCTCCGCGCGCCGACCTGCCTCTCCGCGAGCCGGCAGCTGGGGCGCGATGTACCCGGAAGGGCCGTCGAATTCTCGCGGCCCGGGCGCTTTTCTCTTTTGAATCCGAGTAGTTGGGGCTAAGGAGCGCAAGGGTTGCGGCCGATATGCGCCGCATGGCCCGACGGCTGCGCAGTCGCGTCCGCATCGCGGTGCTGCTCGGCTCCCTCGCCCTCGGCGGCGGATGCCAGACGCCGCTCGCCATTCCCGCCCTCTACGACTACTTCAGCTCGCCGGCGCCGGACGACGCGTGGAGCGTGAAGATCCGGGGCTGGCAGGAGCGCGAGCTCGTCTCGGCCCCCGAGCCCGCCATCGATCGGGTCGCTCGGCCCGACCCGGCTCAGGTCGGCGAGCTGCGCCAGGAGTACGAAGAGTTCCGCGCCGAGCAGCGCCGGGAGCTCGCGCGGCACGCCGTCGCCTGGATCCAGGCGCGCGCGCGCGATCACTACATCCCCGACGGCCCCATCGACCACTGGGCGACGTTCGAGGAGACGATGGAGCGCAACGGCGACGACTGCGACGGCCTCGAGCTCCTGGGCTTCCACTTCCTGCGCGACCTCGGCTTCCCCGAGGATCAGATCTTCCGCGCCATCGTGGTGCGGCGCTCGGACGGCATGCACCACATGGTGACGCTCTGGTTCGAGGATCCGCAGGACCCCTGGGTGATCGACCCGACGGGCGCGATGACCTCGGGCATGCCGCGCATGTCGGAGATGCGCGACTGGGTCCCGCTCAAGGTCTTCAGCGACCACAAGGACTTCAGCGTCACCGACGCGCACTTCGCGGCGGTCCGGCGCTAGCACCCGGCTCCGCTGCGAGCCGGCGAGGCCCGGCGCCTAGCGGCCTCCTTCGCCGACCTCGTCGTTGCCGACGCCCTCGAGCTCGAGCTGCTTGCGCTGCGCCTCCGCCTGCTTCTTCGCCTTGTCGCGCTCCTTCTCGATCTCGACCTCGAGCTCGCGGCGGACCTGGTCCGCGCGCTGCTGCTCGGCGGTGACGCGGCGGCGCTTCAGGTCGCGCAGGCATTCCTCGAGCAGGCGGTTGCGCCGCGCGGCCAGCTCCTTGGGCACGGGCGGCGACTTGGCGTCCGGGTCGAAGCGCACCTGCACGTCGCGCTCGCCCTTGGTCCCGTCGTCGGCCTGCGCATCGACGTGCAGCTGGTTCGCGCCCTTGGTGAGATCGACGAAGCCGGCCCAGGAGCCGTCCGCGGTGGAATGGAAGTAGCGCGCGGGCTGCTTGGTGGTCCGGTTCGTCAGGTCCACGGTCTCCAGGTTCGCGAGGTTCACGTCCTCGACGACGTTGACGATGTCGCCCGGGTTGCGCACCGGCGTGAAGTAGCCGTCGGTGCGGCTGGCCATCTCGACGGTTGCAATGGGCCCCTCGAGCGCCTCCGGACCGATTGCGAAGGAGTGGATGTGGATGTGCGCGCGATGGGCGCGATTGGCCGCGCGCAGCACCGCCCGCACGTTGTCCGCCTCCGCCTCGGGCCCGTAGGGGAGCGTCGGCTGCCCGTCCGTGAAGAAGAACACGATCTTCTCCGCCTCGGGATCCGGACGCGAGACGGCGCCGCGCAAGCCGACCAGCTCGATCGTGGCCTGGTCCACGCCCGCGGCCATGTGCGTGTTGCCCTCGGGCTCCGTGGCGAGGATCTCGTCGAGCGCCCCGCTGACGCGCTCGTAGTCGTCGGTGAGCCCCACCATGGTGTAGGCAGGCTTGATGCGGCTGCTCGTGCCGGGCAGATCTCCGGCGAAGGTCACCACGCCGACGCGAGTCGTGCGCGCGTCGAGCCCGCGGAGCAGCGTCCGGGCGGCCGCCACCTCGGCGGCCAGGATGGAGTCGCCGGGATCCGTGCTGCCGGTGCCGAAGATCGAGCCGAGGCCCCCGAGCCGCTGGCGCCCGACGACGCCGTTGCCGTTGATGTCGCTGCCGGTCGGGTCGATCGTCGAGCGCGAGGTGTCGAGCACCATCATGACGTCGAAGCGGCGCACGTTGCCCCGCGAGGCCTGGGCCTGCCCCGCGACGAACACGCCGCACGCGGAGCCGCCGACCAGCGCACCGGCCGGCGGATACTCGACGTCGACCTGCACGCTCGTCGGCCCGTCGCCGCCCTGGCGAATCGCGGGGGGACGAGAGGACGCGTGGGCCTGGTCTACCGGGGGAGGCGGCTCGCTCGCCTTGCGCTCCGAAGCCGGGATGTCCGCGAAGTGCGCGAAGGCAGCGCCCTTGCCGCCCTCGAGGGGCTTCGCGAGCGCCGCGAGTACGCCCTCGATGGGCGCGGCGAACACCCTCGAGGTCCCGCCCTGCGAGACGTGGGCCTGCACGAAGCCGACGACGCGTCCGTTCGAGACGCGCAGGATCGGAGCGCCACCCCAGCCGCGCAGCGTGTCCGGCAGGTCGAGGTCGATCTCGAGCCGGGTTGGCGTCGCCTCCGCCACGCTTCCGAAGCGGTTCTCCTCGTCCCGCTTGCCGCGATCCTGCACGCCGAGCACGACGACGCGCTCGCGCGGCTTGAGGGGCTCCGTGTCCGTCTGGAGCAGTCCGACGAGCTGTGGAGGTGCGTCGAGCGCGTAGACGACGAAGTCCTCGCGGAGCGTCGCGCCCGGCATGCTGAACGATCGGCCCGGCGGCACGAGGAAGCGCGACGAGCTGGCCACGCGCTTCAGCGTGGCGCCGAGATAGAAGTCGGTCCGCCCGGCGCGGGCGAGGTCCTGCACGGAATACGTGTGGGCGGTTCCCACCGCGACCACGCCACCGCCGGGTGCCGCGAGGAAGAACACCAGCCCGCGCACATCGATCGCGGACCCGCCCTTCAGAGGCAGGCTCGGACGCGCGACCCGCGGCAGCTCGGCGTGGACGGCGGCGGGCGCGAGGCAGAGGAGGGCGGCGAGCAGGATCGCAGGGCGCAGCAACGAGGGGTCCTCGGATGCGGGGACGCCGGAGCGCTGACGCTCCATCGGCGGAACCGTGAGTTCGTTGAAGGTTGCGGCCGCGCGCGCGGCCCTCGTCGTCAGCCTTCGACACGCGCCAGACCGTGCGCGTTCGAAGCGTCCCTCATTTACTGGATTCGCGCGCACGGCGCCGCCCCGCGCGGGCGGTTTGGTACGTTGCGCCCTTCGGGGGTCGAAATGCTGCAGCGGGCCGTGGCCATCGCGGCATGTCTGTGCGCGGCGGGGCTTGCGGATCCGCGCGCCGCGCAGGCTGCCGATGCGTTCGACACGGTGGTCCTCGACGCGGGTCACGGCGGGGAGGACACCGGGGCGCGCAGCGCCTCGGGGATGCTCGAGAAGGACCTCGTGCTGCGCGTGGCGCGCACGCTGGGGGAGCGTCTGCGCCAGCATGGCCTGCGCGTCGTGCTGACGCGTAACAGCGACAAATTCGTCCCCCTCGAGGAACGCACCTCCATCGCCAACGACGCCCGCGGCGATCTGTTCGTGTCGATTCACGCCAACGCGACCGAGGATCCGGCCATTCGCGGCACGGAGACCTATTTCCTCGCCCTCGAGGCCAGCGACGAGGGTGCGCGGCGCGTGGCAGCCCGCGAGAACGAGGCTTTCGGCAAGGCGGCGGGCGGCATCGCCGCCGTTCAGGATCCGTTCATCGCCTTGATCGGCGACATGATCGCGACCGAGCATCTTCAGGAGTCGAGCCTGCTCGCCCGCGCGATCCAGGGCGAGCTCGCGTCCACGCCGCTGCGCTCGCGGGGCGTCAAGCAGGCGCTCTTCGTCGTGCTGAACGGGGTGCAGATGCCCGCGGCGCTCGTCGAGATCGGCTTCGTGACCAGCCCGAGCGACGAGGCCACGCTGCGCAGCGGCACCGGCTCGCGCGCGCTGGTCGATGCGCTGGAGCGGGCGGTCCTCGCCTACGGCAAGCGCCACGCCGAGCGCCTCGGGGCGCCCGAGGCGAAGGCGCGCTCCCGGACGGGACCGTGAGACCCGACGGTCGCGCAGCGGACGCGCTGCGCGCGGTCAGCCTCGAGCCGGACTTCACCGAGAACCCGCTCGCCTCCGTGCTCTCCCGCTTCGGCCGGACCGTCGTGCTGTGCACGGTCAGCGAGGAGCGCACCGTGCCCCGCTTCCTGCAGGGCAGCGGGCAGGGCTGGGTCAGCGCCGAGTACGCCATGCTGCCCGGCGCCACGGAGTCGCGCAGCGAGCGCGAGTCGACGCGCGGCCGGCCGTCCGGGCGCAGCCTCGAGATCCAGCGGCTGATCGGGCGCAGCCTGCGTGCCGTTTGCGATCTCTCCGCGCTCGGCGAGCGGACGCTCTGGGTGGACTGCGACGTGCTCCAGGCGGATGGCGGCACGCGCTGCGCATCGATCACGGGGGGCTACGCGGCGCTGGCGCTCGCCAGCGAGCGCCTGCGCGCCCGAGGCGAGATCGAGCGCTCGGCGCTGCGCGACAGCGTCGCTGCGGTCTCGGTCGGCATCGTGGCGGGCGAGATCGTCCTCGATCTGCCCTACGTCGAGGATTCGCGTGCCGAGGTCGACATGAACGTCGTGGCGACCGGCAGCGGCAGGCTCGTCGAGGTCCAGGGCACGGCCGAGGGCGGCGCCTTCAGTGCCGAGCAGCTCGCCGCGATGACGGCCCTCGCGCTGCGCGGCACGGCACAGCTGGGCATGCGCCAGGCCGAGGCGATCGCGCGCGGCATGCGGCGGTGAGCGCGCCCCGCGCCACGCTCGTCGTCGCCACGGGCAACCCGGGGAAGCTGCGAGAGATCTCCGCGCTGCTCGCCGATCTTCCGCTCACGCTTCGCTCGCTTCGCGACTTTCCGGGAGTGCGGCTCCCCGAGGAGGGCGGCGACTATCTCGAGAATGCACACGCGAAGGCGCGCGCCGCCGCCGAGCAGACCGGGCTGCCCGCCCTCGCCGACGACTCGGGCATCGAGGTCGAGGGGCTCGGCGGCGCGCCGGGGCCACACTCGGCTCGCTACGGCGGCCCGGACCTCGACGACGCGGGACGCGTGAGGCATCTGCTGCGCGCGCTCTCCGGGCTCGTGGGCGACGCCCGGCGCGCGCGCTTCGTTTGCGTCGCGGCGCTCGCACTTCCGGACGGCTCGACCCACGTGGCGCGGGGCGAGTGCGAGGGGCGCGTCCTCGAGGCGCCGCGCGGCAGCGGTGGCTTCGGCTACGACCCGGTCTTCTGGTCGAGCGAGCTGCACGCGGGCATGGCCGAGCTGCCCGAAGCGCGCAAGAACGAGATCTCGCATCGCGCGCGGGCGCTGCGGGGCCTGCGGCGCTTCCTCGAAGAGCGGGTCATCGGCCAGGACGTCAGGCCGGCTTGCCGCTGAAACGCTCCTCGGGCGCCAGGTGGTCGGCGTCGAAACGCGCCACGCTGCGCAGCAGGCGTCGCCGCCGGCGCGGCGCGAGCTGCAGCCCCTGGGCGGCGAGGAAATCGGCCAGCGGGCCCCGGCAGAAAGCGAGCGCGGCGCTGCGCGTCAGCGCCTCCGGATCCATGCCGGATTCCTTGAGCCGGAGCCAGAGCGGATAGCGCGGAACGGGTATGCCGACGGCGACGGAGATCTCGATCCGAAGATGTTCGAAGCGCCGGCGCGACATGCGGGCTCTCCGGGTTGGGGAGCGGCGTTTCCTCTAGGTGGTCCGCGGGGCCGACGGCGTGACGCGCCGCCCGCGTGACGCCGCGGCGGCGCGTCCGTATGGTCGGGCCGTGGACGGTCCCGAGCTCCTCTTGATCCGCCATGCCGAGTCCGTATGGAACGCCGAGCGGCGCTGGCAGGGCCAGGAGGATCCGCCGCTCTCCGCGCAGGGCCGGGTGCAGGCCGGCGCGCTGGCGCGGGCGTTGACGGGCGTCGCGATCGCTCGGATCGTCACCAGCGACCTCGAGAGGGCGCGTGCGACCGCGGAGGCCCTCGGCCACGTCCACGGGCTCCGCGCGACGACCGACCCGCGGCTGCGCGAGCTCGACGTGGGGCGCTGGGGCGGGCGGACCCGCGAGGAGATCGCGCGCTGCGACCCCGAGCTGCTCGCGCGCTTCGACCGCGGCGACCGGCAGCTGCGCGCCGGGGGAGGGGAGAGCCGCCATGCGCTCCGGGAACGCGCGCGCGCCGCGCTGCGCGACCTGATCGCGGAGTCACCGACCGGCTGCATCGCCGTCGTGACGCATCTCGGCTGGCTGCGCGAGATCGTGCCCGGTGCGGATTTCGACTACGCCGAGTGGCGCGCCTTGTCGTGGCAGGCGCTGCTCGGCGACGAAACGGCCTCGCCGCGCTGAAGCGCGCTCAGGGCTCGACGCCGAGCTGCCGGCGTTGCCGGCGCGAGAGCGCGGCGTTGATCCGCTCCCACAGACCGGGCACGAAGCGCTTCGCGTAGTACATCACCCAGGCCTCGGGCGTGATCGGCGCCAGCCCGCGGTTGCGCTCCACCGCGCGCAGCACATTCTTCGCCACGCGCTCGGGGCCGTAGCCACGGCGCCGGTAGGTCTCGATCATGCGCTTACGCACGTCGTCCGACGCCGCTTCGCCGACGAGCTTCGCCGCGCGCGTGATCGGCGTGTCGATGATCCCCGGGCAGATGCAGGTGACGCCGATGCCGTCGGGTGCGAGCTCCTGGCGCAGCGCCTCCGAGAGGCCGACGACGCCGAACTTGGTGGTGGAGTACGCCGCCAGGCCGGAGTTGCTCACGTAGCCCGCCGCGGACGCCACGTTCACGACGTGTCCACCCGCGCCGCGGCGCCGCATCGCCGGCACGAAGAAGTGACAGCCGTGCACGACGCCCAGCACGTTGATGCCGAGGATCCACTGCCAGTCGGCCAGCGACGTGTCGAAGAAGCTGCCGCCGATGGCGACGCCCGCGTTGTTCATCAGGATGTCGACGGCGGGGACGCGTGCGTGCACCGCGTCCGCGAAGCGCGCCATCTGCGCGGCGTCGGCGACGTCCACGACGTGGATGTGCGCGGCGCCGCGGCGCAGCGCGCGGATCGCCTCGGCGCACGACGCGAGCCCCGCCTCGTTCACGTCGCACAGCACGAGGTCCGCTCCGCGGCGCGCGAAGGCCAGCGCCGTCTCGCGCCCGATGCCGCTGGCGGCGCCGGTGACGAGCGCCGTGCGGCCGCGCAGGTCCGCGATCTCCACGGGCCGCCTAGCGAAGGTCCGCGGGAGCGAACGGAACGCTGCCGGTCCCGCGCAGCAGGTTCTTCAGCAGCTTCCCGGCCGGGTTGCGCGGGAGCGGATCGCTCACGAACTCGACGAGCTCCGGGACCTTGAAGCTCGCGAGGTGCGCGGCCACGTGGCGCCGGACCTCGTGTTCACCCAGCTGCGAGCCGGGCACGCGCCGCACGATCGCCTTCACGCGCTCGCCGAGCTCCGTGTCCGGCACGCCGACCACCGCCGCCTCGTCGATCTCCGGGTGGTCGGCGAGACAGTGCTCGATCTCGGTGCAGTACACGTTCTCGCCGCCGCGGATGATCATGTCCTTGGCACGGTCCACGACGTAGTAGAAGCCCTCGGCGTCGCGGATCCCGAGGTCGCCCGTGTGGAGCCAGCCGCCGCGCACCGCCTCCGCGCTGGCCTCCGGGCGGTTCCAATAGCCCGGGGTCACCGTCGGCCCGCCGACGAGGATCTCGCCCATGCGGCCGTCCGGCAGCTCCTTGCCTTCTGCGTCGACGATCTTCATCTCGACCATCGGCAGCGGGCGCCCGACCGAGGTCTTGCGGCCGAGCAGATCCTTGCCGCCGTTCACCGTCGCGACGCCATGCGTCTCGGTGAGCCCGTAGACGTTGGCGAAGATGGGCTCGATGGCGAAGACCTCGCGCGCCTTCTCGATGGTCTCGGGAGGCGTGGGCGCGCCGCCGAAGGAGATGCTGCGCAGGCTCGACAGGTCGTAGTCGCGCACCTTCGGGTGGTGCACCACGCGGTGGAGCAGGGTCGGAATCGCGCCCCATGCCGTGACCCGCTCGCGCTCGATCAGGCGCATCACCTGCTCGGCGTCGAAGCGGCCCGGGTGGAACACGATCTTCGCGCCGACGCTGAGCTGCGAGCACACGCCGGAGTGCAGGCCGCCGACGTGGAACAGCGGCGAGGTGAGCAGCGCCACGGGAGCGCCGCCGCTCGCGCGCAGCTCCTTCCCCGCCATCAGGGCCGCCACCGCGTTGGCGAAGAGCACGCCCTGCACCTGCGCGATCGTGCCGCGATGCGTCGTGATGCAGGCCTTGGAGCGGCCCGTCGTGCCGGACGTGTAGAGCAGCACGAAGGGGTCGTCCTCGGCGATCGGCTGCGCAGGCGGCGCGTCCCAGGGCACGAGCAGCTCTTCGATGGACAGCGTGCCGCGAGGCGGCCGCTCGCCGACGAAGAAGACCTTCTCGAGACCGCGCATGCGGCCGAGGAGCGGCTCGACGCGGGGAAAGAGCCGCTCGTCCACGACGAGGAACCGGCTGCCCGAATCCTCGAGTCCGTAGGCGATCTCCTCGGTCGCCCACCAGCCATTCAGCCCGACGCCGATGCCGCCGGCCGAGACCGCGCCGAAGAGCGCGAGGATCCAGTCGGGGCAGTTGTAGGAGAGCACCGCCAGGCGATCGCCGCGGGCGAGGCCGTGGTCGCGAGTGAGGCTCCGCGCGGCGCCCCAGACGAGGCGCGCGAACTCGCCGTACGAGATGCGCCGCTCGCCGTAGATCATGCACTCCGTGTCGCCGCGGCGTCCTGCGAGCTCGACCTTCTCGCGCATCGAGCGCTCGCGCTTCGCGAAGACGCGGCACTCGCGGCCGCGGATCGTCTCGCGCGCCAGCTCGAAGGGGGCGCCCGGAGCCGTGAGACGGGCGACGATCTCGGTGTAGGCAAGCTGGGTCACGGCGTTGCACCTCGGGCTTCGGGAGCTGCCTACCCTAGAGCCTCGCCGCACCGGTCGACAAGCGCACGGGTGATCCCGTCTCGGCCTCCGCTTCAGCCCGCCGCGGCAGATGCCTGCGCGCGGCGCTTCATCCAGAGCGCGAGGCTGATCGCCGCCAGCGCTGCGGACCCGTCGAGGACGACGTCCCGAGCCGCACCCGTCCGCTCGGGCAGGAACGTCTGGTGGATCTCGTCGACGGACGCCACGGTCGCGGCGAGGCAGAAGGCCAGCAGGGCGACCCGCGCCAGCGCGCTGCGGACGGTGAGGAAGACGGCCCGGAAGGCCAGCACGCCGAGGATGGAGTACTCGGTCACATGGGCTCCCTTGCGCAGCAGGAAGAGCAGCCGGAGGTAGGTGGAAGCCTCGAGATCGGGGAAGAGCCAGCGCAGGAAGGGATACAGGTAGCGGGACGTCTGGCTGGCGCCGAACTCCGCGCTGCCGAGGCCGAGGATCACGACGACGCATGCGGCCACGCACAGCCACGCGATCCAGACCCGCCTTCGACCGCTCGCACCCCCGGCGTTCACCGGCCGGACTCTAGCGGGGTATCTTCGCGACGTGTCGCCTCTTGCTGTCGGTCTCGTCTACGACCTGCTCGGCACCTACCCGCGGCGCGCCGGCGATCCGCTGGATGCGGACGCGGAGTACGAGCCGGAGTCGACCGTGCGCGCCCTGGAGAGCGCACTGGCGCGTCTCGGGCACCGGCCCGTGCGGCTCGGGAGTCCGCACGCACTGCTCGCCGCGATCGGAAAGGGCGAGCTGCCGGCCCTCGACGCCGCGCTCTCGATCGCCGAGGGCTTCGGGGGACGCAATCGCGAGGCCTGGGCGCCGGTGCTGCTCGAGCTCGCCGGCGTGCCCGCCCTCGGCTCGGATGCTCTCACGCTCTCGCTGACCCTGGACAAGGCGCTGACGCGACTCGTCGTGGGAGCGGCGGGCGTGCCGATCGCAGAGGGGGGGGTGCTGGACAGCGCCGACGCGGCCCTCAGCGGCCCGCTTCCGCAGCGCTGGCCTTTCTTCGTGAAGCCGCGCTGGGAGGGCACGGCCAAGGGCATCCGGCCGAGCTCGAAGGTGGGGGACCGCGCCGCGCTGGCCGCGGAGGTCGAGCGGATCCGGCGCGACTACCGGCAGCCGGCGCTGGTCGAGGAGTTCCTGCCGGGGGCCGAGTACACGGTCGTGCTGGTCGGCGATCCGCCGCGCGCGCTCCCCGTCCTGCAGCGCGCCCTCGACGCGGAGACCGGGATCGGCGTCCACGCGCTCGAGCGGCATCCCGCGCCGCGAGGGGGCTGGCAGGCCGTCACGCCGGGCGTGCTCGACGCCGCGCTCGAGCGCGAGATCTCGTCGCTCGCCGTGCGCGCGTTCGTCGCGCTCGAGTGCCGCGACTTCGCGCGCGCCGACTTCCGCCTGGGCGCGGACGGCCGCCCGCGCTTCCTCGAGATGAATCCCCTGCCGACCTTCGCGGCGGACGGCTCGTTCGGAATCCTCGCGGAGCTCGAGGGGCGGCCCCACGACGCGCTGCTCGCCGACGTGCTGGCTGCCGGTCTCGCGCGGCTCGGGCTCGTGGCGGCGCGATGAACGCCGTCCGCCCGCCCGAGTGGAGCGACTGGACCTGGCAGATGCAGCACCGCATCCGGACGCTCGAGCAGCTGCGGGAGTGGCTCGAGCCGACTCCCGAGGAGTGCGAGGGGATCGCCAGGCTCGCGGAGCGCTTCCACTTCGTGATCACGCCGTACTACGCCGCGCTGATGGATCCCCGCGACCCCGGCTGCCCGATCCGCCGGCAGGTCGTGCCGAACGTCGCCGAGCTCCACGATCCGAAGGGGCTCGCCGATCCCCTGGACGAAGTGGCGCACTCGCCCGTGAAGAACGTGATCCGCGTCTACCCGGACCGCATCGCCTTCTGCGTCAACAACGAGTGCGCGCTGTACTGCCGCTTCTGTCTGCGCAAGCGCATGGTCGGCGAGCCCGAGTGGAGCATGAAGAAGCGCGAGCTCGGCGTGGCGCTCGACTGGATCCGGGAGACGCCCGAGATCCGCGACGTGCTGCTGACGGGCGGCGATCCGCTGGTCTTCTCCGACGAGCGCCTCGACTGGCTGCTCGGCGAGCTGCGCCGCATCCCGCACGTGGAGATCCTGCGCATCGGCACGCGGCTCCCGGTGACGCTGCCCTTCCGCGTGACGGACGCGCTGTGCGCGGTGCTGTCGCGTCACCACCCGCTCTGGCTCAACACGCACTTCAATCACCCGAAGGAGCTGACGCCCGAGGCGGCCCGCGCCTGCGACCGCCTGCTGCGCGCCGGGATCCCGCTGGGCAACCAGTGCGTGCTCCTGCGAGGCATCAACGACGACGTCGCCACGATGCAGGCGCTGTGCGAGGGTCTCGTGCGCATGCGCGTGCGCCCCTACTACTGCTATCAGGCGCAGCTGCTCGAGGGCACCGCGCACTTCCGGGTGCCCATCGAGAAGGGCATCGAGATCTTCCGGGCTCTGCGCGGCCGCACCAGCGGCTTCGCGATCCCGCGCTACGTGCTGGACACCCCCTACGGAAAGGTGCCCCTCGACCATCCGTTCCTGCGCGGGCGCGAAGGGGACGATGTAGTGATGGAGACCTACGACGGCCGCATCTGGCGCGAGCCGAATCCGCTGCGCTGAGACGTAGCGTCGCGGCCGGCGCGCAACGAGGCGCAGCCGAGCGAAGATCGGACGAGATGGGGGGAGCGTGAGCGAGGCAGACGGGCGGCGGGTGGCGCGCCGGCTCGGCGGAGTGGCGCTGCTGCTGGCGGCCAGCGTCGCGCTCT